>ENA-UEYL01000956-UEYL01000956.1-human-gut-metagenome-genome-assembly--contig:-NODE-956-length-26718-cov-13.942194_pt1 | contig 26718 bp, 25 predicted proteins | sample MGYA00242941_ERZ507946 | MGnify/ENA primary metagenome ERZ507946 (study PRJEB26167, sample SAMN06115482) | human gut metagenome | host: Homo sapiens | place: China:Guizhou | collected 2015-03-11...
TTACGATCAATGGAAAAGAGTACAGGATTGACGAGAATGAGAATCATAATAATCTCCACAGTGGAAAAAACGGGTTTAACACGGTCATCTGGGAAGTGAGAGAACACACGGACAATAGCATCACATTTTATCACTACAGTTCAGAGACAGAGCAGAAATTCCCGGGCAACATGGAGATTACCGTTACATACACGATTGCAGATGATGATACACTGCATATTGTATATAATGGAAAAGCGGATGCAGATACGGTTATGAACTGCACGAATCATTCCTATTTTAATCTGAATGGTCACGAGAGTGGAAGTATTGAAGGACAGGTATTGCAGATTTTCGCAGATGCCTATACGCCAGTCGTGGATTCAAGTGCGATTCCGACAGGAGAGATTGCATCGGTGGAGGGAACGCCGATGGATTTCCGAACAGAAAAACAGATTGGACAGGATATCAGGGCAGATTTTGAACAGCTTCATTTTACAGGCGGTTACGATCACAATTATGTTCTCGGCAGACCAGGTGAGAAAAAGATTATGGCAAACGCATACTGCCGGGAGAGTGGAATTGCCTTAGAAGCGGAAACTGACTGCTGTGGTGTACAGTTTTATGCAGGAAACTTTATCGGAGAGCAGACCGGAAAAGGTGGTGCATCCTATCACGACAGAAGTGCATTTTGTCTGGAGTCCCAGTTTTATCCAAATGCGGTGAATGAACCGGATTTTCCGTCACCGGTGGTGAAAGCGGGAGATACCTATCACACGGAGACAAGTTACCGGTTTTATCTGAGATAGGGTTGAAACGATAAACGAATCAGGATGAAAGTGCTGATAAATTGCATTGACAGAACAAACAGCCGATTTTGTCAGAAATATAGTTGACTTCGGGGGAAAAAAGTGCTATTCTCCAACATAGCATGAAAAGTGATAATTATGAGTGAGTCTATAGCTGATAATTAAGTGAAAGCGATGATAAGAGTTAGTACGTTTCCTATGATGTGCAGAGAGAAGGCGGTCGGTGCGAGCCTTTCATGATGAAAACGGAACCTGTCTTTGAGCGTGAAGTGAACGTGGGTGTTAGAACTGCGGACGGCATCAGATGCCAGACAGCAGAAGGATTCATTATTAAGCTTCATCGGGAGCTCCCGTTACAGAGCTGGTATATCGGATATTTCCTGTATGCGTGAGAGCGGTTTTACCGAAATTAGGTGGTACCACGGACAGATAGTTCGCCCTAAGCTGATATTTTCATATTGGCTTGGGGCTTTTTTAATGCTTCGAAAATATCTGTATTCAAAAAAATAGACAATTGCGAAACTCATAACAACCTAAATTGAATGGTGAGAAATTGACAAAAGACATGAAAGACATTGGGGAGCCGCCGGCACTTAGAAGGCAGATACAACAGTAAGTTGTGTCTGGCTTCTTAGTACCGTTGCGAGCGACACATAGCGAGAGCGTGTCTTGAATGTTTTTGTTAATTTTGAACAATTGAAAGAAGACTAGGATGAGTTTCGCAAACGCCTAATTCAAAAAAACAAGAAAAGGAGAAAGGATTATATGAAATTAGAAAAATTAGTAGGTGACAGATTTAAGGAAAGACCGGCGGATTGTCAGGTAGACAGCCACGCACTTATGATCCGTGGTGGTTACATGAAGAATGTGGCAAACGGAATTTACTCTTCTTATATGCCACTTAAGAGAATTACAAGAAAGATCGAGCAGATCATCCGTGAGGAGATGGATGCGATTGATGGACAGGAAGTACAGTTCCCGGTTGTTATGCCGGCAAGTCTCTGGCAGGAGTCTGGCAGATACGACAGCATCGGAAAAGAACTTTTACGTTTTACAGACCGAAACGGAGCGCAGATGGTTCTTGGTATGACACATGAGGAGGCAGCCGTTCAGTTAGTAAGAGAATATGGACAGAGCTATGCAAAATACCCATTCATGATTTATCAGATCCAGACAAAATTCCGTGACGAGGCACGTCCAAGAGCAGGATTGATCCGTGTGCGTGAGTTTACCATGAAAGATGCTTATTCTTTCCACACAAGTCAGGAAGATTTAGAGCAGTACTATGATAAATGCCACAAAGCATATGAGAGAATCTATGCAAGAGCAGGTATCCCGGAGGTAGTTTCTGTAAAATCCGATTCCGGTATGATGGGCGGAAATGTTTCCCATGAGTTCATGCTTTTAACTCCAATCGGAGAGGATTCCATTGTAATCTGTAATGAGTGTGATTACCGTGCCAATATGGAAGCAGCCGAAAATATTGTAGAGAACGAGACAGAGGCTATGCAGGAGCTGACAAAGGTTCATACACCTGAGATGCATACAATTGAACAGGTTTGTGAATTTTTACATGTGGATGCAAAGAAATCCATGAAAGCCGTTGTTTACCAGAGAAATTCCGATGACAAATATATTCTCATTTTCGTGCGTGGTGACCTCGAAATTAATGAGACAAAGCTGACCAATTACCTTGGCTGCGATGTCCATCCGGGAGTGATCACAGAGGAGAGTGGTATTCAGGCAGGATTTATCGGACCGGTGAACCAGAATGCAGACAGCATCGTTTTATTTGACCGTTCTTTAAAGGGAACAACAAATCTTGTCTGCGGCGCCAATGAAGTGGATTATCATTACACAGGTCTGAATATGGAGCGCGAGTTCCCGGATGCAGAATATGTTGATCTTGCAAAAGTTGTGGAGGGCGGTATCTGCCCATGCTGCGGTAAGAAATCACTGACCATTTCTCGTGGTATTGAGGTTGGTAACATCTTCCAGCTCGGAACGAAATACACCAAGACCATGAACATGACCTATGTGGACAAAGACGGCATAAGCAAAAATCCAATCATGGGTTGCTACGGTATCGGTGTCGGACGTATGGCAGCTTCCATTTGTGAAGCACATCATGATGATTATGGTCCAATCTGGCCAATGAGCATTGCTCCGTGGCAGGTTCACATCTGTGCGATGAACCTTGACAAAGAAGGTGTCAGGGAAGTAGCAGATACTTTATATGAGAATTTACAGAATGCCGGTGTGGAAGTGATCTATGATGACCGCTCCGTAAGTGCCGGAAATAAATTCTCCGATGCAGACCTTTTAGGGGTTCCGGTTCGTGTTGTTGTGAGCCCACGTAACTTAAAAGAGTCTGTTGTGGAAGTTTCCACCCGTGACAAGAGCCTTATGGAGAAAGTTCCGGTAGAAAATGCCGAGCAGTATGTAAAAGACCTTGTAGAGAAAATGAAAAAAGAGTGTAATCTGGTAAAATAAATGGAAAAAATAAACGGAATCCCGATGATTCCATTTGGACTTCTTGGCGGTTTCTGTGATCATCTGGAAATCAGAATCACAGGACTGTCGGAGGAAGGTTTTTCGTTTCGTGTACCGGAAAAAATAGAAAAAGCGGCGTGCCTTGAGATTTGTTTTTTTGACTTTTCTGCTGACTGTTACCGCAAAGTGCAGTTGGCAGAGAAGGAAAGAGAGATGAAGTTAACAGAGGAGACGCCCTTTTTCTTTATCTATTCGGTGTGGACAAAAAACGGGGAATACAGGGAGCAGGTAAAGCGTCTGGTGACAGATTATGACAACTACATATCGCTAAAACTCGCAGGAGATGATGCGTATCTTTCAGAAAAAATGGTTGGTTATCCGGCAGAATTGGACGAAGTTTACGCAGAGAGCTTCGAAGAGCAGAAGAAAGAGTGGTTCAGTTGTGTTGGTGATGGAATACAGGAGTGCAGGAATACATGGGAGCATAAAAAGTGGAATATTACAGATTTCCCTGAATTCGAGCTCGCCATCACAATAGACCGCCCGGAATTATATTATGATTTTCTACAAAAAGACTGGACGAGATTTTGCCACGATTACTGGAAAAACAATTTTTTGGAACATCACACATTGAGTCAGAAGAGAGTGACAAGAATCTACATTGGAAACCAGTTCTGCCACAACCTTTTTCCAAGGAAAGAATTGCTGTTTCAGGTGTTGGAGAAAGCGTTGGAGAACAATCTTGCGGTGACGCTTGCCTTCTCATATATTAGGAATCATCTGTTGGAAGAGATTGATGAACTGTTGCAGGAACTTGAAGTATGGTGCCAAAGCAGAGAAAAAGAGGCAGGCAAGGATCAGGAGGAAATTATCGTAAACGACTGGGCGATGCCTATACTTTTGCAGGGAAAACCACACTTAAAACCAGTGTTGGGAGTTCTGTTAAATAAACGCAGAAAAGATGTCCGTTTACCTTATAAACATGGTATCGGGAATCACGTGGACAGTCTGGCAGAAAATAATTTGAATTGTGGATTTTATCAGGATTATTTAAAAAATACATTCGATATACAAAGATTCGAATTTGAATCATGTGGATATAAGGTTACAATCCCAGATGGACACCACAGCCTGCATCTTCCTTTTTTCCAGACAAATACCTCGCAGTATTGTACGCTTTATGCCGTTTGCAGATATGGTGACAGGGAAAAACAAAAGTTGCCGGAAAACTGCCCGAAATATTGTGAGCAAAAAGTATTTCTATATCCGAAGCATCTGAAAATGGTGGGAAGGTATAATTCACTGTTTGGATATGATGAGAAAATACTGTGGGATGAAAAACAATTGCAGGATTATCTCGAACAGGGGATTGACCGGATTGTTGTGAATGTTTCTTTGTAATAGTAGGACATTGTCTGGACAGGAATGCATTTTTATATAGAAAACGATTCCGCTGAAATGCAACAGGGGAGAAAAATACGATGGAGTCTGTCCTTGACCGTGTAATCAAGCAGAACACGGAAAATGTAAATTTATTAAAAACAAAAGATTACAATATTTTTTCTGTTTTACAGATACAGTCAAAGGAAGTTCTGATCTGCCGCATGATAGCTGACCTTTTAAATCCGAGAGGGCAGCATGGCGCAGGGGCAGAGTACTTAAAAATTTTCCTGAGAGATTGTCTTGGAATGGAAAAAATGGATACAAAACTGGCAGATCAGGCAATTGTGACGGCAGAATATGCGATTGATGATGAGCGGAGAATCGACATTGTAATTGAAATTGGCAGCTATTTTCTTCCGATAGAAGTGAAAATATATGCGGCTGACCAGAAAAGCCAGTGCTTTGATTATTATCAGTATGCAAAAAGAAGAGATGCGCAGGCGAAAGTGTATTATCTGACATTGGATGGACACAGACCAGGAAAAGACAGCACATCTTCCGGCAGCCAGTCAGTACCGGAGGAGGATATCGTCTGTCTCTCATTCCGTGAGCACATTTTAAACTGGCTGAAAGCATGTAAAAGTTGTGAAAATACAGGAATGGTTCCTATTTTGGAACAGTTTATCCAGAACATAGAACAAATCAGCGGTTATACAAGTGAGAAGGTGAGAAATATGGTAATTGATGAACTGCTTAAGTCGGGTGATTCCCTAAGAGCAGGGATGCAGATCGCAGATTCTGTGAATGTTGCAAAAGCCAAACGATTCTGTTCCAAACTTTAAAATGATGAATGATGCAGCGATTGCACTGGCAGACAACGAGTGTAGAGCAGCATTTGTAACGGAATGCATCCATAAGATAGAAACGGAGATAGAACGGGTGTGTCAGAGATCGGCAATGCGTAAAAGCGTAGCCCATACGGAATAATTTGCTTGTGATTTATTCTTTCAATCCTTATAATAAAAGACAAAAGAGCGTGAAAAATTACTTCTATAAACAACGTGATTCAGAGAGGATTTTTTATGGGAAGTTATCTTAATCCGGGAAGCGCAGCTTTCCAGGGAAGTTTGCGGTCACAGATATATATTGATAAGAGTGGACTAATTGGGAAAATGAATGCACTGCTTGGAACAGAGCAGAAATATGTCTGCGTCAGCCGTCCAAGACGATTTGGAAAGTCTATGGCGGCAAATATGCTGAGTGCATATTATGACAGAGACTGCGATACCAGAGAATTTTTTGATAAACTTAAAATCAGTCAGTCAGAAGGATATCTGGAACATTTGAACCAGTATGATGTGTTAAAAATTAACATGCAGGATTTCCTGAGTGGAACACACAGTATGGATGAGATGTTAGAACAGTTGCAAAAACAGGTGATGAAGGACTTGAAAATCAGATATCCGGAATATGCCAAAGAAGATAATCTGATCTTTGTCATGCGGAATATATTTTCCAATACCCATCATCCTTTTATCATTCTGATTGATGAATGGGATTGCCTGTTCCGCGAATATCAACAGGATAAAGATGCACAAAAAAAATATCTGGATTTTCTGCGTTTCTGGTTGAAAGACAAAGACTACATTGCTCTTGCATACATGACAGGGATACTTCCGATAAAAAAATACGGTTCTCACTCGGCATTGAATATGTTTATGGAGTACTCGATGACCGATCCGGGAGAACTCGCAGAATTTTTTGGGTTTACGGAAGAAGAAGTTAAGGGATTGTGTGAGGAATATGCCATGAACTTTGAAGAAGTCAAAGCGTGGTATGATGGATATGATCTGATTTCACATAGTCGTTTTGGCGACAAAAGATATTCAATTTATAGCCCGAAATCAGTGGTAGAAGCGATGCTGCGGCACAAATTCGGCACATACTGGAACCGAACAGAGACCTATGAGGCACTGAAAATATATATTCAGATGAATATGGATGGATTGAAAGATTCAGTGATCCAGATGCTTGCAGGGGAGGGTGTGCGTATTAATACCGGAACATTCAGCAACGACATGACAACTTTTGCAACAAAGGATGATGTACTGACCTTACTGGTGCACCTTGGTTATCTGACATATAACAGTGAGACAGAGAAAGTGACCATTCCAAACAAAGAAGTGTCACAGGAATATCTCAATGCCATCAGTACCATGGACTGGCACGAGGTAATGCGTTCGGTCGAAAATTCGCGTAAGTTAGTGGAAGCATTATGGAATCAGGATGCAAAAGCAGTTGCTGCCGGAATTGAGAATGTCCATGATGAGATTTCAATTCTTCAGTATCATGATGAAAACTCATTGAGTTGTACCATTCATCTGGCATTCTATTTTGCAAGAGAATATTATACGATCATCCGGGAACTGCCGACAGGAAAAGGTTTTGCAGATATCTGCATGATCCCAAGAAAAATACACGCAGATAAGCCGGCAGTGATTATTGAATTAAAGTGGGATAAGGATGCAGAAGGTGCAATCGCACAAATAAAAGAGAAAAAGTACGTGAAATCCTTAGAGGATTACAAAGGTAATCTTCTGTTAGCCGGAATTAATTATGATAAAAAGACAAAGACACATACCTGCGTGATTGAGAAAGTGGAACTTTAACAGATGAAAATTGTCGCAGGTTTAGGAAGTATTGATGAATATGAGACATTTGTAAAAGCGGGGGCGGATGAATTCTTTTGTGGATATGTGCCGTTTTCCTGGGCGGAAAAGTACGGTGTGATCCATCCGTTAAACCGTAGGGAAGTACTTTTTTACAATGTGCAGATTGGTTCCATGAGCGAACTGCAGATTCTGAAAAAAATGGTGGACTATTATGGCAAGCCGGTAAAATTGACGTTTAATTCCCTCTACTATACAGGGGAGCAGTATCCTGTCATAGCGGAGATCATCACACAGTGCATGGCAGCAGGCTTTGAAAATTTTATCATTGCAGACCCGGCACTGATGCTGTACCTCAGACAGCAGAAAATCAACTGCGGAATCCATTTAAGCGGTGAGACCGCAGAAGTGAACCGGGGAATGTTAGAACAGATGTTACCGTTTGGAATCCGCCGTGTGATTTTTCACAGAAAAAATTCGCTGGAAGATATGCAAAGTTGTATTAAATTTGTAAATGATAAGAAAATAAACTACAAATGTGATATAAAGGAAAATATAGAGGAAAAATATATGTTTCCAGATGAATATGAAGCCTTCATTTTGAATGAACTCTGTCATTTTTCCGGGGCATTCTGTAATTCCCTGCACTGTGATGAACTGACACATCTTTGCAGAGTACCATATGAACTGGGAAATCTGCACAAGAAAGAAGAGACAGATGCTGCGCAAAAAGATGTGGCAGAAACAGACAGAATACAGGAAAAAGAGGGGAAGGGACTTCCTTTGGATGAAGATGGTTATCTGACCGGCAGTACCGGCTGTGGGCTCTGCGCACTTTACCGCATGAAACAGGTCGGCATTACCCATTTAAAACTGGTTGGTCGTGGCAATTATACCGATTTTATGGAAAAGGATATAAGGCAGTTGCGGAAAGCTCTGGATATTCTGGAAAAATCAGACAATGAGTTGCAATATCAGAGGGAAATGAAAGCGTCACTTTTTCCGGATGGATGCAGTCAAAACTGTTATTATCGGTGAGAAAAGAAGATCTGAGGAACATTTTTATATATTTGAACAGATAATTATTAGTTATATCGATAAAATTCATTAATAATAATGACTTTTCAGGAAAAGAGAACCTATGCTATACTGCTATCGGATTATAGGAAAAACAGGATGAAAATATATGCTGGCAGATAGAAAAAGCCACTTTTTTCATACTGTCTGGAACAAAAGTAAAAAATAACAGGAGTTTAAAAAATGGAAAAAACAAAAGAGTACACATCCCCTTATGAAATGGACGGAAGAATTCCATGGCCGAAAGCGATCGTTTATGGTTTGCAGCATGTTCTGGCAATGTTTGTCGGAAACCTGACACCGCTGATCGTGATCTGTGGTGCATGCGGTATTGGAGCAGCATCTGACTTTGCAGAGGTTTATGTGGAATTATTACAGAATGCAATGATCATTGCCGGCGTTGTCACATTGGTCCAGCTTTTTGCAATCGGTCCTGTCGGTGGACGTGTTCCGATCATTATGGGAACGAGTTCCGGTTTTATTGGTGTATTTAAAAGCGTTGCAGGTGTTATGGGTGGCGGAGTGATCGCATATGGCGCGATCATGGGTGCATCGATCATCGGTGGTCTGTTTGAGGGCGTGCTTGGATTTTTCTTAAAACCGCTCCGCAGATTTTTCCCTGCTGTGGTGACAGGAACAGTAGTTTTATCGATCGGACTTTCCCTGATCAGTGTTGGTGTCAGCTCCTTTGGAGGAGGATCTTCTGCGGCTGACTATGGTTCATTGGAAAATTTATTCATCGGTCTTGTTGTGTTGATCATTATTCTTGGGGTAAAACACTTTGCAAAGGGAATGGCAAGTTCTTCCTCCATCCTGATCGGTATTATTGCAGGATATGTGTTATGTTTTATTATGGGAATGATCCTTCCGACAACCGCAGTGAATGCTGACGGAGTGGAATACACCAAGGCATGGGTTTTGAATTTTGATAAAGTGAGAGAAGCTTCCTGGTTTGCATTGCCGAAAGTAATGCCGGTAAAACCGATTTTTGATATGCGTGCGATCGTGCCGGTACTGATCATGTTTATCGTGACAGCCGTGGAAACGATCGGTGATATTTCCGGTGTTATGGAAGGCGGACTTGGACGTGAAGCAACAGACAAGGAACTTTCCGGAGGTGTTATGTGTGATGGACTTGGTTCTTCGCTTGCTGCGTTATTTGGTGTACTACCGAATACCTCTTTCAGCCAGAATGTCGGACTGGTTACGATGACAAAGGTTGTAAACCGCATGGCACTTGCGTGCGGAGCAGGAGTATTGATTCTCTGCGGACTGTTTCCTAAGCTTGCAGCATTGATCTCTATTATGCCGCAGAGTGTTCTCGGTGGAGCAGCAGTTATGATGTTTTCCTCTATCGTAGTCAGCGGTATCCAGCTGATCACAAAGGAAAAACTGACCGGAAGAAATATTACGATCGTATCTGTCGCACTGGGACTTGGTTATGGACTTGGAGCAAACAGTGACATTTTAAGAATGCTGCCGGATACCATGCAGTTGATCTTCGGTGGTTCCGGAATCGTTCCGGCTGCAATTGTTGCACTGGTCTTAAATATTGTGCTTCCTAAGGATGAGGCTTAAAAAGTATAGGTAATAAAAAAGAGAAATCGTACAGATGAAATATGATTTCCTTTGCGAGCTATGCGAGCAGGAACATCATATTTTGTCTGTACGATTTCTCTTTTTCTTTATAGCAGTATCAGAAATAAACTTGTGGAAGCCTTTAAAAATAGTGTATAATAGAAAGACAGAGCTTTAAACAAAGGAATTAAGATACATGATTTTAAAGAAGAAAATTCCAAATGATTTTTATAAATTATTCCGCACAAAAAACAGGGAAGCATATATGCAGTTTGTCACAGCCATTTACGAGGAAAACAATGAAGTATATGCTTCTCTCGGTCTTACGCAGGAAGAGTGTGCGCTTATTATTGAGAATACGATCGAGAAATCAAAGATCGTGTGGCAGGAAGAGGACGATATGGAGGAAGGAGAAACGCCGGATGCATTATTTCCAAGCGATTCTCCTTCCGGCATGTTAAACCACCTGATCCGGTGGGGATGGCTGAAAAGTGATTTTGATGAGAAACTGAATACCTGTGTGATCTCTTTCCCGGAATACAGCCAGTTGTATGTCGAGTTGTTTAAAAAGCTGCAGAGTGATGATGACAGCCGGGAAAGAGAGAGCATGCTTTCCATTTACAGTGCGTTGTTTACTTATCATTCTGACAATGAAAAAAACAATGATATTTTAAAAAGCGCACTGCGCACATCCAAAAGTCTGGGGCAGCTGCTGTCCAACATGCAGGATGGAATGCGTTCTTATTTTGATGAGCTGTCCTCCCAGAAACATTTTATCGGGATTCAGCAGGTGCTTGTGGAGGAGATCAACAACAGTGACAGCAAAAAATATGCGATCCTCACGACGACGGACAGTTTTTACCGATACAAGGAGGCAGTGAAAGAACTTATCAGTGAAATTTTAAACGAAAATGATGAGAAAAAAGCAGTGCTTCTGAAAGAAAAAAAATCTCTCGAAGCAGGCACGCTTTTACAGAAGAGAAATGAGTACAGATTGCAGTATTGTGAGGATACGAGCAGGATCGTGATGCAGTTGGAGCGGGAATTTGACATGATCGAGCGCAAGTACAATAAACTTATTGAACAGAAAACCGTTTTTGCAAAGCGTGCGCTGGCCCGCATCCATTACATTTTGCAGGAGGGCGTCAGTGAGGAAGATAACATCATCAAACTGATCAATCTGTTAGACCGCAGTGGGAAAAAAGATGAGATTTTGGTGGAAATGAGAGATCGTATCCGTTTTTCTTCGCAGTTTAAAAATATTACAGATAACAGTTTTGCCGGAAGAAGAGACCGCGGGGACGGAGCGTTTACACCGGTGATGCTGGACGAAGAAATAGACGCAAAGGAACAGCACATGACGGATTTTGTGCCAAAACCGTTGTATACAAGAAATGAGTTACAGAGTTTCCGAAGGAAAAATACCGTGGATGGAATCTTTGTTGCAACAGAAGAGACCGTAAAATCTGTGGAAGATCTGGAAAAACTTCTTTTTCTCTGGCAGGAAGAGACGGAGGAGCGTCTTGCGGAAGATACAGTGTCGGTGGATGGCGAGATACGGAGTGAGGACGGACTAACCTATTCAAGACTTGTGATCGGGCAGAATCAATAAAATTGAGTTATGATACAGGAAAGAGGGCATTGGAAAAAATGTTACAATATATGGAGACTGTCTCACAGAGCGAGGCAGAAAATATCAGAAAAACGATACAGGATTTATTCCGGCAGACCTGCATTTTACAGGTGAAATGTGACCCGGCCACTTTGGTGCAGCGAGACAATCCAAGGTATCAGGTGTGTCTGCGCCACAGAGAGTTTATCGCAGACTATCTGTCTGTGCTGGACTGCGAACTGGTGCATGATCCGCAGGAACACATTTTCCGGATCACGGGGGATGGCGTTATGACAGAACATATGAGTCTTATGACAACGAAGCTGGTCATTCTGTTAAAAATGATTTACCGTGACAAAATCATGGGGGAAGGTCTGCATGCAACCACCACAAATCTGGCAGAGATCCGTGAGTATGGAAAAAATACAAACCTTATCACAAGACGTCTCACGGGGCAGGAGTGGAACGATGCACTTGTTTTGATGAAAACGCATCAGATGATCGAACTGCCGGGTGCCGTTGCCAATCTGGAAGATTTTACCCCGATTTATATTTACAGTACCGTAAACGTGTTCTGCTCTGCGATGGATATCAACGAGCTGGTGCGCACCTATCAGGACGAGGTGGAAGAACTTCTGACAGAAGAGGAAAAAGAGAATTAGATCATTGACAAAAGGAGCAGTACATTTGAGCCAGGCAAAGAAAATTTTCACCCGCATGTGTCTGAACAACTGGGGTGGAATTAATCATAAAGTATTAGAATTTAATGAATATGTGAATTTATTCAGTGGAAAAAGCGGATCTGGAAAATCGACCGTTATGGATGCAATCCAGGTTATTTTATATGGAAGCTTCAGTCCGAGTTTTTTGAACAAGGCGGCGGATGATGCCAAAAACCGCAGAAGTGTCTTAAGCTACCTCCGTGGTGAGCAGAAAGATGGTTCTGCAAACCGTGGAAACTGCGATTTCTGCTCGGTCATTGCGTTGGAGATCAAGGACACGGGAACGCACATCACTACGTGTGTGGGCATTGCGTTTGAAGTGAGAAGAAATGATTCTGAGATCAAAAAGTTTTCCTATTTCAGCCATTCCGGAAAGATGCCGGAACCGGGGTATATCACGGAGGAGGGCTTCTGTTATTCCAATCAGGATATCAAAAAGCTGGTAAATGAGAGAGCCGTATCGAAGGATAACCGTGGAAAAGGGGATGTCAACCGTATTTACGCTTCCAAGGAAGCTTATCTTGGAACGTTATATGATGTCATTTTAGGTTACATTGATCCAAACCGTTTTATCACGATGGAAAAGAGTGCGATCGCACTGAAAATGACAAACGGAACAGGACAGTTTATCCGTGATTATATGTTTCCAAAGAGCACGTCAGACACGATCGGAACGATCAGTGAGCAGTTAGATGCCTACCGCCAGATCAAGGAAAAAATTGAGGATATGCGGAAACGTATCGAACTTTTGACAGACGTAAAAGAGACCGGGCAGGAGCTGGTGACGCTCCAGACCGATATGATCCGCACAGAGAGTTTTATCCGCTGCATTGATATTGAGGATCTCCGGGCGAAAATAGAGGCAGCCGAGGAGGACAAAAAAAGAATTGAAGAAGAGCAGGCACAGCTGCAGCAACAGGCAGACACGCTCGCCGGAGAGCGCGGAGAGGTCGAACAGGAGCTGATACGTGTAAGTGCAGATTTAAAAGCCAGCGATCTTGGAAACAAACAGCAGCAGTTAGAGGAATTAGAGGAAAGAAGCCGTATGCTGATCGATAACAGCAGACAGTGGCGCAAAATCGTTCAGGGATTGAAACAGTGGGAAGAGGATGAAGTTATCACCGATTATATCAGCAATCCGGTTCTAAATCTCATTGAAACAATCGAAAACGGAAATGTGACAGAGGAAAACTGTCAGGACCTGCATTTGAAAATAGAGTCTGCAAAGCAGGATATTGAAAACGAATTTGAAGATTACAGTGAGCAGAAGCGCGAGACAGGAAAAGAACTGAAAGAAAAGCAGAAGCTTGTGGATGATATGAAAAACAATCGGAAATCCTACAGCGAGAATCTCCGTTCTGCAAGAAGTTCCCTGGAGCGGAAATTAAGCGACCGTTACGGAAGAACGATAAAAGTCCAGATTCTGGCGGATCTTTTTGATGTGGCAGACGAAGAGTGGAAAAATGCGGTCGAGGGTCGTATGGGAAGGCTGAAGTTTTCCCTGATTACAGAGCCAAAGTTTGCGCATGATGCGGCGGCGGTCTTTCGTGAGATGAAACAGTTTGAGGAAGTGGATCTCATTAATTCCAAAGCGATCGCAGACAGCGAGCCGCGTGCCATGGAGAACTCTCTTTATGAGGCGGTTGAGACGAAGGAAGCCTATGTGGATGTGTGCCTGAAACGATACCTCGGTCATATTAGCAAGTGCCATTCCGTGGAAGAGCTAGAGCAGGTGAAAGACGGCGTGACGCCGGATTGCTATTCGTACAGTAATTTTATTTTCCGGCATCTGCGGAAAAAGGATTATACCACAAATGCCTGCATCGGAGAGAAAGTGTCAAAGGCACGTCTGGCAGAGTACGAGGCTGACGTGGAGCGGCTTGAGAAACAGTATCAGGAACTGCATTACATGACCGAACGTTTAAAGGCGGCAAGGGATTTTGAAAGTCTGAAAGAAGAAAAAGAATATTATGTAAACCTTTCCGGCGCGGAAAAAGAGCTTGGAAAAGTCAATAGGAAAAAATCCACACTTGAGGAGACAATCCGCACTTTGCAGGAAGGGCAGTATAAGGAATTACAGCAGAAAGAGCAGAGCCTGAAACAGCAGATGCGTGAGCTTCAGGCTTCAATCGGCGAAAATCAGGGACAGATGAGTGAGAAAATACGCCGTCACGAAAATCTTTCCGGTGCAAATGACCAAAGACGTCTGCAGTTAGAGGAGATGCTGCAGGGATACGTGCCAAATGAGGAAATCGAGCAGGAAGTGCAGGAGCAGTTGAAGAAGCGCTCCGGCCAGTCCTTGAAGAATCAGAAAAACGCAGAACTTGCAGCCCTTTCGGCAGGAGAGCAGGAGAAAGCCGAGACACTGCGCACCGCCAGAAACCGTTACATTTTTGCTTATCCGTCCAGCCAGTTTAACGGTTCAGAAAAGTCTAATGAAGCCTATGTGAAGCTTCTGGAAGAATATCAGACGGACTACGAGCCGGCGTATGAAGCGGAATTTGAGAAACAGTGTGATTTTATCTATAAGAGTCTGCGGGAGAATGTGATCGCAACGATTCATGGAGATATCAAGGCGGCAAAACGTCACGCATATGAGATCAACCGTTTGCTGCGTGAGACGAACTTCTCCGACAGTACCTACCAGATTAAGATCGAGCCAGCGAAAAATGAGAATGGTCAATTCTTTGAGATGTTAATGGCAGAGGAATTAGACAGCAAAAATCTGGATAATGCCGGTTTTGATGGTCAGTTGAGTTTTGGGGAGGATACCTTTTACCAGAAATACGAGCAGAAGATCAAACTCCTCACCGACAAATTCATGCCGCCGAGGGACGAGGATGAGCAGGTGCGTGCGAAGAAGCGTCAGGAGATGGAGCAATACGCAGATTACCGCAATTATCTCTCCTTCAGTATGTTTGAACAGGTGACAGACGAGCAGGGGAATGTCATCCGTGAAAATTTTGTCGATGATATGGCTGGAAGAGATTCCGGAGGAGAGGGGCAGAACCCGAAATATGTGGCACTTCTGGCAGGTTTTGCAATGCTATACATGCAGCAGAGCAACCGGGATTCCAAAATCAAGCTGGTACTTTTGGACGAGGCATTTTCCAAGATGGATCAGGAGCGGAGTGCCGTCTGCTTAAAATATGCAAGAAAAATGGATCTTCAGCTCATTGTCTGTGTGCCGGATGAACGTCTGCAGTCGCTGATCCGCAATGTGGACTGCGTCTACGGATTCAGGCGTCATCAGAACCAGATCTCCATGATGCATATTGATAAGGGAGATTACTTAAAACTGATGGAAGGTGAGCATGGACAGGGAGAGCCGGAAACTGTAAAATAGAGATAGAAACCATAGTCAGGGAGGAGACAGCATGCAGACAGGAAAAGGAATTTTAATACCATCTATATTAAAAGTTGGAAACGGTACTTTGAAAAAAATCGGACAGTATCTTAAGGCAGAGAATCTGGAACAGGTCGTAATCTTTTTCGGAAACGGACTGATCGACCTGTTCGGCATGGATGTCATGGATTCACTGAAACAGGAAGGAATCACGGTATTGGAGTACAGCGAGTTGGATACGGTCGATATCGATGATATTATCACGCTGGCATTTGCAATGCCGAATAAGACACAGACCGTGATCTCAATCGGAGGAGGAAAAGTGATCGATGCCGGAAAATACGCAGCTTTTCTGCGCAATATCCCATTCATTAGTGTTCCGACTTCAAGTTCCAGTGATGGATTTTCCAGCGCAAGCGCATCTCTTCTGGTGCATGGAAAAAGAACTTCCGTTCCGGCAAAGCTGGCATATGGAATTATTGTGGATACGCAGGTCATAAGGACTGCACCGGATAAGTTTATCTATTCCGGTATTGGTGATATGATCTCAAAGATCACAGCGCTCTATGACTGGATTTTTGAGGAGAAAAGCGGATATTCAGAAGTGAATGATTTTGCGGTGATGATCGCGAAAAAGGCGGTGAACAGTTTTGTGCGGACACCGTATGAGACGATAAAAGATGAACTGTTTTTGAAAGAACTGGTGGATTCGCTGGCAATGAGCGGAATCGCAAACGAAATTGCAGGAAGCAGTGCGCCGACAAGCGGCAGTGAGCATCTGATCTCGCATGCATTGGACAAAATATTAGAAGTTCCGCAGCTTCATGGTATCCAGGTCGGCATTGCAACTTATATCATGAGCAAAGTGCAGGATCACCGCTATGTGCGTGTGGAGACCGTACTCCGTGAAACAGGATTCTTTGACTATGCAGCGACACTTGGCATGAAGCGCGAAGATTTTATAAAAGCGATCGAGATGGCTCCGTCGATCAAACCATTCCGTCATACTTATCTCCATGAGGAATCATACCGGGAGCTTGCAAAGAAGATTGTTTTGGAGGATGAGGTGCTGCAGAAGGTTTTGGTGTAAATAGCATGCTAGAAAGGAAAAACAAATGAAAAAGAAAAAATTCTACATGGTTACATTGGTCATATGGATCATTTTATTAATCTGTATGCTTTTTATGGATTTTCACATCATACCGGATACGGAACCTAATTCCATAATGTATGTAGTGATCATCATTGGAATGATAAATTCTATTGTCCAAATATTGCGTAAAGAATAAAAAGGAAAAGAGGAAACTACAATGAATTTTAATTATCATGAGCAGGAATATGAAGAATTTCCAAACTTTAAAGGCGGAGAGAAATCGCTTTACGCCAAAATGTTCCATGATGAGAAGAACCGCATTATCTACGGAAAACTGATACCGGGAGCATCCATTGGTGTACACACGCATGAGACTAACAGTGAGATCATCTATATCACAAAGGGAACAGGCAGAGTTCTTATGGATGGAGAATATGAGAAACTGGAAACGGGTATGTGTCATTATTGTCCGAAGGGACATACCCACAGCCTCATGAATGACAGTGATGCAGAACTTGAATTTTTTGCAGTTGTCCCGGAGCAGAACTAGCTTTCATGATTGATTGCAAAGGAAGAAAAGGAAGATAGCTTATGACACTTCAACAGTTAAAATATGCATTGACGATCGCCGACTGCGGTTCCATGAATGAGGCGGCAAAACAGCTTTTTATCTCACAGCCAAGTCTGTCAGAGACGATGAAGGAGCTTGAGACAGAGATAGGATTGGATATTTTTCTGCGTTCAAACCGTGGAATCGTCATCACGCCGGAGGGCGAAGAATTTTTGGGATATGCCAGACAGGTGACAGAGCAGTTCGGGCTGTTACAGTCCAAGTATATCGATAAAAAAGTAAAAGAGAAATTCAGCGTTTCCACACAGCATTATACGTTTGCGGTGAAAGCGTTTGTGGAGACGGTCAAACAGATTGGTATGGAACAGTACGAATTTGCAGTGCATGAGACAACGACCATCAGTGTGATCGAGAATGTAAAAAACTTCAAGAGTGAGATTGGTGTACTCTATGAGAATGATTTCAATGAGAAAGTCTTAAATAAAATGTTTAAGGAAAATGGGCTGGAATTTGTGGAGCTATTTTCCTGCGATACATTTGTATATCTGTGGTCCGGACATCCGCTGGCAAAACAGGATGTGATCACAATGGAAGAACTGGATGAGTATCCGTGTCTTTCCTTTGACCAGGGAAAAAATAATTCCCTGTATCTGGCGGAAGAGATGAAGAGCACCTATGAGTATAGGCGGCTGATCAAGGCAAATGACAGGGCAACGCTCTTAAATCTGATGATCGGACTGAATGCCTACACGCTCTGCTCCGGTATTATCTGTGAAGATTTAAACGGTAACGATTATAAAGCAGTTCCGTTAAAGGAAACTGAGAAAATGAGAATCGGATATATCAAACGAAAAGGCGCAAAAGTCAGTCATATCGGGGAATTATACATTGAAGAATTGAAAAAGTATAAGGAAAAAGTAATGTAGATATAGGTACAACCTATAACAGATTCAAGGTTTCGCGTATTAACACATTTTAAAAAGTCTTGCTATAATGGTCAATGTGAAAGGGAGATACAAAGCACATGGATCAGAGCAGCAGGAGTTTTGTATTTTCAAAAAGCAGAAGAAGCAGAAAGGAGAACCGGGAATGAGAACAGCTATTTTTCCTGAAAACGGCAGAAGAATGATGTCAGAAATGATGTGCATGTGCAGATGTATGTGTATGTCTTGTATGTGCTGCGGAAAAGAAAAATGTGCGCCAGATGTTTCGGTTTGAATTTTGCTTTTATAGATAGAGCATAATAGACAGGAATCATCTTCGCGATGGAGCCTGTTATTTTTTTGTGTAACAGTCGTAAATAAAAATCAATAGGTTTTTATTTTTGAAAAGAAAGGATTCGATATGTCTGAAATAGAAGTAAAACATTTGTCCAAGACATTTGAACAAAAAGGTGTTCATGTGGATGCCTTAAAGGATATTAACCTCACGATCGGGGCGGGCGATATTTACGGGATCATCGGAATGTCCGGTGCAGGAAAAAGTACTTTGGTACGATGCCTGAACTTTTTGGAAAGACCGACTGACGGTCAGGTGCTGATCGAAGGAAAAGATCTTGGAACTTTAAATGAGAAAGAATTGAGAAAACAGAGAAGCGACATTGCGATGATCTTCCAGCATTTTAATCTTTTGATGCAGAAGAATGTGATCGACAATATCTGTTTCCCATTACAGATTCAGGGTGTTAAGAAAAAAGAGGCGAGAGCCAAAGCAAGAGAACTGTTAAAGACAGTCGGACTTGAGGAAAAAGAGAAGGCTTATCCGGCACAGCTCTCCGGTGGACAGAAGCAGCGTGTTGCCATCGCAAGAGCACTTGCATCCAACCCGAAAATACTTCTCTGTGACGAGGCGACCAGTGCACTTGACCCACAGACGACTGCTTCTATCTTGGAACTTCTGAAAAGCATCAATGAGCAGTTTCAGATCACGATCGTGATCATCACACACCAGATGTCCGTGATCCGCGAAATCTGTAACCGGGTAGCGATCATTGAACATGGAGAACTGGTGGAAAACGGTCTGGTAGAAGATATTTTCAGCCATCCAAAGTCGAAGGCAGCCAGAGAACTGATCTTAAGAGATGTTCCTGAAAACAGTGGAAAAGCAGAGGGCGCAGTTGCAGCCCAGATGGAGAGGATCCAGGGAGATAAGAAGCTGCGTATTGTATTTACAGAAAATTCCGCATTTGAGCCGGTGATCGCTAATATGATCTTACAGTTTGGAAAACCGGTCAATATTTTAAGGGCAGATACAAAAAATGTCGGTGGTGTAGCCAAAGGCGAAATGATCTTAGGTCTGCCGGATGACAGACATCTTCAGATTGATATGGAACAGTATCTGACAGAACATGGACTTGAGATTGAGGAGGTGACAGGCGATGTGGAGTAGTGAAGTGACAAATATGATTATTACCGGTATCTGGGAAACTCTTTATATGACATTAGTATCCACATTGGTTGGTTATGTGATCGGACTTCCGATGGGAATTATCCTTACGGTATCAGACAAAGACGGGATTAAACCAAATGCAGTATTATATAAGATTTTAGATGTGATCGCAAATATCGTGCGGAGTGTACCTTTTATCATTTTGCTTGTATTGCTGATCCCATTTACAAGATTAGTCGTAGGAAAGAGTTATGGTTCCACGGCAACAATCGTTCCACTTGTGATCGCAGCAGCACCATATATTGCCAGAATGGTTGAATCTTCTTTAAAAGAAGTAGATGCCGGTGTGATCGAGGCAGCAAGATCTATGGGAGCATCCAATTTTACAATTATTACAAAAGTAATGTTAGTGGAGGCAAGAACATCCCTTTTAGTGGGAGCAACTATTACATTGGGAACAATCTTAGGTTATTCCGCAATGTCAGGAGCAGTTGGCGGCGGCGGTCTGGGCGCTATCGCGATCCGTTATGGATATACCAGATGGCAGACCGATATTATGATCGTCACAGTTATATTGTTGATTATCTTATTCCAGATCTTCCAGACAGTTGGAATGAAACTGGCAGATAAGTTTGATCATAGAAAATAAAGAGGAGATATAAAAACAAGGAGGATTATTATGAAGAAAAGAGTATTATCAAGTATTTTAGCAGGAGTTTTAGCAGTCAGCGTATTTGCCGGATGCGGAAGCAAAACAGAAGACAACAGTCAGGCAGCAGCAGATAACAGCACAACACCTGCAACAGAAGCAGCCGCAGAAGAGTCTGCAGAAGCAGCAGGCGGCACAGTAGAATCAAAAGGAACAATTAAAGTAGCAGCATCTGCAACTCCACATGCAGAGATCTTAGCAGCAGCAAAACCTATTTTAGCTGAGCAGGGATGGGACTTAGAGGTTACAGAGTTTGATGATTATGTATTACCAAACGAAGTTGTAGAGAGTGGCGAGATGGATGCAAACTACTTCCAGCACGTACCATATCTTGACAGTTTCAACGAGGAGAAGGGAACTCACTTAGTTGAAGTTGGAAAAATCCATTACGAGCCATTCGGAATTTATCCGGGAACAAAGAGCAGCTTAGATGATATCGCTGACGGTGATGTAATCGCTGTTCCAAACGATACAACAAACGAGGCACGTGCACTTTTATTATTACAGGATAACGGAATCATCACATTAAAAGACGGTGCAGGTTTAGAGGCAACTGTAAATGATATCGCTGAAAATCCTTACAATGTTGAGATCCAGGAGCTTGCAGCAGAATCCGTAGCAAGAGTTGCAGATGAAGTAGCATACGTTGTATTAAATGGTAACTATGCATTACAGGCTGGTTTCTCTGTAGCAAAAGACGCACTTGCATATGAGAAATCTGATTCTGAAGCAGCAAAAACATATGTAAACGTTATTGTTGTAAAAGAGGGAAATGAGAACAACGAAGGTGTGAAAGCATTAGTTGATGTATTAAAATCCGATGAGATTAAAGATTATATCAACAGCACATATGACGGAGCAGTTATTCCTTTCGAAGAGTAAGGATAATAAACTGGAGTTTCACTAGCATAGTGTCGCAGATTTTGTGGTGCTTTCCTAGGGCGTGAAGGGCAGATATAAGCGTCCTCTCACAAGTTGTGATTTTATAGGTTTATGAAAAGAAAAACGGTATAAACAAAATATTATGTTTCTGTTCGCTGGACATTCCGATAAGACTCTGAAGAGTCCTATCTCCATAGCTCACAAAGAAAATAATATTTGTTTATACCGTTTTTCTTTCATTTACGCTGTGAATGACTTGTGAGAGGACGCCTATAATTGCCCAATTTACGCTATGAATCGCACCACAGAATCTGCAATTTAGTTATGGAACTCCCGGTTATAGGATGAGTGCCTATATTGGGTTCTGCCGCTTGTAATCCGGAATGACGGGGGGCGCAACTGGGATATTGCATGCTGCACAGCCAGAGACGAAAAGTCAAGGACTTTTTCATCAAATTCAAAAAGAAGTCACATTTTGCGGACTTCCTCACGGAGCATACGCTTGATTTTGTCCTCCATCGTCTCTTTTGCGGTCTGGCTGAAATGCACACGGACGATATAGGTGGTCTTGCCGATCTGCTTTCTGACAGTAGGGCAAGTGGCGGTGTTGGTTGCGGTATTGTTCATTCAAAATCCTCCTGTAAATGAAAAATGCCCGGTGACTGTTCATCATCGGGCGGTGTCAGTATGAGGGAACAAGGCAAGGCGGCAACATTAAGGTATCTATAAAACCCTTGCCGTCTTTGCCACGCTTCTGCTCGATGGGACGGATGGGGCAAAGCACATGAAAATGTGGATTGGGTATGCCGCCGTCCTCACGGTCTGGCTGGTGTACGGCGAAGTCAACCACCATGCCCCGGCTCACAAAGTTCTCCAACAAAAATTGCCTTGCAAGAGCGATGTTTTCCTCAAGGGAAAATTCATTCTGCAAGGCAATGTCAAAGCTGTATGCAAGCTGGGCGTTCTTTCCACGCTCGGCTTTTTCCACGGCGTTCCATAGGGTCTGGCGGTCTGCGTATTCGGGCGGTGCATGGGACGGCAGGAGAATGTCAGAGCAGATCACGCCGCCCTTGCGGGTGTAGTCGCTGTATTCGCCGTAATACTCGCTATACAATCGCTCCCCGGCTCGGTAGGCGGCAGAAGCGATAGCGGACTGTCCTGCGCTTCGCTTAGTTTGCGTGACGCTCAGGTGAAATAGTGCCATCGGCTTTCAACTCCTTTTCTCTGTTTGCTTGGCTGATGTGGGCAATCGCCATGTGTCGGACGGCTCGCTGGACTTCTGCCAGAGAAAAGATGTATTCCATCAGCTCTGTCATTTCTGTGCGTGTGAGATCTTTGACCTCCGGGGCAAGGCTCTCAATCGTGCCCCCAGATTGCAAAGGCGGTGGGTGCGCTTGGTGCGTTCGCCTTTCTCCAGATACTTCTTTCTGTTCTCCAGACGCTCCAGCTTGTGCTGTTCCTGTGCAAGCTGCGTCTCGGCTCGTTCCTTTTCGGTTCGGAGCTGTTCAAGAGTTTTTGGTTTTGTCATTGTGATTGACCTCCTTTTTTGATTTTTGGGATAAAAAAAGACCGTTAACTTTTCGCACATTGCGACCAGTCAACGGTCTGATTTTCTGTATTTAATTACAGGTGTTACCACCTATCGATTTTTGATTGCACTTTGCGCCTAAGCCTAAACCAAAAGCGGTTTGAGTAGCTATCGTTATGCACTAACACTTCGTAAGTTGCCATCGTTCCAGAAGAAAACACCATGCCAAATATTCCAACTGCTAAAGCTAAAAAAGCAAAGGCATGGTAATCTTTCCACAGAGTATTTCCACGCACCGTAAACACAAGTAACAGCAACCCTGCGATATACAAAACGGTACTGGCAATAGCCACTATCACATATTTTTTCTTTTGTGACTGGTATTCATTTGCAAGACCTTTTAAAAAATCATAATCAAAAATCAACGGCTCTTTTCTCAAAACTTTGTATTCATCTTTGGGAATAAATGCTGATGTGACAAGTGCAATAATTCCTGCAAGTATGCAAATGGACATACCCAACACTTTCCATGCAGTCGCTGTCTGAAACACGGTGTAGGGTATTCCAGCTAAAGCAAACAAGGCGAATCCGGCACCAAAATATTTGCAAGTCTTTTTCTCGTTGGCGATATAGCCAACAGCCATTTCTCTACTTACATAATAGCCTTTTTCATCTGCGCTACTTTCCGTTTTTTCGTCTTTCAGTAGGAAGTCAATAGATACCTCAAAGACATTTGAAAGCAACAGCAGTTTTTCTGTTTCTGGATATCCTTGATTATTTTCCCACTTGCTGATTGCTTGTCGGGTTGTTCCCACAAACTCTGCAAGAGCTTCTTGTGAGAGATTTCTTTCTTTCCTGAGTTTGTAGATTTTTTCGCCTAAATTCATAGGTGATACCTCCTTTGGTTTTGATAGCATAATTCTACCAAAGCGAGGTGTCATTATCTATCTTTCGGGAAATGCACTTTGTCAACTTCAAGTTGCAGATATGTTTTCCAGTGCATAACTGTCCTTTTTCAAACTTGCTGGCGGCGAACGGTTTGTCAAAACCGTTTGCGGACGGCAAGTCCACAGGGGATAGCCGCTTTAGCGGCGCAAGGGGGTGTAGCCACCTTGACGGAACGAAGTGACGCAGCATTCGAGGTCTGTCAGTTTTCTTCTGCTGACAGAGAATGAAGCTCCGCAGGACGCACTACTCTCGACAGAGAGTATAGAAGTGCGCCCTTGAGTTCCTAAAGGGATTTTATCAGTTCGACAAACTTGAATCTATGCCTTTCTCTTAAGTGATTTAAAAAATAATCCACTCACAATCAACATCAGCACAGCCTGAACATCTGAAGCAATCAACTGTCCTATTGCAGTTACAGGAATAGGTTGCAATGGCCATGGTTCAACAAATGAAGCAAGGCAAGCCCTAAAAACCCAAACCACTGTAAGAAAGAAATAAAAGTAGATTACTTCCCGATTCATTGCCAATGCTCTTTTGCCTAGCATGATAAGCAGCACACTTAATCCAAACAGCAATAATGAAAAGCAGTAATTGGTGTAATCAATCCCTACTATAAGATTCTCATACTGCATTGGAAGATAGTCATACCATTGAAACATCCATGGAACAAAGAAATGCCATAGCCCAACCAAAGCGCTAATTACAACTGTAATAAAATATAAGATGCGTATTCCTTTTTTCAAAACAATCCTCCTACATACTTCGATTTGTTGCTCAATTTTCGTATTCGAATTATACCATAAAACTTGTGAACAATTCTACCGTCATTTTGGAATATATGAGAAAAGTCCGAACAGTTTTCTGCCCGGACTTTCTCACTCAATCATAAATCAATTCCGCTTTCACAATCTTATCTGCCTGTGCCTTGCAAGCGTTCATCTGCCGCACCCACTCCATCTGATTTTCGGCTTTCAGCTGTTCGGTCACGCCGTTTTGCTCTGCCAGTGACCGCACGATCAGCTCTATGCGGTTTCGTGCCGCTTCGTCAATCTCGGCGCAATGCTCAAAGAGCTTGTCGGATAGTACCAGCTCATTGAACAGTATCGGACGGTGCATTTCCAGATACGCTTTGCGGAGTCTGCCGTAGTGTCCGAGGGGCTTTGTCTTGCGGATAACGATGTTCGGGATAAGATAATCACCGTTCTGTGTGTAAGTGATATTCATGCTGTTTGTACTCCTTTCATCGGCTCTCTCTGCGGTAAACTTCTGACCGGGACGAACACGCCCTTTGCAATGTCCTCTGCACGAATGGCGGCTTTCTTGGCTTCGATTTCTGCCTTTTTTCTCCCCTTGATTTTGCCCTCGTATCGCTTCTGCGCTCCGCTGGCTTTCCGCTTCAAGTAGTTCTGATGAAGTCTGTCCTTGCGTTCCTCACGCTTGCGGATTTCCTCTAATTCCTCAGGGGTAAGCTCCACTTCGCCAAACGCCGGGGGAACGAAACGCCCAACAAAATTGAAGTAAATCTCAACCTCCTGTGTGGTCTGTATACTGCCTTTGCGGTCACGCTCATGCACAAGGATTTTCTCGATAAACTCGTTAAGCATGGCAATGGTCAGCTTGTCGAAGTTCTCATACTTATCAATCAGGGCGATAAAACGGTCAGCGTCCTTTTCGTGCGTTTCATAGCTCTTGATAGCCTTTTCCAGAGCTGAGATTTCAGCGGTAAGCTCGGTCTGCTCCTTTTCGTATTGAGCGTCCAGAATGGCGTATCTGCTGTCGGACAGCTTTCCTAAGATGTTGTCCTCGTAGATTTTGCAGAGCAGGACTTCCAGTTCGGAAACTCTCTGCTTTGCTGTGGCAAGGCGTGTCCGCTGCTTACTGACCTCTGCCGTCTGCTGGCTGGACTGCGCTTCCTGCACCACACGGACAAACTCGGCTCTGTCATGCTTGGCATATTCTGCAATGGCTTTCAGCATTTCAGAGACAAGGGACAGTACCACATCTTCATTGATACGGTGCTGTGTCGTGCAGAGTTTTCCAACTGGGACTTTGCTGTCTACGATGAATTTGAATCCGCAGAAGCACTGGCAAATATGGACTTACATGAGCTTACTGACTTCATCATGGAAAAAGGAAAGAATCGTTTTCCTGATCCTGATGCAGTAGCCAAAGCCATACAGAAAGCTGCCCGCAGTTCTTACCGTTTACCCAAGACGATGAATGATTCTGTCAATCAGGTGCTTTCTATATCCATAACCTCCATGAAAGCATTGGAATCTCAGATCAAAGAGTTCGATAAAGCTATTAAAGCCCAGATGGAACTCTTGCCAAATGTATTAATATCCGGGTATCGGACCGGTATATTCAGCCAGAATCATGGCTGAAATCGGCGAGATCGATCGTTTTAACAGTCAGGCTGCTCTTGCTAAATATGCAGGACTTGCATGGAAACAACACCAGTCCGGTGGTTTCGAAGCTGAAGTTACAAGGCTCATCCCATCCGGCAACCGATTTTTAAAGTACTATCTGTGTGAAGCAGCATTTTCTCTTGTAAGATGCGACAAGGAATACAGCGACTTCTACCACCTCAAATACAAAGAGGTCAACAGATGCCAACACAAACGTGCACTCACATTAACTGCCCGTAAATTTATGCGTTTAGTCTTTCGACTGCTGAAAGACAACCGCCTATACTGTCCGGCAAAGTAGATTCATCTACTTGCTGATGAGCTACGCCCTGCTCATTTTTAAAAATCTGGTCGACAGGGCTTAAGTGGGTGTTTTTGTCTTCATGAGATGTATACAAAAATATATGCTTTTTTTATAATTTATCTCTTGACATCACACCGCTGGACTTTCTTCGGTTTTAGGTTGTGTGTTCTAAGAGACTTCCCAACCGCTTGATTAAGAAGTCTTTTAGAGCATACAACA
>ENA-UEYL01000964-UEYL01000964.1-human-gut-metagenome-genome-assembly--contig:-NODE-964-length-26557-cov-3.616125_pt1 | contig 26557 bp, 23 predicted proteins | sample MGYA00242941_ERZ507946 | MGnify/ENA primary metagenome ERZ507946 (study PRJEB26167, sample SAMN06115482) | human gut metagenome | host: Homo sapiens | place: China:Guizhou | collected 2015-03-11...
ATAGCGGGTTTGTGTAAGGGTAGCACAGCAGACTCTGACTCTGTATGTGAGGGTTCGAATCCTTCACCCGCTGCCAGATAAAAACCTCGGAACCACAATGGTTCCGAGGTTTTTTCTTTATTTCCAACGGCTGCGGAGATTTTGCCTTATTTTATTCTGCGCAAGGATCATGCACCCCGCGCCCCCTTTGGGACCTAAAATGCACACCAAAATGCGAACGGAAATGCGAGCGATTTTCGTCCTGGGGGTCTGCTGAAGCGTACTCTATATGAATGCCGCCGCAGAGCGGCTTGTTTTCTCTGTGGGAGCGGTTCGGATGCCGGTGGCAGTATAAAGCGCCAGGGGACTGCAGCCGCCGCCAATACCCGGATCTGCTCCGGCATGCTGGATGTGGCTTTGCACATCATGAAAAAACCGCCCCATACGGGGCGGCAGCAGACTATTCACCAGAGCCAACTTGATTTCCGTTTTTGTAGTAGTCTCCTAACTTTTGAAGCATTCCCAGAGAACAGATTTCGATTCCGGCCTGGTCAATCACAGACTGAATTTCAGGAGGGAGACTATTCCAGTAGGCCTCCATGTTGGGATCTTCATATTTCATGTTCATCACCACCGCGGATAGTTTGCCCATTTCACAGGATTTGATTTTGTATTTATAGAAAGCAGGCCGTGGAGATAACAGGCGGATTTTGAAAGAAAAACCGGAAAGCGGTGTTGTATGCCTGCTTAAAGAGCTGGAAATTTCCAGGATTCCCGGGCAGGAAATCTTTTACGTAGCCTTTGCTTGAAAATGCGGAAAGTGCGCAGTATACTGTTACACAAGTGCGAGTAAGGGAGGTGAGCGATCTGCGGCGGATACGGCTCAATGCAGTGCAGACCCTGGTGCTGGGGTTTGCGTGCCTGATTGTTTTGGGCGGTGTATTGCTCTCGCTGCCTATTTCGTCCCGGGATGGGCAGTGGCTTCCGTTTTTGGATGCGCTCTTTACAGCGGCATCAGCTTCCTGTGTAACGGGACTGGTGCTCTATGATACCTGGACGCAGTTCACGCTTTTTGGACAGGCTGTGATTTTGCTGCTGATCCAGGTGGGCGGTCTGGGCTTTATGACGGTGTCCATTCTGTTCGCTTTTTTGATGCGGCGGCGGATTGGTCTGCACCAGCGGGCAGTGCTGATGGATACCGTGGGTGCTTTGCAGGTAGGCGGAGTGGTCCGCCTGACCCGCCGGGCCCTGCTGGTGACAGCGGCATGCGAGGGCGTGGGCGCCCTGGTGCTGATGGCTTGGTTTTGCCCGCGGTACGGATTGGCCCGGGGCATCTGGATGGGCCTTTTTCACGCAGTTTCCGCTTTTTGCAATGCGGGGTTTGACCTGCTGGGTACCGGTTCTTCTTTGACCTCCATAGCAGGAGCGGTGGTGCCCAACGTGGTATTGATGGCCTTAATCATCTGCGGCGGTTTGGGCTTTCTGGTGTGGGATGATGTGCTGACCAAGGGGCTGCATCCCCGGCGGTGGCGGCTGCACAGCAAAATTGTGATCACGGCCACGGCTGTGCTGCTGGCGGGCGGTACGGCGGCGTTCTATTTCCTGGAGCGGGACGGTGCCTTTTCCGGCGTTCCGGAGGGGCAGAAGGTGCTGATGGCGGCATTCCAGTCCGTCACGCCCCGGACCGCGGGATTCAACACGGTGGACCTCATGGCCTTGTCGGAGAGTGCCACGCTGCTGACCATGATGTTGATGTTTGTAGGCGCAGGCTCCGGTTCCACCGGCGGCGGCATCAAAGTAAACACGTTTGCCGTGCTGGTGTTGGAGACGCTTTCCCAGATCCGGCGCAAGGAAGATGTGAATGTGTTCCGCCGCCGTCTGGACGAGGAGACGATTCACCGGGCCCATGCGTCGGTGACCATGTATATCATGGCGTGCCTGCTGGGCTGCCTGGTGCTGTGCCTCCAGGGAATTTCCCTGGAGAATGCGCTGTATGAGACCATTTCTGCCATTGGTACCGTGGGCTTGACCCGGGGTGTGACGCCGGTGCTGCCGGAGCTTTCCAAGGCAGTGGTTTTGCTGTTGATGTTTGCCGGCCGCGTGGGCAGCATGTCCGTCGCCATGGCCGTGACCCGGGACCATCCCGCGCCGCGGGTGCGGAACGTGCCGGAAAAAATTCTCATTGGATAAGGAGGAGCGCGATGAAATCCTTTTTAGTCATCGGTCTGGGCCGGTTTGGACGGCACCTGGCGGAAAAGCTCATGGAGCTGGGCAATGAGGTCATGGTGATTGACCAGGACGAAGAGCGGGTAGCCCGGCTGGCGCCTGTGGTAACGGCGGTGTGCGTGGGCGACTGCCGGGATGAGCAGGTATTGGCATCTCTGGGCGTGCGGAATTTCGATGTGTGTTTCGTGTGCGTGCGGGATGACTTCCAATGCTCCCTGGAGGCCACGGAGAACCTCAAGGAGCTGGGGGCCAAATGCATCGTAGCCCGGGCGGATCAGGAAAAGCAGATGAAGTTCCTCTACAAGCTGGGAGCGGACTATGTGGTCCATACGGAGATGGATATGGCGTTCCGGGTGGCAACCCGGTTTTCCTCCCGGAATGTGTTCGATTATTTTGAACTCACCCCCCGGTATGCCATCATTGAAATTGAGACGCCCCAGGAATGGGAGGGCCGTACCGTGGCGGAGGTGGATGTGCGCCGGCGCTACAATGTGAATATCCTGGGAATCAAGCGCGGCGAGGAGATCGTGCCTCTGCTGGATCCGGGATACCGGTTTTTGCCGGATACCCATTTGATTATCGCCGGAGACAAGGAGTCCGGCCTGCATCTTTCCAATCAAAAATAAAACCAAAACACCAGCGGCGCGCGGCGTCCCGAAGAATCGGGGTGCCGCGCGCCGTGCTGATTACTGGATGTGCTCCTCGCAGAAATTATCCTGCACCAGCGCCGATTCCTCCGGGAGGACCAAAGGAATGGACGTGGGATCGAACAGCGGACAAATCCGCTTTTCCGGCTCCAGGCGCAGCACCGGCGTGGAATCGGGACGGACCGGTTTCGGCATGGGATCACCTCCGGAAACAGTTTGCGCATTTCGACAAAAATCATGCCGGGGATTTGTCATGGGAGTGGGAGTGTGGTACACTAATCATAAAGAATACACAGGAGTGAGGACCCATGAAACGCTGTTTTATTTTTGCTGCCGGAACCTTTTACGGCCTGCGCAGGAAGCCGGAGGAGCCGGAGGATCTGGTGATTGCCGCTGACGCGGGCTATCGCACCTGCCGGGAGCTGGGCATTGTGCCGGACTTGCTGCTGGGGGATTTTGATTCCATGGAGCAGCCGGAAGATTTTGCCAATATTCATCGCAGCCCGGTGGAGAAGGATGACACCGACACCATGCTGGCGGTCAAGACCGGGCTGGAGCAGGGCTGCGGAGAGTTTTACCTCTACGGCGGCACTGGCGGACGGCGGCTGGACCATACTCTGGCCAATCTCCAAACGCTGCTGTACCTGCGGCGGCGGGGCGCCCGGGGCTATCTCTACGACAATGATTTTGTCTGGACGGTTATTGAAAATGAGACCATCCGGGTGGACAAAACCGTGGAGTGGGGCCTCTTGTCCGTATTTTGCCTGGGAGACCGGGCCCGGGGCGTGGCGGAGACTGGGGTGCAGTATCCGCTTCAGGGGGCTGAGCTGACGGCGGAGTTCCCGCTGGGGGTGAGCAATCACATCCTGGAGCCTGTGGCCGCAGTGGGCGTGGAGACAGGCGCCTTGGCGGTGGGCTGGGAGCTGGAACCGTTGTCCCATGAATAGAATAACGAAACCAACAACCTCTGGTTGCGGATAAAGAAAAGGTATTGTATAATCAAACAAAAAGGTCAACCTTTTTGGGCTGACTGACGGACCGTGGGACCAGGGTTGGGCACGGCGGCATGGAAGGAGAAGATTCATGGCAACTTTTACTGTGAACGGCCATACCGTTACCGCGAATCAAAATCAGAAGCTGCTGCGCTTCCTGCGGGATACCCTGCGCCTGACCAGCGTGAAGGACGGATGCAGCGAGGGCGCCTGCGGCACGTGTACGGTGCTCATCGACGGCAAGCCCACCCGGGCCTGCATTCCTCAGACGGATAAGCTGGAGGGGAAGCAGATCCTGACCGTGGAGGGCCTGACGGAGTTTGAGCAGGAAGTGTTTACCTACGCGTTCGGCGCAGCCGGCGCGGTGCAGTGCGGTTTCTGCATCCCGGGCATGGTGATGTGCGCCAAGGCGCTGCTGGATCAGAACCCCGCTCCCACCCGGGAGGAGGCGGCCTACGCCATTCGCAACAACATCTGCCGCTGCACGGGGTACGTGAAGATCATCGATGCGATTTTGCTGGCGGCAGAGGTGTTCCGGACCGGAGCGGTGCCTCCGGCGCCGGAGGACTGGTCCCTGGGCCAGCGGGTGCCCCGGGTGGACGTACGGGAAAAGGTCACCGGTACCGGCATCTATCCCGACGACGTGTATCTCGACGGCATGATTTACGCCAGTGCCGTCCGCAGTGCCTATCCCCGGGCCCGGGTACTGGCCATCCACACGGAGGAGGCCAAAGCCCTGCCGGGTGTGGTAGGGGTGTTTACCGCCGCTGATATTCCGGGACAAAACAAGGTGGGCCACCTGAAAAAGGACTGGGACACCATGATCGCCGTGGGGGACATCACCCATTACCTGGGAGATGCCATCTGCATTGTGGCCGCCGAGGACCCGGAGACACTGGCCCGGGCCAAGGACCTGGTCCGGGTGGACTATGAGGAACTGCCCATGGTCCGCAGTCCCCGGGAGGCCATGCTGCCCGATGCACCCCTGGTCCACCGGGACGGCAATCTCCTGGCCCACAAGCACATCCAGCGGGGCAACCCCGCCGAGGCCATTGCCAAGTCCAAGCACGTTCTGACCCAGCGGTTCACCACACCCTGGACGGAGCACGCCTTCCTGGAGCCGGAGTGCGCCGTGGCCTATCCCGACGGAGACGGGGTCATGATTCTCTCCACGGACCAGGGTGCCTATGACACCCAGCATGAAACCATGGGGATGCTGGGCCTGCCGGCGGAAAAGGTGAAAGTACGCAACTGCCTGGTGGGCGGGGGCTTTGGCGGCAAGGAGGACGTAACGGTCCAGCACCACGCCGCTCTGGTGGCGTATCTGACAAAGCGTCCCGTGAAGGTGAAGCTCACCCGGGCGGAGAGTCTGCTGATTCACCCCAAGCGCCACCCCATGGAGATGGAGTTCTCCATCGGCTGCGACGAAAACGGCATCATTCAGGGCGTGGCGGCGGAGGTCATCGCCGATACCGGCGCCTACGCTTCTCTGGGCGGCCCCGTGCTGGAGCGGGCCTGCACCCACGCCGCCGGACCGTACAACTATCAGAATTTCGAGATTGACGGCTGGGCGTACTATACCAACAATCCCCCGGCCGGTGCCTTCCGGGGCTTCGGCGTGACCCAGACGTGCTTTTGCATTGAGACGCTGCTCAACCAGATGGCGGATATCGTGGGCATCAGCCCCTGGGAGATCCGCTACCGCAACGCCATCCGGCCGGGGCAGGAGCTGCCCAACGGCCAGATCGTGGACAATTCCACGGGTCTCGTAGAGACGCTGGAGGCCGTCAAGCCCTATTACGACCAGGCCAAATACGTGGGCATCGCCTGCGCTATGAAGAATGCGGGCGTAGGCGTGGGCATCCCGGATACCGGCCGGGTGCGGCTGGTGATTCAGGAGGGGAAGGTCCACATTTTTGCCGGTGCCTCCTGCATTGGCCAGGGCTTGGGCACAGTCCTCACGCAGATGGTCTGCACCCAGACGGGCCTGCCGCCGGAGGCGGTGGTCTACGAGCGCTCCAACACCTATTTTGCACCGGATTCCGGCACCACATCCGGTTCCCGGCAGACGCTCTTTACCGGCGAGGCCTGCCGCCGAGCCTGCGAATCCCTCCGGGAAGCAATCAAGGATAAGTCCTTGACAGAGCTGGAAAATGAAGAGTTTTACGGAGAATACCTGGGCAAGACGGACCCCTTGGGAGCGCCGGTGCCCAATCCCGTCAGCCATATCGCCTACGGCTACGCCACGCAGATCTGCATCCTCAATGAGGAAGGAAAGATTGAGCGGATGGTGGCTGCCCACGACGTGGGCAAGGCGGTCAATCCCCTGTCCGTGGAGGGACAGATTGAAGGCGGCGTGGTCATGAGCATGGGCTATGCCCTGACGGAGCGCTATCCGCTCACGGACTGCAAGCCCACGGCAAAATTCGGCACCCTGGGGCTGTTCCGGGCCAACCAGATCCCGGAGATCACGCCCATCATCGTGGAGAAGGAGGGGCTCAACGTCGCCTGCGGTGCCATCGGCATCGGGGAGATTACGGCCATTCCCACGGCTCCGGCCATTGCCGATGCCTACTACCGCTATGACGGCCGTCTGCGCACGTCGCTGCCCCTGGAGAATACCCCGTATACCCGTAAGTGAGGGGGCGTGTGCCGTGGAAGACAGGAAGCGGCTGGTATAGGGGCTCGCCGCCGGATGTGTGATCCCATTGGCATGGGTGCTGTTCTTTGTGCTGTGCGGTCAGGCCGCATCAGATGGAGAGGGGATGGGATATCTGGCAGCGGTGGTAGTGCCGCTGATGTATGGCGGAAGTGTCGCCTGTGTGGTCTGGTTGGCCGGATTGTTCCATCATTGGCGGAGCGCTTCCAGGTGGGAGTGGCTGCTGGGAATATGGAATCTTGCTGCCCTGCTGACTGCGGCGCCTATGGTGCTGGGCGTCTCCCGGCTTTGCTGGGTACATTGTTTGCCATCGGCGGATAACAAAACGGGAGCGGTTTATCCGCTCCCGTGCCGAGATCAATCAGATTGTTTCAAAGCTTCCAATGCCTGCGGAGTGTCCACATCCGTCAATTCCTCCGCCGGGACATCCAGGAGGATGAGATCCTCTTCGTGGCATCGGATCACACTGCTGCCGCCCCGGTCCCCGGTGAGGGCCATGAGTTCTCCAAACAACCGGGCGGGGAAGAGGCAGGGATTGCCCCGGACACCGTCATGGCCGAGAGCCGCGATTTTGTCCGGATGGGTCCGCCATAGCTGGGTCAAAGCGGCCACGCTCTCCCGGCGCAGCAGCGGCTGGTCCGCCACGACGAATGCCGCCCCATCGCAGTCCCGCAGGCCGGTCAGCCCCAGCGCAATGGAGTGACTGAGCCCCAGCTGCGGGTCCTGATTGCAGACTGCTGCAAAGTGAAATTCCTTTGCAAGGTGCATAATTTCAGGGTACTGCGTCACAACGACCACGGTATCAAAGCATTCTGCCGGAATGGTCTCCAGTGCCCGCAGGATCAGACTTCGTCCCCGCAGAGCAGAGGCCAGCTTGTTTTCCCCGAACCGCCGGGCATTCCCCGCGGCCAGGACGACACATCCCAGTTTTTCCATGGTACACTTCCATTTCATTGCATTTTTTATGAGTATATCCGCTTTCGCCCCAATTCGTCAACCGGGGCGGAACCCGAACACAACAAGGAGGGCTGCCCTATGAGCAAAAGCGTCGGCAAAAGCGTAGTCCGGGTGGACGCCTACGAAAAGGCGACCGGACGGGCCAAGTATACAGACGATCTGTGCGACCGCAGCGCCCTGGTGGTGAAGATCTGCCATTCCACCATTGCGCACGGCTTTGTCAAGTCCATCGATACCACCCAGGCCGAGGCCATTCCCGGCGTGGTGCGGGTGCTGACGTGCTTCGACGTGCCGGATCATCCCTTCCCCACGGCGGGCCATCCCTGGTCCACGGACCCCCATCATCAGGATGTGGCGGACCGGATGCTTCTCAACCGCCATGTCCGTTACTACGGCGACGAGGTGGCCGTGGTCATTGCCGAAGACGAGGTGGCGGCAGTGCAGGGCGTCCGGGCGCTGAAGGTGGAGTATGAGGAACTGCCCTTCGTGCTGGATGTCCAGAAGGCCATGGAGGATGGCGCACCTCAGATCCATGAAGAGTATCCCCAGAATATCCTGGCGCATACGGATATCCGCCGGGGCGACTATGCCAAGGCCTGTCAGGAGCCGGGTCTCATCAAGGTGGAGGGCTGGTACGATACGCCTACCGTGCAGCACTGCCACATTGAAAACCACGGCTGCTTTGCCTACATGGAGGCGGGCCGGGTCGTGGTGGTCTCCTCTACCCAGATTCCCCACATCGTCCGCCGGGTGGTGGGCCAGGCCCTGGGAATTCCCTGGGGCAAGGTGCGGCTCATCAAGCCCTACATCGGCGGCGGCTTCGGCAACAAGCAGGACGCCCTCTATGAGCCCCTGTGCGCGTGGTGCTCCACCATGGTGGGCGGCCGGCTGGTAAAGCTGGAGTGCACCCGGGAGGAAACCTTTGTCTCCAACCGTGTCCGTCACGCCATCCGCACCCATATCATCTCCTGGGTCCGGCCTGACGGTACGCTGGTTGCCCGGAAGTTTGAGGCCTTTTCCAACCAGGGTGCCTATGCCTCCCACGGTCACGGCGTGGTGGCCAAGGGCATGGGAGCCTTCCCGCAGCTCTATCCCTGCGACAATCTGGAGTGCGACTGCTGGAGCGTGTTCACCAACCGCCCGGCTGCCGGCGCTATGCGCGGTTACGGCATTCCCCAGGCCATGTTCGCCGGGGAGAGCCACATCGACGATATCTGCGCTGCCATCGGCATGACGCCCCTGGAGTTCCGCCGCAAGAATCTGATGCCTGTTGGGTATCGGGACGCCTTCTCCAAAAATGAGCTGTACAGCGATACGTTCAACCAGTGCCTGGATAAGGGTATGGAGGCCATCGACTACCTGCGTAAATGCAAGGAGTACCAGAACCAGACCGGCCCCGTGCGCCGGGGCGTCGGCCTTGCGGTGTTCTGGTACAACACCGCCGTGTGGCCCATCTCTCTGGAGTCCTCCTCCTGCCGCATGGTGCTCAATCAGGACGGCTCTCTCCAGTTCCAGACCGGTGAGACGGAGATCGGCCAGGGCTGCGACACGGCGTACAGCCAGATGGTGGCTGATGCGGTTGGCGTGCCTCTGGAGGATGTGCATGTGGTATCCTCTCAGGATACGGATGTGACGCCCTTCGGCACCGGCGCCTATGCCTCACGTCAGACCTACATCGGCGGCTTCTCCATTATGCAGACCGCTATGGCCCTGCGGGAGCGGATCTTGCAGGTGGCCCACGACCAGACCCGCATGCCGGTGAGCAATCTGGATCTGGTGGACGGCAAGATCGTCCGCAAGAGCGACGGCCGGGTGCTCAAGACCCTGGGCGAGCTTGCCACGGAGTGCCTGTACTCCCTGACGGACAGCCAGCACATCACCGCGGAGACCACGGCCCAGATCAAGTCCAACGCCTATTCCTTCGGCTGCTCCTTTGCCGAGGTGGAAGTGGATATCCCTCTGTGCAAGGTGAAGCTTTTGAATCTGGTCAACGTCCACGACTGCGGCACCCTTATCAACCCTGCCCTGGCGGAGGCCCAGGTCCACGGCGGCATGTCCATGGCCATTGGCTACGGCCTCTCCGAGGAGCTGAAGTTTGACGAAAAGACCGGCAAGCCCCTGAACAACAACCTGCTGGACTACAAGCTCTCCACATTTATGGATCACCCCCATCTGCAGGCGGAGTTCGTGGAGAACCCTGAGCCCACGTCCCCCTACGGGACCAAGGCCCTGGGCGAGCCGCCAGCTTGCAGCCCTGCACCGGCCATCCGCAACGCCATCTTCCAGGCCACCGGCGTGGCCATCGACTGCTGCCCCATTACGCCCCATGTCCTCTACCGCAAGTTCAAAGAGGCCGGGCTGATCGAGGACTAAGGAGGGATCACCATGTATGATATGAAAGCACTTTACCAGGCTCAGTCCGTCCAGGACGCCGTGGCCCTCCGGGTGGCGCATCCCCAGGCGCAGATCATTGCCGGCGGCTCCGACGTGCTGGTGCAGATGCGGGAAGGGAAGCGGGCCGGCGCCGAGCTGATCTCCATCTATGGACTGGACGAACTGCGGGGAGTGGCCATGGAAGCCGACGGCACGCTGCGCATTGGCAGCCTCACCAGCTTCTCCCATATTACCCGTGACCCGCTGATCCAGCAGCACATGCTGGTGCTGGGTGAAGCGGTGGACCAGGTAGGCGGCCCTCAGATCCGCAACATCGGCACCATCGGCGGCAACACCTGCAACGGCGTGACCTCCGCGGACTCCGCGTCCACGCTCTTCGCCTATGACGCCGTCATCGAGCTGACCGGGCCGGAGGGCGTGCGCCGTGTGCCCATCCAGGACTTCTACATCCGCGCCGGACAGGTGGATATCCGCCCCGGCGAGATCCAGACCAGTATCCTGATCTCCAGGGAGAGCTATGCCGATACCTACGGATTCTACATCAAGTATGCCATGCGCAACGCCATGGATATTGCGACTCTGGGCACTTCTGTGAACGTGCGCCTCTCCGCTGACAAGCGGACCGTAGAGCGGGCGCGGGTTGCCTTCGGCGTGGCGGGTCCCGTGCCTCTGCGGGCTAAAACGGCGGAGGACTTGGCCGCCGGAAAACCGCTCACGGCGGAGCTGGCAGAGGAATTCGCCAAGGCGGTAAAAGAAGACATCCATCCCCGGGATTCCTGGCGTGCAGCCAAGGATTTCCGGATGCATATCGCCGTGGAGTGCGCCAAGCGCGCCTTCCGGGAAGCGGTCAAGCGGGCAGGAGGTGCGCTGTAATGGCACAGATGCAGACGATCCATTTCAATCTCAACGGAAAAGACGTGGAGCGCACGGTGGATGTGCGCGCCAGCCTGACAGATATGCTGCGCAACGACTTCCGCATGACCAGCGTGAAAAAGGGCTGCGAAGTGGGAGAGTGCGGCGCATGCACCGTCCTCATCGACGGGGAGGCATTCAACTCCTGCATTTACCTGGCCGTCTGGGCCGAGGGCAAGAACATCCGCACGCTGGAGGGCCTGCTGGGCCCCAACGGCGAGCTGAGCGATATCCAGCTCGCCTTTGCCGAGGAGGCCGCCATTCAGTGCGGCTTCTGCACGCCGGGCTTCATCCTCACGGCGGAGGAGATCCTGGAAAGCGGGAAGGAGTACACCGACGACGAGCTGCGCAAGCTGCTCTCCGGTCACCTCTGCCGCTGCACAGGCTATGAGAACATCCTCCGGGCGGTGAAGCGCACCATGTACCAGCGGCTGGGCAAGCCCATGCCTGAGTCCTGAGCGGGATACACCGGAAAATGACCAAGAGCCGGTCTGTAAATCAGGCCGGCTCTTGCCCTGTCCGTCGGCAAGGGGATTTTTTCGGAAAATCTTGTCTACCCCCTATGCAAACAAGGGAAAATACGTTAAAATACATCTGTATGAAATTCCGTCCAAATGGAGGATCGAATATGGGAAAACCGATTTATAAGAGAGTCCTGCTGAAGATCAGCGGCGAGGCTCTGGCCGGCGATCAGCATGCCGGCTTGAATTTTGAAGTCATCGGCCAAGTGTGCGATGTCATCAAGGAGTGCCTGGACATGGGCGTTCAGGTGGGCCTGGTGGTCGGCGGCGGCAACTTCTGGCGCGGCGCCAAGAACTCCGGCGGCAAGATGGAGCGGACCCGGGCAGACCACATGGGTATGCTGGCCACGGTGATGAACTGCCTGGCCGTGGCGGATGTGTGCGAGCAAAAGGGCATCCCCGTCCGGGTACAGACCGCCATTGAAATGCGTGCCATTGCCGAGCCCTATATCCGCTCCCGTGCCATCCGGCATCTGGAGAAGGGCCGTGTGGTCATTTTCGGCGCCGGCACCGGCAACCCCTATTTCTCCACGGATACGGCCGCTGTGCTGCGGGCCGCGGAGATCGATGCGGACGTGATCCTGCTTGCCAAGAACGTGGACGGCGTGTACAGCGCCGACCCGGTGAAGGATCCCACCGCCGTCAAGTATGACTCCATCAGCTATGACGAGGTGCTGGCCCAGCATCTGATGGTCATGGATACCACGGCCACCTCCTTGTCCATGGACAACCACATCCCGGTGCTGCTGTTCGCCCTCAAGGACCCGAAGAATATCGTCCGGGCCCTGTGCGGCGAGAAGGTGGGCACCATCGTCGGCGAATAAAAAGCACGCGCGGTTTGCGCTTTCCACAATCAGTGAAAGGAAGGAACCACATTATGCTGAAAGACGAATACAAGATTTACGAGGACAAAATGAAAAAGAGCATCGACTCCGTCAACGCGGACTTTGCCTCCGTGCGTGCGGGCCGTGCCAATGCGGCGGTGCTGGACCGGATCATGGTGGACTATTACGGCAGCCCCACCCCCATTCAGCAGATCGCGGCCATTTCCTCTCCCGATCCCCGGGCCCTGGTGATCCAGCCCTGGGACGGCAGTGCCCTCAAGTCCATTGAAAAGGCGATCCAGAACTCCGACCTGGGCATCAATCCCCAGAACGACGGCCGCAGCATCCGGCTCAATTTCCCCCAGCTGACGGAGGAGCGCCGCAAGGAGCTGGTCAAGCAGATCCATAAGTATGCCGAGGCGGGCAAGGTAGCCGTGCGCAACATCCGCCGGGACGCCATGGAGAACTTCAAGAAGCAGGAGAAGAAGTCCGAGATCACCGAGGACGAGCTCAAGCAGGCGGAAAAGGACCTTCAGAAGCTGACGGACGAGAGCTGCAAGAAGCTCGATGAGCTGCTGGCCAAGAAGGAGAAGGAATTGATGGCGGTCTGATGGCGGAGCATATGACGAAAATCAATGACGGGGCGGGGCAGGCCGGCGGCCTGCCTCGCCATATTGCGATTATCATGGACGGCAACGGCCGCTGGGCCACCAAGCGGGGCCTGCCCCGCACCGCCGGTCACAAGGCGGGAGCGGAGACATTCCGCCGCATCGCCACCTACTGCAAGAACCTGGGTGTACAGTACCTGACGGTGTACGCCTTCTCCACGGAGAACTGGAAGCGCTCGGAGAGCGAGGTATCCGCCATCATGCTGCTTTTGAAGAAATATCTTCTGGAAGCGGTGGACACTATGGAGCGCGACCACATCCGGCTCCACTTCTTCGGGGACATGACCCCCATTTCTCCGGAGCTGCGGGCCCTGGCTCACGAGACGGATGAGATCACAGAGCACCTTTCCAAAGACGATTTCCAGGCCAACGTCTGCCTCAACTACGGCGGCCGTGACGAGATCTTGCGGGCGGTGCGCCGCTTTGCCGCCGACTGTGCAGAGGGGAAGAAGCGGCCCGAGGAACTGAATGAGGCCATGTTCTCGGGCTACCTGGACTCTGCCGGGATCCCGGATCCGGAGCTCATCATCCGGCCCAGCGGAGAGCTTCGGCTTTCCAACTTCCTTTTGTGGCAGTGCGCCTACTCGGAGTTTTACTACACGGATACCCTCTGGCCCGACTTCGACGAGGCGGAGCTGGATCGTGCCATCGATGCATACCGCAAAAGAGACCGCCGTTTCGGCGGTGTAAAGAAATAATACCTTACAGTTAAAGGGCTGATGTTATGTTCAAACGCGTGATGGTTGCCGTGGTCGGCATCCCGTTTTTGATTTTGGTGCTGGGCGTGGCGCCCGAATGGGCCACCATGCTGCTGGTGTGCGGCATGTGCGGCGTAGGCGCCTGGGAGCTGATGCATGCGGTAGCCGGGGAAGCGGGGAAGCCCCTGATCCCCCTGAGCGTGCTCTCGGCCGTGCTGGTGCCCGTGTGCGTGTACATGGAGCTGTCCATCCGATACGCGAAGCTGACCGCGCTGCCGGTACTGCCTTTGACGGGCATGCTGGGCGCGCTGCTGGTGCTGGCGCTGTTCGTGGTGTCCATCTGCCGCTATGGCAGCACACGGCCTGTGCCTTTTGCCGCTGTTACTGCTGCGCTCTTTGCGGGGCTGGTGTTCCCGCTGATGCTCAGCTGTCTGCTGCGGCTGAGGATGATGCCGCATATGGGAATGCTGCTGGTATTTTTTCCTCTGTGCATCTCCTTTGGTTCCGACACGTTCGCGTTCTTTGCAGGGTTGCTGTTTGGAAAGCACAAGCTGACCCCGGTCAGCCCCAAAAAGACCGTGGAGGGCGCGGTAGGCGGTCTGGTGGGTGGCGTCATCGGCACGGCGCTGATGATGGCAGTGGGCTCCTACGTCCTTGCGGATGCCTTCTGGAATTTTAAGCTCCTGGCCCTGTTCGGGCTGGTGGGCAGCGCCATCAGCCAGATCGGAGATCTGAGCTTTTCCGTCATCAAGCGGGAGTTCGGCGTCAAGGACTACGGCAATCTGCTGCCCGGCCACGGCGGCGTGCTGGACCGGTTCGACTCCGTGACCTTTGTGGCTCCCTTTGTGTGGCTGGTCCTGGGCACGGGTATATACTGACCTGGATGCTATCTTGTAGTTTTTAGGATTGTTTTCAGCTTTTTGGAATAGGATAGGATTATGAGTAAAACAATTTCGATTTTGGGATCCACCGGCTCCATCGGCCGCCAGACCCTGGATGTGGCGGAGCAGATGGGATTGCAGGTTGCGGCTCTCACCGCCAACGCCAGCGTGGATCGGATGGAGGAGCAGGTGCGCAAGTTCCGCCCCCGTCTGGCCGTATTGACCGACGAGGCAGCAGCCAGAGACTTGGCTGTGCGCATTCAGGACACGGATACGAAGGTACTGGGAGGCCATGCCGCCCTGATGGACGCCGCGGTGGTACCGCAAGCAGATACGGTGGTCACCGCTGTGGTGGGCATGGTGGGTCTGGAGCCTACGTTGGCCGCCATCGGTGAGAAAAAGCGCATTGCCCTGGCCAACAAGGAGACGCTGGTGTGTGCCGGCGAGCTGGTCATGGATGCGGCGGACGCTGCCGGTGCGGAGATCGTGCCTGTGGACTCGGAGCACTCCGCTATCTTCCAGTGCGTCCAGGGCTGTGCTGACCGTCGGGAGATCAAACGGCTGATCCTGACCTGCTCCGGCGGCCCCTTTTATGGGATGACTTACGAGGAAGTGGGGAAGATGACCCGTGCGGACGCCCTGCGCCATCCCAATTGGAAGATGGGTCCCAAGATCACGGTGGACTGCGCCACACTCATGAACAAGGGTCTGGAGGTCATCGAGGCCATGCGCCTTTACCGGCTGCCTCTTTCCCAGGTGGACGTGGTCATCCACCGCCAGTCTATCGTCCACTCTCTGGTGGAGTACCACGACGGGGCCGTACTGGCCCAACTGGGCACGCCGGATATGCGGCTGCCCATCCGCTACGCCATGACCTACCCCCATCGCGGCGTGAACCCGGCGGAGCCGCTGGACCTTCTCACCTGTCCGCCTCTGACCTTCGCCCAGCCGGACCGGGATACATTCCCCTGTCTGCGTCTGGCGGAGGAGGCGGCCACGGAGGGCGGCACTGCCTGTGCCATCCTCAACGGCGCCAACGAGGAGGCTGTGGGTCTGTTTTTGGCGGACCGCATCGGATTCCACGATATTGCCCGTCTGGTGGCCCAGGCCCGGTCCCAGGTGCGCGTGGTGCAGAAGCCCGCACTTTCCGACATTCTGGCGGCAGACGCCGCCGCCCGGCAGAGCGTGCTGGACGGAGCTTTTTAATATGCTAGGAGACAGTGCATGACGATTCTTTATATCCTGGGAGCAATTTTGATCTTCGGCGTCCTGGTGGCGCTGCATGAGCTGGGCCACTTTGTGGCTGCAAAGCTCTGCGGCGTCCGGGTCAACGAGTTTTCCATCGGCATGGGGCCGGTGCTCTGGTGCCGTGACCGCGGCGAGACCCAGTACTCCCTGCGGGCGCTGCCCATCGGCGGCTTCTGCGCCATGGAGGGAGAGGACGAGGACTCCGCCGACGAGCGGGCCCTCAATACCCAGAGTCTCTGGAAGCAGCTGATCATCTTCGCGGCCGGCCCGCTGATGAACCTTCTCACGGGCCTGGTGATCCTGCTGGGCCTCTATGCGGGCGTGCAGGTTATCCAGATACCGGCCATTGCCGGCGTGGCGCCGGAATTTGAGTCGTACAATGGCGTTACGCTGCAAGAGGGCGACATCTTCTGGTCCATCAACGGTGAGCGGGTGTATCTTTACAACGATGTGGACCTGCTGCTGAACCTGAATAAGGGCGAACCGCTGGATCTGGTGGTGGTACGCGACGGAGAAAAGATCACCTTTGAGGACCTCCAGTGGAACACCTTCACGGGTCTGGAAGGGGAGAGCTACCAGGGTTACGGTATTTATCGGGATCTGACTACCACAGAGGAAGCCACCCTGAGCGGCAAGCTGCGCATGGCCTGGCTCAACACTGTGGATTTTGTCCGGGTGGTGCGGCTGAGCCTGCAGATGCTCTTTACCGGCCAGGCCGGTGTGGATGATCTCAGCGGCCCGGTGGGCATCGTCTCTTCCATGACGGAGGCGGGCGAACAGGCCCAGGCGCTGGGCGGCATCAGCGCGGCAGTGGAGAGTATGTTCTACTTTGCCGCTATGCTGGCGGTGAACCTGGCAGTGATGAACATGCTGCCCATCCCGGCGCTGGACGGCGGGCATATCCTCTTTTTGGTGGTAGACGCTGTTTCCATGCTGCTTTTAAGGAAGAAAGTCCCCGCACGATATATGGCGGCGGTCAACACAGCCGGCTTTGTGGTGCTGATGGGCTTTATGCTGTTTGTGACCTTCCATGACGTGTTCCGTCTGGTGGGATAAAGAGGAGGAAGTCATGACAAAAAAACTGATGGTGGGCAATGTGGCCGTGGGCGGCGGAGCCCCGGTCTCCATCCAGTCCATGTGCAATACAAAGACCGACGATGTCTCTGCCACCGTGGCCCAGATCAAAAAGCTGGAGGCTGCCGGATGTGAGATCATCCGGGTAGCCATTCCCGATCAGGCTGCGGCGGAGGCAGTGGATAAGATCAAGGAACAGATCTCCATTCCGCTCATCGCCGACATCCACTTCAACTACAAGTACGCCCTGGAGGTGGCCCAGCGGGGAATTGACGCCATCCGTATCAACCCCGGCAACATCGGCGGGGAGGAGAAGGTGAAGGCGGTGGCGGATATCTGCCGCCAAAAGAACATCCCCATCCGCATCGGCGTCAACGGCGGGTCCCTGGAAAAGGAACTCCGGGCCAAATACGGCGGCGTCACCGCCGAGGCTCTGGTGGAGAGCGCCATGGGCCATGTGCGCCTTTTGAACAAGTTTGATTTTGACGATATCTGCATCTCCGTCAAGTGCTCCGACGTGCCGCTGACCATGGCGGCCTACCGGCTTTTGAGCCAGCAGACGGACTACCCGCTGCATCTGGGCGTCACCGAGGCGGGCACGCCCTCCATGGGCATGGTGAAGTCCGCCATGGGCATCGGCGGCCTTTTGTGCATGGGCATCGGAGATACCATCCGCGTGACCCTGACTGCCGACCCGGTGGAAGAGATCTACGCCGCCAAGAAGATCCTCAAGGCGGCAGGACTTCGGAAAGAGGGCGTAAATCTCATCGCCTGCCCCACCTGCGGCCGCACCCGCATCGACCTGATCCCCATCGCCGAGGAGGTGGAGCGCCGCCTGCTGGACTGCGACAAAAACATCACCGTGGCAGTGATGGGCTGTGCTGTCAACGGGCCCGGTGAGGCTTCGGCGGCAGATATCGGCATTGCCGGCGGCAAGGGCGAGGGGCTCCTTTTCCGTAAGGGAGAGATCCTTTACAAGGTGCCTCAGGACCAGCTTGTGGATGCACTGATGGAGGAGATTGCCAAGCTGTGAGCGCATTCTCAGAGAAATTGAAGTGAGAGGGAACCATGGCAAGAAACATCCCGTTTTTTGATATGTTTGCGGAGCTGCAGCTTTCGGGAGAGCTGCGGCTGAAGCTGGCCGGTGCGGAGATCACCGGTGCCGTCATTGACCAGGGGAAGATGACCATTTCCCTGGATCTGACAGCCCGCACCCCTATGAGTGAAGCGGACGCGCACGCCCTGGAGTCATTGATCCGGGGCGTGTACGGTTTTTCCGCAGCCGAAGTACATCTGACGGCTCCGGCGGCGTCCCAGGCTGCCGCGCCTGCGGAGTCTGCCCCGGCTCCGGCCTCCGGCAAGGACAAGCAGCAGGGGGGCGGTGTATCCAAGGTGCTGCTGGGCAAGCCCATCAAGGGCCGCACCAACCCCATGCGGGAGCTGAACTTGAAGATGGGCACCGCCACTGTGGCAGGCAAGGTCTTTGCCGCCGAGTGCGTGGAGACCCGCCGTCCCGGCATGTGGCGGCTGCATTTTGACATGACGGACTACACCAACTCCGTCAGCGTCCATAAAAACCTCTCCGCCAAGGAGGCGGAACGGTACGGCACCGCCATCAAGCCGGGTATGTGGCTGTGCGTCCAGGGCAAGATGGAGCCCACCTGGGACGGCAAGGACATCCAGCTCAATCCGTATCACATCAACGTGATCGACCACGCTGAGCGGCAGGACACCGCCCCGGAAAAACGGGTGGAGCTGCACCTGCATACCAAGATGAGCAACATGGACGCCCTGACGGATACCAAGGACGCCATCAAGACGGCCATCCGCTGGGGGCATCCCGCCATCGCCATTACGGATCATGGCGTGGCCCAGTCCTTCCCGGACGCCTGGCACGCCGCCGGGGACAAGATCAAAATTCTCTACGGCGTGGAGGGGTACTTTGTCAACAACCTGGATGACCGGGTAGCTGTCCACGGCAAGCAGGACTGCTCCCTGGACGATGAGTTCGTGTGCTTCGATATCGAGACCACCGGCCTCAAGGTAGACCGGGAGGCCATCACGGAGATCGGCGCGGTGGTACTGCGGGGCGGGGAGATCGCCGAGCGGTTCCAGACCTTCGTCAACCCTAACCGGCGCCTCACCCCAGAGATCATCGGCCTGACGGGCATCACCGATGACATGCTCAAGGACGCCCCCCAGCTCAAGCAGGCGCTGACGGAGTTTTTGAAATTCGTGAACGGCCGTCCGCTGGCAGCACACAATGCGGAATTTGATATTGGCTTCATCCGGGCGGGCTGCCGCAAGGTGGGCCTCGACTTCCAGCCCACCTATGTGGACTCGCTGATCCTGGCTCAGAACCTGCTGCCGGAGCTGGGCAAATACAAACTGGACATCGTGGCCGAGCACCTGGATCTGCCGGCATTCAACCACCATCGGGCCAGTGACGATGCGGCCACCGTGGGCTACATGCTCATTCCCTTTTGGAAGATGCTCCACGAGCGGGGCATCCATACGCTCCAGGCTGTGAACAAGGAGATGGAAAAGCTCCGTCCCTTGGGCAGCAAGACCAACCGTTTCCCCAAGCACATCATCCTGCTGGCCCGCAACAAGGTAGGCCTCAAAAACCTCTACCAGATGATCTCCGCATCCAACCTGAAGTACTTCAAGCGGGTACCCACCATTCCCAAGACGCTGCTCAACGAGCACCGGGAGGGCATCATCGTGGGCGCTGCCTGCGAGGCAGGCGAGCTGTTCCGGGCTGTGGCAGATCACAAGGACTGGGAGGAGCTCAAGCGCATCGCCGACTACTATGACTACCTTGAGATCCAGCCTCTTTGCAACAACGCCTTCATGCTGCGAAACGGCGACGTGCAGTCGGAAGAAGAGCTGCGGGAATTCAACCGTACTATCGTGCGGCTGGGCGAGGAGCTGGACAAGCCCGTGTGCGCCACAGGCGACGTCCATTTCCTCAATCCGGAGGATGAGGTGTACCGGCACATTCTGCTGGCCTCCAAAAAGTTCCCGGACGCCAACGCGCCGCTGCCCATCTATTTCAAGACTACCGACGAGATGCTCCAGGAGTTTTCCTATCTGGGGAAGGAGAAGGCCTACGAGGTGGTGGTGACCAACACCCGCCTGGTGGCCGACCAGATCGAAAACTTCGAGCTGCTGCCGGCGGAGCTGTTCCCGCCCCGGCTGGAAAACTCCGAGGAGGAGCTCAACCGCCTGGTGTGGGACAAGGTGCACGAGCTCTACGGCGAGGATCCTCCCAAGCTGATCGTGGACCGTCTGAACGTGGAGCTAGGCGGCATTTTGGGTAAGTACGACGTGGTGTACATGTCGGCTCAGAAGCTGGTGCAGCGGAGCCTTGAAAACGGCTATCTGGTGGGCTCCCGTGGCTCGGTGGGCTCCTCTCTGGTTGCTTACATGTCCGGCATCACGGAGGTCAACTCCCTGCCGCCCCACTACCGCTGTCCCAACTGCAAGCACAGCGAGTTCATTACCGACGGCTCCTATGGCTGCGGCGCCGACATGCCGGACAAGGTCTGTCCCGAGTGCGGCACCAAGTACATCAAGGACGGCTTTGACATCCCCTTTGAGACGTTCCTGGGCTTCGGCGGCGGCAAGGTGCCGGATATCGATCTGAACTTCTCCGGCGAGTACCAGGCCCGTGCTCACCGTCACGCCATTGAAATGTTCGGCGAGACCCAGGTGTTCCGGGCAGGCACCATCGGTACTCTGGCGGAAAAGACCGCCTACGGCTTTGTCAAGAAGTACCTGGAGGAAAACGGCATCACCGCCTGCCGGGCGGAGGAGAACCGGCTGACACTGGGGTGCGTTGGCACCCGGCGTACTACGGGTCAGCACCCCGGCGGCCTGGTGGTCGTGCCCGATGACAAGGACATGGAGGACTTTTGTCCTGTCCAGCACCCGGCGGACGCCGATGACTCTGATACCATCACCACGCATTTTGAATATCACTCCATGGAGGCCAACATCCTCAAGCTGGACATGCTGGGACACGATGATCCCACCATGGTGCGCATGATGCAGGATCTGACCGGCGTGGACCCCCACACCATCCCTCTGGATGACCCGGACACCATGTCCATCTTCACCTCCAGCAAGGTGCTGGGCTATGAGAACGACGAGATCCTGGGCCCCACGGGCGCCGTGGCTATTCCCGAGTTCAACACCCGCTTCACCCGGCAGATGCTCATCGACACGCAGCCCAAGGACTTCAACACCCTGGTGCGTCTTTCCGGCTTCTCCCACGGCACAGATGTGTGGATGGGCAATGCCCGGGATCTGATCGTCAGCGGCACCGCCACGGTTCTGGAAACGGTGGGCTGCCGTGACGACATCATGCTCTATCTCATCTCCAAGGGTCTGGACCCCAAGATGAGCTTCAAGATCATGGAGAAGGTCCGTAAGGGCAAGGTGAAAAAGGGCGGCTTTGACGAAGGCTGGGTGGAAGCCATGGAGACCCACGACGTGCCCCAGTGGTACATTGAGTCCCTGGCCAAGATCGGCTATCTCTTCCCCAAGGCCCACGCCGTGGCCTACGTCATGATGGCATTCCGCATCGCCTGGTACAAGGTCCATGAGCCCCTGGCGTTTTACGCCACGTTCTTCTCCGTCCGGGCCAAGGCCTTCGACGCGGAATATTGCTGTGCCGGCAAGGACGCGGTCAAGCGCAAGATCCGGGAGATTGAGAACAACAAGGACGCCACCGCCGTAGAGCAGTCCATGATGACCACGCTGGAGGTGTGCTATGAGTTCTACCTCCGGGGGTTCCATTTCGACACCATCAACATCTATGAGTCCGACGCCACCAAGTTCAAGGTGACGGAAGGGGGACTGCTGCCGCCGTTCACCTCCGTCCATGGCCTGGGCGAGGCGGCGGCTCTGGACACGGTGGAAAAGCGCAAGGGCAAGACCTTTGTCTCCATTGAGGAGTTTGCCCTTTGCTGCAACAAGCTCTCCAAGACCCATATTGAGCAGCTCAAGGCCCTGGGCGCCTTCGCCGGCATGGCGGAGAGCAGCCAGCTGACCTTGTTCTGATGAAAAAAGGACGCGAAAGCATTGCTTTCGCGTCCTTTTTACTGCCCGGCAGGGGAGGGGCTCAGCCCTCCAGCTTGGCGTTGCACTTGGTCAAAAACCGGTCATTGTCAATGATGGCCCGGGAGTGGGTGCCCTGGCCGATGGGGCCCTTTTCGTCCCAGGCCTTGACCTTGAAGTCCACGATCTTGCCGTTTTCGGACACGGCATAGATCTCGGCTTCCGCCCAGACCTTCATGCCCACCGGGGTGGGCGCCTCGTGGGAGATGTCCAGGTGAATGCCCACGCTGCCCTGGCTGTCGGTGAGGTAGTTCTGCAGGGCGGTCATGGCGGCGTTTTCCATCATGGCGGCCATGAAGGGGGTGCCGAACACCGGCAGGGCGCCGGAGCCCACCTGCGCGGCGGTCAGTTCCTGGGTGACGGTCTGCTCCAGGCGGCATTTGGTTCCAATGAGAATCATGGGAAAGTCCTCCTTGTCATCAAGTCTGATTGAGAACAGCGCCGGAATGGTTCCGGCGCTGTCAAAGCTGCGGGGCAGGATCAGATGCCCAGCTGGGTCCAGAGGTCGTTATAGAGGTTGAGGATGTCGGTGGGCAGGTTCTCATAGAGGGTGCAGCGGTCCAGGACCTCCTGGGGCGCGGCCATGATCTCGTAGAGACCCATGTCCAGAGGCTCGCCGTAGGTTTCCTCATAGTAGGCGGGATAGGATTCCAGAGCTTCCTTGTTGGGGGAGGCGTACCAGATATAGTCCATGTTGGCCAGGTTGGCTTCCGTGGAGGCGATGAAGTTGATCCACTCCTCGGCCTCCTCCTTGTGCTGGGCGTTCTTCAAAACGCACATGGCGTCCACAAACCAGTTGGAGCCCTCATCAGGAACTACATATTTCAAATCAGGGTTATTTTCATGCATGGTCAGGTAGTCGCCGGCGTAGTACATGGCGATGGCAGCGTTGCCACCCTCCATCTTCTGGAACACTTCGTCCATGACGAAGGCCTGATACACGCCCTTGCTCTTGGCATCGGCCAGCAGCTCATAGGCCTCCCGGATCTGGGCTTCGTCGGTAGTGTTCAGATCATAGCCCAGGTCCAGCAGCGCGGCGGCCAGGGCGTCGCGGGAGTTGCGGATCATGAGCACATTGCCCGCGTACTTCTCATCGAACATGGCGTCCCAGCTGGTGATGGGCTCATCCACCATGGTGGTGTTGTAAATGATGCCCACGGTACCCCAGGTGTAGGGAACAGTGTACTTGTTCTCGGGGTCAAAGCTCAGGCCCTTGTAGGCATCGTCAATGAGGGCGTAGTTGGGGATGTTGTCGTAGTTGAGCTCGGCCAGCATTCCCTCGTCGATGAGGCGGGCGATCATATAGTCGGAGGGGACGATGACGTCAAAGTCACCGGCGCCGGTTTTGAGCAGGGAGTAGAGGGCCTCGTTGCTCTCGGCGGTCTGGTAGTTGACCTTGATGCCGGTTTCGTCCTCGAACTGATAAATCAGGCTGTCGTCAATGTATTCGCCCCAGCTGCACACGTTGACCACGCGCTCTTCTTCGGAGCTGCCGCCGCAGGCGGAGAGCGTCAGGATAGTTGTCAGGATCATGGCAAGGGCAAGCATCTTTTTCAATGGATCATTCCTCCAGTTTGATATGAAAATGTGTTATCTCAAAGCCGCAGGGCCGTGGGATCAGGCATGGAGCCGTCGGGCGTTCCGGCGTTCCTGCCGGGCCTCCCGGATATTGACGATGGCCAGCAGCACCAGCACCGTTACGAACAGCAGCGTAGACACGGCATTGATCTCGGGACTCACCCGCTTTTTGGTCATGCCGTAGATGGTCATGGCCAGGGTGGAGGCGGAGGAGCCGGCGGTGAAGTAGCTGATGACGAAGTCGTCAATGCTCATGGTAAAGGCGGTGAGCGCGCCGGAAATGATGCCGGGCTTGATCTCCGGAATGATGACCTTCCAGAAGGCCTGCATCCAGGTACAGCCCAGGTCCTGGGCGGCGTCCACCAGGTTTTTGTCCATCTGCCGGAGCTTGGGGCCCACGGAGAGGATCACGTAGGGGATGTTGAAGCACACATGGGCGATAAGCAGCGTGCCGAAGCCCATGGTCAGCCGGGTGGGCAGCTGGACAAAGCCCTGCAGGCTGTTGAACCAGACGGCAAAGTCGCCCCAGAAGTTGAAAAACGCCACGAAGAACAGGCACAGCGACACGCCGGTGACGATGTCGGCATTCATCATGGGGATGTTGTTGACAGTCATCAGCGGGTCCCGGATGCGCCGGCGCATGGAATAAAAACCAATGGCGGCAAAGGTGCCGGCTACGGTGGCGATGATGGTAGAGAGCAGGGAGATCAAAAGCGTGGTATAGACGCTTTGCATGATCAGCCGGTCCCGGAAGAGCTTTTCATACCACTCCAGGGAGAAACCCTGCCAGACGGTATTGCTGTTGCCGGCGTTGAAGGAAAAGATGATGAGCAGCACGATGGGTGCGTACAAAAAGACGAACACCAGAGCCATGAACACACGGCTGAGAAGGGAATTGGACCGTTTCACAGCATCACCGCCTGTTCTTCGCCTTCACCGAAGCGATTCATCACGACCATGCACACCACGACGATCAGCATCATCACCAGGGAGATGGCCGCGCCCAGCTGGGGATTGTAGGCGCCGCCCAGGAACTGCTGCTCGATAAGATCGCCCAGCATCATCTCCGTGCCGCCGCCGAGCATCTTGCTGATGGCGAAGGTGGACACGGAGGGAACAAACACCATGGTGATGCCGGAGAGCACACCGGGCAGAGACAGCGGCAGAATTACCCGCCGGAACACGTGGAAGGTGTTGGCACCCAGATCCCGGGCCGCCTCAATGAGGGAGCGGTCCAGCTTGACGATGACGGAATAGATGGGCAGGATCATGAAGGGCAGGTAGTTGTAGACCATGCCCAGCACCACAGCGCCCTGGGTGTTGATAAGCTGAAAATGGGTAATGGGCTCATAGGCCGCCGGGTTGGCGGAAAGAGACATGGCGATCTGGTTATAAAGATCGATGAGCCCGATGCTCTGGAACAGCCGGTTCAAAAGACCATTGTTTTCCAGAATGGACATCCAGGAGTAGGTCCGCAGCAAAAAGTTCATCCACATAGGCAGCATGATGAGGATCATGCCCACCCGCTGAAAGCGGGGGCCTTCCCGGCTCATGAGATAGGAGATGGGATAGCCGATGAGCAGGCACACGACGGTGGCGATGATGGCCAGCTTGAATGAGCGGCCGAAGACCACGGCGTACGTGCCCATGCGGGAGAAATTATCCAGAGTAAAGCTGCCGTCTGCGGTGGAGAAGGCGTAAATCACCACCAGGATGATGGGCGCCACCACAAACAGAGCCATCCACACCACATAGGGGACGGCGAACCAGGAGAGCTTATTCTTCATCCCCGCTCTCCTCCTCGTCCAGCTCGATGCTGGCGTCGTCCAGCTCATCATATTCCTCGGAGAAGGAGGAGTAGTCGCCGAACATGCCGGAATAGGGACTCTTTTTCATGACATGGATGCCATCGGGATCGATCTTGATGCCGATCCGGGCGCCGACGGGGGAGTGGTCCGTGGTCTGGATGAGCCACTTGAAGCCCTTGAAGTCCACGATGATGTCGTACTGCATGCCCTTGAAGGTGACATTGGTGACCGTGCCCACCAGCTGGCCCTGCTCCACGGGGACGATGTCGATGTCCTCGGGGCGGATAACCACATCCACGGGTTCGTTTTCGTCAAAGCCGCTGTCCAGGCAGGGGAATTCCCGACCGTACATCTTCACGCACTTGTCGTGGACCATGATGCCGTCGATGATGTTGGACTCGCCGATGAAGTCCGCTACAAAGGCGTTTTTCGGTTCGTTGTAAATGTCTTCCGGCGTGCCGATCTGCTGGATGGAGCCCTTGTCCATGACCACGATGGTGTCGGACATGGTCAGGGCCTCCTCCTGATCGTGGGTGACATAGATAAAGGTAATGCCCACCTGCTGCTGGATGCGCTTAAGCTCGATCTGCATGTCCTTGCGCAGCTTCAGGTCCAGTGCGCCCAGGGGCTCGTCCAAAAGCAGCACCTTGGGCCGGTTGACCAGGGCGCGGGCGATGGCCACCCGCTGCTGCTGGCCGCCGGAGAGGGCGTCGGGCTTGCGGTTTTCAAAGCCTTTGAGGCTGATGATCTCCAGCATTTCCATGACCCGGTCATGGATTTCCTTTTCCGGAATTTTGACCTTCTTTTTTCCGGTGGGATCGGCAGGGTCCGCCCGGCGCTGCATCCGCAATCCGAAGGCAATGTTTTCAAAGACGTTCAGGTGCGGAAACAGGGCATACTTCTGAAAGACCGTGTTGATCTGCCGCTGATGGGGCGGAACGTCATTAATCCTCACACCGTCGAACAGAACGTCTCCCGACGTAGGTGTCGTGAAGCCGCCAATGATCCGCAGAGTGGTGGTCTTGCCACACCCGCTGGGTCCGAGCAATGTGAGGAATTCTTTGTCATTGATATAAAGGTTGACGTTGTTCAATACAGGTTCGTCGTCAAACGCCATGCACAGATCACGCAGGCGAATCAACTCTTTGGACATGTATCCTCCCCCGTTTCTGAATAAGTTATCATAAATACGCCTCTTTTCTCTGTTGAGGGGGAACCTTTCACGTCGAAATTCAGCACTATGAACTATATCGAACCTGCCCGCAAAAGTCAAGGGCAACGGGGCATTTCACCGGAATTTTACCGTGCGGAAAAGTACTTGTCCCGGAAGGGAACGACTTCCACGCAGAACGTACGGTTTTGCAGGT
>ENA-UEYL01000966-UEYL01000966.1-human-gut-metagenome-genome-assembly--contig:-NODE-966-length-26520-cov-15.684605_pt1 | contig 26520 bp, 18 predicted proteins | sample MGYA00242941_ERZ507946 | MGnify/ENA primary metagenome ERZ507946 (study PRJEB26167, sample SAMN06115482) | human gut metagenome | host: Homo sapiens | place: China:Guizhou | collected 2015-03-11...
TGGTCGCTCCCGGCATTTTGCGGGGTGCAGACCCGTCCGCAGACTTTGCAGGTAAAGGTATCGTTGCAGGCGTGGGTTTTATAGTAACCTTTTTCAAAGGTCTTGCGTTTATTTTCACGGTTCATGGTATCGTCCTCCTGAAGAGTTGTGTCTGTTCGTCCTCGGGAGGAGTGGCTTGTGGTATTTGCCAGACCTCCCGGTCAGCCCACAAGTCCCAGTGCAAATGTTGTATGTTTCAAAAAGCTCTCCTTTGATTATAGCATTTATGGCGTTTTTCTACTTCAATATAAAATTCAAAAATTCCTTTATTTTTCACCTCCCTCGATGTTAAAGGTACGGAAGAATAGCCTTACATGAGCATCCAGCTTTGCAAGGCTTTCGGCTTCCCGTTCCGGCTGACGGTCGCAGACACTCAGCAGGACAATGATCGGTGAAACATACATCCACGCCAACGTATCAGGGTCTTCGTTTCGCAGTTCGCCGTTTGCAGCCAGCGCACGGAAGATGCCTGCATGGTAGGAGATCATCCAATCCACATAGCGTTTGGAAAGCAGTTCGGCAAATTTGGGGGAACGGAACTGCTCCAGTGTCATCATCCGGCGGAACTGGCTGATGGTTTTATCATGCAGCGAATAAAGGAAAATCTGCCGGACTTTTTCAACCAGCAGCTCCTCCGAGATGTGGGAGAAAACTGGGATGTCCATTTGGGAATCCTGTACATGGACTGAAATTTCAGCAGTGTCTTTTTGGTAGTGCGCCGAAGTCGTCTCTAAAATTGCATCAAAAATCGCCTGCTTGCTGGGGAAATGATTGTAAAGCGACGGTGCCTTGATGCCGACCGCCTTTGCAATTTCACCCACACTGACGGCATCGTATCCTTTGGTCGAAAACAGTTCCAGAGATTTTTCCAGAATGCGCTGCTTGGTATCTTCCATTTTTTCTTTGCCCTTTACTAACTAACATTTGTTAGTTCTACTATAATCAAAAAAGTTCCCATTGTCAAGAGGTTTTTAAAGACAATGGGAACAAAAAGCACCCGCAGCAGGCTTTTCAGAGGTTTTGGCCTCCGGGCGCAAATGCTGCGGGTGCTTTCTTTTTTATTCACCTGGCCGGCGGTTGGTTCACAAAATTTTGTGCAGTTCCTGCACAAGGTCGCCGATCACGATGGGCTTGGACAAAAAGCCGTTCATGCCGCTTTCCAAGGCGTTGCGGCGGTCCTCGTCAAAGGCGTTGGCGGTCATGGCAAGGATCGGCAGCTTTGCCCGCGCAGGGTCGTCCAGCGCGCGGATCTGACGGGTGGCGGTATAGCCATCCATGATCGGCATCTGCACGTCCATCAGCACCAGATCATAGCTGCCCGGCGCGGCAGTGCTCACCTTTTCCACCGCTACTGCGCCGTTTTCCGCTGAATCAACAAGGAAGCCGTACTCCCGCAGAATTTCCTGTGCGATCTCGCGGTTCAGCTCGTTATCCTCCACCAGCAGGATGTTCTTGCCCTTGAAGTCGGCATTCTTATCCGGCAAAAGCCCCTGCGCCGCATCCGTCTGCTTCTGCCCGAGGGCGCTCATCAAGGTCTCGCGCAGGTCGGACATGAACATGGGCTTGGCGCAGAAGGCGGTCACACCGGCAGCCTTTGCCTCCACCTCAATGTCAGACCAGTCGTAGGCAGTCAGGATGATAATGGGCGTATCATCGTGCAGGCTGCGGATGCGGCGGGTGACCTCGATGCCGTTCATATCCGGCAGACGCCAGTCGATGATATAGGCGTGGTAGGCATCGCTCATCTCGATGGACTGCCGCGCACGCAGCACCGCTTCCTTGCCGGAAAGGGTCCACTCGGCGCGCATCCCCACCTTGACCAGCATCTTTGTCACGCTGTCACAGGTGTTGAAGTCGTCATCCACCACCAGTGCCTTCAGACCCTCCAGCTCGGTGATCTTTTCCACCGGGCGCTGCTCGGTCTGTGCGCGCATGGGCACGCAGACGGTAAACTCGGTGCCCTTGCCCTGCGCTGTCTGCACCTTGATGGTGCCGCCCATCATATCCACGATGTTTTTGGTAATAGCCATGCCAAGGCCGGTGCCTTGGATGCGGCTTACCGTGGAGGTGCGCTCCCGCTCGAAGGGCTCAAAGATCTTTTTGGCAAACTCCGGGCTCATGCCGATGCCGTTATCCTTGATGCGGAACTCGTACTGTCCGCAGCCGCGCACCTTACCGGCAAGCTGCCGCACCCGCACCGAGACCGTGCCGCCCGCCGGGGTGAACTTGATGGCGTTAGACAGCAGGTTCAGCAAAATCTGGTTCAGCCGGGTCTTGTCGCAGTAGACGTCCTCGTCGGTCACGTCCATGACGTCCATGTAAAGCTCCAGCTGCTTTGCAAAAATTTGCCCGCTGACAATGGTTTTCAAATCGTGCAGCACATCCGAAAGGTTGACTTCCACCTCTTCCAGATGGATCTTTCCGCTTTCAATGCGGCTCATATCCAGCACATCGTTGATGAGGGAGAGCAGATGGTTGCTGGATGCAAGGGTCTTGCCAAGATAATCCTTTACCCGCTCGGTATCGTTGATATTGCTGATCGCCAGCGTGGTAAAGCCGATGATGGCGTTCATGGGGGTGCGGATATCGTGGGACATATTGGAAAGGAAGGTACTTTTGGCGCGGTTGGCAGTCTCGGCAGCAGCAACGGCGTCGGAAAGCGCCTGATTTACCTGCCTGTCGGCGGTGCGGTCGGACATGACAAGGATGTGTTTGGTTCTGCCCTCCACCTCGCTGCCCATGGCAACGATGTGGAACCAGCGCCGCTCCCCGGTTTCCAGATGCACATACTCATCATCCCATTCGCGCTGCTGCCCGCTGAGAAGCCCTTCCAGATAGTTTTTATCGCGTTCCGGGTCATCCTTCGGGTGCAGCGCTGCCAGAACACGGGCATCCTGCCGGACTTCTCTCCATGGGATACCCAGCAGCCGCTCAATGTTCGGGCTGACGTAATCCACCTTGGCGGTCTCTGCGTCCAGCATCAGGAAAACGTCGTCCACGTTCAGCGAAAGCTTCTGGAACAGCTCGTCCCGGTACGAGATCTCGGTATTCTTCCGGCGCAGGGTCGTATGGTTTCTGCGCACAATGAGCAGAATGATCATCAGAGCAAAACCGGCGGCAATGCCCGCCACGATCTGTATTGTATGGAACCACAGCTTATCCAGACTGGCATTGACGACCCTGACCGGCACAAGCCCCAGCATCGTCCAGTTCTGGACTGCCGTGCCCTCGTAGACCAGATAATAGCTGATGCCGCCCAGCGTCACCCTCAGGTTTCCGCCGCTGCCCTGCGCAAAGGCATTGGACAGCTCCGTGATCTGTTTCTCGGAAAGGTCGGAATGGTCGCGCAGCATCGCAATGAAATTGTAAATGGTCTCCGTGCGGTTTACAGAGCTGTCGATGATCACCCGGCCGTCCGGGTAGATGACATAGTTGCTGGCATTGCCCTCAAAGGCAGAGTTGTCCAGCAATTTCAGCACCGCATCATTATAATAAGAGATGGCAATGGCATCGTAGGCAAAGCCCCGGTAGCTGCCCTGCGTTTCGGGACAGATGAAAGCAAGCATCTGGGGCTTGCCGGGCAGCGCCGTGTTCACGACGACATCCTCATCATGGGCGAGCTTTTCGTCCAGATTGGTCTGCAGGCCAAGATAGCCGGTCTCTCCTGTCACGGTCATGTAGTTGCCGTCGTAGGTAAGAAAGTAAAAGTCGGCAAATCCGGTATTCTGCTGCGCTTTCTCGATATACGCCTGAATTTTGGCTTCATCGGAAGTGTTTTCCAAAAAGTCGTTGTACAAGTGCAGATAGGTCAGGTTTTTGCGCACCATCTCCTTCAGCATATTGTTGGATTTATGCAGCACCTCTTCCAGATGTGTGGTGCTTTCCTGATAGATGGTCTGTGACACAAACGAGATGTACCGTACGCTGAGCCCGACTGCCAGTAAGACCAGCAGAAGGATAGCGGCAGCAGCAGGGAGCCACTTTTGCCGGGGATGACAGCTCCGTTTTGGTTTACGCTTTTCGTCTGCCATTCCGCTCACCTCAGTGTCATGTAGTTTTCAGGCTCTGCAAGCGCTGCGCCGCCGCCGGAAACATGATCGCGCCATGTGTTTTTCACCCATGTATCTTCGCCCGCAGACGTACCGCTTCCGCTTGCAGGCAGCGCCTCCATCTGCTTTTCCGCTGCCAGACAGGTCACGGTAACGGTGTCGTCGTCCCGCAGCGGCTGCCCGTTGCGGGTGATACCGGTCAGGGTATAGCTGCCGTTATTCTCCTTTACCTCCACGGCAATACCGCTGACCACCGGCAGAGAACCACGGTTGAAGGGCACAAAGCCGCCCTCGCAGCCTTCCACATAAGCGCGAACGAGCTCCTTCAGCTCAGCACCGGTCATGGTGCGCTGGCGGGACATCAGGCCGTTGGGCATGATCATGGAAGCTGCCATTTTCTGGTTATAATCCGCTTTCAGCACACTGCCGGTAAAGCTGTTTGCGGTGGCAAGCAGCACATCCGTGCCGTAAACACCGCGCAGCGTGTTTGCCATAACCGAGAAGGCAGCGTTGCCGCCGTTTGCGTGGAACACGTTGGAATAGCTCTTCTCGCTGGTCAACACGGGCTCGTCCGCAGCAGGCTCCTCTTCGGCGAGAAGCTGCGCATTGAACGCCCGGTAAGCCTGTTTTGCCGTGTACTCGCCCGCGATCATTTTGGAGACCACATCCTTGGAAATGGCAAAGAAATCGTTGGAAGCAATGCGGATATACATGTGGTTTTCTTCCACCACATCGCGCACGTCCTTCATGTACTCGGTCAGGCGCAGGTGGACGTTCTGGCTGTAACTCAGCAGGTCCTGTCCATCGGAGATAATACGGCTCTGTGCCTCCTCCGAGAGCATGACGTTCAGCACCTTCATGGCTGTTTCGCGGCGCGCTGCGTCCTGCTCGAGATCCCGGTTCAGGGCAACTTGGAAATACGGGGTGGTCATGATCCACTTTTCGCCGTTCTGGCTGAAGAAGGGCATAAAAATGGTGTCGATGCCCTCATCCTGAAACATCTTCACGCCGGCAGAGCTGCCAAAGTACATGGCAACCTCCCCGTTCCGGAACAGATTCATCACGGGATCGTAAGTCTGTGCAAGGTCGTCTGCTGTGAGGTGGGTATCCTGAATGAACTGCGCCATCCGCTCAAACACCCCCGGCCACACGGTATCGTCCAGACCGACCCGGGCGGTGCTGGCGGGGTCGCTGTATGCGGTGCGCCACTTGCGCCCTTCCATCGTGGTAAGCTCGGCAGCGGAAAGCCCCTGCAGGGTTTCCATGCAGGTGTAGTCGTAGGCATAATCGGCGGTAAAGCCGCGGATGCCCAGCGCTTCAAACGCCTGACAGGCGGAAACAAAGCTTGCGTAATCGGTGGGCAGGGGGATATCGTACTGCTCAAAAAGGCCGCGGTTGACCACAAAGCCGTGGGCATCGGCGCAGACCGGAAGCCAGTTCACGCTGCCATCCTCGTTTTTAAAGCTGTTGATGTAGGTGTTGTACACCGCGCCCGCCTCGTTGGTCATGGCAAGGTTCATCAGGCTGTCCTTCAAGGGTGCCGCATCGTGCAGCGAGAACCGGCAGCAGGTGATGATATCCGGCAGACCGCCGTTCTGCTGCAAGAACTTGTAAAAATCCAGATCGTTGTTGCCCACAATGAACTCAATGTTCACATCCGGCAGCTGGGACTGGATATAAGGCGCATAGGTCCCGTACAGGCTATTCGTCCACAGATACACCTGAATGGTCCGGGCGTCCTCCTGCTTTTCCACCTCTTCCGGGCTTTTTGTGCCGCAGCCGGTCAGCAGGGACAGCCCCACCACCAGCGCCAAAAGCGCAGAAACAAGGCGGTGCCGTGTTCTTTTATTCATCAAATAATTCTCCTCACAACTCTTGGGCAGCTGCCGCTTTGCGGCAAGGCTGCTATGGCCTACTGCTTATACATCACCGCCCGCAAGAGTGTGCGCTGTAAAACCCGCCCACGGAAATGATGCCGCAATTTTTGCGTGCTTCCTGTTTTGCACTGCCCCTTTCCCGTGAAAAGGCACAGCACAAGAGAGACATAAAAATATTTTACCATTATCAGGAAGAATTTTCAATCAATTTTCACATATTTACTCACACAAAAAACACGCGCGTCCGATTTCTTTGCGGCAGTGAATGCGTCTTTTTGCAAAAGGCAGGACACGGACAAACGTCCGGGCAAAGCTCCCTTTGCGGGTATCGTATGCAGTGATCCGGCAGGGACAAACTTTTTTGCAAGTAATCCGTTCCGCATCAAAGGTATTTCCGGATGGTCGGCACAAGGATACTCATATTGATCGGCTTTGCAACATGGTCGTTCATCCCGGCATCCAGTGCCGCCTGTTTATCTTCGGAAAAGGCATTTGCAGTCATAGCGATGATGGGGATGCCTGCCTTTTGAGGGTCGTCCATCTGCCGTATCTTTTTTGCCGCATCGTAGCCGTTCATCACCGGCATCTGGATATCCATAAGGATCAGCCGGTAAGTTCCGTTCGCAGCCTTTTCCAGCATATCCACGCATTCCACGCCATCTTTTGCGCGGTCTACCGCGCAGCCCTCTTCCCGCAGCAGTTCGGTGGCGATCTCTGCATTCAGGTCGTTGTCCTCTGTCAGCAGAATTTTTACACCGCACAGGCTCTTTTCGTCCGAGGGGGCAGTCTCCCGTTTCGCCTGTGTTTCCTCCTGCGACGCAATGCGGCAGGGAATGGTGACAGTAAATGTGGAGCCCACACCGATCTTGCTCTCCACTTCCACAGTGCCGCTCATCAGCCCGACCAGCTTTTTCACGATGCCCATTCCGATGCCGCTGCCCTCCACCTTGCTGACGGTAGAGGTGCGCTCCCGTTCAAAGGGCTCAAAGATGTGCTTCTGGAACTCCTGCGACATCCCGATGCCGTTATCGGCAACCGTGATCACCGTATCGCACCAGCCCTCTTTTTTGCCGGGTTTCTGCGTGACATCGCAGCGAATCGTGCCGCAGGCACCTGTGTATTTGACCGCGTTGCTGACAAGGTTCGTGCAGATCTCGGTCAGGTGCGGAATATCCACATAGACATACGGATACAGCAGATGTGTTGTCACTGTAAGCGTCTGTCCCTTGCTGTCTGCCTGATTCTGGAACATCGCAATGCAGTTACGGAAATCCTTCTCCACATCCGAAACCGAATACTCGATCTCTGTCTTGTCGTTCTCAATGCGGGCAAGGTCCAGCACATTGTTCAGCAGCACCAGCAGGTTCTGTCCGCATATCTGAATGTTCTCCATGTATTTTTCCAGCTTTGCAGGGGCGTCCAGATGCCGTGAGGCAAGATCTGCGTAACCGATAATGGCGTTCATGGGGGTGCGGATATCATGGGACATATTGAACAGGAAGGTGGATTTGGCGCGGTTCGCGCTCTCTGCTTTTTCCACGGCGACCTGCAATTTTGCATTCAGTTCCTGCGTATCGTTTGCGGCTTTTCTTGCAGCAGCTTCGGCTTTACGCGCCTTCCGCAGCAGCATCAGAATCGTGAGCAGAATGGCTGCAACAGCAATGCTGCTGAGCAGCAGAACCATGAAGAAGTTATCCTTTATAAACTCGCTCAGAGTAACCTTCCGCGCGGAGCTCTTATGCATCGCCAGAGAGCTGGTAAGCATATTGGCTGGCATTGCCTTGATCGTTTTGTTCAGGATGGACAGCAGGCTGCGGTTTCCTCTCTTGACCGCAAAGCAGGAATTGGCAGGGTTTGGCAGCGGAACGCTGTAAAAACCATAAATTTTGCTGTATTTCGCCTCACTGCCGACCCCTATGATAAAACAGTCTGCCTGTCCGTCCTTGACCAGCTTTACCGCATCCTCCTGTGTATCGCAGTCCAAGATCTCCCACTGCGGATAATAAAACGCAATGTACCTTGTTAGGGAGATCTTGTTTTGGGGAACGGCAACGCGGTTCACTTGGTTTTCGTTAAAACGCTGTTTGTTCGTGACCACCATCATATTGGCGGTCCAAGTTGTGTTGGTTCTGGCAACGCGATATTCTTCAGCCAGATTGGGACTCTGGTCGAAATGGAAGATCATGTCGATCTCGCCAGATTTCAGCGCGTTTAGTTCCGCCTCTTTGTCGTCATAACCGACCAACTGAAATTCCAGCTCCTGATTTCCCAGACAATCTGCGGCAAACTGAATATAGTCCGTGATTACCCCGGTAAGCTCCCCGGTGGCAGGGTCATAGGTGCTGACGCCGCTATCACTCGCCAGAAAGCCCATCCGAATCGCACCGTGCTCTTTGAGCCACGCCTTTTCCTCACCCGTAAGGATGGGCTTATAATCCAGCGAGAAATACTTTTTACACAGATCCGCCGTATAAAAAGGAGCCTCTTCGTCCAACGCGCGCATCGCATTGTCCAGTTCTTCCTTGAGATCAGAACGGTCTTTGTTGAGCACATAGTAGATGCTGGATTTTCCCACGCGGGTTATGGTCGAGATGCCAAGCTCTGCCCATAAGGATTCTTCCAGCGAAACAAAGCAGTCGATCTCGTGATTTGCCAGCTTTTGCTTCACATCCTCGCTGTTGGAGATGTTGACGTGTTCCGTTTTTATGCCGTGTTTTTCCTCCCATTCGGTCAGCATCACTTCCGGCTCCGTTCCCATCACAACGCCGATCTTTTTGCCGTCCAGTGTTTTGAAGTCAGAGGCGGAGATGTCTGCGCGCGAAAGGTCGGCATAGAGGTAATATTTTTCCTCCCCCATCGGTTCGTCCGAAAACAGCATCTCCTCAGCGCGATCCTCCGTATAAGAAATACCGCCCATGATGTCGATTTCGCCGTTTTCAAGTTTTTCAAAGCAGTCTGACCAGTCGCAGGTCACATACTCGAACTGCCAGCCTGTATAGCCGGATAGTGTTTCCAGCAACTCGTAGCCGTAGCCCTTTCTTGCGCCCTTCTCGTTGCAATAGTTGAAGGTGTCCTCAAACGAACCAACGCGGACGACCTTTACAGGGGCAGTTTCTGCGGCAGCTTTCACAGGGAGCACGGCTGACAGTAGCAACAGTAGGCTCAGCATCACACAGACGCTTTTCCGCGTCAAGGTCTGCATGGTTTCGCTCGTTCCAAAGTTTTTCATTTTATCCAATCTTTCTCCGCCCCAGACGGTCGCAGTTTGAGTTCATTTCCGTACTGCCGATTTTATAGCAGTTTGCGTTTTTAATGCACAAGCAACATCCGCAAACTGCATATCGCAAAGATGCCGTTTTGATTGGCACTATTTTTGAAAATTGCGATAGAAAGGTCATTGCAGCATTGATCTCGTCAGGTTGTCAGCAGCTTTTTTGAACAGTTTTTACCTGTGTGTATAATATGTATTATAGCATTGCCATGGAAATCCATCAAGAATTTTTTCGTTATGTAGGTATAAAGTCATAACCTTCGGCAGGCGGTACAGCGGAAAGCAGATCGTGCAGGTCTACGGCCTGACCATCGAAAAACTGAAACGGCTGACGGATGCCGAGTTTGCCGAACTGGAATTTTCCCCGGACTGATCTTTGCCGCCTGCGGGCGGCGTACATATACTCTTTCCCTCAACTATGTGATTATGGTGTATCACTCCCCTCTGTTTGCTGTTTCAAAACATTTTTCGACTTTTTTTCAAAAACGTCTTGGCAAGGATTTATTTCTATGGTAAACTTTTTGTAAAAGTTCATAGGCAAACCCGGCGCAAGTCGGCGACGCAAAGCTATAGGGACCCACCGGGTCAGCCAGTTGCCAGTAAGAAATTGCTGTTTTGCTATCGTCAGCAGATTTGCGGGTTTTCCAGAAACAGGAGTTGACAAAGGTGAATACCCAGCGATACACTGACAGCAGAGCAGAGCACCTATAATGTCCTGCTGTTTTCTGCTGTCCGTAAATATCGCTTTATGAAGTCAGATGACGCTTTCAGTCATGGGTTCGCCATGCCTTGAAAGCGTTTATTTATTTTCCAGCGGCAGAGTTATAAAAGTGGAGGGGTCATGTTATGAATGTTACAAAGCGAGCCAGAACTTGCGGGGGTCTGGCAATTCTAATGACGATGCTTCTGCTGACGGCATTGCTATCTCTTTCGGCAAGCGCAGCAGAAACAGTAAGCCAGCATGAGCGTGTGAGGGTTGGCTTTTTTGCAATGGACGGCTATCACATGATGGACGAGGACGGAAACCGCAGCGGTTATGGCTACGATTTTCTCCGCTTGATGGCACGCTACTGGGATGTAGACTATGAATACGTCGGCTATGACAAAAGCTGGGAAGCAATGCAGCAGATGCTGATCGACGGCGAGATCGACATGGTAACTTCTGCCCGCAGAACGCCTGAGCGCGAAGAATTATTTGATTTTTCCCGTCCGATCGGAACCAACAATGGTATCCTGACTGTCCGCAGCGATAATAGCACCATCGTTGAGGGAAAATATAGTACCTACGATGGGATGCGTGTTGCACTCCTGCGCGGAAACTCCCGGAACGATGAATTTGCGGAGTATGCACGAACCAAAGGCTTCACTTACAAATCGGTCTATTTCGATTCGGCTGAGGAGATAGCAGAGGCACTTCAGAATGGAACGGTTGATGCCATTGTCACCAGTTCCCTGCGCAAAATGAACAATGAGCGCATCCTTGAAAAATTCGGCAGCAGTGATTTTTATGTGATCGTCAAAAAAGGAAACACTGAACTTCTGAATAAGATAAATTATGCGATTGATCAGATGAACGCTGCCGAAGGCAGCTGGAAAACGACCCTCTATAACAAAAACTACGAAACTACCGATACCAAAAATCTGGAGTACACGGAAGAAGAAAAGCGTATCATTGCCCAATATTCCAAGGAAAATCCCCTTCATGTTCTGTGCGACCCGACCCGGTATCCCTATTCCTATACAGAAAATGGCGAAGTAAAGGGCATTCTCCCGGACTATTTTCGGAAGATAGCAGACTATGCAGGACTCTCGTATGAGTTTCTTGTTCCTGCGACCAGAGATGAGTATATCGCATATCAAAGCAATAAGGATGCAGTAAACATCAGTATTGATGCACGATTGGATACGGATAATTACGCAGAGACCAAAGAATGGGGATTGACCGCTCCCTATATCACGATGCGAATGGCAAGAGTGACGCGAAGAGACTTTGATGGGAAGATCAATGTTGTCACCACAGTCAATCAGACCGCATCCACATCGATCGAAGATGTGCTGGCACCCGGTGCGGAAAAACTGATGTGCAGTACCCGTCAGGAGATGATGGAAGCTGTCCGCAATGGCAAAGCGGATGCAGCCTTTGTCTACTATCGCATGGCACAGGCATTCGTCAACAGCGACACAACGGGTACAATGACCTACACGCTGCTGGAACAACCCACATTCAGCTACCGCATGGTGGTTTCCTCTACGGAAAACCATGCGCTGGCAGGTATCCTGACAAAAGCAATGTACGCAATGCCGGATAATCTTGTTGAAGACCTTGCAACACAGTACACCACTTATAAAGCAACGAATCTGACACTTGCAGATATGATCCGTCTGAATCCGGTCACAGCTGTCGCCATCACCGTATTTATCTCGTGGATGGCGGTCGCAATGATCATTATCGTGAACCGCTTGCGGACACGCAGAAAATTACAGCTTGCAGCCCAGCAGAAAGCGAAAGAAATGACTGTCCTTGCAGAGCAGGCGCAAGCAGCCAGCAAAGCCAAAAGCACATTCCTTTCCAATATGTCCCACGACATCCGCACCCCTATGAACGCCATCATCGGCTTTACAAATATTGCATTGCATCAGGATTCTGTGCCGGAAATGCACAACTGTCTGAAGAAGATCGAGGAAAGCTCGGATCATCTGCTGTCCCTGCTGAATGATGTGCTGGATATAAGCCGCATCGAGAGCGGAAAGGTGGAGTTTTCCCCTGTTCCGGCGAATATCACCGCAGTTACAGACAGCGTGATCGAGATCGTGAAGGGGATGCTTCTGAACCGGGAACTGAACTTTGAAGTGCATTGTGAACCGCTGCAAAATCCCTATGTCATGACGGAACCCGTCCGTATCCGGGAAATTCTGGTCAATATCCTGAATAACGCCGTGAAATTTACCAAGGATGGCGGCACCATCCGTTTTGATGCAGGCAGCCGTCCGGGAGCCGATGCACAGCACATCGTGATTTGCTATCGGATCAAAGATACCGGCATCGGTATGAGCGAAGAGTTCCAGAAAAAGCTCTTTGACGAATTTGCACAGGAAGAAAATGGCGTACGGACACAGTATAAGGGCACGGGTCTGGGAATGCCCATCTCAAAGAAGTATGTTGAACTGATGGGCGGCACGATCACAGTAGACAGCCGGAAGGGCGCCGGTACAACCTTTACCGTAGAGATTCCCATGGAATTGACAAATGCTGAGAAAGTCGAAAAAACAAAGCCGCTTGTACAGCACAATGACCTGAAGGGAATCAAGGTGCTTCTGGCAGAAGATAATGCTCTGAACGCCGAACTTGCCACGATTCTGTTGGAAGATTTGGGAATGACAGTAACGCGTGCAGCAGATGGGCAGGAAGTTGTTGATCTGTTCGCAGAGCATCCGGCGGGCACTTATGATATTATCCTGATGGACATTATGATGCCTAAAATGGATGGACATCAGGCGGCAAAGGCGATCCGAGCAATGTATGCTGACCGCTCGGATGCAGAAGAGATTCCCATCATCGCATTGTCGGCAAATGCTTTTTCGGAGGACGTTCAGGCATCTCTGGACGCAGGCATGAACGGTCATGTTTCCAAGCCTCTTAACATGGAAGAAGTAACCAAAGTTATTGAGCGTAACTTGAACAGGCCGTAACTCCAGCGGATTAATACCTACATATTTCCCCCAAGCGGGCGACCACAAAAAGGTTGCCCGCTATTTTTATACCCTATGTACTATGTGGCCATCATCGCCATGTACTATGTGGCCATCATCGCCGGCCTGCTGCTGGTCACCTTTATCCCGGCAGTATCTACCGCGCTGCCGCAGGCAATGGGCCTGATGTAACTGAGACATTCCCTTCTTCTTCTCCTAAAAAGGGCGGTGCCTGCTTTGCGGCGGGCACGCAAGCCACGCCGGGGGTCTTTTTTGTCATTCTGCTGCAAAACATCTGCACTTTCTCAGCAGAACGCAGAAAATGCGGAAACCGCTTGATTTAGCTCGGTTTCCGCACTAGAATGGAAACCAGAAAGACAAATACAGTTTCCACAAGGAGGACGCTCATGCAGGAAAAGCTCGATGCGCTGGTGCGCACACAGGCCATGCAGCTGTTCCGTCAACAGGGGCTGCATTTCACCATGCAACAGGTGGCAGAGCCGCTGCACATCAGCAAAAAGACCATCTACACCGTTTACCCTTCCAAGGAGGCGCTTCTGCTGGACATGGTAGACCATGCCTTTGCGGACATCCACCGCTGCAAGCAGGAAATTCTGGCGGGCGGCGGTACTTTGCAGGAAAAGCTCCGGGCAGTCATCATTGCCATGCCGACGGAATACGCCGCGCTGGACCTGCGGCAGATGAAGGAACTGGACGAGAAATACCCGGTGGTAGCGGCACGGGTGCGCAGTCAATTGGAAAATGGGTGGGAGCCCACCATGGCGCTGCTGGAGCAGGCTGTAGCTGAAGGGGTCATGCGTCCGGTGTCCCTGCCGGTGCTGCGGCAGATGATCACCGCATCCATCGAGAGTTTTCTGGCAGACCGCAGTCTGGCAGAAAGCGGGGTGCAGTATGTGGCTGTGCTGGAGGAAATGATCTCGATTTTACTGGAAGGAGTGCTGCCCCGATGAAACACAGTTTTTGCGAGGATTGGGAGTTCACACGACACTGGACAGAGGCCTTTGGCAAGGGGCTGCCGGTGCCAAAACAACAAGCCGTCCGCCTGCCCCATACCTGCCGGGAGGTGCCGCTGCACTATGCCTCGCCTGCCGATTACGAGATGGTCTGCGGCTACCGCAAACGGTTCCGGGTACCGCCGGTACAGGCTGCGCCCCGGCTGTTTGTCCGCTTTGACGGCGCTGCCCATCAGGCGGTGGTGCGGGTCAACGGCAGGGTTGCCGGGCAGCATCGGGGCGGCTATACCGGCTTTACGGTGGAGATCACCGACCTTGTGGACCGGGAGGGCGAAAACCTGCTGACCGTGCAGTTGGATACCCGTGAAGACCCGACCATCCCGCCCTTTGGCTTTGTCATCGATTACCTGACCTACGGCGGGCTGTATCGGGAGGTCTGGCTGGAAGCCACGGCAGAAAGCCGCCTGACCGACCTGTTCGTCTACACGCCCACCCTGCAAGAGGCTGTGGTGCAGTGGACCGCTGAGCTTACATCCGCAGCCGTGGCGGTACGCATCCGGCTGGAGACCGCAGACGGCACCCTGCTGGCAGAGCAGACCGCACAGGCAGCAGAAACCGGAAAGATCCAGCTTTCTGTGCCGGATGCACAGCCGTGGGATGCTGAGCACCCGGTTTTGCATCATGCCGTGGCAGAGCTTTTGAACGCCGCCGGGCAGACCATCGACCGCAAACAGGTGACTTTTGGCTTCCGCACGGCAAAATTCCAGGCGGATGGCTTCTACCTCAACGGCAAAAAGACCTTCCTGCGGGGTTTGAACCGACACCAGAGTTATCCTTACATCGGCTATGCCGCCCCGGAAAGTCTGCAGCGGGAGGATGCCCGCATTTTGCAGGAGGAGCTGCACTGCACCGCCGTGCGCACCAGCCACTACCCCCAAAGCCCATATTTTCTGGACGAGTGCGACCGCCGGGGTCTGCTGGTGTTCACGGAATTGCCGGGCTGGCAGCACATCGGGGATGACAGCTGGAAGGATGCAGCCTGCGAGATGCTGCAGGAGATGCTCCTGCAAAACCGCAGCCACCCCAGCATTATCCTGTGGGGCGTGCGCATCAACGAGAGCGTGGACGACGATGCCTTTTACACCCGCACCAACAAGATTGCCCATCAACTGGACCCCAGCCGTGCCACCTCCGGCGTGCGGTATCTGGAAAAAAGCCATCTGCTGGAGGATGTCTACGCCTACAACGATTTTTCCCACAACGGCATAACGCCCGGTGCAAAGCCCAAAAAGGACGTGACCCCGGATATGGGCAAGGCGCTGCTCATCTCGGAGTGCAACGGCCACATGTACCCCACCAAAGCCTTTGACGATGGCCCGCACCGGCAGGAACACGCCCTGCGGCACGTTCGGGTACAGAACGCCGCCTATGCCAGCGGGGAGCACGCCGGGTGCTTTGGCTGGTGTATGTTCGACTACCAGACCCATAAGGATTTCGGCTCCGGAGACCGTATCTGCTACCACGGCGTGCTGGACAGCTTCCGCAACCCGAAGCTGGCGGCGGCGGTCTATGCCAGTCAGGGCGATGCTGACCCGGTGCTGGTGGTCAGCTCTTCCATGGACATCGGCGACAACCCCGCCGGGCAGTTGGGTACAGCCTACGTTTTCAGCAATGCCCAGCAGGTAAGGCTTTACAAAAACGATGTGTTTGTCACTGCCCTGCGCCAAAGCGAGTGGACAGCGCTGCCCCATCCGCCCTTTGTGATGGACGACACCATCGGCGAGCTGCTGGAAACGCAGGAGCATTTTTCGCCGTCCAAAGCGGCCGCTGTGCGGGACTGCCTGCTGGCCGCCGGGAAATATGGCTTGGCAGGGCTGCCACTGGTCTACAAGGTCAAATTCGGCTGGTGTATGCTGCGCTACAAAATGAGCTTTGAAGATGGCGTGGCACTTTACGGCAAGTACGTTGGCAACTGGGGCGGCGAAGCCACCCGCTGGCGGTTCGACGCCGTGCAGGACGGCAATGTGGTGCGCAGCGTGACCCTTTGCCCCAGCGCAAAGCTGCACTTGGAAGTCAAGGTCAGCCGGACGACTCTTCAGGAAAAAGACACTTACGATATGGCGGCTGTCCGGGTGCGCATTCTGGACGAGAATGGCACCCCTGCCCCCTACGCACAGTTCCCGGTGCAGTTTGCGGTGGAGGGCAGCGCCGCCCTTGTCGGCCCGCAGACCGCCGTGGCAGAAGGCGGCATGACCGGCACCTATCTGCGCACCGTGGGCACTGCCGGAGAAGCCGTGCTGACCGTTTCTGCCCCGCAGACGCAGCCCGTTACGCTGAGGTTCACCATTGAGAAGGAGGATGCTGTATGGAACTGACCCTGAAACAGAAGGCCGCTTTCGGCATTGGTGCCGTGGGCAAGGATATGGTATATGCCCTGTCGGCTTCTTACGTCATGTATTATTATCAGGATGTGCTGGGGCTCTCGGCAAGCTTTGTAGGCGTCGTGCTCATGGCAGCCCGGTTCTTTGATGCCTTCAACGACCCCTTTATGGGTGTTCTGGTGGCAAAGACCCGCACCCGCTGGGGGCGTTTCCGTCCGTGGATCTTTTCCGGTACGCTGCTCAATGCGCTGGTGCTATACGCTCTGTTTGCCGCCCCGGTGCTGGACGAAGCCGTGCTGATGGTCTACTTCAGCGTGGTGTACATCCTGTGGGGCGTCACCTACACCATGATGGATATTCCGTATTGGTCCATGATCCCCGCCGTGACCCGGACCCCCAAAGACCGCGAGAACCTCTCCATGGTAGGGCGTACCTGTGCGGGCGTTGGTTCGGCCCTCATTGCCATGTTCACCATGCTGCTGGTAGGAGCAATCGGCGGCGACAGCGAGCGCGCAGGCTTCCGCTGGGTGGCGCTGATCGTATCGGTGCTCTTTGTGGTGACGGAATTAGTCTGCTGCGCCGCCATGCGGGAAACCACCCCCAGTGAAATGAAAACATCCACCGTGAAGGAAATGTTCTCCGCCCTGTTCCGCAACGATCAGGCTATGGTAGTGGTTGGCAGCATCGTACTGATCAACTCGGCGCTGTACCTCACCTCCAACTTCATCATCTATTTCTTTAAATATGATCTTGGCGGCGCAGGCTGGAAAGCCACCTACACCCTGTTTTCCACCGTGGGCGGTGCGGCACAGATCCTTGGCATGATGGTGCTTTACCCCCTGCTGCGCAAAAAGTTCAGCAGCACGCAGGTATTTCGCCTGAGTCTTGTGCTGGCGCTGTGCGGCTACGGCACGCTGCTGGTGTTCTGCCTGACCGGGCTTTCCCATAGCCTTGCCCTGCTGTGCATCCCGGGCGTGGTGGTGTTTGCCTGCAACGGGATGCTGAGCGTGCTGACCACCCTGTTCCTTTCCAACAGCGTGGATTACGGTCAGCTCAAGACCGGACGCCGGGAGGAGAGCGTTATCTTTTCCATGCAGACCTTTGTGGTCAAAGCTGCCTCCGGTGTGGCGGTATTCCTGACCGGCATCGGGCTGGACCTCATCGGCCTTGTGGGCAACACGGAGGAGACCGGCCCGGTGGCAGTACAAAGCGCCGGAACGCTGCTGGGTCTGCGCCTGATGATGACCGTGCTGCCCATGCTGGTGCTGGCAGGTGTGCTGGTGCTGTTCCGCCGCAAATTTGTTCTGACCGACGCCCGCGCTGCCGAGATCAGCGCACAGCTCCACAGGGAGGAAGCGCACCATGACTGAAACGTTGCACTGGTATGCGGAAACTTCCGGCGGCGTGCGGCAGGGCAATGCCCCGGTGCACCCGGGCTGCGGTGCGGTGCATCTTTCCGCCGACCTGCCCGCCGGGACGCTGAAGGCGGTGCGTGCCGAGATGCTGTGGACGATGGAAGCAGACGAGCGCCTGTTCATGAACGGCTACCAGACATGGACATACAGCCCGGAGCTGGACCGGAACGGTAAGCTGCGCGGCACCGACCACATTCCCGCCTTTCTTCGCAAAAAATATGCCTTTGACCGCTACGGCGATTATCATTTTGCGCCTTACGGGCATAAAAAAGGCCAGAGCCACGGCTTTTCCTACTGCTATTTCCGCAAGGGCGGGCAGTTCCGGCTGGTGGCATCGTTGGACGAGACCCCGGGCTACACCATCCTCCGCTACGACAGCGGCAAAGCCCTGCTGACATTGGAGCGGGACTGCGCCGGGGTGGAGCATCCCGGCGGCAGTTTCCCACTCTTCGACCTGTTTTTTGCAGAGGGCAGCGAGGTCGAGGTGTTCGACGGCTGGTTTCAGGCGATGGGCATACGCTCTCGGACGGAGAAAAAGCTGGCAGGCTATTCCAGTTGGTACAACCGCTATCAGAACATCTCTGAGGATACCATCCGGGAGGACCTGACCGGCTGCCGCAGCCTCCTTTGCCCGGGAGACCTGTTCCAGATCGACGATGGCTGGGAGCCGAAGGTGGGCGACTGGCTGGAAACGGATGCACAAAAATTCCCCCACGGGCTGAAAGGCATGGTGCAGGAGATCCACGCCTCTGGCTTTCAGGCCGGGTTATGGCTTGCACCCTTTGTGTGCGAAAAGAACTCTGCCCTTTTCCGGCAGCACCCGGACTGGCTGCTGAAAGTGGACGGTGCGCCGTGGTGCTGCGGCAGCAACTGGAGCAGTTTTTATGCGTTGGATATCGACAACCCAGCCGTGCTGGACTATCTGCGCCGGGTATTCGACCGGGTGCTGAACGACTGGGGCTTCGACCTTGTCAAGCTGGATTTTCTGTACGGCACCGCTCCCTTTGGCAATACCTATGAGAGCCGGGCAGCCCGGATGTACCATGCCATGGAGCTGCTGCGCAGCTGGTGTGGGCAAAAGCAGATCCTTGGCTGCGGCGTACCGGTGATGCCGGCTTTCGGGCTGGTGGATTACTGCCGTGTCAGCTGTGACGTGAGCTTGGACTGGGACGATGTGTGGTATATGCGCCTGTTCCACCGGGAGCGGGTGTCCACAAAACAGGCCATCAACAACACGGTATTCCGGCGGCAGCTCAGCGGCCGCGCCTACGGCAGCGACCCGGATGTGTTCTTCCTCCGGGAGGAAAACTGCAAGCTGACGGCAGAACAAAAATACACCCTTGCCACGGTCAATGCCCTGCTGGGCAATGTGTTCCTTACCTCGGATATGCCGTCCCGCTACACACAAGCGCAGCGGGACGAGTACCGCCGTCTGCGCACTCTCTTTGAGCACGCCGCGCAGGTGCAGGCAGAAGTGGAAAACGGCCGCCTCTATATCCGGTATCTGCTGGATGGAACACCGCAAAAATTATGTTTCGACCTGCTCTGACAGTGCGAACAGATCACAACAAAACAACAACACCCGCCCGTGTATAGACAGCCGCCGTGCAATGCGGTATACTCTAAACAAATCAAAGATTTTCAGGAGGAAAATCATGGCGGGAGAAAACAACAAGGTCGTCATTGTTACCGGCGGAAGCTCCGGCATCGGGCGGTGCACGGCATCCGCTCTGAAAGAGAACGGCTGCATTGTCTACGAGTTCAGCCGCAGAAATATCCCCATGGAGGGCGTCACCCATCTGTCTGTCGATGTGACCGATGAAGATACCGTCAACGCTGCCGTGCAGCAGGTCATCCAAAAAGAGACAAAAATCGATGCAGTGATCAACTGTGCAGGTTTTGGCATTTCCGGTGCGGTGGAGTTTACGTCCATGGAGCAAGCCAAAGCGCAGTTTGATGTAAATTTCTTCGGAACGGTCAATGTGAATAAAGCAGTCCTCCCCTTCCTGCGCCGTCAGGGGAAGGGGCATATCGTGAACATCAGCTCTGTTGCTGCCGTAGCACACATTCCGTTCCAGACCTTCTACTCTGCAAGCAAAGCTGCTGTTTCCTCTTACTCTTATGCGCTGGCAAATGAAGTCAAACCCTACGGCATCCATGTTACCGTCGTAGAATTGGGTGACATCTGCACCGGGTTTACAAAAGCACGTCAGAAAAGCATTCTCGGCGATGATGAATACGGCGGGCGCATCTCCCGGAGCGTCAGTCAGATGGAGCATGACGAGCAAAACGGCATGGACCCGGCACGCATTGGACGGTACATCGCCGGTATTGTGGAGAAAAAGAAACCGGCAGTCATTTATGTTGCCGGTGCGCAGTATAAATTCCTGAGCCTTTTGTGCAAGCTTCTGCCCGCCGCAGCGCGCGGAAAAATCGTAGGGAAAATATACGGGTAACAGGCGCAACGCTCCGCAAAGTGCATCTTGACAAAGTTTCCAGAATATCGTATTATCTCTCCAGAAAAGTCGCCAACGGGCGGCTTTTCACAAGGCAAGAAGTTAGTTAACGCTAACATTTAGAGTCTCTGTTTTGAAACTATGACGGAGACGCTCGCCCTGCACTGCCGTACAGCAACACAAAAAATCAACAGGAGAAGATGATGAAAAAACTCTTAAAAGCATTTTGGATCGTACTGGGCTTTCTTTGCATGGTTCTGGGCACTGTGGGAATCGTGCTCCCCATTCTGCCCACTGTTCCCTTCTACATGGCGACCCTGCTCTGCTTTGCGAAAAGCTCTCAAAAACTACACGATTGGTTCGTAGGTACGAACTTGTACAAAAAGCATCTGGACAGCTTCGTTCAGAAAAAAGCCATGACAGCCGGAACAAAATGCAAGATCATCGCAATGGTCACCGCTGTTATGGCCATCGGCTTTCTTTGCATGAAAAACGCGCCCATCGGCAGGGTCTGCATTGCAGTGGTGTGGGCCTGTCATTTGCTGTACTTCGCCCTGCGGGTCAAGACCATAAAGCCTGCTGAACAAGAACCGGAAAACGCAGAGTAAATCAAGCTTTGTAAAGCTGCGGTAGGGCATAAAAAAGCGGACAACCGTTTTAGGGTCGTCCGCAGAGGGATGGATCGCATTCGTCACCTGATCAGCGGGAAGTTGCCTGTTATAAAATATTTGCAATAAATTCTTCTATCAAGCGATTCACCTGTTCAGGTTTGTCTGTATTGGAATTATGTCCCGCTCCTTCAATCCACGTCAAAGGAATTTTTGTATTGCGATGCCATGCCTTGTTGTAGCGTATACAGGAACCAGCGTGATCTTGTGTGCCGCATATCAATAAAGCTGGACACTTGATCTCATACGGCAGATCCTTTTCCATGGCCGCTGCCAAAATACGAAAACCATGTCCGGCAATTTGTGCATAGCGTTTCTGATTGCCGTCATAAGTCAGCATTATTTCGCGCATGAGATTTCTACCGTAATCAGACGTGGCAACGCCTTCCGACCCCGATTTCAGGAGCCATTTCCACGGATAGTGAGCATATACCGGTTCCATCCGTTTCAAAAGCCAAATTTCAACTGCCGTCACATAGCTTCGTTGCAGCGGTGCAGAGTCAATGGAGACAAGACCTTTCATTTTGTCAGGATAAAGCTGCGCATAAGCCTGTCCCACATATCCACCCATAGACTGCCCGATCATAACAGGCTTTGTAATTCCTTCTTGGTTTAAGATATCGTTCAGCCATTTTGCCTTATCGAACAGATCAAAATCGAACCGAAACGGCCATGAGGAGGCGTGTGCCGGTGCATCCCAGACGATAACATTTTGCCTGTTCTCGAAATGCTGAATCTGCTTATCAAACAATCGATGATCCGCAGTCAAACCCGGCAGAAAAACAAGAGTAAGTGCATCCGGGTTTGACACGCTTGCCCAATAGTGAATCGTTCCGCAACGCGTGTGATACGTTTTTTCTTTCATCGGGCTTTCCTCCATAAATTCCGAGTTGTCGTTCTCAGTATATCACGCTTTTTTCCTACAGAAAAGGTTTCGAAAGACAAAAAATAACCCCGGAGGGCTTGTTACCTCTCTCCGGGGGACAGATTCTATGCACCGGCAGTCTCACATTTTACGCTTGAGGTTCTGCCGGAACAGCTCATACACCGCCCGCATTTTCTCCGGCAGACGCTTCAAGGTTTCCTGCTGCAATTTGGGCGGCATCCCGTAAAAGGCTTCGGCAATGCCGCCGGTGATGCAGGCAAGGGCGTCGGAGAAAATCATTCCTTGGCTCGTGGGGAATGCTATGATTTTCTTTGTGTCAATGCTTGCGATTCAGCCCCCGCAAGCCAAAACCAACTGCAAATGTAGGTGAAATTTTCCCAAAAGCAAAATTTGGTATCGACAAATCCAAAATCCGTGCTTTAATATAGGCAAATTCAATACACGAAACCGTTGAAGCGGAGATAACGGCGAACCATGCCTGTACAGAGAGCCTGCGCAGCTGAGAAGCAGACCGGAAACAGTTCATCAAGGAAAAGGCGGCGTTGCGTCGCTTTTTCCCGAAATGGACCGCTGAGGGTGCAGGGAACTGCGGTGCTCTGAACGCGCCGCACAGTATTCTGCAACGTAGGGCATACGTCAGTTGCCGGGGATGTGTTGGCATCCCGCCAAGTGCATGGGGTCGTTCCCATGAAATCAGGGTGGCACCGCGGATGAAAGGCTAAGCTTTATTCGTCCTTGACAGAAGAGGACACCAAGCGTCAGGCGCTGAACGTCTACCGGATGCGTCTTTTGGGCGCAGAGGTCATCCCCGTTACCAGCGGCACCGGCACGCTGAAGGATGCCGTGTCCGAGGCCATGCGCGAGTGGACCAGCCGCATCAGCGGCACCCACTACTGCCTTGGCTCGGTGATGGGGCCTTACCCCTTCCCCACCATCGTGCGCGATTTTCAGGCGGTCATCTCCAAGGAGATCAAGGAGCAGCTGCCGGGAAAGCGGAGAGCGGCTTTTATACCGTTCTCCGCTCTTTGTTCTTATTTTATCTGCGGTGTGTCCTTTCGCTGCCGGGTGGATTTCAGATATTCCAGCAGTGTCTGGCTCACCACCGAGTTTGCCGTCTTGGAAAACGCCAGCCCCAGCGTCCGGCAGCAGGCAGGCTCCAGCGGGCGGGACACCACACCGGGGCAGCCGAATGCCTGCATCACCAGTTCCTGCGAGATGGTCACGCCCAGCCCGCTGCGCACGAAGGCCATGATGAGGGTATCGTCCCGGAAGCTATATGCAATATTCGGCTTCACCGGGCATTTGAGCATCAGGTGTTGGATATCATTGTCGCAGCCGGGCGTTTCGATGATGAGCGGGCACTGAAACAGCTGCGGCAGGGTCACACTGGGCTGTGCAGTCAGCGGATGCCCCTCCGGGAACACGGCACACAACGGGTCGTCCCGGAGCGGGTAGAATTTCAGGTCGTCTGCCACAATGGACGAGAGAAAACCGCAGTCCACCTGTCCACGGATGATCCATTCCCGGATCTCATCATAGTTGCCGTCCAGAATTTCAATCTTCACCTTCGGATAGTTTTCCTTGAAATAATGCACGACCTCCGGCATCCAGAGGGTGGTGATGCTGGAAATGCTGCCCACCCGCAGCTTGCCCTCCACCTTGTGGTTGATGTTGAACGCCGCCTGCCGCAGCCGGGTCTTCTGGTTGGCAAGTTCCCGGATATAGGGCAAAAGACGTGTCCCGTTATCGGTCAGGGTCACGCCCCGGTTGATGCGGGCGAACAGCTGCACGCCCAATTCCTCTTCCAACCCTGCCATCATCTGGCTGATGCCGGATTGGGTATAGTTCAGCGCCTCCGCTGCTTTGGAAAAGCTGCCCGTTTCGCATACTTTCAAGAATATCTCGTATCGGTCTTTCTGTTCCCGCATCGCAAACGCTCCATAAGTAAAATTTATAGGTCACAGTAATTTTATTTGGTTTACTGATATGATACTTCATGTTATCCTATATTACAATAGGTTTTTAGGATAGGAGTTTAAGAATCATGGAAAAGAAAGCAAGCAGTTTCTCTGGGCAAATCGGATTTGTCCTTGCTGCCGCCGGAAGTGCAGTGGGTGTCGGCAACCTGTGGCGGTTCCCGTACCTTGCCGCAAAGGATGGCGGCGGTTTATTTTTGCTGGTGTATCTGGTGCTGGTGCTGACCTTCGGTTTTACCCTGCTTACCTCGGATATCGCCATCGGGCGCCGCACCAAGCAGAGTGCCATCCGCGCCTACGAGACTATGCGTCCCAAGTGGAAATTCCTCGGTATCCTCACCTTTCTGGTGCCCGTTCTCATCATGACCTACTACGCCGTCATCGGCGGGTGGATCACGAAATATGCGGTGGTCTACCTCACCGGACAGTCTGCCGCCGCTGCCGAGGACGGCTATTTCATCAGCTTTATCACCTCGCCGGTGTCGCCGGTGGTGTTCGCTCTGCTGTTCATGGGCGTGACTGCTTTCATCGTGTACAACGGCGTGGAGGGCGGCATTGAGCGGGTGTCCCGCTACATGATGCCCATTCTGCTGGTGCTGGTGGTCGTGATTGCGGGTTACGCCCTCACCCTGCGCCACGAGGACGCTTCCGGGCAGATGCGCACCGGTCTGGAGGGTCTGCGCTACTACCTGACCCCGCACATGGAAGGGCTGACCGTCAGCCGCTTTTTGCAGATCCTGCTGGACGCCATGAGTCAGTTGTTCTTCTCTCTCAGCGTGTCCATGGGCATTATGATCACCTACGGTTCCTACGTCAAACCGGAAGTAGACCTGAACAAGGCGGTGGATCAGATCGAGATCTTCGATACCGGCGTAGCGCTGCTGGCCGGTGCCATGATCATCCCCGCCGTGTATGTGTTCTCCGGCACCGAGGGCATGAGCGCAGGCCCCAGCCTGATGTTCGTCTCGCTGCCCAAGGTGTTCAACGCCATGGGCAAGGCGGGTGTGTTCGTGGGCATCCTGTTCTTTGTCACCGCCATTTTTGCCACCCTGACCTCCTGCATCTCGGTGCTGGAATCCATCGCTGCCAACTGCATGGAGATCTTCCACTCGGGCCGCAAAAAGACGGTGCTTGTGCTGACGGTCATTTATCTGGCCGCGTCCGCCATCATTGCGCTGGGTTACAGCATCTTCTATTTTGAGGTACAGCTGCCCAACGGCTCTGCGGCTCAGCTGCTGGATATCATGGACTACGTCAGCAACAGCGTCATGATGCCCTTCATTGCCCTGCTGTCCACCATCCTGATCGGCTGGGTCATGACGCCGGATTACGTCATTGACGAGATGCAGCGCAACGGCGAGACCTTCCGCCGCAAGAAGCTCTACCGGGTGATGATCCGCTATGTTGCCCCGGTGATGATGCTGGTGCTGTTTTTGCAGTCCACCGGGATCCTTGCTTAAGCCGTAAAGCCCCCGCGGGCTTTTTGGAAGCCGGACGCGCAGAAAGGGACTCGCCCCGACACGCCCGGTTCCGTTATCATCTGGCCTACGCCATTGATGGTGCATATAAGTATCGGTAAGACTGATGATACCAGTTTTAGCGGATGGTTCTGCGGAGCCATCCGTTTTTTCTTGCTCGAATCGCGTTTTTCCTGTTTTCTCTTGACGATGCCGCTCTAATGGAGTAGGATGGTGCTGCAAAAACGAATTGCAAAAGAGGAGTTCTAAATGCAAATCAGCCTTTTATTGATGCAGCAGATCGCGCAGCTATTTCTGATTCTGCTGATGGGATATGCCGTTGTAAAAACCGGCTTGTTGAAGTCATCGGACAGTAAGGTGCTGTCTGTGGTCTTTGTCTATCTGGTCATGCCCTGTGTCGTTCTGAACGCCTTTCAGATCAAGGATACACCGGAGATCCGCACCGGGCTGCTTTATTCCATGGGCATCGCCGTTGGAATGCACGCTGTATTTCTGCTTCTGAATGCGCTGTTCCGCAAAGCTCTCAAGCTGGACGCCGTGGAGCAGGTCAATATCATTTACAGCAATGCCGCCGCGCTGGTCATTCCCATTGTGCAGGCTCTGCTGGGGGAGGAATATGTTGTCTACTCCTGCGCCTTTGTCATTGTACAGCTGGTACTGCTCTGGACCCATGCAAGCGCCTGCCTGCAGGGGTCTGCCCGGCTGGAATGGCGCAAGCTCCTTACCAATGTCAATCTGATCGCCATTGCAGCCGGTGCTCTGCTGTACCTGCTGCACATCTCGCTGCCCGCCCCGATCACCAGCACACTGAGCAGTGTCGGCAATATGATCGGCCCCATGGGAATGCTGCTGGCAGGCATGGCCATTGCGGAAGTCCCCCTCAAAAAGGTTTTCTGCACCCCGCGCAACTATCTGCCGGTATTTCTGCGTCTGCTGGGTGTTCCGCTGGTCATCGTTCTGCTGCTTTGGGCAGTTCACGCATCCCTTTGGATCCCGGACGGCAAGTCCATCCTGATGACGGTCTACCTTTCTGCCATTACCCCCACCTGTGCAACAGTCACCTCCATGGCACAGCTCTATGACCGGGATGCTTCTCATTCCAGCGCGATCTATGTCCTGAGCACGCTGCTTTCCATCCTGACCATGCCGCTGATGATTGGGTTGTTTGAGCTGTTGCTCTGAAATACGAAAAAAGGCCGTCCGGCACCGTAGCAGGGCTGCCTTTGCAACTACAAGGATGTGTCTCTATGAAACTCAAACAATTCATTCAGCAGGAAACGGTTCTCACCGCAGCCGCTGTGCTGGCCGTTGTCTCCGCCTTCTTTGTTCCGCCGGATGCGCAGTATCTCGGCTACATCGA
>ENA-UEYL01000973-UEYL01000973.1-human-gut-metagenome-genome-assembly--contig:-NODE-973-length-26304-cov-23.287566_pt1 | contig 26304 bp, 14 predicted proteins | sample MGYA00242941_ERZ507946 | MGnify/ENA primary metagenome ERZ507946 (study PRJEB26167, sample SAMN06115482) | human gut metagenome | host: Homo sapiens | place: China:Guizhou | collected 2015-03-11...
GAGTGATTACTGGGAAGAGGTTGCAACAGAAGAGGGTAAGGAAATCGGTAAGGAAATCGGAGAAAGACAAAAGATAATCTCACTGGTTGTAAAAAAGCTGCAAAAGGACAAGAGTGTGGCGGAAATAGCAGATGACCTGGAAGAAAAAGAGGAGGTTATCGCTCCAATTTACGAAGCGGCATTGTCTATGAAGCCGGATTATGATGTTGAGAAAATCTATGAGCTTCTTGAGAAAAATAAGAAACTGGCATAGTAGCTGTAGTTGAAAAAAAATCGATAGGAGGCAGTCTTTGAGCGAAAGCGCGGAGGCTGCTTCCTCTTTGTCTGAGGGGACTGACAGTAGGGCGGGGCTTCGTCCTATGAGCCATGGCTTGTGCACACTCTCTCGCTTGAGCTACGCTACGCTGCGAAGATACTGTAGGAATTATGCCTTATAGGTTTACTATGCTTGACGAAAACGTCGAAACGCGCCGTCCATGGCGCGGTTCTCCTTGCCCTGCCATCCGTGGCAGGGCATTTCTGTGTATCGTGTGCATAATTCGACAGTATCTAAGCAGCTTCGCTATTCGCTCACGAGAGAGAGCGTGCACAAGCCGGGCACATGGAATGAAGCCCCTTGCGCTGTGGCAAAAAATATAATGACAAAGCATCATAGCTCTGCTACAATCAGTTTAAAGAGTGAATTTACGAAAGAGGATAAGCTGATTCCAGTAATTACAATTACAGTATATCTTGGCTCCGAGGGAGATAACCGACTTTACAGGATTCAGGACATCCATCAGGCAGCTTTTCGAGGTACTGCAGAATGCGTATGATAAGGAAAAGATGCAGGAAGTGCTGCAGAACGATAAAAAGTTTAGCAAGATGGACAGAGAGACAGTCGAGGCAATCAACCTGTTTGCAGGAACAGATATAGACATAGATGAGAAAGAAGAGGTGATTGATATGTGTAAGGCGTGGGAAGAGCAGAAAAATGAAGGCCGAGAAGAAGGCCGAGAATTAGGAGAAAGACAAAAGATAATTTCTCTGATTGTAAAAAAGCTGCAAAAGGACAAGAGTGTGGCAGAGATAGCAGATGACCTGGAAGAAAAAGAGGAGGTTATCGCTCCAATTTATGAGGCAGCGTTATCAATGAAGCCGGATTATGACGTTGAGAAAATCTATGAGCTTCTTGAGAAAAATAAGAGGCTGGCATAGCAGCTGTAGTTGAAAAAAGATCGAGAGGAGGCAGTCTTTGAGCGAAAGCGAGGAGACTGCTTCCTCTTTGTCTGAGGGGACTGGCAGTAGGATGGGGCTTCATCCCATAAGCCATGGCTAGTGCACACTCTCTCACGTGAGCTACGCTACGCAGCCAAGATACTGTAGGAATTATGCCTTAAAGATTTACGATACTCGACGAAACCGTCGAAACGCGCCGTCCGTGGCGCGGTTCTCCTTGAGCTCCCATCCGTGGGAGCTCATTTCTGTGTATAGTGTGCATAATTCAACAGTATCTAGGCAGCTCCGCTATTCGCTCACGAGAGAGAGCGTGCCACAGCCGGTCTCACGTGATAAAGCCCCTTGCACTGTGGCAGAATGCAGGCTGATAGGCGTGCAGTGCAGAAACAGTATGAAAAAGAAAAATTATGATGACAAAGAACTGCCGCTATGCTACAATCAACTTAAAGCATTATATTTCTGTAAGCGGCACCACATGACAGTTTTTTACAGGTGCACACCACTTTGAAGAGGGCAGACCACTTCGCATCATTCTACAAAGGACATGGAAGTTTTCAATGCTTTAATTACCCATTAACAGCAGGAAAATTGAAATGCCGTATGTAGACAGAATACAGAAAGTGCAGTCAGAAGCCAGATAATGTAGTCATAAGACAGATGAACTGTATACAGTGTGATAATCATAATGTAAACATATAGAAAACATAAAGAAGGACAGCACATGTATACCTTGTAAACTGTACCACTGTACCCTCATTGGCACCAAATTTTTCCTGCTCACACAAGAGAACAGGAGGAGAAGGATTGAGCGCAAAAGACTCAATGGCAAAGGAATACTTTGCTGACAATGCCAGGTTTGCTGACCTGTGCAACAATATACTGTATGGAGGAAGAGAGGTCATCCTGCCGGAAAACCTTAAGGAAAGGGATACCACGGAGGTGCTGACCGCACTGGGGCTTGATAAAAAGACCATAGCGGTGCAGAAGCTTAGGGACATCTTCAAAAATGCCAGCATTAAATATACCGGCAAATCATACGTTGTCCTGATAGGCGTAGAAAATCAGTCGGATATACACTATTCCATTCCGGTAAAAAACATGTTTTATGATGTCATGGCATATGGCAATCAGGTAAAGGAAACAGCCAAAAAGCACCGCAGGGAAAAGGATATCGCAACTTCTGATGAATTTCTCTCGGGATTTACGAAAGAGGATAAGCTGATACCGGTGATTACGATTACAGTATATCTCGGAACAAAGGAATGGGATGGTCCAAGAAAGCTGTCAGATATGTTTGGTGATGTGGATGAAGGGCTTCTGCCATTCATACCGGATTACAGAATTAATCTGCTGGCACCGAGGGAGATAACAGACTTTACCGGATTCAGGACATCAATCAGGCAGCTTTTCGAGGTACTGCAGAATGCGTATGATAAAGAAAAGATGCAGGAAGTGCTTCATAATGATGACAAGTTTAGCAGTGTGGACAGAGAGACAGTCGAGGCAATCAATCTGTTTGCAGGAACGGATATAGACATAGATGAGAAAGAAGAGGTGATTGATATGTGTAAAGCATGGGAAGATCAGAAAAATGAAGGCAGAGAATTAGGAGAAAGACAAAAGATAATTTCTCTTATTGTAAAAAAGCTGCAAAAGGACAAGAGTGTGGCAGAAATAGCAGATGACCTGGAAGAAAAAGAGGAGGTTATCGCTCCAATTTACGAAGCGGCATTGTCAATGAAGCCAGATTATGATGTTGAGAAAATCTATGAGCTTCTTGAGAAAAATAAGAAGCTGGCATAGCAGCTGTAGATACTGGCAGTAGGATGGGGCTTCATCTCCTGAGCCCAGGCTAGTGCACACTCTCTCACGTGAGCTACGCTACGCAGCCAAGATACTGTAGGAATTATGCCTTAAAGATTTTCGATGCCTGACGAAACCGTCGAAACGCGCCGTCCGTGGCGCGGTTCTCATTGAGCTCCCATCCGTGGGAGCTCATTTCTGTGTATAGTGTGCATAATTCAACAGTATCTAGGCAGCTCCGCTATTCGCTCACGAGAGAGAGCGTGCCACAGCCGGTCTCACGTGATAAAGCCCCTTGCACTGTGGCAGAATGCAGGCTGATAGGCGTGCAGTGCAGAAACAGTATGAAAAAGAAAAATTATGATGACAAAGAACTGCCGCTATGCTACAATCAACTTAAAGCATTATATTTCTGTAAGCGGCACCACATGACAGTTTTTTACAGGTGCACACCACTTTGAAGAGGGCAGACCACTTCGCATCATTCTACAAAGGACATGGAAGTTTTCAATGCTTTAATTACCAATCAACAGCAGGAAAATTGAAATGCCGTATGTAGACAGAATGCAGAAAATGCAGTTAGAAGGCAGATGAATGCAGATAGAATACAGAAAGTGCAGTCGAAACAGATAATGCAGTCAGAAGGCAGATGAAATATACAGTGTGTTAATCATAATGTAAATGTAATGTAAACATAAAGAAGGACACCACATGTATACCTCATAAACTGCACCACTGTACGTTCCATTGGCAACGGATTTTCCTGCTCACACAAGAGAACAGGAGGAGAAGGATTGAGCACAAAGGACTCAATGGCAAAGGAATACTTTGCAGACAATGCTAGGTTTGCGGATCTGTGCAACAATATACTGTATGGAGGAAGAGAGGTCATCCTGCCGGAAAACCTTAAGGAAAGAGACACAACGGAGGTGCTGACTGCACTAGGACTTGATAAAAAGACCATAGCGGTGCAGAAGCTTAGGGACATCTTCAAAAATGCCAGCATCAAATATACCGGCAAATCATACGTTGTCCTGATAGGAGTAGAAAATCAGTCGGATATACACTATTCCATTCCGGTAAAAAACATGTTTTATGATGTCATGGCATATGGCAATCAGGTAAAGGAAACAGCCAAAAAGCACCGCAGGGAAAAGGATATCGCAACTTCTGATGAATTTCTCTCGGGATTTACGAAAGAGGATAAGCTGATACCGGTGATTACGATTACAGTATATCTCGGAACAAAGGAATGGGATGGTCCAAGAAAGCTGTCAGATATGTTTGGTGATGTGGATGAAGGGCTTCTGCCATTCATACCGGATTACAGAATTAATCTGCTGGCACCGAGGGAGATAACAGACTTTACCGGATTCAGGACATCAATCAGGCAGCTTTTCGAGGTACTGCAGAATGCGTATGATAAAGAAAAGATGCAGGAAGTGCTTCAGAATGATGAAAAGTTTAGCAATGTAGACAGAGAGACGGTTGAGGCAATCAACCTGTTTGCAGGAACAGATATAGACATAGATGAGAAAGAAGAGGTGATTGATATGTGTAAGGCGTGGGAAGAGCAGAAAAATGAAGGCAGAGAATTAGGTAGAGAAGAAGGTCGAGAAGAAGGCAGAATTCGTCAGGCAAAAATAACAGCTTTGAAACTTCAGAAAAAAGGTCACTCAATAGAAGATATAGCTGAATGTGTGGATTTTGACGAGGAAACAGTAAAAAAATGGCTTGTGAGCTAATATTGTAGTGAAATGTAAATTAGAGGAAGCAATCTTTGGGCGAGAACTCGGGGGTTGCTTCCTCTTTTGCTGACAGTAGGATGGGGCTTCATTCTCTACGAACGGCGCGTTTCGACGGTTTCGTCAAGCATAGAAAATCTAAAAGCATAATTCCTACAGTATCTTGGCAGTGTAGCGTAGCTCTCACGAGAGTGTATGCGTTAGCCGGTCACATGGGATGAAGCCCCTCACACTGTGCCAAAATATAGCCTGAAATATAATTTTTTTGAAAAAATATGATTTAAATGCAATAAATCGGTTAAAATTTGGTTAAAATTGCTAAAAAAGGCGAAAAAAATTATACAGTAATGATACTATTGTACTAGAAAATAACTTGCATTATGCTTTGATTTATGGTACAATGAGCGCATACAAACCAAAGAGATGCTGATAGGGCACAGCTCTTTGCACAAAAACCATGTTATAATGAAAAGGAGAAAAGAACTATGGTAAAGAATGTATTTAAAAAGTTAGGAAAGAAACAGAAGAACAACAAAGGTTTCTCTCTCGTAGAGCTTATTGTTGTAATCGCCATCATGGCAGTACTTGTAGGTGTACTTGCTCCACAGCTTATCAAGTATGTTGAGAAGTCTAGAGAGTCTACAGATATCCAAAATGCTGATAGCATTGCAACTGCTATTAAGACATATTATTCAGATAAAGAAACATATCCGGACAATGTAACTGTTACATTGACTAGTGCTGCTACGCCGACATTTGCTGCGGGTGACTCACAGACTACAACAGCTTTGTCCGACGCTGGATTAGATAAAACTAAGCTGAAAGGTAAAAATTGGTCTAGTATTGTAATTACATATACACCAGGCACAGGCGATATTCAATATGCGGTGTCTTATCAGACAGGCAAAACTGAATATTACACAACAGGCGGAGCAGGCAAAACGGCTTCACAGATTTCACCTAAATAAAAACTAGAAGATATTCTTTAAGGACCACCAACCATGACCACAGAACTGATACCCATCTACATCTTAATATTTGCATTCGGTATAGTTATAGGCAGTTTCCTAAATGTCTGTATCTACCGTATACCGCAGCATGAGACAGTGGTGACCGAAAGATCCCACTGCATGAGATGCGGGTATCAGCTTGCGTGGTATGATATGGTGCCGGTTTTCAGCTGGCTGTTTCTTCGTGGCAGATGCCGCAAGTGCAAAGAACCGATATCACCTCAATACCCTATTATTGAGGCGTTAAACGGTATATTATACATAGTAGTTTTTGCAGTAAATGGACTTGAGCTTACGAGTATCATCTACTGCTTTCTTACATCTGCACTCATAGTTCTGAGTGTGATAGACTGGAGAACATATGAAATTCCATTAGGAATCAATATATTTATACTGGTGCTTGGAATCCTGCATGTGTTTTTAGACCATGATAACTGGTCTGAATATGTGATAGGATTCTTTTGTGTCAGTTTATTCCTTGAACTCCTTCTTCTTGTAAGTGGAGGAAGAGCCATAGGTGGCGGAGACGTCAAGCTTATGGCATGCGCAGGCCTTGCGATAGGCTGGCAGAATATTACATTAGCATTTTTCCTGGGATGCATCATAGGTTCCGTGATACATCTGATTCGTATGAAAGTAACAAAAGCAGGCAACAGGCTTGCAATGGGACCATACTTGGCAGCCGGAATTTTTATTTCGATGCTATGGGGTGAGAAAATGATAACGGCATATTTGGCACTCGCAGGCTTTTGAAAAGTGTGTTATAATAAAGCGTGCTTGACACAAGCGCAGGCAATATGACTTACGGTGAGATAAAAGCAGAGTAAAGCACAGATATACCGAAATTTATATAGAAAGTTTGTAACTATTCAGTACAGTTACGAAAGTTTTACAGACGTATACAGTGTAAAACAAAGATAAACATGGAGGATTAGGTTATGGCAAACAGGGTACTCGGCATTGAAATAGGGGAGAACCTTACCAGAGTAGTTGAGATTGATTACAAAGCGAAAAATCCCAAGATTTACAATATGTTCGGCTTTCCGACACCACCGGGGATGATTGATGATGGAGTGGTACAGCCGGATGGAATGTTTCGTTCTATCTTATACAGCAAGCTAAAGGAAAAGAAGATTGCCACCAAAAAAGCTGTTTTTGTGTTAAATTCAGCACGTATAGCAAGCAGGGATATTGAGCTTCCACTTGTTAAGGAAAAGCAGCTTAGGGAAATGATTGCAATGAATGCATCGGATTATTTTCCGGTGGATTTGAGCCAGTACAAGCTGGTACATCAGATTATAGAAAAGATTGACAGACCGGAAGAAAAGAAATTACGTCTTTCGGTTATTGCTGTGCCTAATGACCTTATTTTGTCATATGGTGCTCTTGCAGCTTATTGCAGACTGCAGCTTGTAGCTCTTGACTATAGTGGAAATGCCATCAAGCAGCTCATGAGAAGAGAGATTCCCGGAGATGTGAAGGTGACTGTCAAGGTGGATGAGGTTTCTACCACACTGACTGTAATGGATGGAAGCATGGTAAAGCTGCAGCGCAATGTCAACTATGGACTTGCTGATGCTATAGAGGAAATTCAGGATAGTGAGCTTTTTGGAGAGTATCTGTCATTTACCGATGCAGTTGATGTGGCACGCAGAAAGACATGCCTTGCAATAAAGCCTGATGGTACAGTGCCAGATGAGCCTGCAGGCGGTGGCATGGATCCTATGGGGCATGAGATTGATTCAGAGCGCTTTAAGAAGCTTCGCCTGAATGTGTCATACGCACTTTCCAATCTGATAAGCAGTCTCGGACGAGTGATAGACTACTATCAGTCGAGAAACTCAGATACTCCTATCGAGAGAATTTTCCTCATTGGCTTAGGTGCTGATTTCAGCGGACTCTCAAAGCTTTTGACCAATGAACTGAATATTAAGGTAGTTCCGCTCCAGCAGTTTGACGGTATGCATGTAGCAAAGAACATAAACCTCGCAGAGGCAAAGCTGGCAGAGTATTTCAATTGTGTTGGATGCTCACTGAATCCGCTTGACATATTAGACAGTAAGAAAAACAAGGGAATCGGTGCTCCACTTATGGCAGGAGCAGCTACAGGTGCTATGCCACTTGGCGGTGCACAGGCAGGTACGCAGGGTAATCCGCCTGTTGGCCCTGATGGGAAGCCTCTTCCCGTACCGGCAGGGGAGAAAGCCGAAAAGCCTGTTTCTTTTGCGGTGCAGCTTCTCATTTTTGGATTGTGTGTGGTAGTTGCAGTTGGTATTACGGCATATAGCATTTTTTCAAATCTTGTTTTAACTTCAGACAATATGACGCTTAAAGCACGTGTTTCTGATTTATCATATGCACAGAATATATATGATGTGTACAACCAGACCAAGAAGGACTATGACTGGACCAAGCTTCTTGAGAGTGCCTCATCCAACAAGAATGATGAGATAACGGGCTTCGTGGATGAGCTGGAGCAGAAGCTTCCGTCAGAGGCCAAGCTTGTGAATATGTCTGTTACGACAGATGGTGTTTCGATGACCATCAAGACAGGCAGCAAGGATATAGCGGCTGATGTGATTGCACAGCTTCGTACATTTGAGAGTATCATGGTATCCAATGTGTCAACCATCACAGAGGAGGTTGATGAGACCGGTGCTTCAAAGGTTCAGTTCACAGTAGATTGCACATATGTAAAGGCTGATGACAGTGCTGCTTCTGAATCGGCGGATGGCACAGGCAGTGAGCCAGATGATACATCAAAAGATGCGTCATCACAGGCACAGACGGATAGTAATTCATCATCAGATACAGACAGTACAAATCAGTAGGGGGTGTTAGGATGTCGACAAGAGATAAAAAGTTACTTATTATATTAGCGGGTGTTGCCATTTTAGCACTGACATTTTTTTTGATTTTTATGCCGCAGTCCAATAAGAGGGATTCACTCAAGAGCGAAAATATGAATCTGAAATCACAGTACAATCAGCTTTCAGCCCTTGCGGCAAAGGCGGATGACTACACAAAGAAGACAAAGGATATGTCTGATGCCATGCAACAGGTATATGACAATTTTCCTTCATATTTACAGATTGAAAACGGCATTATGGATGCGGTTGCTATCGAGAAATCTACCAATACAAATATTACAGAGCTTACAGTCGGTTCACCGACAGCTATTGATGTGAATAATCCGACCGGCGATGCAGGTACAGATTCTTCGTCAGGAAGCAGTTCAGACAGCAGTACCACGGATAGCAGTAATGCAGACAATTCGCAGAGCTCTCAGACCGCTGATGGCAACAGCTCACAGTCACAGACAGGCGACGGCGGTGCAGCTGATGGCAGTGCATCATCAAGCTCTGCAAAGTCTACGGTTACAGGCTATCAGCTTTATGATGTCAGCACAGTTATGGCATTCAAGACAGAGTATCATGGGCTTAAGGCTATGCTTGGAGAGGTGATTGGTTCATCGCAGAAGAAGACCATCAGCACACTCAATGTGAGCTTTGATGATTCGACAGGCAAGCTGACAGGTGAGATGCTTGTGGATTCATATTTCCTGTATGGACTTGATAAGCCATATGAGGCACCATACATACCTGCAGTACCACATGGTACAAATAATCTGTTTGGTACAACAAACTAACGGATTATTATAATATTAGATTATTAGATTAGCGGGTTATTGAGACAGTAAGTGATAAATATTAAATGTTAGATTATTGAGTTATGAGATAACAAAATACAAGAGGGGAGGAAGCAGATTTGAGAAAGCTAAAAAACGATGATCGAGGAGTAACACTTGTGGAGATTATTGTGTCGATTGCTATTCTCGCAATAATCGTGCTTCCTTTTTTGAATGCATTTGTCACAGCTACAAAGACCAATGTAAAGGCAAAAAACGAGATGAATGCTACACATCTGGCGACAAACATTATGGAGGGCATTGAGAAGAACTCCATGAAGACACTGGCGTATCAGTTCAACTATCCGTCGGAGGGCTTTGACGTGGCGGACGGCTTTAATATATCAGATGGAAGCAGTGCATGTGAGCTTCTTAAGAAATCAGATAAGTTTGATAATGTAAAGAGGCTTGAGGATATCAGTGCTGAGATTGTAAACAAGGATGATGTCATTACTAGCTGTATTCACAAGACTGATGCATCAGCCAAAATAATCGATACATCGCTTTGGGATTTCAGGGAGTCGGATGCGCACAAGTATTATTTTTATATGTCAGGCGTGCAGTCAGGCACAAAGAAATACAATGCTCTTGTGACAGTGGATGCAAAATCGGACGCAGAGTCGGACAATAAGGTTAAAAAGTACAACATGGACGAGGTAGCGGATATGTCGGCCATGGATGCAAATTTTGACTGCATGAGTGCAGACAAGTATTCTGCTACAAATATTATATCTGCATTTAACAATATGAATCTAGGCTTCAGTGTACAGCAGAGTGATATAAAGAGAACTATCACAATTGATATAGAAAAGAGTGGAGCTGCGAGCAATAAGGCTACCAAGGTGACGGTGTCGTATTCGTATTCTATCAATAAGAATGGAGTAAGAAAGACTTTTCCGGATCCGAATAGTGCACTGAAGGATGATTATACCATGGTGATTTACGACAATTCTTCAGATACTGTAAACCATAATCTGAGAAATGTCTATCTGTTTTACAATCCATGGTACACATCTACAGGAGCACTTTACAATACCTGCAACGATGTCATTATAATCAATAATAAGGACAAGCTGGACTGCACGGTAAATATTGTAAAGCAAAAGACTATATCGGATCAGTCAGAGTTGAGCACGAAGGAGAGTACATATAAGGCATATGTGAAGGTAAGTGAGCCGGGAAATCGTACAGGTCATGCTTATACTCATATAGCCACCAATCTGAATGTAAATATGGGAGCACCGGATAATCCACTACAGCCGGGGCAGGCTATATATGGCTTTAATAACAATGTAATTCAGAATGATGTAAAGGCAATTGTCGATATAAAGAATCTGACAAAAAGCAATGCATCTGAAAGGCTGTATGATGTGAAGGTGGCTGTATACGAGAGCAAGGCTTCACTGGATGATATATTTAATGATAAAGACCCGGTTGTTACGATGACCGGAAGCATGGGGTATTAATTATGAAGCGTAACGATAACCGTGGTGCTTCCTTTGTGATGGTTGTAGTTGCAATGGCTATAGTGGCTGTTTTAGCTGTGACTGTGCTGTGGATAGCACTTATGAACCTCCAGATGAAGGTGACGGATGAAAAAAATACAGATAACTTTTACTCGGCAGAGGGTGTGCTGGATCAGATATGTACAGGTCTGCAGGGAGATATTTCCAAGGCTTACTCAGCAGGATATACCAAGGTTATGGAGAATTACTCTGACAGCAGCATAAATGAGGCCGGCAGACAGAGCAACTTTGCGCAGGAGTATCTGAAGAGCTTAAAGACCAGCCTGGAGTATGACAGCACAGGTATGACGTTTAATATGGGAAAGCTCATACAATATGTAGACCCGAAGCTTCTCGAGAATAAAGACAATCAGCCACGTGCTATTATCAAATCGACCAATGCCGATGTAAACGGCAATGGACAGCTCAAGGTGTACCAAAATCGTGTCGTGCTGAACGGACTAAGGGTAGAGTATACCGATGAAAAGGGATTTAAATCAATAATAGAGACAGACATTTCTCTGGGAGTTCCATCCATGAGCTTTACAGCATCGGGAGGAGTTCCGGAGCTTTTTACATATTCTCTTGTAGGAAATGAAGGACTGAAAATTACATCAGGACTTACTAAAGTAAATCTATCCGGCAATCTCTATGCCGGCTGCGAAAATGCGGCAGACACAGGAACTTCTACTACGAGTGTTGTTATTCCAAACAATGCCACACTTGATGTAAAGGATACCAGCTATATGATTGCAGAGGGCGATATAGAGGTGGGAGACTTTGCCGGAAAAGATACGGCTACAATAAAAAATAACATGGCTGGTGTACACAATAACAGTAAACTTTCTGTTGATGCACAGTGTCAGCTGTGGACAGGCAACATAAATGTAAATGGTGCAACAGTCAATCTGGATGGCATGACATATGTGGCGGATGACATGACATTAAAGGGTACAGGCTCAAATGTCACACTTGGCAAGAATAATAAGAATAACAATGCAAAGTACGTCGGCTTTGGCAACGGAGGTGCTGACAAGGAAAATCCTGTCGCAGGCGATAGCTCTGCTATTATCATAAACGGCAGGGAGGCATCTCTTGATATGTCAAATATCAGGGAGCTTATGTTAGCAGGAACTGCATATATCAATACACAGGCTATTGTAAATTCAAGTGGTGTGGGTACACAAAACAGCAATGTGGCTATGGGTGAGTCAATCTCTGTAAAGGGTGACCAGATAGCATACCTTGTGCCGCCTGAGTGCATAGGCACAAGTGGAAATGGTGCGGATGCCAAATCGCTTTACAACAAGAATCCACTTTCCTATAAGGAGTACAAGGATATTACTGCAACCGGACATGATCAGACAAAGTATACTGAAATAAATGCCAATGTGGTCAGCACAAAGACAGGTAAGGCTCTCTCGGCATATATGCCGGAGTCAAAGACAATCGACAACTGTATAAAGAAGGTCTTTGTTCCTTCTACTGATAATAATGATGATGGACTTGTATACTATTATGTCAATCTGCCAACGAATAAGGCTGCTGAGTATTACAGAGACTATTTTGGCGCAGACAGTGACAAGCTCAATAGATACACTAAGTTCTATACTGACAGCATAAAGGTAAATGAGGCAGCAAGCATCTATACTGCCGGCAATTACAGCATCTACGATGGCAGCAATTTAAGCCTTTTGAAGGGCATAGCTGATGGTGTGGACATGGATGCACAGTCGGATGCTTTACAGCGCACATATACTGCACTAAACTCAAAGCTTTTGACAAATTATGCGGATTTACCGACAAATGCAGCAAGTGTTTCGCTTTTTACAAATATAGTTAACAATACCAATTTGCAGAAGATAGTGCCAAATTCCGGTAACAAACATATATTTGAGACTGAGTATCAGGGGAAAAAATACCAGGCAATTGTCAAAAACGGTAACTACACCTATGATGCAAATGACAAATCACACAATGTGGATATAATTGTTGCTACAGGAAATGTGACACTTGATGCTGACTTTACAGGTACTATAATTGCAAAGGGCAGGATAATCGTAAACAAAGAGCAGTGCGAGATTGATAATGGTACACAGGAGGTATTTAAGGCATTGCTTCTTGAAAAGGTAAGTGATGCAGACGATGCACTGCACCTGTATGATGTGTTCATGGATGGTGCCAACTATCTGGGTAATGTTTCTGCTTTTTCAAACAAGAAAGAGGCGGATACAAAAATAGATTATGCTACACTCATTACATACCAGAACTGGACAAAGGAGTAGAAAATAAGCGGTTTCCAAGACACAAAACAGCTGCGAAATATTTATATTTGACATATTTTGACGATATATACAAGGGAGGAATCCAATATGTTTGTAAAAGTAAAAAAGAATAATGGTGGTTTCTCTCTGGTGGAGCTTATAGTAGTGATAGCGATATCTGTCGTACTGATAGGCGCGGCAACCATATCCATTCGCTCGGTCATGGGTGTTGAGGTGAAGCAATGTGCCAGAAATATTGAATCGATAATTAACAAAACAAGAGTTACCTCTATGGGAAAGGACAGCGCAGTTCTTAAGATATACAAGGCATCAGATGGTGCCTACTATTATAAGATGACTATAAATGGTACGGAATCTGATCCGAGTAAAATCGGAAAGAGCAGGATTGAAGTATACTATTCCATGAATGATGATTATAGTGGCAAGACACAATTGAACGTCTCTGACAGTATAGAGCTTCAGTTCGACAGAAGCTCAGGTGCACAAAAGCCGGATACTAACGGCAAGTACTGCAGCCGTATCTGGGTTCAAAAAAACAGCACCGAGAAGGTTATCACGATATACAAGGAAACCGGCAAGGTGGTATGTGAGTAATTTACATAGTTAAATGCAAAATATTTTATTTTGACGCAAGGCTGTTATAAGGTTTTATGATGAAATCGGAGAGGAAGATGAACCATGAAGATTTTAAAGCGCATGAATAAATCAAATAATAGAAAAAACAGTGGCTTTACACTTGTTGAGCTTGTCATTGTCATGGCGATAATGGGAATACTCGGACTGGCTGTTACAGGCTTTATCGGTACGAGTACGAAGCAGTATAAGTATGCTACAAAGGACGTAGACCTGCAGTATGAGGCGCAGCTGACCATGAATCAGATAGGAAATCTGATAATTGATGCGCAAAAGGGTGTCAAGTATGAGCCTGCTACGGTGGCAGCCCCGGTTGAAGTGGCATCAGTAAACCCTGAGGCAGGTTATATTGCAACTGCATCAGCGGAAGAAGCGTCATCCGAAGAAGCATCATCTGAGCAATCATCATCCGATAGCAAACTGATAATCTGCAACAATGATTGTACATACAATATCATATACAGACCGTCAGAGCACAAAATCTATCTGCGAAAGGATACACTGGATCCTGCAACTGGTGCGGTGAAGGCTGATGGTCAGGGCAAGGAGTCACTTATGGCAGAAAATGTCACAGGCTTTACACCTGATTTAAGCGAGGCAGAAAGCAAGAACTCTGTCGGACTTGTTGTTGACTTTAAGGCAGGAGACAAGAAGTATACTTCAAAGCAGAACTTCACTATGCGCAATAAGGTACCGACCGGAGCAGACGTGGAGTATGTGGCACCGGTAGAGCCGATTTCTGTACATATATACTATGGTGGCAGAGATGTTTCAGGTCAGAGCATTTCATATGTCAGAAGAGATAATATCAATGTCCTTGAATTTACATCTAAAATATTGGGTGGAAATAATCCGAGCCAAGAGGTTATATGGTCATACACCGGCAGGGCTGCTGATTGGAATGGTACAACGTTTAATTCTTCTGGAAATACAGCAAAATTATCTATCGCAGAGAATGAAACATCAAAGCAGTTTGTGGTTAAGGTGACTTCAAAAGAAGATACTTCCAAATATACATCGGTAACGATAAATGTGGTTGATACACGTAATTGGCTGACTAATCAAGAAATGCAAAATGTGTTGGTGCCAGGGGCAACATTGAAAACATGGCTTGAACCAGAAAATGTCAAAAATAGCGGAATAGACTACGATCCTGACGATTTTGAATGGCATATGGAATCCTATCAATACATAGATGGAACGAAAACTAAAATAAATAATGATTATATTTTAAATAATAATAGTGAAGAAAGAGTAGATTATGGTGGAGGTATTTATCTTAGTTATCATATTGATAAGACTAAGCACTGGAATGGGGATTTTAACCAGACAATTGCTGTTACGTCTGGATTCAAAAATAAAGAGTATGATATATTGATTTGGGTAACATTGAAATCAGATCCATCTATAGGATCAAATATTATTACATTAAGATGTAGACCAAATAACTAAAAGGAGCAATCGCAATGAGCAAATTAACAAAAAAAATAGTGGTTCCAATATCGCTCACACTTACAGGATGTCTCGTTGTGGCAGCTTTTGTGCTGAATGACAGCCTTACAAAGGTCGATGCAAATGTAGCGTTCAATGGAATATCTGATATAGTCAGCTCACATGGCAAGGACAAGCCCTTCAATATAGTGGAGGTGGTGCCTGATAAGAAAATGGCATCCATCGGTTATCTGATTGATGGTCAGGAGCCTGACGACTGGTTTGGAACACTGTCAAGGATGTCTGACAAAGATGGTGCAGGTGTACAAAAAAGGTCTGCCTATATGGAGGAACTGAAAACAAAGCTTGCGCCTATTACTACCGAGAAAAAGGATAACACAAAGCCTCTTTATTATGAGCCGTATGAGGAGAGCTATGTTAGTCAGGGCGATGACTGGACAGAGCTTGCCCTTGTAGATATGGACAGAATAAACAAGGGTACCACCGGTTATAAGATGACAGAGCAGGCGGAGGGAGATTATAAGTTCAATACCGATTACCAGCTTGCTGTAAATGAAGAGGGACTGCCTACAGGTCATTACAGACAAAATGTTGACCATTATGTTTTCATGCAGGGCGAGGATGAGACAGAAGATGGCTCAAATACAGAGACTGAAAATGGCAATCAAATTAAGGCACCCGGAAAAAGAGGCTACTACAGTGTTGCGTTTTCGGCTGTCAAGCTGCCGGATGGTATGACAAACACCCAGTATCTGGTAGAGACTGATAATTCACAGAAGGCTGATGGAAATACAGACAGCAGTACAGATAATACGACAGATACAGGCGCAGGTGACGATGCCGTTGATAAGCATGTAGTCTATGCTATAAAGAGTTCATATGCAATCGTTTCCGATGAGGGCATGCAAAACATAGCAAAATATGACCCAAAGGCATATATTTACAGAAAAGACAATTCAGATATCACATCACCATATGAATTTGTTGCAAGAGCGGACCGGATGGCAAATCTGCCTGATGGCAGTAAGCCGGATTATGAGAAGTATACATACTGCACGGTTGAGATGGAGTATGTGCCTGCAGATAAAATCACTGATGACGAGACCTACTACGAGGTGAACACTGAGGTACCTATTGAGTTTAATTACGATGAGACCGGCGAGTATGGAGCAGTGCTTGACTCACAGAATCCATACGAGAAGATAGATGATGGCACACTGGACAATCAGCCGGCAGGTAAGACCGGAGCAGATGATATTTCAGATGACGCTTCAATAGCTGATTCTGCTACAGAGAATAATGATGGTAACACAGGCAGGGTAATCCTCACCGATACAGACGGATATTTTGATATAGTTAAGGATAGCCAGACATATACCTATGTGGGTAAAGGAAAAGGTGACTATATAATGGAGGCTGATAAAAAAGGCTCGCTTGATTATCCTGTAAATACTACACACATATATTATAAGGGTGGTTTCAAGAACAATAACTGGTTCAGAACAGGTGTATTCAATCAGGAGGGTAAGACAGGCGATGATGATAAGACTGCCAATATGACCTTCAATGTAAAAACTGTCACACCCAAGGAGCTTGAGCAGATAGATGTGTCAACAATTGATTTACTCTATCTTTCCGGCTCAAAGTCTGTTCTTTCCAAGGATTTAGGAGACGATTCTGCAAAATACAATACCGGTAATGACATTTCATGGGACAAGGTAAAGCAGATAGTCCAACGTGTGCACCAGAGTGGTATCATGATGCCTGTTATAGTGGATAATGGTATTGTGTGGCCTGATTCGAATGCAGATTATTCCAGCAACATTAAAAAGCTTGCAGGTCTTTTGAGCTGTAACAATTTCAGCTCCTTGAATTTTACCAAGGAATCAGCTGATAATTTTATTAACTGGGGGAATGACATAAAATACTATAAGGTTGACAGTAGAACCCATAAATATGGTTTTGTAATTGGCAACGAATATGTTATTCCACGAAACTATAGTCCTAAAGATGATGTGCCATTTGTTTTAAGAGACGATTTTGCTTCTGCGTTTATTAAAAATGATGATGAAACAGCATTTGTCAATGATGCTAAAACAGAGAATTTTGACGAGATAGCAGAGTATATCAACTCAGAGAATACAAGCAGGAAAAAAGAAAATAGTACTCTTGGAAAGGACGAGTATGCGTATTATGACAAGAAGATTTCAAAGGCGATAGTTTTAAGCTATATCATATCGTATGCTGATAAAAGAGACATTATAAATCCGACAGATAGTCTGAACATACTGGATATAGAGCCCGGAACTGTAAAAAATGAGTCTGACGCTTTAAATTATGATAAGCTAAAAAATTGGCTTGGATCAAGATGCCCGGAGAAAAAAAAGGTTACAATAACAAGGGTTACGAGTGCAGAATTTATTGGAAGAATAGAGGACCTTAATAACTATGACATGATATATATGGGACTTGTAGCCGATAATCTGAATTATAGAGATGGTCATACAGTATATAATGATTGGAACATGGATGGGCTTAAATACTCAAATGTTGGTGACATTGTTGTTATAAATCCGAAAGATGTGGTAAATTATTGGGGATATGATATGCTCAAGAATGGTCATGCGGGATTGCTGGATACTGATTATATAAACAATGGAACGGCGCTTAATACTAACCTTACATTAAGAAAAAATGGAAATAATGCTGATTATTTAACTGCTCCAAACACATACAGAGGTTCAGGCAATGATATTACTAAGCAGAAGGTTTCAGAATTGGAGGATTATATAAAGGCAGGCTTTCCTGTCGTCTTTTCAGATGGCTTTTTCTCTATTGATTATGGCAGAGGAATTAATGAGAAGTATATAGACAACTGTTCAAATGTTTTTACTCTTTTATGTTATGCAAAAGATAAAGACAATGTTCTTAAAGTGGACAGCAAGGGAAATTTAAAAAAACAGTCAAATGAGCCAGCGGAGCTTGTTACCTACCTGACTACTGAAAAACCTGAAATATTACTCAAGGAGCAGGAAAAAGTAAAAGATACAGATTATGTTGAGATTAGTAATAATCAGATTACATTGGAATTTTCAATAAACAATGCAGGTGGTGCTGATTCCAAAGCAAGTTTTAATGCACAGCTGTTTTTGGATTCAAATTCTGATGGTAAGTTTTCGACAACCAATGAAGGAATAGCTGCAAATAAAATAAAATTATATTGTGATGGTACTATTGTGAATCCGGTAATGGGTGATGATGGTAAATATATGTATAGTCTGAATGCAGGCAATTATAATTATAAACTGGTCTATGATTTGCCGAATGGATTTGTAGGAGTTATGCCTTGGCAGCTTCGTGTAAGTCAGGCTACAAATAGCTACAGATATGATCAGAAATCCGGATATGTGTATGTCAAAAATTCAAAAGGCAGTCCTACAAAAGTCAAGATTCTTCAGATTAATTCAAAGTTGGAGCATAATGAGGGCTTTAGGGGAAATTTTGATATGCAGGCGCAGAAGAATGATAGCAATACAAAGTTTCATAAATTACTTAGTCAAGTGAAGGATTTTGATCTGGATATAGAAACAGTTCGTTATGACAACGTACCTAAAATGGATGAGGTATGTGATAAGCTGCAGACATACGATATGCTTGTGATTGGATTTGGTGATTGTTATGATATTGATAATACAAATAATCATCTCGATAAAATAAAAGCATATATCCAGTCAGGAAAACCGGTATTGTTTGCTCATGATACAACGTCATTTTGTAATAATAAAAATGATAATAAATATAATAATGTCTGGGGATATAAGTTTAACTCTATAATTCGTGATACTGTCGGACTGGATAGGTATGGAATCTTGTCAAATGCGTATTTAAAGAAGGGCAATACATTACAGAGTACTGATGAGGATTTTGATAAAGCTGTACAGACTGCTGAAAAGAATAACACTGATATTGCATATGAGCCAAAATCCGATAATTCAGTTATTGTCAGACAGAATCAGGGATTTACTTATGCGGATTTAAATCAGTATCAGTGGGCAGATAATGATCATGGTGAGTACAGACTGTATTCAGGGCTAGATGGTAATGATTTTGAAGCTAAGACTAATAAGGCAGTCAAGGTTAATTCAGGACAGATTACCACATATCCTTTTAAGATTGCTGACGAAATTAATATAGCTACCACTCATAAGCAGTACTACCAGCTGGATATGAATCAGGATGCTGATGGTGATGGTGAGAGTGATATTGTTGTTTGGTATACCTTGTCAAAACATGGAATTTATGAGCAGTCTCCAAAGGATGTAAGAAATAATTATTATATTTACACAATGGGAAATGTAACATACTCAGGTGTAGGACATTCTGATTTCTCAAATAATGAGGATGAATTGAAGCTTTATATAAACACTATGATTGCTGCATATAGTGCAGCGGTTCATGAGCCGTCAATTTATCTTAAGGAGAATGCTGATACCGATTCAAATGACATATCTACATTATATGCAACTATTGATGATGCCATTGAAGAAGATGCAGCTAATAAAGCAGATGCCAGATTAGATGGTGCAGATAGTACGCAGGATGTTTATTTTACGGTAAAGGATTCAAACCTCGTACGTAATCAGATTGATGATAAAACTGTTGTTTATATGGGATTTTATATCGAGGATCCACAAAAAAATCCAAATGATGAAACGATTGGCACTGGAGATGATAAGATTTACTTAAAGAAGATGAACTGGGATATCTACTCACTGAATAATGATGGAACAGAAAATGAACTGATAAATGACAGTAAAGAAAACGGTAAATTAAATAAAGATCCAAGGGACTTCTTTGAAAATAATAAAACATATAAGGTAAAGGTACCATTGGACACTTTACCGGAGGGAAATAATTCTATAAAGATTTATGCCGTAGGATATAGTAAGATTTATCAGTCACTGGCGAGTGGTGGGGATAAAGAGACCACAACAGCCAAGGCATACAAGACCTTCCAGATACAGCGTGTAGGTCTTGCAGACCTGGATTAGTGTATATAATATATTTTTCTATATAGCAAGGACCATATGAGCTGAGAATCAGCTCGTATGGTCCTTGTTTTTTTACCGTTTCTTTATACTTTCTTTATTGAATTATCCGCGCTAATTGATAAAATAGATAGTATGCGCACGATTGCGGATATTTTTGCATTCGTGTATGGGGGATAATTAACCGGAAAGAAAGGAAACGTTTATGAGTAAAATTTTCAAAAACCTGATTCCATACTGGCGCTGGATCATATTAATTTTTGTTTTCCTCATTGCACAGGCTTACTGTGACCTGGCTTTGCCTGCGTACACATCAGACATCATTGATGTGGGTATCCAGGATCATGGCATTGAGCATATCCTGCCAAAGGAGATTACATCGGAGGATTATCAGATGGCACAGACATTTATGCTGTCTGACGAGAAAGAAAAATTTACAGACTGTTATGAGGCGCAGGATGCTTCAAAATCTGATGACAGTGTGACAAAATACAAGCTGACAGCTGATTCTGACACACTTGATGAGCGAGATGAGGAGCTTTTGGTTCCTCTTGTCATGGCATATCAGGCTTTTCAGTCGGGGGAGCAGATGGATGTGGATGCATCAGCTATCCCGCAGTCAGCAGCGCTCGATGATACCATGATAAAGCAGATAAGAAGCAAGGTGCAGGACAAAATCGATGCGGTGGGTTCCTCTACCTTAAAGTCCATGGGTGTAGCTTTTGCGACAAAGTGTGACGAGAATGCGGGAATTGATGTGGATGCCAACCAGATTGCTTATCTGTGGAAGGCAGGAGCCAAGATGGCAGCCTTTGCAGCAATTATGCTTATAGCAGCTTGCGTTGTAGGCTTTGCGGCTTCAAAGGTCGGTGCCGCTGTCGGCAGGGATTTGAGGGAGAAGACCTTTTCAAAGGTTGTAGGTTTTTCAAATGCCGAGATTAACAAATTCTCTACGGCATCACTGATTACGAGAAGCACGAACGATATACAGCAGATTCAGATGGTTACTACCATGATGCTTCGTATGGTGCTTTATGCGCCAATAGTTGGTATCGGTGGTATCATCAAGGTGGCACAGACCAAATCCGGCATGGAGTGGGTGATTGCGATTGCGGTTGCTGTCATCATGGTTTTTATTTTCACACTGGTCGGCATTGCTATGCCAAAGTTCAAGATTATGCAGACTCTTGTAGACAGGGTAAACCTTGTTTCGCGTGAGATTCTTACAGGTCTTTCCGTTATCAGGGCGTTCGGCCGTGAGAAGGAGGAGGAAAAGAGGTTTGATGAGGCTAACCGCGAGCTTACACGCACACAGCTGTTTACAAACCGTGTCATGACATTTATGATGCCGGGTATGTCCATGATCATGTACTGCATCACACTCGGTATCGTGTGGATTGCAGCAGGCAGAATAGACAAGGGCTCTATGCAGGTAGGTACCATGACTGCGTTTATTACATATGCCATGATGATTGTTATGTCATTCCTCATGCTTTCAGCCATGTCCATCATGCTTCCGAGAGCAGGTGTTGCGGCAGAGCGTATCGATGAGGTTATAAGGACAAACAGCACTGTAAATGATCCAAAAGAGCCTGTTACTGAGGCTGATCATAGAGGTGTTATCCGTTTCAACCATGTGGATTTCAGATATCCGGGAGCAAAGGAGGATGTGCTTTCAGACATAGATTTTGTGGCGGAGCCGGGCAAAATCACAGCTATCATCGGAAGTACCGGCTGTGGAAAGTCTACACTTGTAAACCTGATTCCGCGTTTCTATGACGTGACGGGAGGCTCAATAGAGCTTGATGGACACGATATCAGAGACTACACACTAAGCGAGCTTCGCGAGTCAATAGGCTTTGTTCCGCAGAAAGGTATTCTTTTCTCGGGAACCATCGCCTCAAACCTGCGCTTTGGTAAAGCAGACGCGAGTGATGAGCAGATAAAAAAGGCAGCGGATATCGCACAGGCTTCTGAGTTTATCGAGACAAAGAATGACGGATATGAAAGCTCAATCGCACAGGGCGGCTCCAATGTGTCCGGTGGTCAGAAACAGAGGCTTGCCATCGCAAGAGCTATTGCAAAGGATCCTCATATCTATGTGTTTGATGACAGCTTCTCAGCACTCGATATGAAGACTGATGCGCGTCTTCGTGCAGCCTTATCTGAGGTGACAGAGAAGGCTTCCGTCATTATCGTGGCACAGCGTATCAGCACGATTATTCATGCTGACCAGATTCTCGTGCTCGATGACGGTAAAATCGTAGGAAAAGGCACCCACGAGGAGCTTCTTAAAAATTGCGATGTATATATGCAGATTGCACAGTCACAGCTTTCTGCAAAGGAGCTTGGACTTGATGATAAGGTGGCAGAAACTGCAACAGATAAAGCAGCAGATACTGCAACAAAAACAGCAACAGATACTTCGTCAGTATCAGGCTTAGATAATGAAAAGGAGGGCATGTAAGATGAGCGAGAACAATTCAAATCAGTTCAAGATGCCTCCTAAGAGGCCAAGAGGGCCAATGGGCAGAGGCACCGGAATGGTCACAGAGAAGGCCAAGGATTTCAAGGGCTCTACAAAGAAGCTCATAAAGTATCTCGGCAGATACTGGGCTGCCATCATTGCTGTTATGATATTTGCAGCAGTTTCGACTGTCTTCTCCGTTGCAGGACCTAAGGTCATGGGTAAAGCGACCACAGCGCTTGCCGAGGGACTCATGAACAAGATTGCAGGAACAGGCGGCATAGATTTTGATTATATTGCAACGGTTCTTTTGTTTACGCTGGCTTTATATGTGGTGAGTGCCATTTTCATGTTTGCCCAGGGACTCATCATGACAGGCATCACACAGAAGACCTGCTACAGGATGCGTAAGGATATTACAAGCAAAATCAACCGTATGCCGATGAAGTATTTCGAGTCAAGGACATACGGTGAGGTGCTTTCGCGTATCACAAACGATGTGGACACACTTGGACAGAGCTTAAACCAGAGTATCACTCAGATTATTACATCTGTTGCCACTTTGGTAGGTACACTGGTAATGATGCTGTCGATTTCACCGCTCATGACGCTGATTTCACTCGTTATCCTGCCAGTTTCGATGATACTTATTTCGTTTGTCATAAAGCATTCACAGAAATACTTCAGACAGCAGCAGGAGTATCTGGGGCACATAAACGGACAGGTCGAGGAGGTATACGGAGGCCACCTCGTCATAAAGGCATACAATAAAGAGGCAGAGACTGTAAAGACCTTTAAGGAGGCCAACAATGTGCTCTACAAATCCGCTTGGAAATCACAGTTCCTCTCAGGACTTATGATGCCTATCATGCAGTTTGTAGGAAACTTAGGATATGCGGGAGTAGCAATCTCAGGTGGTATACTTGCCATAAAGAATGTTATCACAATCGGTGATATCCAGGCATTTATACAGTATGTGAAGAATTTCACACAGCCAATCCAGCAGATTGCGCAGGTGGCAAACCAGCTTCAGTCGATGGCGGCTGCATCTGAGCGTGTATTTGAGTTCCTCGAGGAGGAGGAAGAGGATATAACAGTGGAAAATCCTGTTAAGCCAGACCATATCGAGGGAAGTGTAGAGTTTTCGCATGTACACTTTGGTTATAATCCTGACCAGATCATCATCAATGATTTTTCTGCAAAGGTAAAGCCGGGACAGCAGGTTGCTATCGTTGGACCGACAGGAGCGGGAAAGACTACCATGGTCAAGCTTCTTATGAGATTTTATGATGTAAGCTCAGGTGCCATTCTTGTAGACGGACATGATATCAGGGATTACAACAGAGCCGATCTGCGAGATGCATTTGGAATGGTATTGCAGGACACATGGCTCTTTAAGGGCACCATTATGGAAAATATCCGCTACGGCCGTCTGGATGCCACAGATGAGGAGGTCATCGCGGCAGCAAAGGCAGCACATGCGCATCACTTTATCCAGACATTGCCGGGTGGCTACGATATGGAGCTCAACGAGGATGCATCCAATGTGTCACAGGGACAAAAGCAGCTTTTGACAATAGCAAGAGCCATTCTTGCAGACAATCCAATCCTTATCCTTGATGAGGCCACATCCTCTGTCGATACACGTACAGAAATCCGTATCCAGAAGGCACTCGACAATCTGATGAAGGGCAGAACAAGCTTTGTCATCGCCCACAGGCTGTCTACTATCAAGAATGCCGATATGATTCTTGTCATGAAGGACGGAGATATTATCGAGCAGGGTACACACGATGAGCTTCTTTCAAAGAACGGATTTTACGCAGAGCTGTATAACTCTCAGTTTGAAGAATAGAGAAAGCATGGGTATCGTGTGGTTTTGCAAATATGCGTTGGGCTGAATGGTTACATAAAATTTAAAAAAAATACGCTCTCGACAAAATTCGACAAAATGTGTTATCATAAAAACATACAATTTGTTTTGACATGACAGTAATTGGCGGCATAGGAGATTTTAATGAGCACTTTAAATGTCGCAGCAGCAGACGAAAAGAAAAACATGCAGAGTTTATTAAAGGGCATGGAGTTTTTAGGAACAGCAAGAAGTAGTGATGAAGCATACAGCATGATAAACGGTAATGCCGGTTCTGATGTGGTACTTGTGTATGTAAAGAGAGCATCCGGTGACACTGAGCCACTTGATGATACATATATGGAGAAAAAATCCCTTGAGACACAGGTGACGGATATCATTCATGAGATAGGTGTTCCGGCTCATATAAAGGGATATCAGTATCTTAGGACTGCGATAGTGATGTGCGTTGAGGATATGGAAATGCTTAGCTCTATCACAAAGCTTTTGTATCCCACTATTGCAAAGAAGTACAAGACTACCTCAAGCAGGGTGGAGAGAGCCATAAGGCATGCTATCGAGGTGGCATGGAGCAGAGGCAGGATGGATACGATAGACTCCATGTTTGGATACACTGTAAACTATGGTAAGGGCAAGCCTACCAATTCGGAGTTTATTGCCCTGATTACAGACAAAATACGTCTAGGAATGTAAAAATCGTCATTATAGACAAATAAAACCACGTTTTGATAAATTTACTAGGCAAAATGTACTCCCGCGTGATATAATATAGTATACATTCTATTGGTTTCAGGATGTATACTATATTTTTTATCAGATTAATCGTTGTTTAAATAACTGTAATCTGGGGGAGGTTTCAGCATGGACAAAATTAAAATATTAATGGCCGCATCAGAGGCAATACCTTATATGAAGACAGGTGGACTTGCTGACGTAGTGGGATCTTTACCAAAATATTTTGACAAGGACAGATATGACGTGAGAGTTATACTTCCGAAGTACAAATGTATGGATGATAAATTACTGCCACAGCTTAAGTTCGTCTGTCATTTTTATGTCAATCTCAACTGGCGCAGGCAGTATGTGGGGATTTTTACATCGCAGTATGATGGTGTGACATATTATTTTGTGGACAATGAGTTTTACTTTGCAGGAGATAAGCCATACAACAATATATATGAGGATGTGGAGAAATTTGCTTTCTTTTCAAAGGCGGTGCTTGAGGCTTTGCCGGTTATAGATTTTGCCCCGGATGTGATACATTGTAATGACTGGCAGACAGGACTCTTGCCGGTTTTTCTAAAGACAGTGTACGGCTCAGACAATTTCTATGCCGGAATTAAGACAGTCTTTACCATTCATAATATGAAGTTTCAGGGGCGCTGGAAGATTAAAGAGGTGGCTGATGTTACAGGACTTCCGGAGCACATTTTTAATTCAGGGGAGCTGGAGTTCTATGGTGAGGCTAATTATTTAAAGGGCGGCATAGTATATGCAGATGAGATTACGACTGTCAGTCCGACATATGCAGATGAAATCTGTACACCTGAGGGCGGAGAGGGCCTGGATGGCCTGAT
>ENA-UEYL01000975-UEYL01000975.1-human-gut-metagenome-genome-assembly--contig:-NODE-975-length-26222-cov-4.397896_pt1 | contig 26222 bp, 25 predicted proteins | sample MGYA00242941_ERZ507946 | MGnify/ENA primary metagenome ERZ507946 (study PRJEB26167, sample SAMN06115482) | human gut metagenome | host: Homo sapiens | place: China:Guizhou | collected 2015-03-11...
ATGAAGGGGCCCAGGGCACCCTGGTCGGAGTCCATAGCCGCCTTGAACCGGGCCACCGCATCCATGGAAGGCATTTTCATCGTATCCACAGCAATTCTCCTATCTTTGTTCCGGCGTGCACGCCGTTAATTCCTTATAGCGGAATGCTATTCCACATTTTCCGCACCTCTATTGTATGCACGTTTCCAGGCGTTTGTCAACGTCTCAGCGGCGTTTTCCTCCGGAACGCAGGGCGATCCATACCGCGCCGAAGAAAATAGCGAAGTCCGCCAGATTGAATACGTACTTGCGCAGGCGTCCCGGTGCCTTGGGAAACTGGATGTAATCAAACACGCCCTTGCCGCTCAACCGCTCGTAGAGGTTGCTGATCCCGCCGCCCAGCAGCATGGCGCAGCCCAGACGGCTTCGCCGGCACAGCGGCAGCGACAGCACCATCACCACACCGGACAGTACCGCAAGGCCCCAGCGCCCCAGAGGCAGCAATCCAAAAGCGGACCCCCGGTTGTAGAGGGCCGTACGCACCACCCGGCCCCCCAGGTACCGCGTTTCCTTGTGTCCTGCCCGTTCCAGATGCTGCCGCACGGCGGCGCAGCCCAGCGCCACCGCGGCGGCCAGTACCAGTGTCAAGATCATGGCTGCTCCTCCTCTTCCATAGCTTTTTCCAATGCCTTGCCCAAAGAGCGCCGGCGGTGTGGCCGGTTATTTCGCTCCAGAGCCGCCGCCATCTGGCCCATGGCCTCCTCCGCCTCGGCGCGGAACGCAGAGGCCGACAGCCGCAAAGCCCCGTGGCCCAGGATGATGAGCTGCTCCGGGCCGTCGGAGGTGGCCACCTTCACCCGGTGCTCCCGGCCGATCTCGTAGGTGGCCTTTTCGATATAGGCGTCTGCCGTCTCCGCCTCCTTGGTATAGACCACATGGATGTTGTGGTACTTTTCCACAGATCCCAGGCCGCCCTTGACCTTGTAGGCGTCGAACACCACGATCACATGGCACTTACGCACTCCCTGGTAATTGCAGAGGAGGTCGCACAGCTGCTTGCGGGCGGCGTCCAGATTGTCCCGGGCCACGGTCTTCAGGTCGTCCCAGGCGAAAATGATGTTATAGCCATCCACCAGCAGGTATTCCTCCCCGCCCTTTTGGGAGCGGATGGGCCGCTTGTCCTCTCCGGCGCTGCTCTCCGGACGCCGGGGCGGCCGGGGCGGCTGGAAGGCGCGCTGCTTCACCGGGCCATAGGTGCGCTCGAAGATGGCCATGAGCTCCTTGTCCTGGGCCAGGGTACCGGCGTACCGCTCGCCCCGGCTCCGGTCCGGTCCGACGGACTCTTCTTTCTCCTCCGTCTCTCCCAGGCGCAGACCGCTTTCCGCATGGGCCCGGGCAGGCACGTCCTGCCACTTGACCGTGACGCCCGCTCCGTGCTCACAGAATACGGAGTCCGGCGGGTTGTCCACATCCCGCTCCGGGTCGTACCCGGACGCCTCCACCACCGACGCCTGGTCGGCACAGGGGGCATAGCCCCGGAACACGCACTGGAGCTGCCCGGTGCCCCGGGTGTAGGCAGTGACCTCCCGGGCGTAGTTGCGCATGGCAGATACCGGTGCCCGGCCGGTGAGGGTGGTCATCTCTCCCATGGTCTGGGGCGGCTCCGTCTCGCCGCCCATGCGCTGCACGTCGCTCAGCGCCCGGCCCACCAGGGCTGCGGGCACCTCCAGCGTAAAGTCATACCAGGGCTCCAGCAGGATACTCTCCGCCTGCATGAGCCCCTGGCGCACCGCCCGATAGGTGGCCTGGCGGAAGTCGCCGCCCTCCGTGTGCTTGATGTGGGACCGCCCCGCCACCAGGGTGATTTTCATGTCCGTAATGGGCGCGCCCACCAGCACGCCGGGATGCTCCCGCTCGGAAAGATGGGTCAGCACCAGGCGCTGCCAGTTCCGGTCCAGCTGGTCCTCCGGACAGCGGGTATCCAGCACCAGACCGCTGCCGGCGGGCAGAGGCTCCAGCAGCAGATGCACCTCCGCATAGTGGCGCAGGGGCTCGAAGTGGCCGATGCCCTCCACCGGCGCGGCGATGGTCTCCCGGTACAAAATATCCCCCTCGCCGAAAGTGACCTCCATACCGAACCGCTCCTGAATGAGGTTGCCCAGGATCTCCATCTGCACCGGGCCCATGAGCTGGGCGTGGATCTGGCGCAGGTGCTCGTCCCAGACGATGTGGAGCTGGGGGTCCTCCTCTTCCAGCTGCCGGAGCTTCAAAAGGGCCGTGTGGGGGTCCACGCCCTCCGGCAGGCACACCTGATAGGTCAAAACCGGCTCCAGCACCGGCCCGGACCAGTCGTCCTCAAAGCCCAGGCCCTGGCCGGGCAGCGTACGGGTCAATCCAGTGACGGCGCAGACCGTGCCCGCCTCCGCCTGCTCGGTGGGCTGGAATTTCGCACCGGAGTAAAGGCGCAGCTGGTCAGCTTTTTCCTCCCAGGTTTCCTCCTCCGCTCTGCCGGGACGGCGGTTGGTCACCGTCTCCTTGACGCGCAGCGCGCCGCCGGTGATCTTCATCCAGGTGAGCCGGGCCCCCTGGGCGTCCCGGGACACCTTGAACACCCGGGCGCCGAACTCTTCCGGATAGTCCGGCATGGGAGCGTAGCGCCCCAGGCCCTCCAAAAATTCATCCACACCGGTGAGCTTGAGGGCTGCGCCGAACCAGCAGGGGAAAATGGCCCGCCGGGCGATGAGGTCGGCAAGGTCCCCCTCCTCCAGCCGTCCCTGGGACAGGTATTTTTCCAAAAGGCCCTCATCGCACACGGCGGCCTCTTCCCAGAGTTCCTCCTCCGGCGCGGCAAAGTCCGTGACAGCGGGCGACAGCGACGCTTTCAGCTCCGATAGCACCCGCGCCCGGTCCGCCCCGGCCAGATCCATTTTGTTGACAAACAAAAATACGGGCACCTGGTACCGCTCCAGAAGCCGCCACAGCGTCCGGGTGTGGCCCTGGACGCCGTCCGTGCCGCTGATGACCAGTACAGCACAGTCCAGCACCCGCAGCGTCCGCTCCATCTCGGCGGAAAAATCCACGTGGCCGGGGGTATCCAGCAGCGTCACCTCCGCACCGGGCAGGGTCATGCGTGCCTGCTTGGAGAAGATGGTGATGCCCCGCTGCCGCTCCATGGCGTCCGTATCCAAAAACGCGTCGGCGTGATCCACCCGTCCCAGACGGCGCACCGCGCCGCTGCGGTAGAGCATGGCCTCCGACAGCGTGGTTTTGCCCGCGTCCACATGGGCCAGGATTCCTACGACCAGTTTTTTCATGGTTTACCCCATTTCTCTTGGTAATACGGCGTTATCATACCATATTCCGCCCCCCGGCACAAGCCGACGGAAAACGGAGCGGCCTCTGGAAAGGCCGCTCCGTTTCGTTTCAGCATCGTTTCTCCCCGGAACGGCGCCGCTTGGGCAGCATCCGCACGATGGAGGTCACCAGCGACGCGCCCACGGCGATGGCAGCTGCGCTGGCTGCCGTCTGGAGCCCCACCCGGGAGAACATGGGGTAGTCGCCGTTGATAAGGTAGTCCATGGTGTAGTAGAGTCCGCCGCCGGGCACCAGCGGGATGATGCCGATGATGAGGAAGATGGTGGCCGGCGCTTTGAGCACCCGGGCCAGCACCTCCGCCAGGACTGACACCACGATGGTGGCGGTGAAGAACCGGGCCGTCTCGCTGCCCAGGGGCTCCGTCAGCAGGTACACCCACCAGGAGATGGCCCCAATGGCACTGCAAAGCACCATAAAGAGAGGCTTTCGCACCTGGAAGATAAAGCAGAAGCTCATGCAGCCCAAAAAGGCATAAAGACATGGGAGGAACTGCTCCATCTCACATCACCCCCCAGAAAAACCGGGCCAGCCCTACGGGGATGGCGATGCCCACCGCCAGGGCCATGGCAATGATGAGCACCTCGGCAAACTTGGTCAGAGCCGTCAGGAAATCCCCGGCGATCACATCCCGCATGACGTTGGTGATGGCGATGCCCGGCACCAGCAGCATGATGGCGCCGATCACCATTTTGTCCATGTGGATGGGCACGCCCAGATAGGTAAGCGCCAGGGGCAGCAGTACCATAGCCATGCTGGAGCAGACGTAGGTGAAGAAAATATTCGTGTCGAACCGGCTGAGATACCCCACCGACGCCTTTACCGCAGCGCCGCAGAAGAAGGCCAGGCAGGCGTCCAGCGCCGTGCCGCCCCAAAAGAGCGTGAAGAAGATAGCCACGAATCCGTGGGCCAGATAGCTCACATAGGGGGGATAGCTGGGAGCCGAAGAGACCGTGTCCAGCAGGGAAAACGCCTCCTCCGGTTCAGGCTGGTCCCGGCATACCCGGCGGCAGAGGCTGTTGAGCCGCTCCAGCTTGTCCAGATTGATGAAGGAGGAGCGGATGCGGATGGACTTGGTATAGTTATGCCCTTCGTGCAGAATATTTAAAATAACACAGGAGGGGATGGCAAACACCTCCGTGTCCCGGTAGCCGTAGGCGGTGAGCAGCCGGTTGATAGAGTCCTCCACCCGGTAGATCTCAGCGCCGTTTTGGATGAGCTGCCGGCCCATTTCACAGCAAAAATTCAAAACCTGTTCCGTTTTTTCTGTTTTCATGTGCTCTCTCGCTTCGTTGAAACTTGCGCGGCCCGGCCGCTCCGGATTTCATTATAGGAGCGGCCGGTCAGGGATGTCAACGCCTCGTTTGGTTTTTGCGGTTTTTAAAAAAATATTCCGGCGCCCACGGGCGCCGGAATATTTCTTCAGCTTGTCTTACAGCAGGGTATCGAACGCGGCCTTGAAGTCGGCGATGATATCCTCGGGATCCTCCAGACCGATGCTGATGCGGACCAGGCCCTCGGAAATGCCGGAGGCCTCCAGCTCCTCAGCGGTGTAGGTGGAGTGGGTCATGGAGGCGGGATGCTCCACCAGGGTCTCCGCGTCACCCAGGGACACGGCGATGGTGCACAGCTCCAGCTTGTTCAGCGCGGCAGCGGTGGCTTCGCGGCTGGCCTTGAGCTCGATGGAGATCATGCCGCCGGGCAGCTTCATCTGACGCTTGGCGATCTCATGGCCCTCAAAGCTCTCCAGACCGGGATAGTACACCTTGGCCACGGCGGGGTGGCTTTCCAGGAACTCGGCCACCTTCTGGGCGTTGGCGCAGTGGCGCTCCATACGGATGTCCAGAGTCTTCATGCCGCGGGCCATCAGGAAGGCGTTGAAGGGGCTCATGACCGCACCGGTCATGTCCTTCAGGCCGAACATGCGGCACTGGGTGATGAAGTCGGCCTTTCCCACGATCACACCCGCGATGACGTCACCATGGCCGTTCAAATACTTGGTGGCGCTGTGGACGACCACGTCGGCACCCAGCTCCAGGGGACGCTGCAGGTAAGGCGTGCAGAAGGTGTTGTCCACGACGACCTTGATGTCCGCGTTGTATTCATGGGCGACCTTGGCCACGGCGGCGATGTCCACGATCTTCAGGGTGGGGTTGCAGGGAGTCTCCAGATAGACCACCTTGGTCTTCTCGTTCAGGGCGGCCTTCAGGGCGTCCATATCGGTCATGTCCACCAGATGGGCCTTCACACCGAACTTGCTGATGCCGTGGTTGAGCAGGGCGAAGGTGCAGCCGTACAGGGTATCGCTGGCCACGATCTCGTCGCCGCCCTCCACGCTGGACCAGATGGCGGTGGAGATGGCGCCCATACCGGAAGCGGTGGCCAGAGCGGCCTCGCCGCCCTCCAGCTCAGCAACCTTGGCCTCCAGCGTGGCCACGGTGGGGTTGCCCAGACGGGAGTAGATGTAGCCGTTTTCCTGACCGGCAAACCGGGCACCGCCCTGTTCCACGGTCTCAAACTCGAAGGTGGAGGTCTGGTAGATGGGGTCGCACAGCGAGCCGGCGGCGTTCTTCACCTTTCCGGCGTGGATCTGACGGGTGGCAAAGCCCAACTTCTTTTCAGTGTTCATGGGTAGGGTTCCTTCTTTCCTGAGAATGCTTTTGGTTTTATCAATCCCGCATGCCTGCGGCGATCTCATAAATTTCCTGGTGGGCGGCCCGGTCCAGGCCAATGTAGCCGCCGGTGACGCCGTCACCGATGTGGTTCATTTCCACCAGCTTGGGGATGTCCTCCGCCTTCGCGCCGATCTCGGCAAAGGTCAGAGGCATGCCGATGTCCTTCAAGAATGCCCGGAAAGCGTTCACGCCCTCCATGGCGGTGCGCTTGGGATCGTCGAAGTCCATCTGGCAGCCGAACACCCGCACGGCCATCTGGGCAAAGCGCTTTTCGCCGCCGTGCTCCACGCAGTAGCGCATCCAGGCAGGCATGATGACTGCCAGGCCCGCGCCGTGGGCGCAGTCATAGAGGGCGGAGAGCACATGCTCCAGGTGGTGGCTGTTCCAGTCCTGCTTGCGGCCCACGCCCATCACGTCGTTGTGGCAGACCATGCCGGCCCACATGATGTTGGCCCGGGCCTCGTAGTTGTGGGGGTCTTCCATGACCCGGCGTCCCTCGTGGAGCATGGCCAGCAGCACGCCCTCCAGCAGCCGGTCCGTGGTCTCCACGTCCGGCGTGTTGGTGAAGTAGCGCTCACAGATATGGGCGATCATGTCCGCAGCGCCGCTGGCGGTCTGATAGGCCGGCAGGGAGCAGGTATAGCGGGGATTGAGGACGGAGAACTTGGGCCGGATCACGTCGGTCTTGGGGCAGCCCCACTTGAGGTTGCCTTCCTCCAACGTGATGACGCAGCTGTCGCTGCCCTCGCTGCCCGCGGCGGAGATGGTCAGCACAGTGCCCACGGGCAGCGTGCGCTCGATCTTGGCCTTGCCGGTGAAGAAGTCCCAGAAGTCCCCGTCATAGGGCACGCCGAAGCCGATGGCCTTGGCGGTATCAATGACGGAGCCGCCGCCCACGGCCAGGAGGAAGTCCACATTCTCCCGGCGGCAGATCTCGATGCCCTCGTAGACCTTGCCGCTGCGGGGGTTGGCCTGCACGCCGGAGAGCTCGAAGTAGGGAATGCCCTCAGCCTGCAGGGAAGCGGTCACGGCGTCATAGGCGCCGTTGCGCTTGACGGAGCCGCCGCCGTAGACCAGCAGCACCCGGCTGCCGCCGAAGCGTTTGACGAGAGCGCCGGTGTTTTGTTCCTCACCGTCACCGAAGGCAAAGAGCGTGGGAGAGTAGAATACGAACCGATCCATGTACAAAACCCTTCTTTCTGAAAAATAAGGTGGAAAACAACATCAATAGCCCCGGCTGCGGTCCACCAGGTGGCGCAGGGGGCGGCCGGCGGCGTAGTTGGCCAGGTCCTCACAGAACATGTCCACATTGGAATCGCAGGTGTGGCCCAGGGTGAGATTGCCGGAGGTGTGGGGGGTGAGCACCAGGTTTTTGGCATCCCACAGGGGATCGTCCTGGGGCAGCGGCTCGGGAACCATGACGTCCAGGGCGGCACCGGCGATGGCGCCGGAGTTCAGGGCCTCCACCAGGGCGGGCTGGTCGATGGCGGTGCCCCGGCCCACGTTGATGACGATGGCGTCGGAGGGCAGCAGGGCGATGCGCTCCCGGCTGAGGATGCCGGCGGTCTCGGCTGTGCCGGGCAGGGCCATGACCAGAATGGTGGTCTTGGGCAGCACGGCATCCAGATCGGCGATGGGGTGCATCTCGTCGTAGACATCCGCCCGGGCCTTGCCGCTGCGGCTGATGCCGATGATGCGGCCGGCGCCCATGCCCCGCATCCGGGCGGCTACGTTGCTGCCGATGTCGCCGGCGCCCAGAATGGTGACCTCACTGTCCCGGATGGAACGGATGGTGCGGGGGAGCGGCCACTGGTGCTGGCGCAGGGGCTCGGCAAACTCCGGCAGCCGCCGCAGCAGCATCAGCGTGACCATCACCACATGCTCGGCGATGGTGACGCCGTAGCTGTTGGAGTTGGTGAGCATGCAGTCGGGATTGGCGAAGATGCCGTCGTTTTTGCAGTAGACATCCACACCGGCGGAGGAGGCACAGTACCATTTTAATGTGGCGGGTGCGGTACGCAGCAGCTCGGGGGACTGGGCATAGAGCACCTCGCAGTGCTGCAGGCACGCCTTGGCCTCGTCAAACTGGCTGGACGTGAAGAAGTGGGGAACAAAGCCCGCCGCCTGGGCGGCCTGGGTGATCTGGGCCTTGTGGGCGTCGGTGAGGAAATCCTGGAAAATACAGACTTCGCGGTTCATGAATGATTGACCTCCTTGGAGATGGATTGACAGACTTGTTCGGCGGCGCGCATGCCGTCGGCGGCGGCGGAGAGAATGCCGCCGGCGTAGCCGGCGCCTTCGCCGCAGGGGTAGAGCCCCCGGAGGGAGGACTGGTACGTCTCATCCCGGGGGATTCGGACGGGAGAGGAACTGCGGCTTTCCACCGCGGTGAGCACGGCGTCGGGCTGATCGTAGCCCCGGAGCTTGGCCCCCAGCAGGGGCAGGGCCTGGGCCATGGCCTCGGCCACAAAGGGAGGCAGACACTCCCACAGGTTGGTCCAGGTGACGCCGGGGCGGTAGCTGGGCTTGACCCGGCCGGGACCGGCGGAGGGACGGCGGGCCAGGAAGTCCTCCACCCGCTGGGCCGGAGCCCGGTAGTCTCCGCCGCCCAGGGCAAAGGCGGCTTCCTCCAGACGGCGCTGGAAGGCGATGCCCGCCAGGGGATCGTCGCCGCCGAAATCCTCCGGTGTGACGTTGACCAGCAGGGCACCGTTGATGTTGACGCGGTCCCGGGCAAATTCACTCATGCCGTTGGTGACCACCCGTCCCGCCTCGGAGGCGGCGGCCACCACCTCGCCGCCGGGGCAGACGCAGAAAGAGAAGGCGGAGCGGCCGCCCGGCAGGTGGCAGGATAATTTATAGGTGGAGGCCGGCAGGCCGGGGTGCCCGGCGAAGCGCCCGTACTGGGCGGCGTCGCAGTCGGACTGGCGCTGCTCAATCCGCACGCCCACGGCGAAGGGCTTGGCCTCCAGGTGCACGCCCCGTCGGTAGAGCATGGCAGCGGTGTCCCGGGCGGAGTGACCGGGACAGAGGATCAACTGGCGGCAGGGGAGGGACTGCGTTCCCTCCGGTCCAACGATCCGGATGCCGGTGAGGACACCGTCCTGAATCTCCAGATCCTCCAGCCGGGTTTCAAAGCGGATGTCCGCCCCCAGGGCCAGAAGCTTACGGCGGATGCCCTGCAGGGTGCGGTAGAGGTAGTCGGTGCCCACATGGGGCTTGGCGTCAATGAGGATGTCCTCCGGCGCGCCGCAGGATACCAGAGTTTCCAGAATGAAGCGGTGGCGGGGGTCTCGGGTGCCGGTGGAGAGCTTGCCGTCGGAAAACGCACCGGCGCCGCCCTCACCGAACTGGACGTTGGAGGTCTCATCCAACCCGCCGCCGGACCAGAACCGCTCCACATCCGCCCGGCGCTGCTCCACGGGACGGCCGCGCTCGAGCAAAATGGGGCGCAGTCCGGCCTGGGCCAGCACCAAAGCGGCAAAGAGGCCGCCGGGCCCTGCACCCACCACTACCGGCGGGATCTCCGGCGGGGAAATCGGATCGGGCAGTGCGTAGGGTTTGGGACGTTCCATCCGGGAGACTTTCCGGCTGCGGCACCGGCGCAGTACGGCCGTCTCGTCCTTGACGATGGCCTCCACGGTGTAGACCAGCTGCACGCCGTCCCGGGCGTCCACGCTGCGCCGCAGCACCCGCAGAGAGACGAATTCCTTCACCCGCAGCAGCCGGGCGGCTTCCGCGGTCAGCTCCGCCATACCGGCGCCGGGAGGCAGCTTGATATTTTCAATCTTGAGCAAAGCGGTAGATTCCTTTCGTGACAGTGATCTTTGCCCCATCATAGCACAGATTCCCTGGCAGGAAAACCGGTTTTGGAAATTTTCAGAAATCGAATGGTTACAGAAGGTTCACAAATGATTCAAAAGTCTTTCAGACATTTTTAAGCTAGTATGTTTATACTAAAGCCAAAGTTCAGGGAAGGAAACAAAGAATCCAGACCATGGAAAGTTCCTTCATGGATGGAAGCTTGTTCATTCAAAATATTTTTCGGCTGAAAACCGGGATACATAGGAGGAGAAATGAATATGTATAACGATGAACAGAATCTGTATCATTACACGTATCGTAAAGACGGCAGCGAGTCCACTCCCAAGGCGGAGAACAACGCTGCACCGCAGGAACCCATCCATCCGCAGTCTGCCGGCCCGCAGGGACCGGTGCAGGAGATGAAGCCAGTGAAAAAGAATCGCATGGGGCTCAAGATCACCGCGCTGGCCCTTTGCTGTGCCCTTCTGGGCGGCGCCGTGGGCGGCGGCGTGGTATATGGAATCAGCGGCTCCGGCAGCAATTCCAGCATCAACGTCAGCAACCGGGCGGCTACCCAGGTGGCCATTAAGACCGTGGACGGCAAGACGGAAATGACCGATGCCGAGGTCTACGCCGCCAATGTCAACAGCGTGGTGTCCATCAATGTGACCGGTACCAGCGGCACCAACTTCTTCGGTCAGGAGGTCCAGACGGCCTCTTCCGGCTCCGGATTTGTGCTCACCTCGGACGGCTACATCGTGACCAACTACCACGTGGTCAAGGACGCCAATACCGTCAAGGTTACCATGTACAACGGCGATACCTACGACGCCCAGTACGTCGGCGGTGATGAGGATTACGATATCGCCGTCATCAAGGTGGAGGCCACCGACCTCCAGCCCGTTACCCTGGGCGACAGCGACACCCTGAACGTGGGCGACCACGTGCTGGCCATCGGCAACCCCCTGGGCGAGCTGACCTTCTCCATGAGTGAAGGCATCGCCTCCTCGGTCAACCGGGCCATCAATGTGGACGGCACGCCCTTCAATATGATCCAGGTCACGGCCTCCATCAACCCCGGCAACTCCGGCGGCCCGCTGCTCAACAGCTACGGTGAGGTCATCGGTATCGTGTCGGCCAAGTATTCCAGCTATGCCAGCGAGTCCGTGGAAGGCCTGGGCTTCGCAATCCCCATCAATGATGTGGTGGCCATGATTGAGGACATCATGACCAACGGCTATGTCACCAACAAGCCCTACCTGGCCATCACCGGCGGCACCATGACCAGCCAGATGGCGTCCCAGTACCGCTACGATGTGGACAGCGGCGTGTTTGTCTACTCCGTGGAGGAAGGCGGCGCTGCCGACAAGGCCGGACTGAAGATGGGCGACGTCATCATCAAGGTGGATGACACCAACATTACCAGCATGGAAGACCTCACGGCTGTGAAGAAGCAGTACTCCGCCGGCGACACCGCAACCTTCACCATTTACCGGGAAGGCCAGGAGATGACCGTGGAGGTCACCTGGGACTCCGTGCCTGCGGACCAGCAGACCAACCAGCAGGAGGCAACCTCCAGCAGCGATCAGAACAGCCAGTATGATGGCAGCTACAATCCCTTTGAAGATTTCTTCCGTTACTTCTACGGAGGCGGATACAGCGGCTCCAGCGCCCACGAGGCGGCCTGACCCCCTTGCTCCGTGTCTGACGACGGCTTCGCGGCAACAGCTGCGGCAAGGCAAAAAGCCGTCCTTGCGACGGACACAAACCATATAAAAAAATGCACCGTGGAATTTCCACGGTGCGTTTTTTTTGATTTACTGCTGTGCCTCGTCGTCGTTTTTCTTGTTGCGGTTTGCCACAGCGGCAATCACCATAATGACGATGAACGCAACGATCAGGATACCACCAGTGCTCATAACGGGACCTTCCTTTCTGCATTAACAAGTTCTTGATGATCTTTATAAATTTCTTAACGGAATCTTTATACACAGTATAGCGAAGGAGTGTACAAAAAGCAAGGGGTTTTTCCATAAAAATTTGACGAATTGCAAAAAAGTACCAGATTGCAGACTGGGATTTTTGGTAATTGAATACCAGATTCAGGGATTAGAACAGCAAAAAACTTCTTTTGGAACGAAAAAACAAATTTTGGAAGACAAAACGGAAAAAATTGTTTTCTTCTTAACAATTAAAAAATGCGCTCCGGAGGACACGGAAAATCCCGCATCGTTCCATAATACATCGAGATTCAGAACGAGGCGCAGATAAGTGCTGCGATGAAAAACCGAGATTATATGGGGGTTATATCGGGATTTATAGTTGAGAACAGCGGTGAATTGTGGTATAATTAAAAAATCAATGACCATTCGACATTCCGGGGCAAAGGCGGAGCCGGTGCTGCGGATGATCGTAAAATAAGGAGACGTGAACTTCTATGAAGCTGGGTATCGTGGGTCTTCCCAATGTGGGCAAGTCAACCCTGTTCAATGCCATTACCAACGCCGGCGCAGAGAGCGCAAACTATCCTTTCTGCACCATCGACCCCAATGTGGGCATGGTGGCGGTGCCGGATGAGCGGCTGGACAAGCTGGCCGAGATGTATGAGCCGGACAAAAAGACGCCGGCCGTCATCGAGTTTGTGGACATTGCCGGTCTGGTCAAGGGTGCCAGCCAGGGCGCGGGTCTGGGCAACAAGTTCCTGGCCAACATCCGGGAGACGGATGCCATTGTCCACGTGGTGCGCTGCTTTGACGATGAGAACATCATGCACGTGGTGGCCGATGCCGGCACCAACGTGCCGGTGGACCCCAAGGGGGATATTGAGACCATTGACCTGGAGCTGATCATGGCGGACCTGGAGATGGTGAACCGCCGGATCGAGCGGGCCGCCAAGGCCGCCAAGGGTGACAAGAAGTTCCTCCACGAGGTGGAGGTCTTCAAGGGCCTGGCGGAGCACCTCAACAACGGCAAGTCCGCCCGGACCTATGAGGCCTCCCCGGAGGATCTGGCGCTGATCGCCACCTCGGATCTGCTGAGCCTCAAGCCCATCATCTATGCCGCCAACACCGATGAGGACGGCTTTGCCCATCTGGAGAACAACCCCTATTACCAGCAGGTCAAGGCCATTGCCGACGCCGAGGGCGCTCAGGTGCTGCCTATCTGCGCCAAGCTGGAACAGGACATCGCCGAGCTGGAGGGCGAGGAAAAGCAGATGTTCCTGGAGGAGCTGGGTGTGGCGGAGTCCGGTCTGGACCGGCTCATCAAGTGCTCCTACGCCCTGCTGGGCCTCATTTCCTTCCTGACCTACGGCAAGGACGAGTGCCGTGCCTGGACCATCAAGCAGGGGACCAAGGCGCCCCAGGCCGCCGGCAAGATCCACACCGATATCGAGCGCGGCTTTATCCGGGCCGAGGTTATCGCCTATGACGACATGATCCGCTGCGGCAGTGTGGCCGCCGCCAAGGAAAAGGGCCTGCTGCGCAGCGAGGGCAAGGAGTATGTGGTCCAGGACGGCGACATGATCTACTTCCGCTTCAACGTGTAAGCATGAGCGCCCCGCCCGGAAGTCCGCAGCATCCAACCATAACCGGCTTGCGCTTTGGGGCATTCAGGAAATGACAGAAAAAAACAGCATCCCCCGCGGTGAAAGCCGCGGGGGATGCGTTTGCTTTTTGGGGAATTTACGCGTTGTGGACGGTGAGCTCCAGCACGTCGGGCCGGGCGTAGTGGCCGCAGCCGTCGAACTCCATCCGGCTGGCGGGCACCTGCTCCATGTCCAGCTGGGCGTAGAGGATGGCCTCCCGGTCCCAGACCGGATCGGTCACATAGTGGCCGTAGGGGTCCACGATGCAGCTGCCGCCCCGGCAGACAATCTCCGGCAGGCGGGCGATCTCGTCGGGACAGTGCAGGTCCCGGGGATAATCGTCCCGGGTAAACACCATGTCGCAGTTGATGAAGTAGCAGTGTCCCTCGATGGCGATGTGGCGGATGGTGGCCTGCCACTCCTCGTTGTCATTGGTGTTGGGGGAGAGGTAGAGCGTCACGCCCTGTTCATACGGGGCCACCCGGGCCAGGGGCATGTAACTCTCCCAGCAGATCAGGCTGGCCATGGGGCCCCAGGGAGTTTGGGCGATGGGGAAGTAGTCCCGGTTGGCATCTCCCCAGACCACCCGCTCGGCTCCGGTGGGCTTGAGCTTGCGGTGGACCGTCAGCTCTCCCTGGGGGGAGAAGATCAGATTCGTATTGTAGAGTGTGGCGGAGACGGCGTCCCGCTCGCTGACGCCGATGCTCACCCAGGCTCCTGCCGCCCGGGCGGCTTGGGCCAGGCGCTCCGTCTCCGGTCCGGGGACCAGGATGGAGTTGTCGTAGTAGCGCTTCCAGTCCTTGCGGCCCTCCGGGGTACGGCTGCCCACAGTGAAGCCGAAGGTCATGCCATAGGGATAGCCGGGGATGAACAGCTCGGGGAAGACGATCAGTTCGGCGCCGTTTCCGGCGGCCTGGGCGATAAGATCCACGGCCTTGTCGGTACAGGCAACCTTGTCAAACAGAACGGGGGCGGCCTGGACCACGGCGATGGAGCAGGTGGACTTGAGATCCTTCATGATGGGTCCTTTCCCGGCGTCCGCCGCGGGGCGGATCGGCCGACTGGAATACGGCCGGATGGGACCGGCTCTCTTTTATCCTACCGGATTTCCCATCCCGGCGCAAGAGCAAACCGGCAGAAAACGCTTGGCCTGATGGAGACGTTCTGCCCCTGCCGGAACAGCCGCCGCCCATAACAACAAAATAAATTTTATTCAAAATAAAATTTAATCTTGACTTTAATAAAATTAAAGATTATATTCAAAATATGAAAGGCGGTGGGCGCATGACCTCGATCCCGGCATGGATGGCGGACCTGGAGGACCAGGATCTGACCTTCATCAAAAAATTCATTTTGGCTTCAGGCTCCCTCAAAGAGGTGGCATCGGTGTACGGCGTCAGCTATCCCACGGTACGGCTGCGGCTGGACCGGCTGATTCAGAAGATCCAGCTGACGGAGACGGTGGAGGCGGACCCGTATGTCAGCCTCATCAAGCGCCTGGCGGTGGACGACAAGCTGGATGTGGAGACCGCCCGGCTGCTGCTGCAAGCCTATCGGAAAACGAAGGAGGAGACGTGAGATGGAATTTGCGGCGAGAGCGACTGTTATGCTGATGGTGGTGTTTCTGGTCTTTGTGGTGGGCGGCGTGCTGCTGGAGGTTTTTCTGGCCCGCCGGGAGCCCAAATGGCCGGGCCTGGTGCTGCCGGTGCTGACGCTGCTCTACTCCCTGGCCATGGCCTGCAACGTGGCGGCGGTGGGAGACACCTTCCCCTGGGGCGCGCTGCTGGGCACGCTGGTGCTGGGGAACATTCCCACGGTGGTGCTGCTGGCGATCTATGCTGCCTGCCGGGAAAAGCGGCGCAAGCGCAGCGAGCTGGACAAGATGGAGATTGACGATCTCTAAAGAAAACAGGGCAGGACCCCGGGCGGCTGTGCCGTCCGGGGTCCTGCTTTCTGGTGTGCAGAAAAGCCGCGCCGTAAGGAGGCCGCGCCGGGGGAGACGAACCGTGCCGGGTTTATCCCGGCTGCCGGGTGCCCTGGCGGACCATCTCCATGAAGGCCGCCGCCGCGGCGGTGGGGGTCACGTCCCGCAGAGTACACATGTCCACGCTGCGGGCGGGAATGTCGAAATCCACCTTCAAAAGCCGGATGTCTCCGCTGTCCAGAGCTTTTTGGACGAATTCCAGAGTCACGCCTGCCACGCCCAGGCCGATCCGGGCCAGGGACACCAGCAGGCTCCGGGAGGAGAGCTCAATTTCCGGCGTCAGCGTCACGCCGTACTTCAAAAATTCCTGTTCCAGAAAGACCCGGCTGCTGGCCTTGCGCTCCAGCAGAATCAGGGGGAAGCTTGCAATCTCCTGCCGGGTGTAGACGTGATCGAAGTCGCAGTCGTAACCGCTGCCGGCCACAAAGACGGAGTGGGTGGAAAAACAGGACCAGCTTTCCAGGTTGCTGTCGGCGGGGGAGGAGGCAAAGGCGATGTCCACGGCGCCGGAGCGCAGCATGCTCAGCACCTTGGCGCTGCGTCCGCTGACGATCTTGAGCCGGATGCCGGGGTGGAGGCGGTGGAAGGCGTCCAGGTACTGGGTGAGAAAAAAGCTGGTGACGGTGTCGCTGGCGCCGATGACCAGCGTGCCCAGCAGCAGCTGCTGGGCCTGGGAGAGCTTGTCCTCCCCGGTGGCAATGAGGCCCAGGGCACTGCGGACGTATTGGTAGAGCATCTGCCCCTCGCCGGTAAGGCTGACGCCTCGGGGACTGCGGGCAAAGAGCCGGGCCTGAAGGGCGGTTTCCAGCTGCTTGACGGACTGGCTCACCGCCGACTGGGAAATATAGAGATTTTTGGCCGCCACGGAGATGTTGCCGGTTTCGGCTACCTCCTTGAATACGCGGTAGAGCTCCAGCTTCACTGCCATGGGGATTCCCCCTCTCGAAATCAGAATTTCTTATTATAGCACTGCTTATTATAAGCAAAAATGCCTTTCGGTGCAACCGCCTGGGGAATTTTTCTCCCGATCTCTTTTCAAAAAAACGGGGATTTGCTATACTAACAACTTAAGATTGAAAGGAGAAACGCCCATGGAGTATCGTGTGCTGGCGGTGGGAGACGTGGTAGGGGAGCCGGGACTGCGGCACCTGGAGCGGCACCTGCGGCCTCTGCAGAAGCTGAAAAACATCACCTTTACCGTGGTCAACGGGGAAAACGCCTCCGGCGTGGGGCTGACGGAGGAGCAGGCCTGGCGGATCCGGGATGCCGGAGCCGACGCCGTGACGCTGGGCAACCATGCCTTCGGCAAGACCCAGATCGCCGCGTGCCTGGACGAGACGTCCTGGCTGCTGCGCCCGGCGAATCTGCCCGGCCGGGCGCCGGGCCACGGCTGCGAGATTTTCGATCTGGGCGGCGTGCGGATCCGGGTGCTGAACCTCATCGGCCGGTGCGATTTGAGCTGGGGAGCGGACAATCCCTTCACCGCGGCGGACCGGAATCTGGAGCGGGGCGAGGCGGAGCTGACCGTGGTGGATTTCCACGCCGAGGCCACCAGCGAAAAGCTGGCCATGGGCTATTATCTGGACGGACGGGTGTCCGCCCTGTGGGGGACCCACACCCACGTTCCCACTGCCGACGAACATGTCTATCCCAAGGGTATGGGCTATATCACGGACCTGGGTATGACCGGACCGGTGGAATCCGTGCTGGGCATTGAACCGGCACAGTCCGTGGAGGGCTTTCTGGGCGGTCTGCCGGGGCGGTACCGTCCGGCGGCGGGCCCCTGCAAGCTGCAGGGCGCGGTGTTCACTCTGGACGCCGCCACCGGCCGGTGCACTGGCGTGGAGCGCATAGACCTTCGCTAATTCCAACAGAATAGGAGCAGAATCAAGATGTCGATTGAAAAGGTAAGAGCATATTTTGAACCTCTGGGCATTGCCGGACGCATCCGGGAATTTGAAGTTTCCTCCGCCACGGTGGAACTGGCGGCGGTGGCCGTGGGCGTGGAGGGCGCCCGCATTGCCAAGAGCCTGAGCTTCAAGGTGGACGAGCACCCCATCATCGTGGTGGTGGCGGGAGATGCCAAGGTGGACAACAGCCGCTACAAGGCGCAGTTCCACACCAAGGCCAAGATGCTGACCTTTGAGGAGACCCATACCCTGGTGGGACACGACGTGGGCGGCGTGTGCCCCTTCGCCCTGCCGGAGGATGTGAAGGTGTATCTGGATGAATCGCTGCGCCGGTTTGAGACGGTGTTCCCTGCTGCCGGCAGCGACAACAGCGCCGTGGAGATGACCTGCGAAGAGCTGGAGCGGTATTCGTCCAACTTCACGGCCTGGGTGGACGTGTGCAAGGGCTGGCGGAGCGAGGAGGCATAAGATGCTGCGCTTTCTTCACGCGGCGGACTTCCATCTGGATTCGCCCTTTGCTGCCCTGCCTGCCCGGCAGGCGGCGGCCCGCCGCCGGGAGAGCCGGGAGACTCTGACTCGTCTGGCGGACTATGTCAATACCCACGGCATTGATCTGGTGCTGCTGACCGGAGACCTCTTTGACTCCGCCGACGCCTTCCGGGAGACGGGGGAGCAGCTGGCCCGGGCATTGGGGCAGATGCAGGCCCGGGTATTCATCGCCCCGGGCAATCACGACTATTACGGTCCCGGCAGCCCGTGGCTGAGTGTGCCGTGGCCGGAGAATGTCCACGTGTTCCGGGAGAACGCCATGACGGCGGCGGAGCTGCCGGAATGGAATCTGGTCATCCACGGGGCGGCCTTCACGGGTCCTGAGCAGGCGGAAAGCCTGCTGGCGGGCTTTGCCGCGCCGGAGGACGGAAGGGTGCACTTCGGCCTGCTGCACGGCGAGGTGGAGCCCTCTCAGCCCCGGTACAATCCCATCCGCCGTCAGGAGATTGCGGACAGCGGCCTTGCGTATCTGGCCCTGGGCCACATCCATAAGCGCCTGGAGCCTCAGCGTCTGGGGCGGACTCTGTGCGCCTGGCCGGGGTGCATCGAGGGCCGGGGCTTTGACGAGCTGGGGCCCAAGGGATTTTATGAGGGCACGCTGGAAGGCGGCGCGGTGACCGTGACCTTTGTGCCCTTTGCCTGGCGGCGGTATGAGAATCTGGCGGTGGATGTGACGGGGCAGGACCCCCGCGCCGCCGTGGAGGCGGCGCTGCCGCCGGATACCGCCCGGGATCTTTACCGCATTACCCTCACCGGAGAAACCGGCGAGGCCGGGGCGGATGCCGCGGGACTTGCCCAGGCGCTGGAGACCCGGTTTTACGCCCTGGAGATCCGGGACGCCACCCGGATGGCGGAGGACATCTGGCAGCGGGCGGAGGAGGACTCCCTGAGGGGACTATTCCTGCGGGAGCTGCGCCGGCGCTGGAAGGAAGCCAAAACAGAGGAGGAGCGGGAACGGGTGACCCAGGCCGCCCGGTTCGGGCTGGCGGCGCTGGATCACCGGGACCTGGGATAAGACACAATGAAACGGATTTTACTCATTGGAACCGGCGGGACCATTGCCTCAGAAATGACGGAGGGGGGCCTGACGCCGGAGCTGACCACGGAGCAGCTGCTCGCCCACATTCCCGCCATTCGGGAGATCTGCCGGGTGGAGTGCGTCCAGCTTTTGAATCTGGACAGCACCAGCATCACTCCCCAGCACTGGCTGATGATGGCCCGGTGCATTCAGGAGCGGTATGATCTCTACGACGGCTTTGTCATCACCCATGGCACGGACACCATGGCCTATACCGCGGCGGCGCTGAGCTATCTCATTCAGGGCAGTCCCAAGTCCATCATCCTCACCGGCGCGCAAAAGCCCATCGGCTTTGATTCCACGGATTCCAAGGACAACCTTACCGACGCCTTCCGCTGCGCGTCGGAGGATCTGCCGGGCGTGTCCATCGTCTTTAACCATCAGGTGATTTTGGGAACCCGGGCCAGAAAGACCCGGACCAAGAGCTTTCAGGCTTTCTCCAGCATCAATTTCCCCCAGCTGGGGGTGCTGCGGGACGGCGTGCTGCTGCGCTATATCCGGCAGGAATGCGCATCCCGTCCGGTGTTTTATGAGCGGCTGGACAGCCGGGTGGCGCTCATGAAGCTGGTGCCCGGTGCGGACCGGGCCCAGGCGGACTTCCTGCTTGAGCGCAGCGACGCGCTGATTGTGGAGAGCTTTGGCGTGGGCGGCGTACCGGAAGAGGGCGGCTTTTACGAGTGCCTGCGCCATTGGATGGCCGAGGGCCGGATTGTGGTGCTGACTACCCAGGTGCCCAGTGAGGGCAGTGACCTGGAGGTCTACCATGTGGGCCGGGGATTGAAAAACGATCTGGGCGTGCTGGAGGCCTATGACATGACCACGGAGGCCGTGGTGGCCAAGCTCATGTGGATTCTGGGTCAGACCCGGGAACGGGAGACCGTGGAGCGGATGTTTTATACCCCGGTGGCCCGGGATATTCTCTGGCCCGCGGAGTGCTGAAGACCTTGCGCTGTCGGAATCCGGGTGGTAAGATCGAATCAAAGACAAGCAAGCGACAAAAAGAGAAGAAAGGAAGCGAAGGCTATGGAGCGGACTGCCCATTATGAACAGTACCTGCAGATCCTCCGGGAGGAACTGATCCCCGCCATGGGCTGCACGGAGCCGGTGGCCATCGCTCTGGCGGCAGCCAAGGCCCGGGAAGCCCTGGGCGCAGTGCCGGAGCGGTGCCGTGTGGAAGTCAGCGGCAATATCATCAAAAATGTCAAGGCGGTGACGGTGCCCAACACCGGCGGCCTTAAGGGAATCGAAGCCGCGGCGGCGGCCGGTATGGCTGCCGGACGGCCTGATCTGGAGCTGGAGGTGCTCTCCCGGATCACCCCGGAGGAGATTCCGAGCATTCATGCCATGCTGGACCAGTGCGCCATCCGGGTGTATCCTTCCACGGGGGACCGGGTGTTTTTCATCAATGTTACGGTGGCGGCGGGGGAGCATACCGCCTGCTGTGAAATTGTGGATTTCCACACCAACATCGTCCGGATTCAGAAGGACGATCAGATTCTCTTCCAGGGCGGCAGCACCAGCGGCAAAACGGAGCAGACGGACCGCTCCGTTTTGAGCGTGGAGGAGATCATTGCCTTTGCCGACTGTCTGGATCCCGCCGACGTGGCGGAGGTGCTGGGCCGTCAGGTGGCGTGCAACAGCGCCATCTCCGCCGAGGGCCTCAAGGGCGGCTGGGGCGCCGAGATCGGCCGGACGCTGCGCAGCCTCTACGGTGATGATGTGTCCGTCCGGGCCCGGGCGGCGGCTGCCGCCGGATCCGATGCCCGGATGAGCGGGTGCGAGATGCCGGTGGTGATCGTCTCCGGCAGCGGCAACCAGGGCATGACGGCCTCTTTGCCGGTAATCGAATATGCCCGGGACATGGGCGCGGATGACGACGCCCTCTACCGGGCGCTGGCGGTGTCGGATCTGGTGACGATCCACCAGAAGACCGGCATCGGCCGCCTGTCCGCCTTCTGCGGCGCGGTCAGTGCCGGATGCGGCGCGGCGGCGGGCATCGCCTATCTGCAGGGCGGACGCTACGAGGTCATCGCCCACACCATCGCCAATACCCTGGCCATCTGCTCGGGCATGATCTGCGACGGGGCCAAGCCCTCCTGCGCCGCCAAGATTGCCTCGGCGGTGGATGCGGGCCTCATGGGCTATCATATGTACCAGCAGGGCGGCCACCAGTTTGTCGACGGTGAGGGCATTATCCGCAAGGGTGTGGAAAACACCATCGGCAACGTGGGACGCCTGGCCCGGGAGGGCATGCGCCGTACCGACGAGGAGATCCTGGACATCATGGTGGGACGGTAAGATGGCAGCGGGGGGAACGCAGTTCCTCCCGCTGCTTGTCCGCTATGGAAAAGCCGTAGTCGTTTCCGGGCGGACAAAAAATGGCGAATGGTGTTGACAATCCTGCCAGGACATGGTAAGGTGGTAGCACAAATTGCATAACGGCAGATGAAGTTTCTAGGGAAATGGCGCAAGCCTGCCGAAGGAGTAAAACTCTCAGGCGTCCGGAGAACCGGACGGGGACTAGAAATGGATGTGGCTCTGGAGAACCCCAGCAATGGGTACCGAAGGTGCAAGGCGGCGTCAGCCGCTGAATCTCTCAGGTAAAAGGACAGAGTGGGATCCCGGAGGACGGGTGTTGTCCGTCCGGGCCCTGCGTCTTCTTCTCCGGAGCGGCTGAGTCTTCAGCTGTTCCGTTTATTTTTTTGGAGGGGAAAGAAAAACTATGCTGCTGGAAATCGTACAAACCGTCAATTCGTATCTGTCGGACTACATCCTGGTCTTTCTGCTGATCGCAGTGGGTCTGCTCTACTCCATCAAGACCCGCTTCGTGCAGATCCGCTACTTTGGACAGGGTATGCGCCAGGTGTTTGGCACGCTCTCGCTCAACGGCCAGAAGCACAAAACCGGCATGAGCTCCTTCCAGGCTTTGGCCACTGCCATTGCCGCCCAGGTGGGCACCGGCAACATTGTCGGTGCCGGCGGCGCCATCCTCACCGGTGGTCCCGGCGCCATCTTCTGGATGTGGATCATCGCCTTTTTCGGCATGGCTACCATTTATGCCGAGGCCACGCTGGCCCAGGTGACCCGGGTACGTCACGCCGACGGCAGCATCCAGGGCGGCCCGGTGTACTACATCACCACCGCCTTCCGGGGTGCTTTCGGCAAGTTCCTGGCAGGATTCTTCGCCGTGGCCATCATTCTGGCCCTGGGCTTTTTCGGCTGCATGGTGCAGTCCAACTCCATCGGCTCCACCTTTGAGACGGCCTTCGGCGTTCCCTCCTGGGTGGTGGGCATCGTGCTGGTGGTGATCTGCGCCGTGATCTTCCTGGGCGGTGTGCAGCGTTTGGCTGCCGTGACGGAAAAGCTGGTGCCGGTCATGGCCGCGCTGTTCATTCTGGGCGGCCTGGTGGTGCTGGTGCTGCGGATCCGGTATATTCCGGAGACCTTTGCCATGATCTTCCGCTATGCCTTTGCTCCCAATGCCATCATCGGCGGCGGCCTGGGCGCGGCGTTGAAAATCGCCATCAGCCAGGGCGCCAAGCGGGGCCTGTTCTCCAATGAGGCTGGTATGGGCTCCACGCCGCACGCCCACGCCCTGGCCAACGTCTCCTGCCCCCATGAGCAGGGCGTGGTGGCCATGATCGGCGTGTTCATCGACACCTTTGTGGTTCTGACCCTCAACGCCCTGGTCATCATCTCCACCCTGTATACCGAGGGCGGCCCCCTGGCTGCGGGCTACACCGGCGAGGTTACCACCGTGCTCAGCAGCACGAACCTGGCCCAGACTGCCTTCGGCGTGGTTATGGGCGAGAGCCTGGGCGCCAAGTTTGTGGCAGTCTGCCTGTTCTTCTTCGCCTTCTCCACCATTCTGGGCTGGAACCTCTTCGGCAAGATCAACGTGATCTATCTCTTCGGCAAGAAGTCTCCCAAGGTCTGCACTGTGATCTATACCGTTATTGCCCTGGTGTTCATCTTCCTGGGCACCGTGACCTCCAGTGATCTGGTGTGGGGACTTTCCGATATGTTCAACCAGCTGATGGTGATTCCCAACGCCATCGCCCTCTTCGCCCTGACCGGCATTGTGGTCCGGTGTGTGGGCGGCGACAAAAAGCAGTAAAGAAAACCGTCCGCCGTCTCAGACGGCGGACGGTTTTTCTCTTCCGGGCCGCAGCAGAGTATCCCCATAGGGCAGGAGAATGGTGGGGATGATGGAGGAGGGGCTTAGGGTGTACACGGGGTAGAAAAGCACGATGCCCTCGGCGGTGAGATAGAAGTGATTGGGATTGAATTTCCGGCGCAGCTGGCGCCGCCAGTCCTCCCGCAGACGGATTACCCCGGCGGTTTCCCGGCGCTCCAGCTCGCTGGCTGCCAGGGCCAGGAGATGCCGCTTCCAGGGTGCCTTGGCGGGAAAGAAGGCTGAAAGCGCCACCGGATATCCGGTGGCCAGATCCCAGGTATCCCCCCAGCGCACTGCCGGCGCGCCGGCTTCCCGGGACTGGGTGTACAGGCTCCACAGCCCTCCTTCGTTATAGGTGACCTGATACGTCAGCTCCGCCTCCATGGGGGTGAAGGGTGCGCTGGATGCCAGGGCACTCCGGCACTCCTCCCGGGCCTGGGGAACCAGAAAACGCTCGCAGTAACGCAGGTACGCCCGGCTTTGCAGCCGGTAAAACCGGTCGATCCGGCGGCACACGCCGCCTTGCACCGGATTCGGACGGGGCAGTGTCGCCACGGCGTGCAGAACCGGGATTCCGTCCGCCGTCCACTCCCGCTCTGCCGCCCAGGGCTGTGTGTTGAGTTCCACCAGACCGTTTTTCATGAACCGGGCTCCTCTCCGCAAAGTATGGTTGCTTCAGCCTATGCCGGAGGGGAAGCAGGGGTTCCGTCCATACTTTAAAGCGGTAGAAATTTTGCGGGAAAAGGTCTTTACTTTCACACTCTACAATGCTAAAATCGGGATAGCGGCATGGGCCGCAATTTGGTCTGTAACATTCAGAAAGGGCGTACAATATGGTCAAGATCGGCAAAAAGGAAAAAAACGACCAGCTCTATAAGGCGATTTTGCAGCTTCAGGATGAGCAGGAGTGTTATGATTTCTTTCAGGACCTGTGCACCGTGTCGGAGCTTCGGTCCATGGAACAGCGGTTTGAAGTGGCCTCTCTGCTGGATGACGGCATGATCTACAACGATATTCTCGAGCGTACCGGCGCTTCCAGCGCTACCATCAGCCGGGTTAACCGCTCCCTCAGTTACGGGACCGGCGCCTATGCCCGGATCTTTGCCCGTACGAAGAATAAGAAGCAATGAAGAGTTATCAGTCTCTGGCGGACAGCTACGATGCGCTGATGGCGGATGCAGAGCACCGGCGCCGGGCGGCGTTTTTGATGCGCGCCTTCCGGAAAAGCAAGCCTGCGGTGCACACCGTGCTGGACCTGGCCTGCGGCACCGGCACCATTGCCTGTCTGCTGGCTCAGGCGGGGTATCAGGTGACGGCCACCGATGCCTCGGAGGAGATGCTGACCCAAGCGGCACAAAAAGCGGCGGCCCTGTCGGGGCAGCCGCCTTTGTTCCTGTGCCAGTCCATGCCGCAGCTGCGGCTGCTGGAGCCGGTGGACGCTGCGATCTCCACGCTGGACTCTCTGAATTACCTGACCCGGGAGCGGGACCTGCGGCAGACCTTTGCCCGGGTATACCGCTGGCTGCGGCCGGGAGGACGGTTTTACTTCGATGTCAACACCCCCTGGAAGCTGCAGCGGATGGACGGGCAGATTTACATGGATGAGACGGAGGAGAGTGTGTGCGTCTGGCGGACCTTCTTCTCCGAAAAGACCCGGGTGTGCACGTATCAGGTGGACCTGTTCTGCCAGCGGCCGGACGGAGCCTGGGACCGGGAGTTTGAAGAGCACCGGGAACGGGCCTGGAGCCGGGAGGAGCTGGAACGGTTTTTGACGGAGGCGGGCTTCCGGGACATTACGGTGTCCGGGGATTTGACCAGCCATCCGCCCCGGGAGGATGAGGACCGGTGGATCATCACAGCGGTCCGGCCGGCGGAGGATGCCGGAAAAACAGCGGTCCAAGGGACCGGGAAACGATAAAGGAGTCATACAATTCATGAGTGATCAACTGGTACGTGCCATCAGCAAGGATGGCTTTGTCAAGGCCACGGCGGTATCCACCCGGTATTTGACGGAGCGGGCCCGGCAGATTCACAAGACGCTGCCGGTGGCCACGGCGGCTCTGGGCCGGCTGCTGGCTGCGGCCTCCATGATGGGCAATGCCCTCAAGGACGAGGGCAGCAGCCTGACACTGCAGGTCAAGGGCGGCGGTCCGTTGGGCAGTGTGCTGGCGGTGTCGGATAACGAGGGCAATGTCCGCGGCACGGTGGAAAACCCGGCTGTGGATCTGCCGCTGCGGCCGGACGGGAAACTGGATGTGGGCACCGCGGTGGGCTGTGACGGCACGCTGACGGTGATCCGGGACCTGAATATGAAGGAACCCTACGTGGGCAGCGTGGGCCTGCTGGGCGGCGAGATTGCCGAGGATCTGGCAGCGTATTTTGTGGAGTCGGAGCAGATTCCCACGGCCTGCGGGCTGGGCGTGCTGGTGGACCGGGATCAGAGCGTGCTGGTGGCCGGCGGCTATTTGGTGCAGCTGCTGCCCGGCGCGGGAGAGGATGTCATCACCAAGGTCGAGGGCAGCCTGATGGCTGCCGGGACGGTGACGCAGCTGCTGAGCCAAAAGGATGATCCGGAGGCCATGCTGCGGGCGGCGCTGTCGGATTTTGAACTGGAGATTCTGGAAAAGACACCGGTGGAATACCGCTGCTACTGCAGCCGGGACCGGATGGAGCGGGCGCTCATCAGCCTGGGGCCCACGGAGCTAAAGCAGCTCCTGGAGGATCAGGGCGAGGCGGAGCTGACCTGCCGCTTCTGCGACAACGTGCAGCATTTCAGCCGGGAGGATCTGGAGCGGATGCTGGCGGGTATGCGCAAAAAGTAAACCGGAATGCAAATGTGCCGCGGGAGGGATCGGAAGGCAGATCCCTTCCGCGGCAGGCGTTTGAGAGGCATGCAGCTGCGGTGAGAATGGGGCAAAAACAGGCGCAGAATCCGACTACGAAAAAAATCGAGAAAAATTTAAATTTGGGGTTGACAGAAAGGGGGTCTTTGCGTATAATAACTTTTGTCGTCTGACAAGAGCGGCGATCCGGGAGCATAGCTCAGCTGGTTAGAGCACCTGCCTTACAAGCAGGGGGTCACTGGTTCGAGTCCAGTTGTTCCCACCA
>ENA-UEYL01000982-UEYL01000982.1-human-gut-metagenome-genome-assembly--contig:-NODE-982-length-26138-cov-27.719121_pt1 | contig 26138 bp, 18 predicted proteins | sample MGYA00242941_ERZ507946 | MGnify/ENA primary metagenome ERZ507946 (study PRJEB26167, sample SAMN06115482) | human gut metagenome | host: Homo sapiens | place: China:Guizhou | collected 2015-03-11...
GCGCGTCATGCTTGCCGTGAACGATGCCCACCGCATGGAGGGCACCGTATTCCTACCTCCGCAAGGACTGCTGGCAGTGGCTTCGTCCGCTCCCGTCAGCGTGTCCGGCACGGCGCTCTACAACTATACAGAGGGCTACGGTTCCTATCTGATTCCCGCCGTCCTAATTGTCATCATCTTCCAGACGATGCTGATGGTGATTGCCATGCTGACGGGCGAGGAAGCGGAAGCCCGAAGAAAAGGAATACGGCTGATGCGTGCCGACTCATTGAAGGATACATTACGGATTGTCGGAGGCAGGACCTTCGTATACTTCATGCTCTACGTGGTGTTTTCCCTATTCCTGCTGGGACTGTTGCCGCACCTGTTCAGCATCCCACACATCGGCAGCGGAGGAGACATCGTCACAATGATGATACCCTTCCTGCTGGGCACGAGTTTCCTTGCCCTGGCCGTCTCCCGCTGGTTTACAGACTCCGAAGCGCCGTTGCTGATGATAGCCTTCTTCTCTGTGGGCTATATCTTCCTTTCGGGCGTGTCCTATCCGCTGGAGCTGATGCCGTGGTATTGGCAGACAGCCCACTATCTGTTTCCGGCAGGTCCTGCCGTACTTGCTTTTGTAAAACTGAATTCAATGGGTGGAACGCTGGCCGACGTATGGCCGCAGATGCTGACGATGTGGATACAAGTATTGGTCTATGGAACTTTGGCGCTCTGCACTACACGCCACCTCTACGGAAAAGGAAAAGTGAAGGCATAAAAAAAGGCTATCTATCCCAGACAGCCAATCTTTTGTTAACCTTAAATCTAATACTATGAAAAACACATTGCAAATGTACGGACTTCCCCGAAATATCCAAAATTTCTGTCCATAACAGCCTTATTTATAACATGGTTTAATAGGAATATGCCGTTGTTAACAGATAGAGGCTGGTCAAATAAGAAATTTTCACTATCTTCATCCCCAAAATCGTAAACCAAAGAATATTCTGCCATGATTCATACCATACTCGATACAGACCTTTACAAATTCACCACCTCGTATGCCTACATCAAATTGTTTCCCTATGCCATGGGCACTTTCAGCTTCAAGGACAGAGACGACACCGCCTATACGGACACGTTTCTGAAGGAACTGCAAGAGGCGGTGGACAGCCTGGCACAGACCGTACTTACTGCCGAAGAGCTGGAATACATGACCCGCCACTGCCGTTTCCTGCCGAGGGTCTATTGGGAGTGGCTCTCCTCCTTCCGCTTCCAGCCGGAGAAGGTAAGCATCCATCTGGACGAGGACCGGCACCTGAACATTGAAATCACGGACTATCTGTACAAGGCCACCCTTTACGAAGTCCCCCTGCTTTCCATCGTATCCGAAATAAAGAACCGTTCTTTGGGAAACGTGGCCGACATGGACGGCATACTCTGCAAACTGTCCGAAAAGGTGGCACTCTCCAACCGACACCAGCTGTATTTTTCGGAGTTCGGCACCCGGAGACGCTTCTCGTTCGAGGTACAGGACAAAGTCATAGACCGTCTGAAGGAAGCCGCCGAATACTGTACCGGGACTTCCAACTGCCACTTCGCCATGAAATACGGCATGAAGCCTATGGGGACGCATCCGCATGAATGGTTCATGTTCCACGGCGCACAGTTCGGCTACAAACACGCCAACTACATGGCCTTGGAAAACTGGGTGAACGTGTACGACGGTGACTTGGGCATCGCACTGTCCGATACCTATACCTCCGGCATTTTCTTAAGTAACCTGAGCCGCAAGCAGGCCAAACTATTCGACGGTGTACGCTGCGACTCCGGCGATGAATTCGATTTCACCGACAAGCTCGTTGCCCGCTACCGCGAACTGGGCATCGACCCTACCACTAAAACCATCGTCTTCAGCAATGCGCTCGATTTTGGCAAGGCACTCGACATCCAGGAGCATTGCAGGGGCAAAATCCGCTGCTCCTTCGGCATCGGCACCAATCTGACGAATGATACCGGATTCAAGCCCTCCAACATCGTAATGAAACTGACGCAATGCAAGATGAACGTCAACCAGGAATGGCGCGAATGCGTGAAGCTGTCCGACGATGCAGGAAAGCATATCGGCAGCGAAGCGGAAGTACGGGCATGTCTGTATGATTTAAGGCTCGGACAGCAAATAGAACCCCTATGCTGAAAACAGCTTCCCGGCGGTTAGCGATAAGTGCTTACTGTCTTTTCCTTTTGTAGGCAAACTCTTGCCATTTCTCCTCCGGCCAGTCCTGCCGCTGCATCTCCATGCGGGCCATGACGAAGAACAAGTCCGAAAGGCGGTTGATGAAGCGCAGAATATCCTCGTTCACGGGGTCTTGGCGATGGAGTGTCCACAAACGGCGTTCGGCACGGCGGGCCACGGTACGGGCAAACTGCAGTTGGGCTGATATGGGAGTGCCACCAGGCAAAAGGAAGTAGCCGTTGTCCGTCAGCAAGACGGTCATGGCATCCATCTCCTGCTCACAGCGTAGCGTGAGCTCTGCGGCAGAAAGCGGATTAGGATTTACCACTCCCGAGGGAGTGGCCACATGGCTCATTACCACCATCAGTTCCCGCTGGACAGCATGCAGCAACTCCTGCCAGCTATCTTCTGCCGAAAGCATGGAACGCACAATGCCAATCACCGCATTCAGTTCATCAAGGCATCCGTTTGCCTCGATACGGATATCGTCTTTCGGCACGCGCATGCCACCATGAATACCTGTTGTTCCTTTGTCTCCAGTTTTGGTATAGACTCTTTTCATTCTCTATTTGATAAGGAACTGTGCCCACTGCGGGATTTCCTCTACATATTGTTTGAAGAGGGTCCCGTTTACAGTGCGGAACAATAATCGAGGAATTTGATTTTCTATTGAATTATCGTAGACATATACCCTATCAACCAAGGATATTGCTTTGCCTATATTCAATAACGATTTATAATAACGGGAAATAATTTTGGAAATGGGAACTTCATGCCCTCCATTCAAATAGCGCTGTGTAATACGCCGTACATTTATCTCAGGATTATTTGTACAGACAAAAAAAATGCGAATAAAAAATCCTGCTTTTTTTGCTTCTTCAACAAATGCAAGTTTTTCGTCTGAGGAAAAGACTGTTTCAAATACAAAATCTTGCCTTTTCCTTAAACACTCATAACGCATTTTAGTCGCCAATTCTGCTGCCTTCAATACTGCAACGGGAGAATTCCAATCACCATATTGTTCTTGCGCTATATTATCAGGATTAATGTAAAGGCTATTTTCTGCCCATTCATTATGAAGCAGTTGCACTGTCGTAGAAGTTTTACCCGAACCATTCGGACCAGCTACTATACAAAGTGTCGGATTTTTTTCGTTCATCACATGGATATATCACTTACATTTTTAGCTCTATATGCTTTCAATTTTTCTCTCACCTCTTGCATTCTCCGCTCCAATTCTCTTTTTGCCTTGCGAGAACTTTCACGGGCCGCAACAGCCACTTGTTCCATCAAAGCATGCAGTTGTTCATCAGTAGGGTCTTCCAAAGAAGACAAGCGATAAGTATTCAGTTTCATAATCATAATATATTTAAATGAAAACAAAGATACTCCACTATTTCGAGAACACAAACGAAATTACATAAAATATCAATGCGCTATCCGGACTTTTTCATAATGAATTCAAACTTAGATTAGGACTATTTTTAATCAAGGAATGATTAAAATGCAAAAAACGGCCGGACATGCCATGCAGAAGTCTTATTATATCCTTGTAAGCAAACCCTTTCCCACTTATATAAGGGATCATCAATATGCCAGAGAAGCATCCAGCTTCTATCTTTATCATATTGAGAACTGCAACTGAAACCAAGTCTGTAGTTCACGTTAAACTGCGGTAGCGATTTACCAACTTTGGATAACTGTCCTTTTAACTTGTCCAACGTTTCCAGTCCCCACTTTTCGTCTTGTAAACCATTACCGGTATTGTGCCGAAAGTTTTCCGGAGATTTTCCACAAATGTTCACCAATACATCAAACCATTGCCCTATGCTTGGCAGAAACCACGGACTACGTTCGATCCCATCCGGCACCTTATTGCTGTTATTGTAAGTTTTCACCAGATAAAAAGCACGACAGTCGCTTACAAAAGATGCATCACCCTCATGATTTGCCAGCATTTGTAAAGTTTCAGAGTACCCGTTCATGTTATTCTTAATTCTGCTAAAATCATGCTTTGACTTCACATCAGCTATTGATATTGTATCAATATCCGCTTCGATTAAATCCATCGGTCCCCAATTCCCTTCTTTCAAACTATCCAACATCATCACATAGGCATGATTCCATCCTTTTTTATTACACCTCTCGTCTGTCATCCTTTCCGGATCGCAAGTAATTACCATTCCGATAGCATTTTCATAATCATAGATTTTCCCATCTTCTTCCAACTTCCCGTTTCCGGGATGTACTTCTATTCTTTTATCGATTTCGTTCTGAAAGACAAAATCCCCGGGATAAAGCTTTCTTTCTATACTTCCTTTACCGGGTACGGGACTAATAACCTTCAAGGTATAGCATTTTCCAGAAGTAAAACTGATGGAGCTGCCCGAATAATTTATCTTTATATTCGTATCATCTCTGCCATCGGTAGTCATATAGTTTCCGGTAACCCGTGCATTTGCTTGCGGCGGAACAATGGCACAATATTTCAAAGAATCTATCTGATATGGAGTAATACCGTTCAGACTCACATTAATAGCCGCCGAGTCTGTTCCTAAAACCCTCGATTCCCTATGGTAAACAAAGCCTGCTTTTTCTGGTGCAAAACAACCTACGTATACTTGCGGTTGCAACACAAGCAATGCAAACTGGTGTTGAAACAGCAAGTTCAGGATTATTCCGGAAGAATTGTCAATAGCAGGTACGCCGGTGGCAACCAACAAATCGCTGACAATATGCTTTTCTGTTGTGGACTGGTCCTTCGCAGGTTGCAGTTTTTCATTCCCGGTCAGTGAAGCAATAGCTCCGTCCATACCTTTTGAGAGATCTATTGTGATATTCTTCCTATATGGATAGTAAGCGACATAACTCACTCCATCATACCAATAAAGTGTACCATTTCCCACCGGATTCCAACTGCCGCTTGACATATTGTAAACCAATTTGGCATTATCAATATTATCCATTATAGCACCGTCCTTTATGGCAAAAACACCAATCGAATCACCATCGACAAACTCCATTTTAAAATGTTCGTCCCTTACAGAGGTACGTGTAGAGGACTTTCCTGCATTGGAGAGCTCTTCAAAATCAGCGACTATAGCCCGGACTGTAAAGGGTACTCCCTCACAGCACTCCTTCATACCTCCATTGTTTGCTTCGTATTCGTCAGTGCATGCACTACACACTAAAAGGATGCCCCAAAAGACTATTCCAGTGAAAAATTTCATATATCTTTTCATATTATCTTACTTTAAACAGATTGGCATCTTTTTGCGAAGTCCAGAATTACCCCGTCAGGTCAATCAGTCTCTTGTTTTGCTTCCGTTCCAATAACTGTCTCGGTTTCAGCATTCTCTTCCCATGATACGGGACCGTTCTCCGGTATCACAGTAATTGCCTTTCGTGCTATACCTATAGTATAGCTGACGGCCCTTCCCGAAGCCCAATTATCAGTCAGAGGCAAAGACTGGTTTTCCATACTGACAGTTTGAACAACAAGAGCATTATTACTATCTTTGGCCGTATATTGATAAGAAATATTGAACTTACTTCCTGCCCCGGCAGGAAGCAGAAAGAAGGTTGCAAGCAGTTTCTTTTCTTCTATAATTGTATCCGGTACCGGAAAACTTATTATACCGGTGGTAAAGTTTTCCTTTTCATCAGCCGATGGATATGTCCACTTCCAGCCTATGTCACTATCTGCTGTAGGATTATAATAGGTAAGCAATCCACTCTTCATTCCCGTAATTGAGAAGGAAGTTACTGACTTTCCCTCCGTATTATCATTACTTTTTATATAGACATTGACCTTGGTCAGTGTATGGTGCAGTTTGAAAATTACATTACCATTGTTTTGATTCATTACCGGAGTTGCAGCAAGAAAATCTATCTGATTATTTACAGCTATCGGAACGGTATACCCCAACACCGGAAATCCGCTTGCCGTTCCTTCATCCTGAAAAGAGAGGTAACCATTTTCCACTTCATTCACGTAAGGGGCATAAGCAAAGAAACTGATTTTATCCGTGGTGGAATTGTCCGGCCAAAACTTGACCGGACTATAAGACCATGTTCCCTCATCCTGTTGTTTTTCCACAAGCTGGTTATACATAAAATTCGGTATGGCAGTATTCTCGTTGAATTTTCCATGTGTAAAATATGCAAACACTCCCACATTCTTAAGTTCACCGGCAGTGGCAAATTTCCCGGTTCCCCTCGTCATTGTAATAACTCCAGAAAAGCCGATAGGAAGATTCTCCTGCGGAAGTCCGTTCTTACTTTCTTCCCCACTGCATGCTCCCAACAACAAAAGTAATGCAAGGAGGATGCTACACAACCGCTTCATCCCTATATCTTCTGCTTTTCCTTTCATACTCCTTCTACCTAAATGTTACTTTCCCCATTACTGGTCCATCCCGTCATATTGTCATCAACAGCAATACTGATAGCATTCATCTTGATGGTCAACACGTAAGTATGCTGTGTCCCTTTTTTAAAAGTTCCTTGCGGCAATTTGACTTCTTTATCCGTCACAGTACTTGTCAGATTACTACTATCATTCACCTTTGTCACAACATCATAACTAATCTTTAGGCTCAAATCCCCTTCCTTGGCTGTACCGTTTTGGTTATTCACAGGAATGAAATAAAGAGCTTCCTTTTCTGAGAACAAAGCTGTTGCATCGGTATTACTACTCACGTCGACAGCACTCTTCTTATACCCCCATTGGTCAATGCCTGTTCTATTCACAAACTCACTAAGGTCTTGCTCAGCCGAAAAATAGGATGCGGAAGGTGAGATGGCATTCCAAGCATCAGTACCGAAATCATAAACCGCTTTGTTGTAAAGTATTCCACTTCCCGGAGACAGTTTTAATCCTGTTACAAAGATTCTTGTTTCAGCGCCCAGATTCACGTCCGGCTTCACCTTGACATTGGCTATTTGGGTAAGCACATGGCTGAATTTAAACTGGACTGTTCCTTTGTTACCGACATTGCTCTCAGAAGTCAAGTCTTTTATGGCAGTACGGCAATCCGTTACTAAATCCACCATATCTTTCCAATTATTTGAAGTTTTTACTTCAAAGGTGATTTTAGGAGCCTCTTTATCACTTTGTGCCGATAAAATTATTTTTTGGTCTGTTCCCTCTCCCGGATTGGATTCATAAGGTGCATAAGCGAAGAAAGTTATTTTATCATCATTCGTCGGCCAAAAACGCAGAGAAGCATACCCCCAACTACCGGAAGTCCATGTAGCATGTTCATTATACATAAAATCGGGTGTTGTACTCGCTTTCTCACTATCCCATCCTTCCTTGCTTGTTTTATAGGCAAAAATACCGAAACCGGCATCCGCTTCTTTCAGCGTGGACGTAGTGGTTTCCGTTCCTCTGGTCTGTACTCCCGTATATACATCCAAACCGATTGTCCGGTCTGCATCCGGATTTATCTCCGTAACTTCATTTTGCGAGCAACCGGCTATCGTCAGCGCTGCCATTGCCATCAATAAACTTTTCGTTCCCATCTTCTATTCATTTTTTCAATTAATATTAATTATGTCCTCAAATATCTATATCACTGTTCACTTCATCCTCCCAGTCATCCACGTTGGCGTCAAAACCCGAACTTCCTTCAACTTTCACATTCGGTACTTTTTTTTCGCACGTCATGTCGATGAAAATGCTCATTCTTCCATCTCCTTCTTCCAACTGGCTTATTTTCAGATCATCAAAACTTTCTTCAAATGTGGTTTTCCCGTCCACCAATTCTGCTCTCAAATGCAGGTTATGTGAAATCTCCGTATCAAAACCAAACACGCTGATAGAGGCGCTTAGTGTTCCGTCCGTCGCCGATCCGGAATTATAAACGGGATTACCGAGACAAAACTCCTGCGCCACAGTCTTTTCTGAAATCTGTCCCGAAGCGAGAAACACAGATTCTGCAATACCATCCAATTTACAAGTGGCATTACGTATATTGTTCATTCCTTTAATACGGATTTTAACTGTTATCTTTTGAGTCAGTTTTTGGGGAAGGAAACAGAGCTGGCAACCATTTTTACTACCGTCAATCTTTTTGCTCCCCCAGTTAGTCATGCCCGATGAATAGTTTCCCGACATGCCCGGAGTCACTTCAAAACTTTCCATACAATCGGCTGCAAGTTCGTCGGGACTATCCATAATGATTATCTCCGTGGAAGGGACATTCTTTGTCACCACATTTGTGGCATGTGCCTCCAACGTCCGGTAGGCATCTTCTCCCCTAAAGCCCAGGTTACCAAAATCGTCAAATGAACGGTTAAAGAGAACAACGTCATAACGTCCTTCTTTCAGATACACAGTCTTATACGTTCGGTCGCCCATCAGTACCATAATGGGACTACTGCCGTCTGTAGGATAGAATACAGTGGTGGCACCATAATCCTGTTCCTTCTCATTCAATCCCGACCGACTCCAATCGGCACTGATCATGATTTCAGTTTCAAGGGAGTAAACCTGCTCACGGTGACTACAAGCGACCAACATGAAGAAGGTGAAGTTGTAAAACACCCACAATAGCAGCATGTTTCCCGATGCAAAAAGCAAGTGTTTTATTTTTATAAGTATCATTATAATTTGCTTTGTCAAGCCGTTACTTACCAAGTAACGGATAGTCTTCTCTATCCGCAATAAAAAAAGCTGTTTTGGGAGTCATATAATGATGTAAAGAAATATATTCCGTTTTTGAGGCATCAGAAATGGAGGAGCACTTTGTGTGTTTTTCAGAATACACACCGGAACAATATGTATTTTTTCGTGTGTTGTGTCGGTAAACAAATAAAATGATAAGATTTTTATAGAAAACTAAACTATTATTTGGATTTATGAGGAAGAATTCCAATCTTTGTGAATCAAACTATCCGTTACTTGGTAAGTAACACTTCCCTTACCAGAGCCATTGTCAGACGGCATTTTTCATGCAACTTTCTTTTCATTGTATCCTGCGACCGAGATTATCAGTTCTTCATTGGCCGCATCCACCTTTTCATTCTCAAAAGGTTTCAGGTATGTTTCCGTCACCTTGATAGAGAAATGGCCCAATGCCTTGCTGATGATGCCGATACTCATTCCTGCATGAAAAGCCAACGTAGCCCATGTATGGCGCGCCACATATGAGCTGAGCTTCACACCTGGCAGCAACAGAGACGCTATTTTTTCCAGTTTCAGATTGAAGCCACGAAGAGCCCGAAGATAATCCATATACAGTTCTTTATCCTTTTTCACCTTCCCGGCCCGTTTCTTCTTACTCTCTTGTTTGTGTAGAATCGGAAAGAGATAGATGGAATCCGGATTCCTGTTTTTAAACTCTTTCATCAGTTCCATCGCTTCTTTGGGAATACGCACCGTCATCTGCCGTCCTGTTTTGTGGCGGCTATATACAATGCGGTTCCCTTTCACATCTTGTTTACGCAAATAAGCGAGGTCAATGAACGGCATTCCTCGGAATAGGAACATCAATAAGAAATAAGCCAACACACACCGCAGATCCGAAGGCAATTTTCTTAAGTCTGTACACAGCAACGTATTCATCTGTTCTAGTTCCAGCGCCCGTTTAGTCTGTGATTCCACTTTTGTGTACACGTCATCAAACAATTTCGGGTTATAGGGCAGCACCTTTTCACCGACCATCCGGTGATATACCGCCTTCAAGTTCCGCATATAGGTGGAAATGGTATTCAAGCTCAACCCTTTAGGCTCTCTTTTCCGCTTCCTCATTCCTTCCCGTCTCATCCATTCTTCATACTCCTTCAACCTGCCTGGCGTAAAGACCTCATCCACCGGCATCGGCATTCCTGCCCCACCGTAAAACTCCGCGATAGATTTCAACGCATACGTATAGGTATGTGCCGCCGAGCGCTTCTTATCCGCTTCCAACTGCTCAATCACCGTCTGCATATAAGATGCCAAATCCGGCATCTTCATGGGGCTCCCCATTTCTACATTCTTTTCTTTTTTACTCATAATAAATCTGATTTTCAAATCCGCACCCTACGCATATCCTAAAAAGGCCACGTTGATGGGAAAAATTTATGAGTACAAAGTAAATTATATAAGAAAATTATAAAGAATATATAAGGATAAATAAATTTGTTCACTAAAACAAACCGGTTCAAAGGAGGTTCTGCAAGATTAGAGTTCACCGAACAAAGCCATCACATCCACCTCGCCCCAATACAGATGCGTATAACTGGCTATCAGGTTCTTATAGCGAAAGACGGGAGTGGTTACCTTCCCTCCTTTGGCATTGTAGACCTGCGCTATCGAAAGAGGAAGACTGCACGCACCACCTTCTTTTCCATCGGTTTCGGGCACGGCAAACTGCGTATAATGGAATTCGTGTCCTTTAAGCCGCCATCCGTTATAGTCGAACCGGCGGTATCCCAATGTCAATTTCCTGCGTTTACGCTCGTTCGTAATGCTGAAAGGCAATACTCCTACCATCTCATTTCCAATATTGCCTACACAGCTCCCGGCGCTTCCCCCGTCCGTATCCCCATCAGAAAGAACGGACTGCGAAAGATATATCATCCCCCCGCATTCTGCCAGCGTCCTGCCACCGGCCTCTATATAGCTGCGGATAGACTCCCTGGCAAGCCTTGCCCCGGCAAGTTCCTCCAGACGGTTCTCGGGATAGCCGCCGGGCAGATAGAGCAAATCCGTCTCTTGCGGAATAGCCCGGTCCTGCTCCGGATTGAAGAAAGTGACCGTGCCCATACGGCGCAGAATATCCAGATGCTCCGCATAGAGGAAGGAAAAGGACTCTTCGTTGCGCGCTACCGAGATATGCAGCTTCCCCGGCTCTGATAGTACCGACTTCTCCTCCACAGCCGCCGCAGGCAATGGAAGCCCGATTGTCGAGAGCAGCAGTTCCCAGTCCACATGTTCCTCCAGCAAGCCTGCCAGCATGTCCAGCCCCTCCGTCTCCTTAGAACGGCTGAAATCCAGCCCCAGATGGCGTGACTCCTGCTCCAGTTCCTTCCGTTTGGGCAGATAGCCCAGACAAGTCACGTTCAAGTCTTCACAGACCTCCTGCAGCATCCGGTAGTGGTGGGGTGAGCCGACACGATTGAAGATAACTCCCGCAATACGTATATCCGGACGGAAATTGATGAACCCCGACAACAAAGGAGCCATGGAATAGGCAGCCGACTTGGCATCGACCACCAGCACCACAGGAATACCCAAGAGCCGTGCCACTTCTGCCGACGAGCCCCGGTCGCGGTCGTACCCGTCGTACATCCCCATCATCCCCTCGACCACGGCAACATCAGCATCTGCCGAATAGCGTGCATACAGACTGCGGACATGCTCCGGAGATGCCATGAAAGTATCCAGATTGATGGAAGGACGGCCGCATACCGCCTCGTGATACTTAGTATCTATATAATCGGGACCGCACTTGAAAGGCTGCACCTTCAGACCTTTCTTCACAAACAATGCCATCAGTCCACGACTGACGGTGGTCTTTCCACTGCCCGATGTAGGGGCGGCTATGAGAAACTGAGGAATGGAATCCATTATGAAGCTATCAAATTAAATATTTTCCTCCTGCAAAGGTAAGCATATCTCCGACAAAAGTTTTATCTTAGCTGCGAAAATAAAACATACCACCATGATAACCGAAGAACTTAAGAAACTCTACATCGCACATACCGGACACGAACCGGAACAGATTGACGAACTCCCCTCCTCCGGCTCCAACCGCCGTTACTTCCGCCTCATCGGAAGTCCTACACTTATCGGCGTCAGCGGAGAGTCTGTGGAGGAGAACCGCGCCTTCCTCTACATGGCAGAACATTTCCGCCAGAAAGGACTGCCCGTACCGCAAGTGTTCATCCGCTCCGAAGATGATATCTATTATCTGCAAGAAGACCTGGGCGACTCGCTCCTATTCAATGCCATCGAGAAAGGCCGCAAGACCAGCGTATTCGGTGAGGAAGAGAAACAGTTGCTGCGCAAGACCATCCGTCTGCTGCCCGCCGTACAGTTTGCCGGAGCCGACGGCATGGACTTCTCCTACTGCTACCCGCAGGCAGAGTTCAATAGCCGCAGCATTCTGTGGGACTTGAACTACTTTAAATACTGCTTCCTCAAGGCTACGGGAATGGACTTCCAGGAAGACCGGCTGGAAGACGACTTCCAGAAGATGGCAGACGTGTTGCTCCGTAGCAGCTCCGCCACCTTCATGTACCGCGACTTCCAGAGCCGTAACGTTATGATAAAGGACGGCGAACCGTGGCTCATCGACTTCCAGGGCGGACGCAAAGGTCCGGTCTACTACGACGTTGCCTCCTTCTTGTGGCAGGCCAAAGCAAACTATCCCGACAGCCTGCGCCAAGAGTTGCTGAAGGAATACATCGACGCCCTGCGCAAGTACCAGCCCGTGGACGAGGCTTATTTCTATGCCCAGCTTCGCCACTTCGTATTGTTCCGCACCATGCAGGTGCTGGGTGCCTATGGTTTCCGCGGTTACTTCGAGAAGAAGCCCCACTTCATACAAAGTGTCCCCTTCGCCATCGAGAACCTTCGCCAACTGCTCCAAGAACCTTATCCAGAATATCCCTACCTCTGCCGGATTCTGCGCGAACTCACCGATCTGAAACAGTTTACAGACGACCTGCAAAAGCGTCGCCTCGTGGTGAAAGTCACCAGCTTTGCCTACAAAAAAGGTATCCCCGAAGATTCCACGGGCAACGGAGGAGGTTTCGTCTTTGACTGCCGCGCTGTGAACAACCCCGGCAAGTACGAGCGTTACAAACCCTTCACGGGACTGGACGAACCCGTTATCCGCTTCCTGGAAGACGACGGCGAGATAGCCGTATTCCTGGAGCATGCCTACGCCCTTGTCGACGCTTCCGTGAAGCGCTACATGGAACGCGGCTTCACCAATCTGTCTGTCTGCTTCGGCTGCACCGGCGGACAGCACCGCTCCGTGTACTCGGCACAACACCTGGCGGAACATCTGCACAAGAAGTTCGGCGTGCAAGTGAACCTGATACATAGAGAACAGAATATTGAACAGACGTTTAAGGCCAAAGTTTAATGTGCTAATGTGAGAATATGAAAGCCATGATTTTCGCCGCCGGCCTGGGCACCCGGTTGCGCCCCTTGACGGACAACATGCCCAAGGCCCTCGTTCCCGTAGCAGGAAAGCCCATGCTGGAACGGGTGATACTGCGGTTGAAGGAAGCAGGATTCAACGAGATAACGGTCAATATCCACCACTTCGGGGAGCAGATTATCGACTTCCTCCGTGCCCACGACAACTTCGGCACGGAGATTCACATCAGCGACGAACGCGGCATGCTGCTCGACACCGGAGGAGGCATCAAAAAGGCACGCCCCTTTCTGGACGGACAAGAACCTTTTCTGGTGCACAACGCGGATATTCTGACGGACATTGACCTTGCAGGTCTCTACCGCCACCATCTGGAGAGCGATGCGGAATCTACCCTGCTTGTGAGCGAGCGCAAGACTTCCCGCTATCTCCTTTTTGACGACGACTACCACCTGCACGGCTGGATAAACAAGTCCACCGGAGAGGTGAAACCGGCAGGCTTCGACTACCGGGAAACGAAGTACCGGGAACTCGCCTTCGGAGGTATCCACATCATCTCCCCCTCCCTCTTCCACCTGATGGACGATGGGCAGTGGAACGGCAAGTTCTCCATCATTCCTTTCTACTTGTCCGCCTGCACAAAGGTGCACATACAAGGCTATCCGCTGCAAGGATTCCGCTGGTTCGACATCGGCAAACCGGAGACACTGGCACAAGCGGAGGAATACTACAAACAAAAATAACAAGTAATGTAAAGCAGCCTAACATTACTTGTTAGCTCCCTTTACATTACTTGTTATCAAATCAACCTATGTACCATAGATTATCTATGGTGAAACTACGCCAACGCCAGTATCAGCAACTGAGCCGTCAGCACCCGCAGGAACATAGCCAGCGGATAGACCGTGGCGTATCCCACCGCAGGGGCATCGCAGGATGTCAAGTCCGAGGAATAGGCCAATGCAGGTGGATTGGTGTTAGCTCCGGACAGCACACCTATCAGCGTATAGTAGTTCAGCTTCCAGAAATAGCGCCCCATGAATCCTGTCACCAGCAACGGGACAACCGTGATGATGGCCCCATAGCCAATCCACACATAGCCGCCTTCGTAGATAATGGTATCGATGAATCCCTTTCCTGCACCCAACCCCACGCAGGCCAGGAACAAGGCGATACCGATTTCGCGTATCATCAGATTGGCACTCATCGTCGTGTAGGTTATCAGCTTATATTGAGGCCCGAAACGGCTGATGAGGATGGAAACCACCAACGGTCCGCCGGCCAGTCCCAGTTTCACGGGTTGGGGAATGCCGGGGAACATGAACGGCAGACTGCCCAAGATACATCCCAGGGCAATACCCAGGAAGATAGGAATCAAGTTGGGATGGTTGAGACGCTTCAGCGAGTTACCCAGCACCTTCTCCGCATGACTCACGGCAAGCTCGCTGCCTACAATCGTCACACGGTCTCCCATCTGCAACTGCAAGTGGGGAGTTGCCACCAGGTCCACGCCCGAACGGTTGATACGGGTGATGCAGGCACCGAAGTTGTTACGTATCTTGAGCTGAGACAGAGACTTGCCGTTCAGTTCCGGCTTGGTGATGAGGATGCGGCGTGAAATCAGGTTCTTGTCCTCCCGTTCCCACTCCACCGAAATTTTTCTTCCGAAGAAGGCAACAATGGCCTCCACATCTTTCGGGTTGGCAATGAACAGAATTTCATCCTGCATGTGCAGCACCGTATCGGCATTCGCCAGTTCTGTTTCCTGACTGCCGGTGTGCCGGATGCGGGAGATGACAAACGCACGGTTCAACAATGGTTTCACATCTTTGATCCGCTTGCCGTCTATTGCCTCATTGCGTATCTCTACCGATATGGGACGCACGGTCAACTCCTGCAGATGACCCAGCCCGTGCTCGGCATCCTCCTCTTCTTTTTGGGTGTTAATCCGCATGAAAATCTTCAAGGCTAGCAGCGCCAGGATGCAGCCCACCACACCCAGCGGATAGGCAACAGCATATCCGAGTGCGATTTCCGGAGCATCCACCCCGTTGAGGTCACTGTTTGCCTGCTGGGCAGCACCCAAACCGGGGGTATTGGTCACGGCTCCGGACAAGATGCCCACCATCGTAGTAATAGGGATTCCGGTGGCAAAGTGCAGCACAATGGTGATGGCCACGCTGAGGAAGACGGAAAGCATTGCTACCATGTTCAGCGTGAGCCCGCCCTTCTTGAAAGCGGAGAAGAATCCCGGTCCCACTTGCAGACCGATGGAATAGACAAACAGTATCAAGCCAAACTCTTTCAGGAAGTGCAGTAGATGTTCGTCGAGGTTCATGTCGAAATGTCCGAAGACAATGCCCACAAACAAAATCCAGGTGACACCCAGCGAGATGCCTGCTACCTTCAACTTGCCCAGCATGATGCCGAAGGTGATGACCAGGGACAGAATCAGGACAGAGTGTGCCACTCCTCCGCCCCAAAGATTGGGATAACCCTCAAAGAGGTTTCTTAATAGTTCCATAGTTTCTATCTTTAGTTTTTAGTATTTGCTTTTCAGCCTTACTGTTTAATTCTTAATTCTCTATTTAAAAAGTATCCCCACAGAAATCACTTCTCCGGGGATACGCATTTCACACATAAAAAAATAACTACTATTATAAAGGCATGTTGCCGTGCTTTTTCGGTGGATTGCTCTGATTCTTGTTGTGCGCCATCTCCAATGCCTGCACCAGCTTGTAGCGGGTATCGCGCGGCATGATGACCTCATCTATGAGGCCACGCTCGGCGGCGCGGTAAGGGTTGGAGAACTGGTCTTCATACTCCTTGATAATCTCCTGCTTCTCTTCGGCAGAGGACTTGCGGTAGAGGATGTTCACTGCACCCTCGGCACCCATCACGGCGATTTCCGCCTGCGGATAAGCCAGGTTCACGTCGGCACCCGTCGGTTTGCTGGACATCACGATGTAGGCGCCGCCGTATGCCTTGCGGGTAATCAGCGTTATCTTGGGCACGGTAGCCTCAGCGTAGGCATAGACAATCTTGGCGCCGTGGCGGATGATGCCGTTGTGCTCCTGCATCGTTCCGGGCAAGAAGCCGGGAACATCTTCGAAGGTTATCAGCGGGATGTTGAAGCAGTCGCAGAAACGAATGAAACGTGCCGCCTTGTCGCTGGCATCAATATCGAGCACACCCGCCAAATAGGCAGGTTGGTTTGCCACGATACCTACCGAACGCCCGTTCAGACGACCGAAACCGATAACGACGTTCTTGGCAAAGTGAGGCATCACTTCGAAGAAATACTGGTTGTCCAGCACCGGTTCTATAATATCCTTGATGTCATAAGGCATGTTCGGGTCTTCGGGGATGACGGTCTGAAGCGTCTCTACCCGGCGATGGATATCGTCGGAGCAGGGAGTGAAGGGAGCATCCTCCATATTGTTGGACGGCAGGAAACTCAGCAGCTCGCGGATGCTCATCAGTGTCTCCTCCTCCGTATTGCACATGAAGTGAGTAACGCCGCTCTTGCTGCTATGCGTATAGGCACCGCCCAGTTCCTCCTTGTCCACCTCCTCGTGGGTCACGGTCTTTACCACGTCCGGACCGGTGATGAACATGTGGCTCTGCTCCTTTACCATGAAGATAAAGTCGGTAAGCGCCGGAGAGTAGCATGCCCCACCGGCACACGGCCCCAGAATGGCAGATATCTGCGGGATGACACCCGACGCAATGGTGTTCTGATAGAAGATGGAGGCATAGCCTGCCAAGCTGTTCACACCTTCCTGAATGCGCGCGCCGCCCGAATCGTTGAGGGCAATGACGGGAGCACCGTTCTTCAGGGCAAGCTGCTGCACCTTCACAATCTTTGCGGCATTCGTCTCGCTGAGCGAACCGCCGTGCGCCGTGAAGTCGTAGGCATAGACAAATACAAGGCGGCCGTCTATCTTTCCGTAACCGGACACCATGCCGTCTCCGGCAATCTGCTTCTTCTCCATACCGAAGTTGGTGCAGCGATGGTTCACGAACTTGTCCAGCTCATTGAACGAGCCTTTGTCCAGCAGCATGTCAATACGTTCGCGGGCAGTCATGCGGCCGGAGGCGTGTTGTTTCTCTATCTTGTCTACGCCCCCACCCAGCGAGGCACGTTTGTCCAGTTCCTCAAACTGGCGATATATTTCTTCTCTGTTCATATTTGCATTTACAATTTAGTGATTTATAATATACGGACTGAATGCGACTCGGGATTATTCCTCCTTTATCAACTCCAATTCAATCAATACTTGGTTGGCATTTACCGGTTCGCCCTCGCTCACGAGAATGTTGCGGACGATGCAGTCGGCATTCACCTTATAGTTACTCTGCATCTTCATGGCTTCCAGCACCACGGCAATGTCTCCGGCAGCCAGTCGGTCGCCCACCTTGACGGGAATGCTTACCACCTTGCCCGGCATCGGAGCCAAAATCTTGTCGCCCTGCTTCTCGTCGGCTCCTTTCTTCATGTGCAGATACTTGGCTTGCGTGTCTACAATGTCTACGTGGAAGGAACGCTGGAGCATGCTGATGTCATAACTCTTGCCGCCCTCGCCGCGCACAAGGCCTGCGTTGAACGAGTTTCCGTTGTGCAGGATGGAGCAACTTCCGTTCTCCGCCATCACAATGTCCACTTCGTAAGGCTTTCCGTCAATGGTAAGCTGAACCTTATTTCCTTCCTTACCCACCAGGGTAATGTCTGCTATACGGTCTCCTATATGTATTTCCATTATTAAATCTCCATTATCAATTTTCCATTCCTTAAATCCTGAGCACTCCCTTCTGCAAGCCAAATTCCCTCCAACGGCTGATGGGGCGGCCATCGGACAGCTGTGCCGAAACGTTCTCCTCCAGATTAACCAGATAGTCCATATAGGCAGCTATCATGGCGATGTTCTCCAACTCTTCGTTGGCAGTATTGGTGCGTACCAGCATGCGGGCGTTCTTCTCGATAAAGAGGGTGTTGTACTCTCCCTTCACAAAGTCGGGCACGTGCATGATGCGCTTCAGATAGGCAAGGTTGGTCTTTACGCCCGTAATCTTGTACTCGTAGAGCACACGGCGCATACGCTCGATGGCATACTGGCGGGTGGTTGCCCATACGATGAGCTTACCTATCATGGGGTCGTAGTAGATGGGAATCTCATAGCCGTCGTACACGTAGCTGTCAATGCGGACACCGATTCCGTTCGGTTCCGTCAGTTGCTTGATGACACCGGGAGACGGCATGAAGTTGTTTTCCGTATCTTCGGCACAGATGCGGCACTCTATAGCATGGCCGCGCTGGAACAGTTCCTCCTGCTTGAGGTGCAGCACCTCGTCGTTGGCAATGCGGATTTGCTCTTTCACCAGGTCCACGCCTACCACTTCTTCCGTGATGGGGTGCTCCACTTGCAAGCGCGTATTCATTTCGAGGAAGTAGAACCGACGGTTCTTGTCTACCAAAAACTCGATGGTACCTGCACCGGAGTAGTTCACTGCCTTGGCTGCGGCAACCGCCTTCTCCCCCATCTCCCGGCGCAATTCCGGCGTAAGGAAGGGTGACGGGCTTTCTTCTACCACCTTCTGATTGCGGCGCTGCACGGAACATTCGCGGTCGAAGAGGTGGATGACGTTGCCGTGGTTGTCGCCCAATATCTGGAACTCGATGTGGTGGGGTTCTTCCACGAACTTTTCCAGATAGACCGTGTCGTCTCCAAAGGAGGACATGGACTCGGAGCGTGCCGTGTTGTAGGCTTCCACCACTTCGCTCTCGCTATGGATAAGGCGCATACCTTTACCACCGCCACCCATAGACGCCTTCAGCATCACGGGATAACCTATCTCGTTGCAGATGCGCACGGCTTCTTCGGCACTCTGCAAAGGTTGTTCCGTTCCGGGAACCACGGGTACGCCTGCCGCAATCATTCGCTTGCGGGCAGCTATCTTGTCGCCCATCGCCTCCATCGTCTCGGCGGCGGGACCGATAAAGATAATCCCTTCCTCCTTGCAACGGCGTGCAAACTCCGAGTTCTCCGACAAAAAGCCGTAACCCGGATGGATGGCATCGGCACCGCATCGCTTTGCCGTGGCAATCACTTTTTCAATATTCAGATAACTCTCTTTTGCCACGGCCGGTCCTATCGGATAAGCCTCATCGGCATATGCCACATGATGAGAGGTGCGGTCGGCCTCGGAGAAGACCGCAACCGTAAGCAGTCCCATCTCCCGGCACGAACGCATGACGCGCAAGGCAATCTCACCTCTGTTGGCAATCAATACTTTCTTAATCATTTTACTTTTTCTTTAATATATAAAGGATATATATAGTCACACCACAATGCGGACATACCTTTAACAAAGGCATTCCATTTCTTGTTTAAATGTTCAACTAATATCTTCGTACTGTCTTCCTAACCCACGAGCAAAGGCAGCCTTTAATGAATGGCAGGTCTTCTGACTGACTCCTAATCCTGAAGCCTTCCCGATATTTCAATGCATATCAGTGGCAAGGGTGTTTTTCATGATATAAACGGAGCTTCACAGCAGCGGGACTGTCCGGGATTTACACCCGATTCCCTTTTAATCCAGATGATGGAAACATGCATCCGGAACCAATTCGCGGGCAAAGATAACAAAAATTATCAGGAGTATTCGCAAACCTAATAGTTTTTGTTATCTTTGTCCCAGTTTTGGTTTCACCTCTCCCGGTTCTGTTGGAGATGAGTGATGAAAAAGGGAATCAGGTGCAAATCCTGAACAGACCCGCTGCTGTAAGTCCTTCCAAAATCTTTGAATATTCTACAAGCCACTGTCCGCCCGGCGGATGGGAAGGCATTCAAAGAGGGATAAGTCAGAAGACCTGCCAAGACAACATAGTTTTAGTGCTTTCGGGGAATAAAGCAACAAAACATTGAGTCGGGGCATTCTTTATCCATATAAAGGAATCTTTCTCTTTGTTCATTTTTTCCTTGAGGGCAAGTTACGAACGCTTATAAGGAACTGAAATGAGATTCATCACAGGACTGCTATTTACATTTATTTGCCTGCTTCCTGCAGGTAGTATGGCACAGAATAAGGTCACCTTATCCGGAAAAGTCATAGACCAGCACGGGACACCGGTAGCCCAAGCCACCATCGCAGTGGAAAACACCACCTCCGGCACTTATACGGACGACCGGGGGAAGTATTCACTGCAAGTCGCTCCGGGTAAACATACCTTCGTCGTCTCCTTCCTGGGCTACCAAACCGTGAAACAATCCCTCGACATCCGGCAGGATAAAAAACAGAACTTTACATTGCAGGAAAGTGCCGTAACGCTGAGCTCTGTCGAGGTCTACGGAAAGACCCAAACGCAGAAAGTGAAGGAAGGGGCCTTTGCAGTCAATGCACTCGACATCAAGCCGATAGTAAACTCTCTGAATAACCTCAACGACCTGGTTAACCGTACAACGGGCATCAAGGTGAGAGAGGAAGGCGGAGTTGGCTCGGACTTTGACCTCTCCATCAACGGAATGTCCGGTAATTCCATACGTTATTTCCTGGACGGAATGCCATTGGACACAAAAGGCAGCGGTGTTTCATTGGCAAATCTGCCGGTCAATATCATAGACCGGATTGAAATATATAAAGGAGTAGTACCTGCCAGCCTGGGTACAGATGCATTGGGAGGCGCCATCAATATCATTACGAAGCAGGAGAAGAAGAACTATCTGGATGTCTCCTACGGTATCGGTTCCTTCCATACCCACAAGGCAGACTTGAATGCACAGTTTGTAGAGCCTCGAACCGGACTGATCATTAAACCTACCTTTGGGGTCAACTACTCCAAAAACGATTATATGATGAGAGATGTCGAAGTCTGGGATGAAGACAGCCGCAAATATATTCTGACCAACCGCAAACGTTTCCATGATGACTATTTTTCACTGTTCGGGCAAATGGAAATCGGCTTTGCCAATAAGTCTTGGGCAGATGCTTTTTTTGTTTCCGCCTCTTACTCCAAAGTAGACAAGGAGTTACAGACGGGCTCTGTACAGAGTAAGGTATATGGAATGGCGGAAAGAGGCTCCGATGCCTGGAACATTTCAGCCCGCTATCAAAAGCATAATTTCATTTGGAAGAACATGCAGCTGAATGCCGCACTCTCGCACACTTGGGACCATTCATTGACCACAGATACAGCCTACCGTAAGTATGACTGGAACGGAGATTATATCGTAAGCTCACGTAACGAAATCACAGGACGGGGCCGTTCGATGCGCCATTACAAACGTCCCCTGACCATTGGCCGCGCCAATTTGGACTATCGGTTGGACAACCATCACTCCCTCAACCTAAACTATCTATTAAGCCGCATCGGCAATGACCGCTATGATGAAGCGGATACTGATTTTGAAGCCTCCAATGATATTCTGGCAAAACATGTGACAGGCTTCTCCTACAATCAATCCCTTCTCGAAGAAAAAATGAGCAATACCTTTTTTGTAAAGAACTACATCAACCATCTGAATATCCGGCAAACGGATTTATCCAGCATCACCGGGTCGAAGGATGTAAAAGGGACGATAACCAAAAAGTATTGGGGCTACGGTATCGGTTCACGCTACACAGCCATAGAACCTTTATCCATTAAAATTTCCTATGAGCACAGCGTCCGGCTGCCCCTTGCCCGCGAATTATTGGGAAACGGTACCACCATATATGCTAATGTAGCCTTGAAACCCGAAAGCAGCGACAACATCAATCTGGGTATCTTCGGCACATGGCATCCTGCCCCCGGCCATACACTTTATTATGAAGCAAACGGTTTCCTACGCTATGTGGACGACTATATCCAAGCCACCGTAGAAACCAAAGAAGGTATGATGCAATATGAGAATGTTCCGGCTGTACATATCAAGGGCATAGAAGGAGAAGTACGTTACGACTGGCAAAGCAAGTTACAGCTTGCCACCAATGTCAGTTTTCAAGAGGCACGCGACCAGAACAGATACAAGACTGACGGAAAACCTTCTGCAACCTACAACAACCGGGTACCCAACCGCCCATGGCTTTTCGGAAGTGCAGAAGCAAGCTATCTTTTCCACAATGTGGTTCTGCCCGAAAGCAAATTACGGCTGGGATGCAGTTATCGGTGGGTGCACTGGTTCTTCCTGACATGGGAGGCCTATGGCTCTCGCGAAAGCAAGGCACGCATCCCGGCACAGCACATTTGCAATGCCGACATCACCTATTCATGGAAACGAGGACGATACAATATTTCGCTGGAATGCTCGAACCTACTCGACAAATTGGCCTATGACAACTATAAACTGCAAAAGCCCGGACGAGCATTCTTCGCCAAATTCAGATTATTCATCAACTAACTAATTTTATTTAAAATGAAACGACTAAATCTTTTATCCGGTATCCTTATGGCCATAGCCATGACCTTATCATTCAGTGCATGTTCCGACAACAACGATCCAGCCCCCACCCCGGATCCAGACCCGCAACCGGAACTTTCCGATTATCACTTTGATATTTTTATGACTATCGGCAAACACGGTGGTATGAACCAGGGTGACGGTACCATTGTAAAAAGTGTAAACAGCCTTACAGCAGATATGGAAGTCATTGACATAAAGAATGACGGTGTTGAGTTCAGAAGTGAAAACAACACTTATTCCATGGAAGCCATTGTCAAAGGGAAATACTATTATCAAGTGCCTAACTCAAACGACCGATTCACGAAATTGCAGGTAACTGGTAATTCCATCAAAATAGTCCAAGAACAGACATTTGTACAGAATACCTTCAAAGTACGCGGCTACACACATGCCTGGCTGGATGACCATACCCTGGTTATCATGGCAGCCAATGGTGATGCAGATAAAGTTATCTGGACCAAGCTGAATGCTGACGACATGCGTATCCTTGCCGAAGGAACACTGGACCTTCCTTTGCCAGAAAGAGCAAAAGTATTCACAGCTTCCGGCATTCTGACCTACAACGAAAAGGCCGGTAAACTATATTACTTCTACTTCGGTAAAGATAAAACAGGCAGAGGTGGAAAAGCAACCTCAAACTTCCTGACAGCAGTTATCAATCCCTCGGACATGAAAGTGGAAAGTAACAAGGTCAATACCCTTGCCGGAGAAATGGCGGGAAGCGCTTACGGAGAACTGATGCAAAGTTGCGTGATGTATGATGCAGACGGTAACCTCTACTTGGCTGCATTCACCGATGCCAATGACATGGAACAAGGCCATCTGCTCCGTATCAAGAAAGGTGAAACAGACTTCGATGCAAGCTATGAGGGATATCCCAACGCCGACGGTAAACTGCTCACCATCCAAAACCTGGGTAACGGTAAAGCCCTCGTGTATGCACGTAATGATGCAGCCGGTACTGCCATTGACAGTTACAGCCACTATTACTCTATTATCAACATCAATACCGGGACAAGAGAACGCTTGAGTTATAACGGACAAGAAATACCTTACAGTGGCGGACGATTTGCACAACGCACCGCTATTGTAGACGGTAAGGCATACATCGGCGTAAATACAGAAAAAGCCAATCCTTGTATCTACATCTATGACATAGCAACCGGTAAAGTAGAAAAAGGCGCGGAAATTGCCGAAGGTTATTATTTCGATATGCTTAGAGTGGTTGAAAACGACAAATAATCTATGAACAAGATTCTTTCTTTATTATTTTTACTAAGTACCTCCCTCCTCTGCCATGCGCACGGGGGAGGCAATTACGAGCACAGCGATATGCTTGCAAGTATGAAACCCGGTGACAAGGCCGCCCTGCTCATGGTGCACTTCGGCACTACGCATGACGATACCCGTGCCCTCACCATTGATGCCATCAACGCCAAGGCACAAGCTGCCTTCCCGGAGTTGAAGTTCCAAGAAGCCTATACGTCGCGCATCATTATCCGCCGCTTGAAAGAGCGCGGCACCACGAAGCTGACTCCACTGGATGCCATGCTGAAACTGCGCAGCGAAGGTTACACACACCTCATCGTGCAGAGCACCAACATCATTGACGGAGTAGAAATGGAATCACTCCTCCGGGATGTGGAAAGCGCACTGCCCTTCTTCAAGGAAATACGCGTAGGTACTCCCCTGCTCTACTCTATAGAAGATGCAGAGAAGGTGGCAGATATTCTGGGCAACCGCTACAACGTCCCGGCACAAGGCAAAAAGGCTGCCAAAGAAAACTTCGTGCTTGTGGGCCACGGCACTTATACTCCTGCCACTGCCATCTACAGTCATATGGACTATATGCTGAAAGCAGGCGGACTGACCAATTTCCATGTGGGCACCATCGAAGGTTATCCTACCTTTGACACCATGCTGGCACAACTGAAAGCCGGGAAAGCCAAACGTGTGACCCTCATCCCCTTCATGTTTGTTGCCGGAGACCATGCCAAAAACGACATTGCCGGAGAGTGGAAGGAGATGCTCGAGAAAGAAGGCTTCACCGTCAGTGCACAACTGGAAGGACTGGGACAAATTCCGGAAATTCAAGAAATATTCATTGACCATATCCGTTTCGGACTGAAGCACCGCATGCTGGACATCATGACGAAGAAGGCGGCCTATGCTGCCGGAAAAGACACTGAATAATATACCCATTAGTGGGTATTTAGTGTTCTTGAATCATCTTGTACTTTTGCAGGAAAAACGCGAACGACAATGAATGTTATCACCAAACTGATGTACTCTATTCATAGGATACTGGGCACTTTGCTCTGTATCCTATTTCTTATGTGGTTCCTCTCCGCCTTCGTGATGATGTACCACCGTTTTCCCCGTGTCAGCGCCAAGGAGAAAATGCAAAAGCTGGAAATGCTCTCCCAAGCCGGAGACTCACTTCCGGACATCTCCTCCGTCACAGCCCGCCTGCCCCGTGGCGTAAAGGTCAGGTCTACGATACTGAACCTCAATGCCGGACACCCCGAGTTCAGCTTTAGTACCACAAAAGGCACGCTTCATTTCCTTGCCGATTCCACCATCTCACAACCCTCTCTGGACAGCGAGCACCTGCACCGGACAGCAGCTTTGTGGTGTTCTTCTCCCATTACCCGTATCGACACCCTCCACTCTCTGGACCAATGGACTCCCTTCGCTGAACTGAAAAAGGAAATGCCCATTTATAAAATATACTTTGCCGATGATGCCGGGACACAGCTCTATCTGAGTTCACAAAACGGTGAGGCCTTGCAGTTCTCCAACAGAAGCGAACGCTTCTGGGCATGGCTGGGTGCCATTCCCCACTGGGTATACTTCACCTGGTTGCGGCAGGATACCGTCCTTTGGACTAAGACCGTCATCTGGCTCACAGCTCTGGGTTGTCTCATGGTCATTGCCGGCATTTGGGTGACCGTAGATGTATGGCGTAAGACGCACCGAAGCCGCCATCCCAAGTTCTCCCCCTACCGAAAAAGATGGTATCACTGGCACTACGTCAGCGGAATATTTTTCGGCATCTTCGTACTGACCTTCACCTTCAGCGGCATGATGTCTTTGGCAGACATTCCCGAATGGATTCATAAACCGGCACTGAAGAAAGGCAGTGCCACACGCACGCTCCATGCCCGTGCCCCACAACCGGAGGATTACCCCTTGGACTACCGCCGTGTCATAGCCGCCTATCCCCAAGCTTTGCAGATAGAGTGGCGCAATTTCCGCGAACATCCCTACTACATCGTAAAGGATAGCAAAAACGAGTATTACATCGATGCCGCCGACAGCCTGCCGCGTCCGTTGCAACTCTCCGAAGAAGAAATCCTGAAAGGCGTGGAAAGCATTTAT
>ENA-UEYL01000993-UEYL01000993.1-human-gut-metagenome-genome-assembly--contig:-NODE-993-length-26037-cov-5.450424_pt1 | contig 26037 bp, 20 predicted proteins | sample MGYA00242941_ERZ507946 | MGnify/ENA primary metagenome ERZ507946 (study PRJEB26167, sample SAMN06115482) | human gut metagenome | host: Homo sapiens | place: China:Guizhou | collected 2015-03-11...
CGAGCATTTTGGCAACGCAGTTGCCGTGCCGCAGCCGCCGGAGCGGTGCTTAAGCCGTCAGGCGGGAATTGTGCGGTGTTGCCTTACAAAAATTTTCCCCCTGCTCCTCCCCCGCACCGCATTGACAAAACCGACTGCGTGGCGTATTGTAAAAGATAGAATATGCAAATTGTATGCACATTGCCCGGCATTGTGCAACAACGCGGTACGCGTGCCGCCAGCGGCACCGGCCTGACAGGGAGGTTTCTATGAAGATGCGTGTTGGTATTTTGACATCCGGCGGTGACTGCCCCGGCCTGAACGCAACCATCCGCGGCGTGGCCAAAGCGCTGTATCAGCGCATGGGCGACAAGGTGGAGATCATTGGCATTCTGAACGGTTATGACGGCCTGATCAACGGCAACTACCGCGTCATGGCACCGGATGAGTTTTCCGGCATTTTGACGGTAGGCGGCACGATTCTTGGCACCAAGCGCACCCCGTTCAAGATGATGCGCGTTGTGGGCGATGACAAGGTGGACAAGGTTGCCGCCATGAAAAAGACCTACAAGGACGCCAAGCTGGACTGCCTGCTCTGCCTGGGCGGCAACGGCACCCACAAAACGGCAAACCTGCTCAGCCAGGAGGGTCTGAACATCATCGGCCTGCCCAAAACGATCGACAATGATATTTTTGGCACCGATGTTACTTTCGGTTTCCATACCGCTGTGGACATTGCCACTGACGTTATTGACCGCATCCACACCACTGCGGGCAGCCACAGCCGCGTAATGTGCATTGAGGTCATGGGCAACAAGGCCGGCTGGCTGACGCTGTATTCCGGCATTGCAGGCGGTGCGGACATCATCCTGATTCCGGAGCACCCCTATGACATCAAGAAGGTGGCCGAAGCTGTTATGCGCCGCCAGAAGGCCGGCAAGAACTTCTCCATCCTGGCGGTTGCCGAAGGTGCGCTTTCCACCGAGGAATCCAAGATGAAGCGCAAAGAATGGACCGCCAAGCGCGCCGCTGCCGGTTACACCACCGCCACCAACCGCATTGCCAAGCAGGTGGAGGAGCTGACCGGTGCCGAGACCCGCATCTGTGTGCCGGGCCATATGCAGCGCGGCGGCAGCCCCAGCGCCTATGACCGCGTGCTGGCCACCCAGTTTGGCACCTATGCCGCACGCCTGGTGGCGGACGACCATTTTGGCGTGACCGTTGCCATGGTGAACAACCACGTTACCGCCAACCCGCTGGTAGACATCGCCGGCAAGACCCGCGGCGTGCCCGATGACTGCGATATGCTCAACGTTGCCCGCTCCATGGGCATCAGCCTGGGTTGAGTTTTGTTACGGGGGTTGTTGTTCCTTCTTTGAAAAGAAGGAACTTTAAAATAATAAATTACAGATAGAATATAAACAAGGCCCACTGCACGGGATTATGGCGTGCAGTGGGTCTTTTCGTTTTGGATGGCACTCAAAATTGTTTTGTAGGGAACGGTCTTGACCGTTCCCTACAAATTGGGCGGAGTTTTCGCTTTTCACAGAAAGGTCGCCCCTCATCCGCCGGAACTATTTGCTGCATCGGTCTTTTTATATATTTTGCTGTATTCCGTCAAGGGAATATTATTCAGATTTTTTATTGACATACAGCAGGTGGTATGCTAGCATCTATATAGTAACTGTTTCTTTTGCTTGTTGTATCCGTTTCTGTATGTTTTATTTACTGCTTTACATGGGAAAGGTGGTCATTTGCCATGGAAAAATCTCACAAAATTTATAACCTGATTTTTGACCTTTTGCTGACGGCGGGTGTGTGTGCTTACAATGACCTGCGCTTTATGCGGTTTTGGTTCCTTGGCGGGCGGCTGTACCATGCGACCGGTTTTGCCAACTACCGCTTCGGCCTAACGGGCAAGGAGGTCTGCTGGGATTTTTCGCCGCTGAACATTCTGCATTGCCTGCAGGGTTATGACCCGCACGCTTACCTCAAGTTCCTCTGCTTTTTCTGCATCGGTATTTTGATGTTTTTCCGGTTTGTGTTCCGGGCACCAAAGCTTCTTCCGCGGTTGTTTGCGCGGCTGTTCTGTTTCAGCGCCGGGTATATTGCAGTCGTTGAGCTGTACAATCTGCTTTTCACCGCCGCCGGAGCTGTTTTTCTGGATATCAGCAACTGGTTCCTCTACCTCACCGGCGCATGGTCTGCTATTGCCATCCTGACCCTGCTGCTGGTTGCCAGCAAAAAGTTCCGTCCCGCTCCCCTGCCTTCTACTCCATCCCTTTAATCGAATAAAACCAAAAGCCGCGGCCCTGCATCAAACGCAAAGCCGTGGCTTTTTCCTACAATTTCTAATTACTCATTCCTAATTGCTAATTCTGCAATTCCGTTCGCTTTCGCCCAGTAAGCGCCTGCCCATCAAATCAGTAGTACTTAAAATACCCCACATGCTGCGGCTGGTTATCTTCTACCAGGATGGTAAAGCCGCCGGGGTTTACTTCGGTCTGCTTGCCAAAGGCGGTGCGGACAATCAGGTGCGGGCCGTTGTTCAAGATAATCTCCGCGGACTGCTCCTTACCCACGCGGCGGTAGTGCAGCACATCGGCGCTGGCTTCCACCAGCTCCATGCTGCCGCCGTCAAAAGCATCGCAGTTGCGGCGCAGGCGGGCCAGGTTGCTCAGCGGCACGCGCAGGCGGCGCTCGGTGGAGTTCCAGTCAAAATATGCGCGGTTGAACGGGTCGCGGTAGCCCTGCATCCCGATCTCATCGCCATAATACACGCAGGGCACGCCGGGCAGGGTGTACAGCATGGCGTAAGCCAGCAGTACGCGGCGCAGGGCATCATCAATGCGGTCGCCAGGGATCATGCGCTTGCTCTGCCAGTAGCGGTCGCGGCCATTGGCGGGTTCGCCTGCAATGGCGGTAATACCGCGCTCGGTATCGTGGGTGGAAAGGAAGTTCATTGCGCAGTCCAGCGCCGGTTTGGGATAGTTTTCGCAGATGGACATGATCTGTTCCCCCACCGCGCTGGCATCCTCGCCGCGGGCAAAAGCCACAGCTGCATTGCGGAACGGGTAGTTCATGGTGGCATCCAGCCCATGGCCGCGCAGGTAGGTGCGGCGGTGGTCGAACGCTTCCTTGGTGGTGGCGTCCTCCCACACTTCGCCGATGAGCAGCTTGTCCTCGCCGTGGGCTTTGACGGCGGCACGGATCTTTTCGATAAAATCATCAGGCAGTTCATCCGCCACATCCAGCCGGAAGCCGGAAGCCCCCAGCCCCAGCCATGTATCAATCACGCCACCCTTGCCGCAGACAAAGTTGCCGTAAGAGGGATCCTCCTCCTCCACTTCGGGCAGGGTCTCAAAGCCCCACCAGCTGCGGTAGCCGCCGACATAACCGGAATCGAAGTCATACCAGCTGCGGTAGGGCGAATTGCGGTCGCGGTAAGCGCCGCCGGGGCCATAGCGGCCTTCGCGGTTAAAATAGAGCGAATCCGAACCGGTGTGGCTGAACACGCCATCCAGAATAATGCGGATGCCGTGTTTTTTGGCCTCAGCGCACAGGGCGGCAAAATCCTCGTTGGTGCCCAGCAGCGGATCGGCTTTCAGGTAGTTGGCCGTATTGTAGCGGTGGTTGGCGTGGGCCTCAAAAATGGGGTTCAGGTAAATGCAGGTAACGCCCAGCTCTTCCAGGTAAGGCAGCTTTTGCTGGATGCCCGCAAAATCGCCGCCGTAATAGTCCATGTTCAGGTAGCCATCGCTCTGCTCATTGGGCCAAAAATACGGCTCGCCGGTTTTATCCGGACGGTAAATGCGGTCCGCAAAGGGCAGCGGCTTGTTGGGTACGCCCTCATAAAAGCGGTCCGGGAAGATCTGGTACATCGTACCGTCTTTGATCCAGTCCGGGGTCTTGAAGTCCGGCTCGTACACCGTCAGCTGCCAATCCAGGCCATTCACCCAGGTCAGCTCACCTTCCCCGTTGGCGGTGCGATAAATCTTGCGGAAATCCGTGTACAGGTCAAAGTGGTAAAAATACAATCCCGATGTGGTGGGGGCCAGCTGGAACACAAAATGGTTTACGCCGGGGGTCTGGCCGTCAAAATCCATGCGGTAATGCACGGGGTCTTCGCGGTCTTTGGTCAGCACCAGGTGTGGGTCCACATAGCCCAGTCTTTCCGGCACAGTCAACCGCCAGGTAACGGTCTGCCCCGCCGGAACTGCGCCAAACGGTGTTTTATACTCCGCACAGCGGGAGTTAAAAAAAGTATGCGTTGGTTGTTCAGGCAAACAAATCAATCCTTACATTGAACAAGTGTACAAAAACAGCCGTGACCCACTGGCGCCGGCAAATTCAAGTCGGCGGCCGGGATCGCGGCTGTTCGTTTATTTTATTGTACGGGCAGCGCGTGTACGTTCACAGCTGCACACGCGCCCGCACTGCGGTTAAAGTTCTGCTTTGGGCAGATTATTTAACCGGGGTAGCGCCCCAGATATCGCGGGCGTAATCCATGATGGAACGGTCGGCGGAGAAGATGCCGGCGTTGGAGATGTTCATCAGGCTCATACGGTTCCAGGTCTGCTTCTGCTTGTACAGTTCCTGCACGGTGTGCTGGGCACGGCGGTAATCCTTGAAGTCAGCCAGGACCATGTACGGGTCAGAGTTGCGCAGGTTGTTGGTAATCTCGCTGAAGTTTTCACCGTTCCAGCCCTTTTCCAGCATATCCAGAACTGCCATGGCAACATTATCATCAGAGATGAATGCCTGCGGATGGTAGCCCATGCCTTTCAGTGCGTTGACTTCGGGGGTCAGCATACCAAAGATGATCTCGTTGTCCTTACCGGCGGCATCGGCGATTTCCACGTTCGCGCCGTCCAGGGTGCCCAAGGTGATTGCGCCGTTCAGCATGAACTTCATGTTGCCGGTGCCGGAAGCCTCGGTGCCGGCCAGAGAGATCTGCTCGGACACTTCGGAAGCGGGCATCAGGCGTTCAGACAGGGAGACACAGTAGTCTTCCAGGTAGACAATGCGCAGCTTATCTTTAACAGCGGGATCGTTGTCAATCAGCTTACCCAGCTTGCAGATCATGCGGATCATCTGCTTGGCCATGTAGTAGCCGGGGGCAGCCTTGGCGCCGAAGATATAGGTCTTGGGCACAAAGTCAGCGTTCGGGTTTGCCTTCAGGTACAGGTACTCAGCGGCAATGTTCATGGCGTTCAGGTGCTGGCGCTTGTACTCGTGCATGCGCTTGACCTGGCAGTCAAAGATAGAATCCGGGTCAATGACCTGGCCGGTGGCCTTTTCCAGATAGTTGGCAAAGTTCACCTTGTTGGCGCGCTTGACGGCGGCCAGCTTATCCAGCATGGCGGAATCGTCAGCAAACTTCTCGAATTTCTTCAGCTCGGAAGCATCCTGCTTGAAGCCGGGGCCGATGGAATCTTCCAGCAGCTTGGTCAGGCCGGGGTTGGCAGCCAGCAGCCAGCGGCGGTAAGCAATACCGTTGGTAACGTTCTTGAATGCGTTCGGCTTGTACAGGAAGTAATCATGGAACACGCTGTCCTTGATAATCTCGCTGTGCAGCTTGGAAACGCCGTTGATGGAATGGCAGGTGTAGGCGCAGATGTTGGCCATGCGGACCTGGTTGTCGCCAATGATTGCCATGTAGTTGATCTTGCCCTGGTCGCCGGGGAAGGCTTTTTCCAGGTCAGCACGGCAGCGGCGGTCCATTTCCTGCACGATCTGCCAGATACGCGGCAGGGTGGAGCGGAAGATATCCACGTTCCACTTTTCCAGAGCCTCGCTCATGACAGTGTGGTTGGTGTAAGCAAAGACCTTGCGGCAGATGTCGAAAGCTGCATCCCATTCATAGCTGCACTCATCCAGCAAAATGCGCATCATTTCGGGGATGGCAATGGTCGGATGGGTATCGTTCAGCTGGATGGCGATCTTATCCGGCAGGTTCTCCAGGGTGCCGTACTGGTTCAGGTGGTTGCCCAGGATATCGGCAACGGAAGCAGCGCTGAAGAAGTACTGCTGGCGCAGGCGAAGGATCTTGCCCTCGGTGTGGTTATCGTTGGGGTACAGGATCTTGGAGATCAGCTCTGCGGAAGCAGACTGGCTGATAGCGGTGTTATAGTTGCCGGCGTTGAAGCTGCTCATATCAAAGCTGGGTGCCTTGGCCTGCCACAGGCGCAGCTTGGAAACGCCCTGCGTGCCGTAACCGGCAACGTACATATCGTTGGGAACAGCAATGACAGAGTTGTAGTTTTCGTACTTGACATGGTGGAAACCGCCCTCCCAGGTCTCGATAGCCTGGCCGTCAAAGCGGATCTCCTGTGCCTGGTCGGGGTGGGATTTGATCCACACCTGGCCGCCAGGCAGCCAGTTGTCAGCGGTTTCCTGCTGCCAGCCGTCCACGATCTTCTGCTTGAAGATGCCGTACTCATACAAAATAGAGTAGCCGGTGCCGGGGATGCAGTCGGTAGCCATGCCATCCAGGTAGCAGGCAGCCAGACGGCCCAGGCCGCCGTTGCCGAGGCCTGCATCAGGCTCCTGCTCATAAATGGTGTCGATCTTGATATCGGCGTCAGCCAGAACCTGCTCGGCAACTTCGTTCAGGCCCAGGTTGAACAGGCTGGTGCGCAGGCTGCGGCCCATCAGGAACTCCATGCAGAGGTAATAGACCTGTTTTTTGCCTTCGCCCAGGGTCTTGGCCTGGAACTGCTTCTGGCGGTCAGACATGATCTGACGAACGATCATTGCCATGCAGCGGTAGATCTGCTCGGCGGAAGCAACGTCCAACGTGACGCCGCATTCGCTGACGACCTTGTCTTTGAGAATTTTTTCAAATTCTTTTTTAGTAAGTTTCATCAAAAGTATCCCTCTCCTTACGGCTTATCTATACCAGAATCCTCTGGGATTATACTGATTTTTCAAAATCAATAAAAATACTTACCTTAAGCATTATAGTCAAAATTGGCGATATGTGCAAGGCTTTTTTCCCACACGCGTCAATTTTTTCAATTTTACACAAAAGGGGCTTTTTCTTACGGGCATTTTATACTATAATATAAGGGTATAATTTTAAGCATTTTCCCTGCGCTGCGGGGGCTGGTGGGCGGTTTTGCCGCGCAGAAGCCCCTTTCCGTCCCGCTTTTGGCGACAAAAGTGCAGGGTGTTCCTGATAAAAACACCATCAACTGAAACAAAGGAGACCCCAACTATGGCTAACAAAGTACGTCTGACCATCTGCGGTTCAAGCTATGTGATCTCGACCAACGAAAGTGAAGATTACATGCAGAACCTGGCCGAGCGCCTGAATCTTGATATGAATGAGCTGATGAGCTCTTCCAATTCGGTTTCCATCACCACCGCTGCCATCATGACCGCGCTGAACTACCGCGATGAGCTGGAAAAGGCCAGCGGCAGCGCGGATAATATGCGCCGCCAGATCAAAGACTATCTGGAGGATGCCGCCTCCGCCAAGATGGCTGCCGAGGAGCTGCGCCGCGAAAACGCCGCCCTGCGCAAAAAGGTGGACGACCTGCACCGCCGTTCCCTGACGAGCGAAGCCTGATGGAACAGACTGTTTTACAGCGCCCGGAGATCCTGGCCCCCGCCGGCAATGCTGATATGCTGCGGGCTGCGGTGTTTGCCGGGGCTGACGCCGTATATCTTGGGCTGGATGGCTACAATGCGCGGCGCAGCGCTGGGAACTTTGACCCTGATGCCCTGCGCGAAGCCGTCTGTTTTTGTCATGCCCGCGGGGTTGCGGTGCATGTGACCCTGAACACGCTGGTTTACGCCGCCGAGCTGGGCGGCCTGGCCGATGCCGTGCGCGCTGTTGCCGCCGCCGGGGCGGATGCCGTGATTGTGGATGACCTTGCCACCGCGCAGCTGGTGCGCAGCATTGCGCCTGGCCTGCGCCTGCACGGCTCTACCCAGATGAGCATCCACACCGCAGAGGGTGCCAAGATGCTGGCAAAGCTGGGGTATTCCCGCGCCATTCTGGCCCGTGAGCTGAGCCTGGCGGAGATCGAAGCCGTGGTAAAGGCAAGCCCGATCGAATGCGAAGTGTTTGTACACGGCGCGATGTGCATGTCCATGAGCGGCCAGTGCATGATGAGCGCGTTCCTGGGCGGGCGCAGCGGCAATCGCGGTGCCTGCGCGGGTCCCTGCCGCCTGCCGTTTGATGCTACCAACGGCCTGCGCCCCGGCCAGCCGGGCAAAGCCTGCCACCTGAGCCTGAAAGACATGGACCTTGTGCCCCACATGGCCCAGCTGAAAGCCGCCGGGGTTGCCAGCATTAAAATTGAAGGCCGCCTGCGCACGCCGGAATATGCCGCCGCTGCGGTAACGGCATGCCGCGCAGCCCGCGCCGGGCAGCCCTATGATGAAGCGCTGCTGCGGGATATTTTCTCCCGCTCCGGCTTCAGTGATGCCTATCTGGTAGGCCGCAATGACGGCACCATGTTTGGCGTACGCACCGAAGCCGATGCAGCCGCTACGCGCGCCGCCACGCCGAAAGCCCGCGAGCTGTTCCGCCGCGAACTGGAGCGCATTCCGGTGCATTTCTGCGTCAGCGGCGGTGTGGAGGACGGCGGCATCAAGCTGACAGCTTTCGACGACAACGGCAGCCGTGTCAATGTGTACAGCGCCGATGAACCGCAGCCCGCACAGAAAGACCCCGCCCCCGGCATTGAGCGTGCCCTGGGCAAAACCGGCGGTACGCCGTTCACCTGCGCCGGGGTTGAGTTTGCCTGCGGCGAGGGCGGCCCCGGATTTTTGCCCGGCTCCGCCTGGAATGAGATGCGCCGCGAAGCGCTGGACAAGCTGCTGCAAAAGCGCAGTGAACCTGCGCCCCTGGCCACAAAGGAAATCACCCTGCCGGAATACGCCGAGCACGAAGTAGGCATGATACCCCAGCTGGCCGCCCGTTTTGAAACCGCTGCCCAGCTGCCCGGCGCCGAATACCTGGCCAAGCTGCGCTATCTGATCCTGCCCATCCGGGAAGCGGACGCTGTGCCGCAGCCCTTGCGCTGCAAAACGCTGCTGGAGCTGCCCCGCGCTGCTTTCGGCACTGTGGAACCGGATACCATGCGCCGCCTGGCTGCGCTGGAAGGCTCTGATTTTGCGGGTGTGGTTGCAAACAATCTGGCGCAGTTTGGGTATGTCTCTCCCCTGCCGGTGTTCGGCGGGCTGGGGCTGAATGTAACCAACCCAATGTCTGCGGCAGAGTATGTGTGCCTGGGTGCCTGTGGCCTGCTAGTGCAGCCTGAAACGGCCCTGACCGCCATGCGTGCTGTGGCACCCCGGCAGAAAGACGGCACCCCGGTGCCCACCGCTGCCCTGTGCTATGGCCACCTGCCCCTGATGCTGACCCGCGCCTGCCCGCTGCGCAATGTGCGCACCAGCTGCGCGGGCTGCACCCACAAGGGCAAACTGCGGGACCGCAAAGGGCGGGATTTCCCGGTGCGGTGCTCCGCCCCCGGCAGCGCCGGAATGCGCACCGTGTTTAACCCTGTACCACTTTATATGGGGGACCGCCTGACCGAAATGCCGGTGGACCTTGCCGTGGCCGCGTTCACCCTGGAACCTGCCGACCGCGTGGAAGAGGTTCTGACCCATCTTTTCCATCAACAGCCCTTTGACGGCGAGTTTACAAGAGGGCTATATTATACGAATAACTAAATCATAATATCGGAGGAAGGGTAAGTTAGGAGTGAGGAAGTAGGAGTTAAAGCAGGGCCTACGGTTTTGCTCTGTAGGGAACGGTCTTGACCGTTCCGAAACATTGCCATATATGCCATAATGGAATTTGCAATCATGCGCCCCTACGGGGGGCATCGTAATTTCTAATTGCTAATTCCTAATTGAGATAACTCCTAACTCCTCCCTCCTAACTCACCCCAACGTACTATGGAACAAAAAATCGTCAAATATTCCGTTCTTTCCCCGCTGGCTAAGGTGCCGGCATATGCAACGGCGGGGGCGGCGGCGGCTGATTTGTGCGCTGCGCTGGAAGAGCCGTTGACCATTGCCCCCATGCAACGGGTGCTGGTGCCCACCGGCCTTGCCATTGAGCTGCCGGATGCCGGGTGCGTGGCATTGGTGTATGCCCGCAGCGGACTTTCCATCAAGCACGGGCTGTGCATGGCCAACGGCGTTGGCGTTGTGGACAGCGATTACCGCGGCGAGCTGAAAGTGCCCATGATCAACCTTGGCACCGAGCCTTACACCATCGCCCCCGGTGAGCGCGTGGCCCAGCTGTGCATTGCCCCCGTGTGGCAAGCCGCCTTTGTGCCCGCCGCCACCCTGAACGAAACCGAACGCGGTGAAGGCGGGTTTGGATCGACGGGAAAATAGTTGAGAGTTAGGCGGGAGGAGTTAGGAGTTAAGAGTTTTTGGGGCCGCAGATAACCTGTAAAGTCTGGTTGTGTGCAAAAAAGATACCTGTAGGGAACGGTCAAGACCGTTCCCTACAGGCAGATTTTACAATTATCTGCGGCCCAAAAACTCCTAACTTCTCCCTCCTAACTTCCTCTTTTCCCTTTGTTTCGCCGCGGTGGTGCGGTAGAATCTGTTACGAAAGGAACATCCCATTATGTCCTTGATTTTAGCCTCCGGCAGCCCGCGGCGGCGGGAGCTGATGGCGCTGATCACGCCCAATTACACCGTTGCCCCCAGTGATGTGGACGAGAGCCGCATTACCGCCGCAACGCCTGCCCAGCTGGCCCAGGCCCTGGCAGAAGCCAAAGCCCTGGCCGTGGCGCAGCAGCACCCTGATGATACCGTGATCGGCTGTGATACCGTGGTGGACTGTGACGGCGCTGTGTTCGGCAAGCCTTCCGGCGAGGAAGACGCCGTGCGGATGCTGCACGCGCTCTCTGGCCGGGAACACAAAGTACATACCGGGCTGTGCGTTGTGCACGGCGGCAAGGCATATCTTGCCACCGAAACCACCCGCGTGCAGTTTGCGCCCATTGAGGAAAGCGATCTGCTTGCCTATGCGCGCACCCCGGAGCCGTATGACAAAGCCGGGGCTTACGCCATCCAGGGCCATGCTGCGCTGTGGTGCAGCGGCATTGTGGGATGTTATTACAATATTATGGGTCTGCCCGTACACCGTCTGGCACAGGTACTGCGCCAGGCCGGAGCGCTGTAACGGCAGTGCCGCAGCGGCCTGGCTGCTACGGCGTGTCGTGCGCATTCTTTGTGCGGCCCACCCGCACAAACACATGATGGGGAGATAAAAATGGCAAATCCGATTTTGCAGCTGCTTGAAGCTCTGCGCAATATGTTTACCTGTGATATTGGCATTGACCTTGGCACCGCCAACACGCTGGTGTATATGAAAGGCCGCGGCATTATCATCCGCGAACCCAGCGTTGTGGCGGTGGATGCCCGCACCGACGAACTGCGTGTGCGCTGCGTAGGCCACGAGGCCAAAGCCATCATCGGCGCAGCGCCCAACTCCATTCTGGCGGTACGCCCGCTGAAAGACGGCGTGATTGCCGACTTTGACATCACCGCCGCCATGCTGCAAAGTTTTATCCGCCAGGCATGCGGCAGCCGCCTGTTCGTGCGGCCGCGCGTGGTCATCTGCGTGCCGTCCGGCGTGACCGAAGTGGAACGCCGCGCCGTGCGCCAGGCCGCCGCCAAAGCCGGTGCCCGCCAGGTAACGGTGATTGAAGAGCCGATGGCCGCCGCCATTGGTGCCGGGCTGCCGACCGCTGAACCGGTGGGCAGCATGATTGTGGATATCGGCGGCGGCACGGCGGAAGTGGCGGTTATCAGCCTTTCCGGCATTGTGGCATCCCGCAGCGTGCGCTGTGCGGGCGATGCGCTGGATCAGAGCATTACCAGCTTTATCAAGCGCAAATACAACCTGCTGGTGGGCGAACGCACTGCTGAGCAGATTAAACTGGAAATCGGCTCCGCCTGCCCGCCAGACCCCACCGACACCGAGCATGGCGAAACCACAATGGAGATCAAGGGCCGTAACCTGGTGGATGGCCTGCCGAAAGATATCCTGATCCGCTCCGAAGAAGTGCGCGAGGCAATGAACGAAAACCTGATGCGCATTGTGGAAGCCATCAAGGACACGCTGGAATGCACTCCGCCGGAGCTTTCCAGCGATATCATTGACCGCGGCATCATGCTTTCGGGCGGCGGTGCCCTGCTGCGCGGGCTGGATACTCTGATCCAGAACGAAACCGGCATTGAGGTACACATTGCCGAAGCCCCGCTGGACTGTGTTGCCCTCGGCGCCGGCGCCGTCCTCGATCACCCCGATCTGGCAGGAACCAGACGGGAGGAACTGAGCTACCTGTAAAGGTAGGAGTTAGGAGTTAAGCGGTGGTTTGAATGCCCGCCGCAAACCCATAAAGTAATCGTAGGGAACGGTCTTGACCGTTCCCTACATTTTGTTTCAATATTCAGGCAGGATTTTTTGGCACCTGTGGCCCAAAAACTCCTAACTCCTACTTTTCTCTCGTTGCTTCCCACCGTGCTACCAGGTCCTTGGTCTGAGCTTGCAGGGCTTCGCGGGCGGCGTTCAGGGCCTGGGTGTCCTGGGGGGTCATTTTTTCTGGCTTTTTGTGGCGGGTCAGATGTTCCAGGTTCTTTTCCGCTTCTTTGATGCGGTTTTTGGTATCCTTATCCAGCTCCTTGCCCACTTTGCTGCCAAGGGCGGAATTGGCGCGGTAGATGGCAGCTTCCGCGGCATTCAGGGCCTCGATGGCGGCTTTGCGCTCCTGGTCCTGCCCGGCAAAGGCAGCGGCATCGTCCATGGCGCGGCGGATCTCCTGCTCGCTCAGGTTGGAAGACCCGGTGATGGTAATGCTCTGCTGTTTGCCGGTGCCAAGGTCACGGGCGCTCACCGTCACAATGCCGTTGGCATCAATATCAAAGGTCACTTCGATCTGCGGCACACCGGCCCAGGCGCGTTTGATGCCCTTGAGGGTAAAGTTGCCGATGAGCTTATTATCCTTGGCGAACTCCCGCTCACCCTGCAGCACCTTGATTTCAACTGTGCTCTGGAACGGCGCGGCGGTGGTAAAGATTTTGGAATACCGGGTGGGAATGGTGGAGTTGCGGTCGATCAGATGGGTTGCCACACCGCCTACCGTCTCAATCGAAAGGGTCAGCGGGGTAACGTCCATCAGCAGCAGGTCCTGCCCGCCAGCAGCCAGGCCTTCGCCGCCAAGGCGTCCGCCCTGCACCGCAGCGCCAAGGGCCACACACTCGTCCGGGTTCAGCGTTTTGGACGGTTCCAGATCGATCATCCGCATGACCTTGGCCTGCACCGCCGGGATGCGGGTGGAACCACCTACCAGCAGCACCTGATCCAGGTCGTTGGCGGCCAGGTGGGCATCCCGCAAGGCATTGCGCACCGGCAGTGCCGTGCGCTCCACCAGGTCAGCGGTCAGCTCATCAAACTTGGCGCGGGTCAGTTCCGCCTGCAAATGCAGCGGGCCGTTGGGGCCAACGGTGATGAACGGCAGGTTGATTTCAGTATGGGTGGCAGCGGAAAGCTCTTTTTTGGCTTTCTCGGCTTCCTCCCGCACGCGCTGCATGGCAACGGGATCACGGGTCAGGTCTACCTGGTTTTCAGCGGCAAAGTTCCGCACCAGCCAGTCAGCCACACGAGCATCAAAGTCATCGCCGCCCAGATGGTTATCACCGCAGGTGGCTAACACCTGCACAATGCCATCCCCGATCTGGATCAGCGAAACATCGAATGTACCGCCGCCCAGGTCGTACACCATCACTTTCTGGGTCTTGCCGTTATCCAGGCCATAAGCCAGGGCGGCCGCAGTAGGTTCGTTGATAATGCGCTTTACATTCAGGCCCGCAATGCGCCCGGCATCTTTGGTAGCCTGGCGCTGGGCATCGTTAAAATAAGCCGGCACGGTGATAACGGCTTCTGTCACCGGTTCACCAAGATAAGCTTCTGCATCCGCTTTCAGCTTTTGCAGGATCATGGCGCTGATCTCCTGCGGGGAGAAGCACTTGCCGTCAATGGGAATGCGCTCATCACTGCCCATTTTGCGCTTAACGCTGGCAATGGTGCGCGGTGCGTTGGTGACAGCCTGGCGTTTGGCCGGATCGCCCACAAGGCGTTCGCCGCTTTTTGCAAAAGCAACGACCGACGGGGTGGTGCGCTGGCCTTCGGCATTGGGGATAACGGTTGGGCGTCCGCCTTCCACCACAGCCACGCAGCTGTTGGTTGTTCCTAAATCAATTCCGATGATTTTACCCATGTTGCTTTTGGTCCTTTCACACAAGCCGGCAACAGATACAGGGGTTCGCCAGCTTTTGTCACACAGGGAGCACCGCTAAGGCGCAAAACTCCGCCTTAGAGTGTAGCTGAAAGCAAAATTATTCCGCAAACACAAGCGGGATTTAAGGCAAAAGCCGCAGGAATCCTTTATGGATTCCAAGGTTTTTAACGCAAAATCCAGCTTTGGTTGTAGAAACAGGCTAAATTTTCGACTTTTCAGGTACACCTTATGGTTTGTTTACATTATTGTAGCGCGCAAAGTGCCGGAATGTGTTGCAAAATCGTAAACTCTTATCAGACAATCATCCAAATGTTGGGGTGTATCGTTGACGGACGGGGGTAACGGTGCTATATTCTTTAGTATACTAAAGAGAAGGAGGTTCCCGGACATGCAGGCATTTTCCAGCCATGACATTTTCCAAACGCTGTACCAGCAGATCATGTTGCTGGAATTAAAGCCCGGCTCCACCCTGCGGGAAAACGCATTGTGCGAGCAGTTCGGGGTTTCCCGCACGCCGGTGCGCAGCGTTTTGCAGGAGCTGCGCATTGCCGGGCTGATTGAAGTCACCCCCTACAAATCCACGCGGGTCACTCAGCTGGATTTTGACACCATCAGCCAGCAGATCTACCTGCGCAACGCGGTGGAGTCCGCCGTGATGACAGACTTTGCCGCTGCCTGCACCCCCGAACAGCTGGCCCAGCTGAAAACCCGCAACGATACTTTGCGCCGCCTGGCGGCCCAACCCCACCCGGACCCGCGGATGTTTTATGAGCTGGACGGCCGCCTGCACGAAAGCTGGTTTCTTGCCACCGGCAAAGACCAGCTGTGGCAGCTGATCCAGACTTCGCAGAACAGCTATTCGCGGTTCCGCATGTTGGATCTTGTGGCCGTTGGCAATTTTGGCGATATTGTGGCGGAACATGATGTTCTGCTGGATGCCATTGCCCGCAATGATACCGCCGCCATCCGGGCGCAGTGTTCCCGCCATTTGTACGGCGGCGTAATGCGGCTGGGGGAAGAACTTTCGACCAAATATGCGGATTATTTTGTTTCCGGCACCCACTGGCCGGACCATGCAAAGGAGATGCAACCGTGAGCCGCACTGCTACCGTGACCCGCAAAACGCGGGAAACCAACATTACCGTCACTCTGAACCTGGACTCCTATTGTGTACTGGCAACTACAGATTGGGATAAGGTAGCCGAATTCCTTTTTGCTGGAGAACGTATGGCAGAAGTCCGCCGCACCACTAAAGAGACAGATATTTATGTAAGCCTGAATTTGGATGGAAGTGGGAAATGTGATATCTCTACAGGGCTTGGCTTTTTTGACCACATGCTGGACGGCTTTGCCCGCCACGGCCTGTTTGATTTGACATTACACTGTGATGGCGACCTGAACGTGGACTGTCACCACACAATTGAAGACTGCGGCATCGCGCTTGGCACGGCCATCCGTGAGGCCCTTGGCGACAAAGCCGGCATTGTGCGTTACGGCAGCTGCATGCTGCCCATGGACGAAACGCTGGCCCTGTGCGCTGTGGACCTTGGCGGGCGGCCGTATTTTGTTTATGATGCCAGCTTTGCCGGGCAGAGCTGCGGCGGCATGGATGTGCAGATGGCACGGGAATTCTTTTACGCTGTCAGTTACAGCGCCATGATGAACCTGCACCTGAAGGTGCTGTACGGCGAAAACGACCACCACAAGCTGGAAGCCATGTACAAAGCATTCGCCAAAGCCCTTTCCGCCGCCGCCCGCCATGACGACCGCATTGTGGGCGTGCTTTCCACGAAAGGAAGCATCTAATCAGTTAGGAGTTAGGAGGGATGAGTTAGGAGTTTTTGGTTGTGGGCACCAGAAAAGTTTGCCGGAATATTGGGATACTCTGTAGGGAACGGTCTTGACCGTTCCGAAACCAATGAAATTACCAGGCAAAAGACCAATAATCCGAAACCCACGGAACGGTCAAGACCGTTCCCTACAATTTTCCTTTCATATCCGGCGGCGGGCTTTGCCTTGCAATAACTCCTCACTCCTACCTCCTAACTTTCTTCCTACCTCCTAACTTAATTTCGTTTTCCCGGGGCGGGGCCCCGTTTTCAGTATATAAGGGTAACACTGAAAGGAGCAAGTATTATGTACAAGGACATGATGGACACCATTGGTTTTGTTTCGGGGTATGACCCGGAGCTGGGTGCGGCCATGCAGCGTGAGCTGGGCCGCCAGCAGGCAAACATTGAGCTGATTGCCAGCGAAAACATTGTTTCCCCTGCCGTTATGGCTGCCATGGGCAGCGTGCTGACCAACAAATATGCCGAGGGCTACCCCGGCCACCGCTATTACGGCGGCTGCCAGTTTGTGGATCAGGTTGAGCAGATTGCGATTGACCGTGCCTGCAAGCTGTTTGGTGCCAAATATGCCAACGTGCAGCCCCATTCCGGCGCACAGGCCAACCTGGCCGTTTACTTTGCCCTGCTCAACCTGGGCGATACCGTCATGGGCATGGATCTTTCCCAGGGCGGCCATCTGACCCATGGTTCCCCCGCCAACATGAGCGGCAAGAACTACAACTTTGTTTCCTACGGCGTTTCTGCCGAGGACGGCCGCATTGATTACGATGCCCTGGCCAAGCAGGTTGCCAAGGTTCGCCCCAAGCTGCTGGTTGCCGGTGCTTCCGCTTATCCGCGCGCTATCGATTTTGAAAAGCTGGCCGAGATCGCCCACGGTTACGGCGCAATGCTGATGGTGGACATGGCTCACATTGCCGGCCTGATTGCCGGCGGCATGCACCAGAACCCGGTGCCCTATGCTGATGTTGTGACCACCACCACCCACAAGACCCTGCGCGGTCCTCGCGGCGGCCTGATCCTGACCAACAACGCTTACCTGATCAAGCGCATCAACTCCGCCATCTTCCCCGGCACCCAGGGTGGCCCGCTGGAGCACGTGATTGCTGCAAAGGCTGTCTGCTTTGGCGAGGCACTGAAGCCGGAGTTCAAGGATTATGCCCGCAAGATTGTGGCGAACGCCGCTGCTATGGCCGACGAGCTGACCGCCCGCGGCGTGAAGCTGGTTTCCGGCGGCACCGACAACCACCTGCTGCTGGTTGACCTGACCGATTCCGAGATGACCGGCAAGGAGCTGGAGCACAACCTGGACGAAGTACACATTACTGCCAACAAGAACACCGTTCCCGGTGAAAAGCGCAGCCCGTTTGTGACCAGCGGTGTCCGCCTTGGCACCCCTGCTGTGACCACCCGCGGCATGGGCCCCGCCGAGATGAAAGAGATTGCCGACTGCATCGCAGACTGCATCTTTGACTTTGAGGGCAAGAAAGACGACATCGCTGCCCGCGTTGCCAGCCTGACCGCTCGCTTCCCCCTGTACGAATAATTCCCGCTTTTCCCGCCTTTTTGAAAAAGAGCGGGGCGAAAAGCTTTAATGGGCATCGCACAAATTGATAAAGACACCCCGCAGCGAATCTCTTGCTGCGGGGTGTTTTTTATGGCAGTCTGGCAGGGCTGGGAGCCGAACCCAGCGCGGCATTTCTCATTTTTTTCGCGGGCCTTCTCATTCCTTGCGGACTTTTGCGCAGGCCTTAAAAAATGTTTCCATTTTATAGAATATTGTGATATAATGCAAAGGACAAATAAAATGCCACATAAAAGGAGGCAAAATCATGAAGTTTTTTATTGATACTGCGAATGTAGATGAGATCCGTAAAGCCAATGACATGGGCATTATTGCCGGTGTTACCACCAACCCCAGTCTGATTGCCAAGGAAGGCCGCGATTATGCCGAGACCCTGGCAGAGATCGCCACCATCGTGGATGGCCCCATTTCCGGCGAAGTAAAGGCCACCACAGTGGACGCTGAAACCATGGTTGCTGAGGGCGAAGCCATCTATGCCCTGGACCCCAAGCACATGGTCGTCAAGATCCCCATGACCGCTGAGGGCCTGAAGGCCATCAAGGCACTGTCCGCCAAGGGCATTCCCACCAACTGCACGCTGGTGTTCTCCGCCAACCAGGCGCTGTTGGCTGCCCGCGCAGGCGCTACTTACGTCAGCCCGTTCCTGGGCCGTCTGGACGACATTGGCCAGCCCGGCATTGAACTGATCGAAACCATTCATGACATGTTCCTGAACTACCCCGACATTGACACCCAGATCATTGCCGCTTCCGTCCGCAACCCCATCCATGTAACGGACTGCGCTCTGGCTGGTGCTGATATCGCCACCGTTCCTTACAAGGTCATTGAACAGATGCTGCATCACCCGCTGACCGATGCCGGCATTGAAAAGTTCAAGGCTGACTACATCAAGGTATTTGGCGAATAATTTCTGTCGCTCTGCCCGGTACCGGCTGTCTGCCGGGCCGGGCTTTGTTTTTGCTTAGGGCAACACCGCACAATTCCCGCCTGACGGCTTAAGCACCGCTCCGGCGGCTGCGGCACGGCATCTGCGTTGCCAAAATGCTCGATAAGACATCCAGTATTATCTGCGCTTTTGGCTTAGCATCTGCCGCACCTCGCTCGCCGTATCGGCACTTAGAATTATGCGGTATTGCCTTAGTTTCTTGCAGATTGCTTTTTTATCCACTATACTTATACTGTATAAATAATGATTAAGGTGTATCTGAAAACAAAGAAAATGACGGATATTTCGCAAACACAAGCAGGATGTAAGGCAAAGAGCCTTGGAATCCTTTGTGGATTCCAAAGCACTTTAACGCATAATCCCGCTGCATTTGTAGAAATAGACGATAGTTTCGACTTTTCAGATACACCCTAGGATGTAATGGGGGTTCCAACCATGGACCAGCAATGGCTCAACACTTACCGCGAAGAAATCGGCGGCTTTTCCAACACGATCCACTCCTTTGCCCAGGGCGAAATTGCCCGCAAGGACTACAAGGGCATTTCCGGCGGGTTTGGCAGTTATGCCCAGCGCGATGCCGCCAAGCATATGCTGCGGCTGCGCCTGCCGGGCGGCCGGGTCACGCCGGAGCGCCTGCACTTTATGGCACAGGCTGTTCAGCAGTACCATGTGCCATTCTTGAAGCTGACCACCTGCGAAGCGATCCAGATGCACGATTTGACCCCGGACGAGGTGCCTGCCATCATGGAGGCCGCCATCCCCTGCGGCATTATCATCCGCGGCGGCGGCGGTGATAACCCCCGCAACATTCAGGCCAGCCCCCTGACCGGCGTGCAGCCCGGCGAAGCTTTTGACGTTATGCCCTGGGCCGAGGCCGCAACGGAGTATCTGCTTTCCATCTGCCGCGACATCCACATGCCGCGCAAGCTGAAGGTTGCGTTCTGCAACGGCGTGGATGACTGTGTGCACACCGCGTTCCGCGATATGGGCTTTGTGGCGCAGCCGGACGGCACCTTTAAGCTGTACATTGCCGGCGGCCTGGGCGGCGGCTGGCGCATGGGCATTCTGGCGGCAGAATCTCTGCCCGCAGAGGATGTGCTGTACTATATCCGCGGCATGATCACCACCTTCTGCCAGCACGGCAATTACCAGAACCGTGCCAAGGCCCGCACCCGCTTTATGCAGGAGACCCTTGGCCCGGACGAGCTGCGCCGCATCTTTTTGGAGAACGTTGCCGCTGCCAAGGCGGACGAAAGCCTGAAACTGCACCTGACCCCCGCCGCCATTACCAAAACCGGCACCGGCACGCTGGATGACCCGCGCGCCATTGCTCAAAAACAGCCGGGGCTGTACGCTGTGGCGTACCACCCCATCGGCGGCCGCCTGATCCCGGAAAAGCTGGTGCAGCTGGACAACCTGCTCAGCACCATCCCCGGCTGCGAATGCCGCGTTGCCCCCAATGAAACGCTGTACATCATCAACCTGACGGCAGACGAAGCTGCCACTGTGCTGGATGCCACCGCAGATGGTGCCAAAACGCTGTTTGAGACCAGCGTTGCCTGCATCGGCGCTTCCATCTGCCAGCAGGGCGTGCGAGACAGCCAGTCCGTTTTGCAGCGCGCTGTGCAGGCCGTGCGGGAGGCTAACATTCCGGACGGTGCCCTGCCCAAAGTCTGCATTTCCGGCTGCACGTCCAGCTGCTCCGGCCACCAGGCCGCAGCCATCGGCTTCCAGGGCACGGTTAAAGCGGTGCCGGGCGGCAAGCCTGCCCCGGCGTTTGCCATCTTCCTGGGCGGGTCCGATGCTTTGGGCCATGCCCACTTTGGCGATACCATCGGCACCGTATATGAAGAGCAGCTCCCCGCTCTGCTGGTGGAGCTGGGCCAGGCTGCTGCAGCCGCAGGCCAGAACTGGCAGACCTGGAGCGCAGCTGACCCTGATGCGGTGAACTCCATTATTGCCAAGTACGTATAACCGCTGCTCCCGAAGCCTTTTGTTCTCCACAAGTTCCTTAAAAATTGTGGAAAATCCGGCTTAAAGTATCGTATCTTATCCCCCGCGGCCCCGGTTTTGCACCGGCGGGCTGCGGGGATTTTGTTTTGCGCAAAAAATCCCGGAAATAGCGGACAACCACTGGCATAAACCGCATAAATATGATATAGTATTAAAGTGTAGTGTTATGCCATACAGCCAGGTTCCGGCGGCAAACTGCCCCGGAACCGGCCGAAAACAAAAAGGGAGCATACCTGACAATATGAAACAACAAGCAAACAAGATCCGCGTGGCCCTGCTGTTTGGCAGCTGTTCAAGCGAGCATGAGGTCAGCTGTGTTTCGGCTGCGGCATGGGCGGATGCCCTTGCCACCATGCCGGACCGATATGAAGTGATTCTGGTGGGCATTACCAAACATGGCCGCTGGCTGAAATACAGCGGCTCTACCGAGGGCATGCGCAGCGGCAGCTGGGAGCAGGATGCTTCCTGCGTGCCCTGCGTGCTCAGCCCGGACCGCAGCGACCATGGCCTGCTGGTGCACAGCACCAACGGCTATGAACTGCTGCCGGTGGATGTGGTCGCCCCCATCCTGCACGGCAAAAACGGCGAAGACGGCACGATTCAGGGCCTGCTGGAGCTGGCTGCCATCCCCTATGTGGGCTGCGGCGTTCTGGCATCCGCTGCCTGCATGGACAAAGCCGTTGCCAATACCATCATGGACGCCTATCATGTGCCCCACTGCCACTGGTGCAGCGCCGTCCGAGCCGAAGCGGAAACCCAGCGCAGCGCCCTGTTGACCCGCGTGGAAAACCGCCTGCCCTACCCGATCTTTGTCAAACCGGCCAATGCGGGTTCCAGCGTGGGCATCACCAAGGCCCACAACCGTGAAGAGCTAAGCACCGCCATTGACACCGCCCTGCGGGAAGATGACAAAGTGGTGTTTGAAGAGTTTATTGATGGGCAGGAAGTGGAATGTGCCGCCATTGGCAACCCGGATAACCCGCAGGAAGTGCGCACCACCCGCCCCGGCGAGATTTTGACCGGCGCAGAGTTTTATACCTATGACGACAAGTATAAAAACGGTATATCCAAGACGGTGATTCCCGCCCACCTGCCGGACCAGAAGCTGGACGAAGTCAAAACACTGGCCGCCCGCGCTTACCTGGCTTTGGGCTGCGCTGGTCTTGCCCGGTGCGATTTCTTTGTAGAGCACGGCACAGGACGCGTGCTTTGCAATGAGCTGAACACCCTGCCGGGCTTTACCCCCATCAGCATGTACCCCAAGCTGATGGAAAACGAGGGCTACAGCTTTGCCGCCCTGGTTGATAAGCTAATCGGCCTTGCACTGAGCAAAAAGCGAGGTGCTTACTGATGGATACTCGTCCCATCGGCGTATTTGACAGCGGCCTTGGCGGGCTGACCGCCGTGCGCCAGCTGCGCCGCCTGCTGCCGGGCGAAGATATTGTGTATTTTGGCGATACCGGCCGCGTGCCTTACGGTTCCCGCGGGCACGATGTGATCGTGCGGTACGCCCAGCAGGATATCCGGTTCCTGCTTTCCCAGAATGTCAAGTTCATTATGGCGGCCTGCGGCACAGTATCTTCCACCTATCCTTCGGCGGAAGCTGCCCAGCTGCCGGTACCCTACACCGGTGTGATCGGTGCGGCAGCCCGCGCAGCTGCTGCCGCCACCAAAAACAAACGCATCGGCGTGATCGGCACAGCGGCCACCATCCGCAGCGATTCTTATGCCACCCAGCTGAAAGATCTGGTGCCGGGGGTTCAGATTTTTGCCCGCGCCTGCCCCCTGTTTGTACCGCTGGTTGAAAACGGTTATGTGAACGGCGACAAAGTGACCCAGCTGATGATTGAGGAATACCTGACCCCCGTGCGGGATTCCGGCATTGACACCCTGATCCTTGGCTGCACCCACTACCCGCTGCTGAAAAAAATGATCGGCGATTTTGTGGGCGACAGCGTAACGCTGATTGACCCTGGCAAGCTGACCGCCATTGCCACCGCCACCGCGCTGGATGACCTTGGGATTTCCAGCGGGCGCAGCACCGGCGGCACCACCCGCTTTTTTGTCAGCGATACCCCGGACGGCTTTGCCAAGCAGGAGCGGCTGTTCATGGGCAGCGAAGCGGGTGGCCCGGTGGAACAGATCGCCATTGAAACGTATTAAGGAATTAAACTATTATGGCAAAACCTGTTGAAGAAAATTACCTCATCACCATCAAAGGCACCATGGAGCAGAACGGCGAAAACGACACCGTGGAGCTGATGACCCGCGGCAACTTTGTGCAGCGCGGCAACAGCTACTACATCGTGTATGCTGAAACCGAAGCCACCGGTTACGCCGGATGTACCACCACGGTGCGCGTCAGCCAGGATGCCCGGCTGGTCAGCATGACCCGCTTTGGCAAAACATCCAGCCAGCTGATTATTGAAAAAGGCATCCGCCACCTGTGCCATTACGAAACCGGGTACGGTTCCATCAGCCTTGGCGTGGCCGCTGATGTGATTGAGCACAACCTGCTGCCGGATGGCGGCGAGCTGCAGTTCAGCTACACGCTGGATTCCGGCGCCGAAACCTTAATCAGCCGCAATTCCGTGCTTATTACAGTAGAGCCGCTGAAAAAGCAGGAAACTGAAGTTGAATAAATTTTTAGTTAGGAGTATAGGAAGTAGGAGTTAGGAGTTTTTGGTGTGCGCTGACGCGCACAAATTTTAACGATCAGCTGTGCGGCTGTTTTTCAAAATTGCGGCGCAGGCCGCACCTTAAACTCCTAACTTCTAACTCCTCCCTCCTAACTTCCAAACTGGAGGTACAACGTGAATTACAAATACTATAACCCCCGCAAGGCTGCGCTGGATACGGCGCGTGAGCTGCTGACCGGCGCGCTGAATGCTGCTGTGGCGGACGGTTCCCTTCCGGAAGCCCCGCTGCCGGAATTTATTGTTGAGATTCCCGCCGATGTCAAAAACGGCGATATTGCATCCAACGCCGCCATGGCCGGTGCCCGTGCGTTCCACAAGGCTCCGCGCCAGATTGCACAGGCCATTGTGGACCACCTGAACCTGGAGGGCAGCCTGTTCGACCGTGTAGAGATCGCAGGCCCCGGCTTCATCAACCTGTTCCTGGGTGCCCACTGGTTTACCAGCGTGCTGCAGGCTGCTGCCACTGAGCCGGAATACGGCCGCACGGACGGCGGTGCAGGCAAGCGCTACAACGTTGAATTTGTTTCCGCCAACCCCACCGGCCCCATGCACATGGGCAACGCCCGCGGCGGTGCTCTGGGCGACTGCCTGGCTGCCTGCCTGGACTGGGCCGGTTATGATGTGACCCGCGAGTTCTACATCAACGATGCAGGCAACCAGATCCAGAAGTTCGGCAAGAGCCTGGCCATCCGCTACCTGCAGCTGTACAAAGGCGAAGAGGCCGTTCCCCTGCCGGAAGAATGCTACCAGGGCGCTGACATTATTGCTCGCGCCAAAGAGTTTGCCGAAATTCACGGCGATTCCTATGTCGATAAGGACTTTGAAGAGCTGAAAGATGCCCTGATTGCCGATGCCCTGCCCAAGAACATTGCCGGGCTGCAGCGCGACCTGGGCAAGTACCGCATCACCTATGATGTCTGGTTCCACGAAAGCGACCTGCACAAGAGCGGCGCTGTGGATGATGTCATCAAAATCTTGATGGACAAGGGTGCCTGCTACAAGGCCGAGGACGGTGCCATCATGTACCGCAGCGCCCAGTATGCTTCCAAGTACGGCGTTGTAAACCGCAAGAAGGACGAAAACGCCGACGGCGAAGAGGAAGCCAAAGACGAAGTTCTGGTACGCGCCAACGGCATTCCCACCTATTTTGCCGCCGACATCGCCTACCATTACAACAAGCTGGCCGTGCGCGGTTTTGACCGTGCCATCGACATTTGGGGTGCCGACCATCACGGCCATGTAGCCCGCATGAAGGGTGCCATGGACGCCGTTGGCCTGGACGGCACCAAGTTGGATGTTGTGCTGATGCAGATGGTCAACCTGATGCGCGACGGCAAACCGGTGCGTATGAGCAAGCGTACCGGCAAGGCCATCACCCTGACCGACCTGCTGGACGAAGTGCCCATTGATTCCGCACGTTTCTTCTTCAACCAGCGCGAAAGCTCCTCCACTCTGGATTTCGACCTTGACCTGGCTGTGCGCAACGACAGCGAAAACCCGGTCTACTATGTCCAGTACGCCCACGCCCGCATCTGCTCCCTCATCGCCCGGCTGGCCGAGGAGGGACACCTCGTGCCCGACGCGGCGGCGGTGGATCCCGCCCTCTACGCCACGGCGGAGGAGAAGGCCCTTATCAAAACCCTGTCCCAACTGCCCGAGGTCATCCGCCTGGCCGCCCGGGATTACGATCCCTCCGGCGTCAACCGCTATCTGGTGACCCTGGCCGGAGAGTTTCACCGCTTCTACAACGCCTGCCGTATCAAGGGTGAGGAGGCGGCGGTGCTGGCCGCCCGCCTCAAGCTGGCCGACACGGTGCGCGCCGTCATCGCCAACTGCCTGTCCCTCATTGGCGTGGCGGCCCCGGAGAAAATGTAACAATCGCAAATGCGCGGCGCCGGGGGCCACCTGGCGCCGCGCGGCTGCGGCGGGCTGGGGAATCCTGTCAGTACAGCATGGCGGTTCCTTACATTTGTATAAAAGAAATAAAAACTTTTTCTTAATAATCTGTTAATTGGTATGTAACACTCTTGTAATCTTTTTGAAACGTGGTATGATAGGCACTACGCGCAGACGGGGCGTCTCCCGCAGCGCGTGCTCCATCCGCCCAAACTATGGAGGATTACAAGAATGACTATGTTGGAACTTGTCAAGCATCTCAATTTTGCTGTGGTGGTTCTGTTTACCCTGCTCTACCTGTACCAGGGCTTCTATGTAGTGGTAGGGCTGGTTTGCCGCCGCTGGCAGGACCGGCACCAGCCAAGCCGCCTGCACCGCTTCGCCGTGATCGTATCCGCCCGCAACGAGGAGGGGGTCATCGGGGAACTGCTGGAGAGTCTGAACCGGCAGAATTACCCAAAGGAGCTGCTGGATCTCTATGTGGTGGCTGACAACTGCACCGATGACACCGCCGGGGTGGCCCGCCGGGCCGGCGCGTTCGTGTACGAGCGATTCGACCAGGTACATAAGGGCAAGGGCTACGCCATGGACTACCTCTTCCGCCGACTCAAAGAGGAGGGGAAGGACTGCTATGACGGCTACTTCGTCTTTGACGCGGACAATCTGGTGGACGCCAATTTTGTCGCCGAGATGAACCGCACCTTTGACCAGGGCTACGATGCGGTGACCTGCTACCGCAACTCCAAGAACTTCGCGGCCAACTGGATCTCCGCCGGCTACTCCATCTGGT
>ENA-UEYL01001004-UEYL01001004.1-human-gut-metagenome-genome-assembly--contig:-NODE-1004-length-25867-cov-4.403994_pt1 | contig 25867 bp, 25 predicted proteins | sample MGYA00242941_ERZ507946 | MGnify/ENA primary metagenome ERZ507946 (study PRJEB26167, sample SAMN06115482) | human gut metagenome | host: Homo sapiens | place: China:Guizhou | collected 2015-03-11...
GGATCAGCTTCAAAAACGCATCATGAACCGCATCCTCTGCTTTGGGGCCGGGTCCCAGAAGCCGGACGGCCAGAGCGCTCATTCTCCGGAAATTGTCCCGGTAAATCTGAGAAAACCATTCCCGGTCCGGGTCTGACTCCAGCAGCATCAGACACTGTGCCATCATCCGTACTCGCCCCTTTCCTTCCTTCTGTTTGTTATACGTTTCCCGCCGTCAAAACGTTTCACAAAAACGAAAATTTTCCATTTTTCTCATTGCGGCATCCGTTTGACCCGGTTGCCGTGCAATTTGAAAAATGCCGCCCCGCCACACGGCGGGACGGCATTTTCTTATTCCACAGTCACACTCTTGGCCAGGTTTCTGGGTTTATCAATATCGCAGCCTCTTTGCAGTGCCACATAGTAGGCAAACAGCTGCAGGGGCACCACGCCCAGAGACGGCTGCAGCACCGGATGCACAGCGGGCACAACCAAGGTTCCGTCCGCCACCTTTTCCATCCGCTCCTGGAACTCCTCGGTGGTCACCGCCAGGACCTCAGCACCCCGGGCCTTGACCTCCACCACATTGCTCATGGCCTTGTCGAACAACGCTGCATAGGTGCCGAGAGCCACCACCAGCGTGCCGGACTCAATCAGGGAGATGGTGCCGTGCTTGAGCTCGCCGGAGGCATAGGCCTCGGAATGGATATAGCTGATTTCCTTGAGCTTCAGGGAGCCCTCCATGCCCATGGCATAATCCAGATTCCGGCCGATGAAGAAGATGGAATTGTGATTGAAATACTGTGCCGCGAAGTACTGCACGGTCTCCACATTGGCCAGGACCTTGCGCATGTTCTCCGGCAATGCCTGGATGCCCTCCACGATGGCGGCATATTCTGCCGCAGGCACTGCTCCCAGCAGGTCGCCCAGATACAGGCCCACCAGGTCCATCAGCACCAGCTGGGTAGAGTAGGCCTTGGTGGTGGCCACGGCAATCTCGGGTCCGGCCCAGGTGTAAAGGACGTCATCCGCCTCCCGGGCGATGGAGCTGCCCACTACGTTGACAATGGCCAGCGTCCGGGCGCCCCGGCGCTTGGCCTCCCGCATGGCCGCCATGGTATCCAGCGTCTCGCCGGACTGGCTGATGACGATCACCAGGGAATGTTCGTCCACCAGCGGATCACTGTAGCGGAACTCCGACGCCAGGCAAACCTCCACCGGGCGGCGCATCAGACGCTCCCAGTTGTATTTGCTGACCATGCCCACATGGTAGCTGGAGCCGCAGGCAATGATGAAAATCCGGGACACCGCCTGGATATATTCCGCCGTCAGGGAGATGTCATCCAGCACGACCCGGCCGTCCCGCAGCCGGGGAGAAACCGTCTTGGCGATGGCCTCGGGCTGCTCCATGATCTCCTTGAACATGAAGTGCGGATAGCCGCCCTTCTCCGCCGCGGAAACATCCCAGTCCACCTGATGGTGGTCCTTATCTACGGGAATCAGCTCACTGTCAAAGACATCGATGCTGTCAGCGGTGATGACGGCGATCTCCCCGTCGTTCATGTAGGCCACATCCCGGGTATACTTGATTACCGCCGTCACATCGGAGGCAATGAAGTTTCCGTTTTTGCCGTAACCCAGGATCAGGGGACTGTCTTTCCGGGCGGCAATGAGCGCATTGGGATAGTCCGCGCAGATAATGCCCAGAGCGTAGGAGCCCTCGATGCGGCGCAGGCAGCGTCCCACTGCCTCCAGCATATTGTGGCACTCGTTGTAATGGAACTCCAGCAGCTGTGCTACCACCTCGGAGTCCGTATCGGAGACAAAGGTCACACCCTGCTTGATCAGGTGCTCCTTGATCTCCATATAGTTTTCGATGATGCCGTTATGCACCAGAGCGATCCGGCCGTTTTCGCTGACATGGGGATGGGCGTTGATGTCGTTGGGCTCTCCATGGGTGGCCCAGCGGGTGTGGCCAATGCCCAGTACGCCCTCCAGATCCGCGCCGCCGTGGGTCAGCTCATCCAGCACCTGCAGACGGCCCTTGGCCTTGCGTACCTGCAGGCCCGCCGTCTCAGAGCGCACGGCAATGCCCGCGGAGTCATAGCCCCGGTATTCCATCCGGGCCAGTCCGTCCAGCAAGATGGGCGCCGCCTGTTCACGACCCACAAATCCAATAATTCCACACATAAAAAAGGATTCCTCCTGTATTTGATAAATTCCAAAAGCACGCCGCGCAGCCAGCGCGCTTTTCCGGCGGTCACAGTCCGCTTTGTTTTGCGGTTGCCCGCATATTTGTCGTCTGTGTCACATGTCCGCCGCCACGGAGGGGCATCCGCCGAATGTTTCGATGCTCCCCTCTCCTCGTCGTCCTGCCTTCCGGCAGGCACATGGCGCTGTTGATGGGATCCTTCCCATAGGCCTCCTTTCCTTCTGCGCACACTATGATCAAATTCCCTTTGCGGAATCGAATCCACATAATTTTCCGTTTTCTGCAAAGGCTACGTTTCACGGAGGGATTCCCTTTATGATCACTGCCTTTGCCCGAACGGTTATTCTCTATCTTCTCATCATGTTGGGCCTGCGCCTGATGGGCAAACGCCAAATCGGCGAACTGGAGCCCGGCGAACTGGTTCTCACCATGATGATCTCGGATCTGGCCACCGTCCCCATGCAGGATTTCGGCATCCCGCTGCTGGCCGGTGTCATTCCCATTTTGACCCTTTTGGCCCTTTCCATGCTGTTAAGTCAAATATCTTTACACAACGTCCGTTTTCGGGCATTGGTCTGTGGTACGCCCACCATTTTGATTCGCTGCGGAGAGCTTCAGCAATCTGCTATGCGAAAAAACCGCTATACCCTGGACGAGCTGTTGGAAGAACTGCGGGGCAAGGGATTTTCCTCCATAGCAGATGTCAAATACGCTATCTTGGAAAATTCCGGCCAGCTGTCGGTCCTGCCCTGGAACGATCAGGCGCCTCCCACCGCCGCGCAGCTGCATTTGCAGCCCGAGGACGATGTGACGCTGCCGGTCGTTCTCATCGATGACGGCCGTGTTCTCAGCCGCCGCCTGGCCGCCTGCGGAAAAGATGAGGCCTGGCTGCAAAACGCGCTGCACGACCGTCACTTTTCCTCTCCCCGGGAGGTCTTTTTGATGACGCTGGATGAACGCGGCACCATCCTGTGCATCCCAAAGGAGGACACACCGTGAAAAAAGCCTATCTTCCGCCTTTGGCCGTTCTCGCGGTAATTCTGGCCTTTGCCGTCTGGAACAGCCTCTCCATGTCGGAGGACACCAGCCGCTGGCGGGATCAGCTCCAGTGTGCAGATGCCCAGGCCCAGGCCGGAAACTGGCCCGCCGCCACCGCCGAGCTGGTGGACAGCTACAAGGACTGGTCCGCTCATCAAACTTACCTGCACATCGTCTCTGAACACGAAGCAGTCGACGACGCTGAAACTATGTACCGCCGGGCCATGGCCTTTGCCGCAGCCCGGGAACCCAATGAGTTCCGGGCTGAGCTGTCAGACCTGCGGGATCAGCTGCGGCTGGTTGCCGAACGGGAGCGCTTTACCATAAAGAACATTCTCTAGTCCGGCTTATTTCTCGGAGAGAAGTTTGTTCAGCTCCGCCATAAAGGTATCAATATCCTTGAACTGGCGATATACCGAGGCAAACCGCACATAGGCCACCTGGTCCACACTGCGCAGCCGTTCCATGACCCGCTCGCCGATGGCTTCCGTACTGATTTCCCGCTCCATGGAGTTCTGCAGATCCTGTTCGATCTCCGCAGCGATTTTCTCCAGCTCCGCCAGAGGTACGGGCCGCTTCTCGCAGGCACGAATCATGCCGCCAAGAACCTTGCTCCGGTCAAAGCTCTGCCGGCTTCCATCCTTTTTTACCACGACCATGGGCAAGCTCTCTACCGTCTCGTATGTGGTAAAGCGCTTGGCACAGGACAAGCACTCCCGCCGGCGGCGGATGCTGGCCCCTTCATCAGCAGGACGGGAATCAATGACCTTGCTTTCACTGTATCCGCAAAACGGGCATTTCATGGCAATCCTCCCTTAGTTTCACCGGCAGAAGACCGGCGCGTATGTTACATGGGAGCCCCAAGTATGCAGGGCGCAGTTCATTATAGCATACCCTGGCCCGTTTTGGTATAGGGATGTTTCCCTTTTTTCCGAGGTTTTACCCGAATACCGGCCAGTCCTTTTCGTCAAACCGGAATTCCACATACGCTTTCTCTCCCAGATACCGCAGGCGGGCAAAGCAAAAGAGCTCCGCCAACGGAAACGGTACCTTCGGATCATAGGGCAGTGCCAGACAGCGCACACCGCCTTCCGTGCAAGTCATCGCGCCGGACAGGCCATGCACGCTTCGGCGCAGCCAGGCAGCAGAAAACAACTGCTCCGGCTCTGCAGCGGGCCCCCACTGTACGGACGGCTGCCCGGCCGGACGAAGCTCTCCCCGCAGCAGACGGCCTGCCGGGACCGTCATATGATCGGAAAAACGGCGCCGCAAGACAAAGGCCCCGCCCGACGGTTCCAGCACACCCAGGCGCAGCTCCCCCTGTTCCCCCACCGCCCAGGCGCACCACACCCCATTCTCCGGCGGATGGCAGTGCACATGAAAACAGGTATACAAGCCCTCCCGCTCCGTTGTCAGTTCCCCGGCAGAAGCGCCATTCCACAAGACCGGAAACCTGTCCACCGTTTCTCCCCCTCTCCGCAAAACAATTGCCCGCCTGTGCAACCGTATGCACAGGCGGGCAGCTTGATTCCATTTTTCTTACGAGATGGTATAGGTTCCCCGGACCAGGAGCTTGGTGGTGGCTGCGGTGGCCTTCACGCCCCGGCCTTCAATGGTCATCATGTAGAGATGATTCTGCACCAACGCGCCTCCGTGATTCAAGGTTCCGGCGGTGGTCTCGTCGATCAGTCCCGGTGTGGAAGGCGAAACACAGGTAGCCGTACCCACCCGCAGCATCACCTCACAGCCGATGTCCCCGGTGAGGGTCTGTCCGCTGGAAAGCGTCACCACCTGGAACACTGCCGACGACGTACCGCCGCTCTGACCCGTGAGCTGGGCGTTCCGGGCGGCGATCTTCTCGTCCACCTTTTGCAGGACGTTGCCCAAAAAGGTCTCATTGAGATAGCTCATGGTCACCAGCGGATCCTGAGACGACCCGGCTTCCGCCGCCAGCGACACCGTCATGCTCATCACGCCGCTGATCACCAGCAGCACCATCATCCGCAGCACCCATCTGTTCTTTTTCATATGTATCCTCCGTCGTCGTTCTTTCGTTTCCGGTATGATCCAACTTTTCAAAAGGCTCCTCCGCGCCGCTGCACCGGCAAACGGCGCGGAGCGCCTCCATTCTCTCGCTCCGCCGGCAGTTCTCCGGCGGTCACACCATCTGATCGTGGGGCAGGCCGAAGCTCACCGCAATGGCAAAGTCCACCTTCTCCATCACTGCCTCCTCCACATGACCCATCCGCTCCCGCAGCCGCTTCTTATCCAGGGTCCGCACCTGCTCCAGCAGGACAATGGAATCCCGGCTCAGTCCGCAGCTCTGGTCCACGGGAAGATCGATATGTGTCGGCAGCCGGGCCTTGCCCGTCTGGGAGGTAATGGCCGCCGCGATCACGGTGGGGCTGTAACGGTTTCCGGTGTCATTTTGAATAATCAAAACTGGCCGGACGCCGCCCTGTTCGCTGCCCACCACCGGGGAGAGATCGGCATAGTAAATATCGCCGCGCTTGACACTTGTATCCACAAAGTTCACACTCCGCCGAAAGAAGTACCCGTCACCGAAGGCTCTTCGGTGAGGCCACTTTCATTCTCCCACGCAACCGCGGAATTTATACGCCGGGCGTAAAATTCCGGCGCTGCCGCCCCCGACATATTGTATGCGGAAGGCGGTGCGAACGTACCGGTCAAAGCAGCCGCAGGCTCCGCTCCACCACCTGGCCGTTCTCCAGATACAGCCGGGGAACCCGCTTGCTCACCGCACAGGTCAGCTCATAGGGGATGGTCCCCAGAATCTCCGCCAGGACATCCACCCTCTGGCGCTGACCAAACAGTTCCACGGCATCCCCCACATGGACCTGGGAAAGCCCTGTCAGATTCACCATGGTCATGTCCATACAGATCCTGCCCAGAACCGGCGCCGGTCCCTCCTCGGTCCACACCGACATCCGGCCGGAAAGCCCCCGGAACAGTCCGTCGGCATAGCCGATGGGCAGCACCCCCACCCGGGTCTTTTCCCGGGTGCGGTACGTCCGGCCATAGCTGATGTCCGTATCCGGATCAAAGATCTTGATGGTGGACACACAGGACTTAAGCGTCATCACAGGCCGCAGATCCAGCCGCTGGGCGTCGGCACCGGCGCCGTACAGTGCGATGCCCGGCCGTACCATATCCAGATACATCTCCGGGTACCGGGCCAGAGCGCCGCTGTTGGCACAGTGCCGGATGGCAAACGTCTGCCCCCGTGCTTCCAGAGCTGCCAGCACCCGCTGGAAGACACCGAATTGCTCCCGGGTATAGGCCTCACTGCCGGGATCATCCTCGTCGGCGGCGGCGAAATGGGTGAAAATCCCCTCCGCCTCCAGATGCGGCAGACGGCAGGAGGCGGCAATCGCCTCCACGCCCCCATCAAAATGATCGCCCCGCACCAAAAAGCCCAGCCGGGACATCCCCGTATCCACCTTAATATGAACCCGCAGCGTCCCGCCGCACGCCGCGGCGGCGGCACTGTATTCTTCCGCCTTGGCACGGGCGGACACCGTCTGGGTAATGCGGTGGCGAATCAGCTCCGGGACCATCTCCGGGGGAGTATGGCCCAAAATCAAAATCGGCATAGAGATGCCGCCGTGACGCAGCTCCCGGGCCTCATCCAGGCTGGACACCGCCAGATAATCCGCACCCAGCGCCTCCAGCTTCCGGCCCACCTGGACGGCGCCGTGTCCATAAGCATCGGCTTTGACCACGCCCAGATACCGCACGCCCGGCCCAATCATCCGGCGGGCCTGACGGTAGTTATGCGCCAGGGCATCCAGATCCACTTCCGCCCAGGTCCGGCGCAGTATGCTCTCTTCCATTGTTACACGCCATCCTTTTCAACCGTCTTCCGGCAGAGTTTCTTCTACTGTATCACAAAAAGCAAAGCTCGTAAACTCCGCCGTCAAAATCGTTTCACCATCCACGGCGATCTCCCCCCGCACCGGGGTTCCCCCTTCCTGAGAAAGCCACACCGTGGAGATGATCTTTCCCCCCTGCGCCCCGCTCTGATCCATGGACAGCCGCAGACAGGGAATCTCCTGCCAGGTCTCCTCATTTTCCTCCAGGAGCCACCCCTCCCGCAGCGCATTCATCAGCCGGGGCAGGCACAACGCCGGACTGATCTCCTCGTCACTGATTCCGCCTGCGTTCAAACACAGGTCCTCATACTCCAGCGTCCAGTCCGTCTCCGATATCGCAGCCCGGATTCCGGCAATGGTCTCCGGCTCCAGCACCTCCACAGTAATTGCTCCATCCGGCACATACTCACACCGCAGCCGGGCTTGCCAGTCCAGGCCATCTTCCTGCCGGCAGGATACCACCGCCTCCATGGTGCAGCCCGTCATGGTGCGGTATGCCTCCCGGACATCATCCGGCGTTGTCGTTGTCTCCGTGTTTCCGCAGGCCGTGGCCAGCAGGCACAGGATCATCATTGGTACGCACAGCCATCTGCGCACCGTCTGCTCCCTCCTGTTCTTTTATTGCAGTTCCAAAAAGACCTCCGGCAGCGAGGCAATCACATCCTCCGGCGTCATGGCATACGCGCTCAGCCGCGCAGATGCCAGATCCCCGGCACGGCCGTGGATCCAGACGCCCGCCGCCGCAGCCTGGACCGCAGTGGCCCCCTGCGCCAGCAAGGAAGCAACGATTCCGGTGAGCACGTCGCCGCTGCCGCCCCGGGCCAGACCCGAACCGCCGGTGGTATTGACCAGCACGTTGCCCTCCGGCACTGCCACCACCGTCCGGTGGCCCTTGAGCACCAGCACGCATCCGTGGGCCTGGGCAAACTCCCGGGCCGCCCGGACCCGGTCTCCATGGGTCAGATCCCCGCCGATCCGGGCAAACTCCCCGTCGTGAGGCGTGAGGATGGTCACCCGCCCCCGGCGGGCGTCCAACTTATCCATATGCCCGGCCAGGGCGTTTATGCCGTCTGCATCCAGCACTACGGGCTTTTCCGTCTCCAGCAGGCCATGCACCAGTCGGGTCACCCGGTCGCTACGGCCCAGCCCCGGTCCCAGGGCCAGAACGTCACAGCCCGCCAGTTTGTCCCGCAATCCATGTAAAGCTTTATCACTAAACAGTCCATCCTTTTCAGGCAACGGAAATGGCATGGAACTGACGCACCGGGCAGCCTCAATGGGCCAGATACTCTCCGGCACCCCCAGGAATACCAGTCCGCAGCCGGAGCGAACCGCCGCCTCAGCAGCCAAGTACGGCGCGCCGGTATACCCCACGGCGCCGCTCACCACCAGCACTTTGCCGAAGGTTCCCTTATGACCATCCGCCTTCCGGGGCGGCAGCACTGCCTGCACAAAGGGCGCCTCCACAGACTGAATGGAACAGACCATCTGACGGACCAGGTCCTGGGGGATCCCGATTTCCTGCACCTCCACCGCACCGGAGTACAAAGCACCGTCTCCCACAGCCTGTCCGATCTTTTTAAATGTAAAGGTCACTGTCTTGTCAGCATTGACAGCACAGCCTAAAACCCGTCCTGTACTGGCGTCCACACCGCTGGCCACATCTGCGGCCACCACGGGAGCGGGACTCTCGTTCATCAGGGCAATGGCCCGGCCATAGCGGGACTCCGGGGAAATTTCCCGGGAAAGGCCTACGCCGAACACCGCATCCACAATCACATGACTGGTCAGCGCCCAGGCCCGCTGCTCTGCATTCTCCGGGTCAAAGGGTTCCAGCTCCACGCCGCATTCTGAGAGGCGGCCAGTCTCTTCCAGGGCATCCGGCGTCAGTTTTTCATAGTCTCCAACCAGAAATGTTTTTACCTTTACACCATTTAGAAACAGGATTCTTGCCGCCGCAATTCCGTCTCCCCCATTGTTGCCGCTGCCGCAGAATACTGCCGCCCGGCACTTTGCCGGACGCTCCGGCAGCAGGGAAAGGGCCGCCCGGGCCACGCCCTCCGCCGCCCGATCCATCAGATCAATGGATGGGATCTTCCGCTCCTCAATGGCCTGCCGGTCCAGTTCCCGCATCTGTGCGGCCGATGCCAGCTTCATGCCGATTCCTCCTTCATATTCAATCATCTGTAAGAATTGTGCTCATTATAGTGGATTTGTGGGCTGATTGCAATTCTTCTGTTTCCAATTTGTCACGCTTTTCCGCTATAAACCTGCTATCTTGAAGCCGTAAAGGAGGCGATTTCATGCGGCGCTCTCTGCTGATCTGGATCCTGCTGTTCTCCCTGCTCGCCGGATGTGCTCCGGCTTCTGCTCAGGAGCAGCCTGCTCCTCTGACGGAGGCAGACGTTCTCGACGCTTATACCCAGGCCGCCCAGGTGTATGACTGGTTTGATCTATACAGTCCCTCCACCGGTATCGAGGCTATCCAAACCGAGGAAGGAATCTTCTATCCCGTGGAAGAACCGGGACTGGAAACCATGGCGGATCTGGAAGCCCGGGTCCGGGCCTGCTTCGCGCCGTCCCTTGCGGAGCAGCTGCTCTCATCCGGCAATTACCGGGATCTCAACGGGCAGCTCTACTGTCTGGGCGGCGCCCGGGGAAGCAATCCGTATCTGCTGTCCAAAACCGTCCACGCTGCTGCGGTAAATGACGACCATTGGACCGTGACGCTGACCTTTTGGGCCGACTACCAGGATTCCATCCCCGTCCCCATTCCGGGAACCGACGACATGGCCTCTTCTTCCGTAGTCACCGTCGGATACTCCCAGGCCGTGCTGGACTACCAGCGCACCGAAGAGGGCTGGCGGTTCACCAGCTTCTGTGCCTCCGACGATCTGGACCTGGATGCGGACACCGTCTTTACCTTTTCCTATGATGGGGATTCCTTTGCAAGTGACGAGCCGGCAATGGACACCTGGTCCGATTATAAGCTGGGATGCTGGCTTCTGCATGCCGACGCCATGGGAGAAGGGGCTTCCACCCTGCTGACGCAGAGGTTTTTGGAGGACCCGGAGACGTGGTTTGCCGCCCTTGCGCCTTTGGCAGAAAGCCCCTTTGAACACGCCCAGATCGTTTTGGAATCTCCCGCCTGCGTCTATGCCTGGTTTTCTCAGGAGGAACAAGCACAGTTCGAGGAAATTCTCAATACGTATCAGCCGCGAAATGACGTTGAACAAGCCATGCTGGATATCCTCAACTCCGCAAAGGAACGGGCGATCCAGAATGCCGCGGAGTGTGCAGCCGCTTCCTTCTGTTTGGTCACAGACGGTTCTTTCCTGACGCTTGGCAGCCAGGAAGGAACCTATCCCTGGGGCAATGCCGCACTCCCGGCGGTTCCGGAATCCAGTGGAAGCGGCGACAACGGAGAAGCGCTCTATACCTTCTCTTTCGGCGGCGTGGATGTGGACTATTTCGTCTCCCCCGATCCCGGAGCAGATGAAGTGATCTTCCGGATGTTTACTGATGAACCGGGAGTCCAGACGCTGGGCGGGATCCAGGTGGGGTCCACCAGGGAGGCGCTTTTGGAGATCTATCCGGATGCACAGCCTTATTGCGCGCTCCAGTCCTCCCGGCCGGTATCCTTTGATGAAGTGTATGTTTACGAGCCCGGCGGATTTGCCTTTTGCAAACACATGGCCTTCTTCCTCCAAGACGGCGTTATAACCGCCATGGAAATGGAGGACCTGCTGGACGGCCGCCTGCTCTCCTGAATCTTCCAGCCCCAATCCGCTCCCCGGGGCGGATTGGGGCTTGCATTCCCCTTTTTGTTGTGTTATAAATGGTATTTGATATCAGCGATGAACGGGAAAATAACCGTCAAGCGCCGCCAAGAGAGGTCTGGTCACCGGCTGCAAGCCAGACTGCGGACGCCCGGTTTGGTTCGCCCGGGAGCTTCCGTGGAGACACGGCGGAACGTCCTCCGTTATCAGGACAGCAAGTGCGCACGGCTGGCCGTGTGAATTTGGGTGGTACCGCGGAAGGCAGGCCTTTCGTCCCAAGGTGGGACGGGGGGCCATTTCTTTTTGTCTGGAGGTGCCTGGGATGCGGGTACGGATCTACGATCCGGATCGAAAGAGCTGCTTTTGCACAGAATTATACGCACTCTTCGGCACCGGGATCTACGAGCAGTGTCTGGTGGTGCAGGACGGCTTGCTCCGCTGTTTTCCCCGGGTGCTGCCTCGTCCATCTGACGGGCAATATGAAACCCAGGTAAGTTTTGTGGATCCGGAGCTTCCGGCGGAGTGGATCGCCCTTCCCGATGCAGATCCCGCCTTTCATGGATATCCCTGGGTTCGGGAGGACCCGGCTGCCCTTTCCCGCCTGCTGGCGGGCGAAGCAGTCCCCTTGGCGGAAACCCGCCTGGCGGGACACCCTGTCTCGTCTCTGCTGCCGGGATGGAACTATGTGACCACCCAAGACCAAGCCGACGCCTTACTGGAGCAGGCCGCAGGGTTTCACGACTCCGTACTGGCCCAGCTGCACTATGTCAGCGGATCTTGTCTCAATTCCGATGGCTCCCTGACGGTAAGTGACCACATCCGCCAGGTCACCATGGAGTTTCACAGCCAGTGGTGTCCGCCGCTGGAGCTGGTGTTTGAGGCCGTCAAGGCGCTGAATCTGCGCCCCGGCGGAACGCAGAGCGTCTCCGCCCTCTGGGAGGCCACCATCCGCGTCCGGAACGCCGCAGTGTTCTTCTGCGACGGGTCTTGCGAGGATGAGGATACCTACCCCGGCACCAAGATTTGGGCCTATTCCCTGCGCTGGCGCTTTTTAAAACCACTTACTACATCCAAAGAAAAGGAGTTTAAGATCATATGAAAGAACAGTTGGAAGCCATCCGCAGCCAAGCGCTCACTTCCATCGCTGCGGCCCAGGACGCCGCCGCGCTGGAAGCGCTGCGGGTCCAGTATCTGGGCAAGAAGGGCGAACTGACCGCCGTTTTGAAGCAGATGGGCAAGCTCTCCCCCGAGGAGCGTCCCGTCATGGGACAGCTGGCCAACGAGGTCCGCTCCGCGGTGGAATCCGCCGTGGAATCCCAGTCCGCCGTGTTGGCCCAGAAGGCCATGGCCCAGAAGCTGGAGGATGAGACTCTGGATGTCACCATCCCCGGCAAGAAGGCCGCCATCGGCCACAAGCACCCCATGTACACCGTGCTCGATGAGATCAAGGAGATCTTCATCAACATGGGCTTTGAAATCATGGACGGTCCCGAGATTGAGCAGTCCGACTATAACTTCACCAAGCTCAACACCCCCGACGACCATCCCGCCCGGGAGTGGTCCGACACCTTCTATCTGGATGAGGACTCCCGCACCCTGCTGCGTACCCAGACCTCTCCCATGCAGATCCGCGCCATGGAGGAGCACGGTGTGCCCATCCGCATGATCTCCCCCGGCCGCGTCTACCGCAAGGATGAGGTGGACGCCACCCACTCCCCCATGTTCCATCAAATCGAAGGCCTGGTGGTGGACAAGGGCATCACCATGGCGGATCTCAAGGGCACGCTCAACGCTGTAATTCGGGAGATCTACGGCCCTGACACGGTTACCCGCTTCCGTCCCCACCACTTCCCCTTCACCGAGCCCTCCTGCGAGGTGGACATTCAGTGCCACAAGTGCGGCGGCGTCGGCTGCCCCACCTGCAAGGGCGAGGGCTGGATCGAGGTACTGGGCGCCGGTATGGTGCATCCCAAAGTACTGCGGGGCTGCGGCGTGGATCCGGACGTGTACTCCGGCTATGCCTTCGGCATGGGTCTGGAGCGGCTGGCCATGGGCCAGTTCAAGATCAGCGACCTGCGGTTGATCTTCGAAAATGACATCCGCTTCCTGGAGCAGTTCTAAGGGAGGAAAACAGACATGAAATTATCCAGAAAATGGCTCAATGAATTTGTGGATCTTGGCTCTGTCGGCGATCGGGAATTCGCCGAGGCCATGACCCTTTCCGGCTCCAAGGTGGAAGTCACCGAGGTGCTCAATGACTCTTTGCAGAATGTGGTGGCCGGACGGATCGTCTCCATGGAACGCCATCCCGACTCCGACCATATGTGGGTCTGCCAGATCGATGTGGGCGAGGCGGAGCCGATCCAGATCGTCACCGGCGCCTGGAACATTCACGAAGGGGATCTGGTCCCTGTGGCCAAGCACAAATCCCTGCTCCCCGGCGGTGTAAAGATTGAAAAGGGCAAGCTCCGGGGCGTGGTGTCCAACGGCATGCTCTGCTCCCTCAAGGAGCTGGGCCTCACCGCTGAGCACGACTATCCCGAAGCCGTCATCACCCCCGCCGCTCTGCTGAACGACTACAAGCCTCTCAACCCCGAAAAGCCCTCCATCCCCGCCGACATTGCCCCCGGCGCTCCGATCTTCGGCTCTGTCAAGGCTGCTCGGGCTGTGAAGGTGGACTGCGGCAGCGTCTTCACCGTCACCTGTGACTGCGGCGGCGAGACCGTGTCCGTCACCACCCCCTGCTCCAACATCCACGTTGGCGATCTGGTAGCCCTGAATACCCAGACCCAGCACATCTGCACTCTGGAGGACCTCCATGCCCAGCAGGCGGAGTTCCCCCACTGCATCTCCGATGGCATCTGGGTGCTCAACGGTCTGGATGGTGTCAAACCCGGCGACGACATGGCCGTAGTCATCGGTGCTGACGACCATGTGGTGGAATTTGAAATCACCCCCAACCGCCCGGACTGCCTGAGCGTCATCGGTCTTGCCCGGGAGGCCAGCGCCACCTTCGGCAAAGAGCTTCATCTCCATACGCCGGAGATTCAGGGCTGCGGCGACTCCATCGCCAACTATGTGGACATCGAGATTGAGGACGGGGACCTGTGCCCCCGCTACACCGCCCGGCTGGTGAAAAACGTCAAGATCCAGCCCTCCCCCGCCTGGATGCGGGAGCGGCTGCGCAATTCCGGCGTTCGTCCCATCAACAACATCGTGGACATCACCAACTACGTCATGCTGGAATACGGCCAGCCCATGCACGCCTTTGACTTCTCCTGCGTGGACGGCGGCACCATCGTGGTACGCACCGCCCGTCCCGGCGAGACCATCCAGACCCTGGACGGCAACGTTCGGGAGCTGACGGAGTCCATGCTGTGCATCTGTGACCAGGACAAACCCGTGTGCGTGGCCGGTGTCATGGGCGGCGCCAACAGCGAGATCATCGGCGACACCGCCATGGTGCTCTTCGAGTCCGCCAACTTCAACGGCGCTTCCGTCCGCCGCACCGCCACCGCCCTGAACATGCGCACCGAGGCCTCCGCCCGGTATGAAAAGGGTCTGGATCCCATGAACACCATGAAGGCCGTGCAGCGTGCCTGCGAGCTGGTGGAGCTGCTGGGTGCCGGCGAAGTGGTGGACGGCGTCATGGACGTCATCGCCCGGGACAGCAATCCCGTCACCGTGGAACTGGAGCCGGAGAAGGTCAATGCCCTGCTGGGCACCGACGTCCCCGAATCCGAGATGCGCCGGATTCTCCTCTCCCTGGGCTTCACCCTGGAGGGCAGCACCATTTTCGTCCCCTCCTGGCGCTCTGACGTGGAGCATAATGCCGATATCGCGGAGGAAGTGGCCCGGTTCTACGGCTACAACAACATTCCCAACACGCTCTCTTCCGGCATCAATCCCCGCCGCGGCTTCTCCCCCGTCCAGAAGGCCGAAAACAGCATCGGCGCACTGTGCCGGTCCGCGGGCTACAATGAGATCATCACCTATTCCTTCATCAGCCCCACCTATTACGACAAGATCGATCTGCCCAAGGACTCCCCCCTGCGCACCTCCATGCGGATCCTCAATCCCCTGGGTGAGGATACCTCCATCATGCGTACCACAACCCTGCCCTCCATGCTGGAGATCCTGACCCGGAACTACAATTACCGCAACAAGTCCGCCCGGTTCTATGAGCTTGGCCGCACTTATTTTGCCAAGCAGGACGGTTCCGGCATGGCCGACGAACCCAAGGTGCTCTCCTTGGGCGCCTATGGTCCCGAGATGGACTTCTTCACCATCAAGGGCGCCGTGGAAACCGTGCTGGAAGGCCTGCGGATCAGCGACGTCCGGTTCACTGCCGAGCGGGAGAATCCCTCCTATCACCCCGGCCGCTGCGCCAAGGTTTACGCCGGCGATACCCTGCTGGGCGTTCTGGGCCAGATTCACCCCCATGTAGCCGCCAATTACGGCGTGGACTGCGAGCTCTACGCCGCCGAGCTGTCCTTTGATGCGCTGTATGGCAGCATGGGCCAGCGGCCTGTCTATCAGCCCCTGCCCAAGTTCCCTGCCGTTACCCGGGACATTGCCGTGGTCTGTGACCGCACTGTACCGGTGGCGGATCTGGAGGCCTGCATCCGCAAGGGCGCCAAGGGTCTTTTGAAGGAAGTCACGCTCTTTGATATCTATACCGGTACTGGCATCCCTGAGGGTAAAAAGAGCGTCGCCTTCAATCTCACCCTCCGCGCCGACGACCGCAGCCTGACCGCCGAGGAAGCCGATGCCGACGTCAAGAGCATTTTGGAGCTGCTGGCGTCCCAGTTGGGTGCCGTCCTGCGCTGAACATTTTTGCTTTGAGTAAAAATCTTTCAGTTTTTTCGCATTGAAACGCTTTACAGCTTTTCAAAAATCGAGTATACTATATACCATGTTGGTAATCGCTCCAGAGAAAGAAAGGTGGTGTCTGTATGGACGATTTTACCCGGAAATTCAGTATCGCACTGGAGAAGGACGCGGAGATCCATCAAATCCTCTCCACGGTCTATCAGGCATTGGAGGAAAAGGGCTATAATCCAATCAATCAGATTGTGGGCTATATTCTCTCCGAAGACCCCACCTATATCACCAATCACAACAATGCCCGGACCCTGATCCGTAAAATTGATCGGGACGAGCTGCTGCAGGTATTGGTTCGGAAATATTTGGGGCAGTAACAAAAGTTACAGTTTGATACCGATCCCGCAGAGTTTGGTCGCGGCAAACGTAGGCTACGACCAGATTCTGCGGGACATTTTTGTACTTTTTTGTGAGATTTGCAAAAAACAGGAGAATTTTTCCGTCAAATTCCCCCGCTGGATTTATTGACAAGTCGGAAAAAATCTGTTACAATTTGGTTACAATTTTTTCAAAGGAGTATTTTCATGGCTGAAAACAAAGCAAAGAGCGAAGGTTTGATTTATAAGGGCCATCCTCTCCGCCGGGTCGACAATCTGATCTATTACGGCACGATGGCTGAAAAATATATTATTATGATGCAGGTCCTTTCCACGAAGAAAGAGCAGGATCTGGAAGTGGCCACCAAGGTTTCCGTTCAGCTGCAGCTGACCGATCCGGATCTCAAGTCTCGGGACCGCGTGGTAAAAAAGAGCGAAAAGGACAGTCTTTACGCCGCAATGGATATTGCCGCCATCTGGCTGGACCGGGCTTTGGCCGGAAAGTGATTTCTCTCTACAAATGATTTGAAAGGATGCTGCACCAATGACACATTTCGCAGGTAAGGCGGCCAAAGTTCTCTTTCTGACCGCTGTGACGACCACCGTGCTGGCTGTTTCCGCTATGGCCGCAGAGAGCGATGTTGCCATCGCTGTGGGCTCTACTACCGGCTCTTCCCTGAGACTTCGTTCCGAGGCCTCTACCTCCGCTTCCATCGTCACAACCCTGGATAAAAGCGTAGCTGTTGCCGTGCTGGATGATTCCATTGATGGTTGGTACAAAATCAGCTATGAAGGAAATGCTGGTTATGTTTCCGCCGACTATTTGATCATCGATCAGGACAACATCTTCGAGTCTTACGGGGAAGTGAATTCGGACGGCGTGAACGTCCGCTCCGGTCCCTCCACCGACAGCTCGGTTCTGGCTTCTGTGGACACCGGCTCCATTGTTACGGTAAATTCCTTTGTCGACGGCTGGTACAGCGTCACCTGCCAGTATGGTACGGAGGGTTACATCCGCAGCGATTTCCTGGACCTGACCAGTTCTGACGGTTCCTCCAGCGGCAGCAGTATCGTCGATACCGCCCGCCAGTACCTGGGCACCCGCTATGTCTATGGCGGCGCTTCCCCCAGCGGCTTTGACTGCTCCGGTTTCACCATGTATGTTTACCAGCAGTTTGGCTACTCCCTTCCCCACACCGCCACCGGCCAGTGGCAGAGCGGAATCGGTACCAAGGTCTGGAGCATCGGTGCCCTGCAGCCCGGCGATCTGGTGTTCTTCAATGATCCTAGCCGCAACGCCGGAAAGGCCTGCTCTCACGCCGGCATCTATATTGGAAACGGTCAGTTCATTCACTCCTCTTCTTCCCGCAGCAACGGTGTTATCATCAGTGATCTGACCAGCGGCTACTACAATACATATTTCGTCGGCGGCATTCACGTTTGATTTTCGCCTCAAAGCGGCACGCAGATTCTGTGTGCCGCTTTTTTATGCGCTTTTCTCTTGCCTTTTGCATTTACGCCTGCTATAATACTTTTTTAGTGCAAAAAATGCCAAAAACGAGGTTGATTAAATGGAAATGGAAACGATGTACCAGCAGTTGGGCGTAAGTCCCGCTGTTTATCAATATGGAGAATCCGTTTTGCGGGCTCTGCGGGAACGGTTTGATGCAATCGATCAAACCGCAGAGTACAACCAGGGCAAGGTCCTGGCCGCCATGCAGAAAAACCGGGTCAATGCCACGCACTTTGCCGCTACCACCGGCTACGGCTACGACGATGAGGGCCGGGACAATCTGGAGCGGGTCTACGCCGACGTGTTCCACACGGAGGCTGCCCTGGTTCGTCCTCAAATCACCTGCGGTACCCATGCCCTGACGGTGGCGCTGTCCGCCAATCTCCTGCCTGGGGATGAACTGCTCTCCCCGGTAGGCGCCCCCTATGATACTCTGGAGGAAGTCATCGGTATCCGGGAGAGCAAGTGCTCTCTGAAAGAATACGGCGTTACCTACGCCCAGGCAGACCTGAAGCCCGACGGTTCCTTCGACTATGACGCCATCCGGGCCGCTATCAATGAGCGCACCAAACTGATCACCATTCAGCGCTCCAAGGGCTACGCCACCCGTCCCTCCTTCTCCGTCCAGCAGATTGGGGAACTGATTGCTTTTTGCAAGCAGATCAAGCCCAATGTCAAGGTCATGGTGGACAACTGCTACGGCGAATTTGTGGAGCGGCTGGAGCCCTCCGATCTGGGCGCCGACATGGTTGTCGGCAGCCTGATCAAGAACCCCGGCGGCGGACTGGCTCCCATCGGCGGCTACATCTGCGGCACGAAGGAGTGCATCGAGCGGTGCGCCTATCGTCTTTCCGCGCCCGGTCTGGGCCAGGAAGTCGGTGCCAACCTGGGATTGATGCCCGCATTCTATCAGGGCCTCTTCCTCTCCCCCACCGTGGTTTCCGGTGCCCTCAAGGGCGCTATCTTCGCCGCCAATATCTACGAGCGGCTGGGATTCTCCTGTGTCCCCAATGCCACGGAGGACCGTCACGACATCATCCAGGCCGTCACCTTGGGCAGCCGGGAGGCCATGATGGCCTTCTGCCGCGGGATCCAGGCCGCGGCCCCGGTGGACAGCTATGTCACGCCGGAACCCTGGGCCATGCCGGGCTATGACTCCGACGTCATCATGGCAGCCGGTGCCTTTATCCAGGGCAGTTCCATTGAGCTCTCCGCCGACGGCCCCATTCGTCCGCCCTATGCCGTCTACTTCCAGGGCGGCCTGACCTGGTACCATGCCAAGCTGGGCATCCTCATGAGTTTGCAGAAGCTCTGTGATGCCGGATTGGTGTCTCTTCCGGAATAAAAAAGTGGACTGCCCATACGGGCAGTCCTTTTTTATGTGGTTCCGTTTTGAATTTTCCGATCCAGGCGGGCCAGGAAGAAGGCCAGGCCAAATCCTCCGGCACAGCACAGCGCCGAGAGCAGCACCTCTCCCACACCGGTATACGTTGTGGGAACAATCACCAACGTTGTGGCCAGCACAATTCCCAGAATCCCATGGAATGTGACCGCGTAAAAGCGCTTGAAAAACCAGGTCATCAGCCGGGCCAGCAAAGCGACCGTGAGAATCAATCCCGGCAGGCACGCTGATAAAACCAGCAGATCCAGCCGCGCCATTCCCTCCAGCATGGGCTGATACAGTCCAAGCGCCATCATAACGGATGAGGACGTCATCCCGGGAATCACGACACTCAGTCCAAACAGGACCCCGCAGAAGTTGTACCACCAGAAATTCGGCTCCACCACTGCATGGGCCACATGGCTGACATAGAACAGCCCTCCGAATACCGCCGCCGCGCATACCAGCAGACTCACCCACGCGCCGGGTGTGCGGCCTTCCTTTCCCGCTTCCCGGAACAGGGCCGGAATCGTGCCCACAATCAATCCGATAAACAGCCACACGGTCACTGTAGCAGACTGATCCAGGCAGACGGCAATCCCCTTGGCAAAAGCCACAAATCCTACACACCAGCCTGCAATCAACGGCGGAATCCGCCCCCAGTATTGCGGGATGGCACGCCGGGGATAGGTCAAAATTTCCATCATGGGCTGATAGATATCAAATACCACCGCCAGCACACCGGCGGAAACGCCAGGCAAAATCGCGCTGGCTCCCAGAAGGATTCCGCACAGAGCATCCCGCAGCCATCGTACCACCAAATTCTGATTCCGCGGTTTTCTCATGTGCCTGCGCTCCTCCTTGCCTTTTCAAAACATGATAGCAGTTTTGCCTTCCACTTGCAATCCAATACTGTTCCGTTCCCTGAAAAAAATGGTGTTTTCGCGGAATGTTCCGTCTTTTTATGAATAGTACACAAATTATACGCAATCGTTTTAGCGGCTTCTTGGGGATTCCCCCGTTGACAACCGGCATCAGAACGTGTAAACTGCTTACTAAACAAAACAAAATCAACCCAAAGACGATGAAGAGAAGAGTACGCAGGCAGATACGCCACAGAGAGCCCTGTTTGGTGGAAAGGGGCGCGGAAGGGCCTGGGGAACATGGTCTCGGAGTTGCGTGGCCGACTGCCCCAGCGGCATAGGTTACGACGTGATGCGCACGTGACAGCGCAGGAGTGTGTTGGCACTTCTTAAGGCCGCCTTCGTGAGAAGGCGTGCGAACCAAGGTGGTACCACGGCGCGTTTGTGCGTTCGTCCTTGAGGCTTACGAGCTTCAAGGACTTTTTTATTTTCCCCGAAATCCCCAATATCTCAAAAGGAGGTGTGATATTGTGAGCGAACCCATCATTCAAATCCAAAACCTGAGCAAGGTCTTTGGCAGCGGAGAAACCGCTGTTCACGCCCTGGACCAGATCGACCTGGAGATCCAGCAGGGCGAAATCTTCGGCATCATCGGCCTTTCCGGCGCCGGAAAAAGCACGCTGGTCCGCTGCATGAACCTCTTGGAGCGTCCCACCAGCGGCACCATTGTGGTCAATGGACAGCGTTTGGCCTGGACAGAGGACGACGGCTGCCAGTCCTTCATTTCCGAGCGGGAATTGCGTCAGGTCCGGCGGAACATCACCATGATCTTTCAGGGATTCAACCTGCTGATGCAGCGCACCTGTTTGAAGAATGTATGTTTCCCCATGGAACTGTGCGGCGTCCCGGCAGCTGAGGCCCGGAAGCGGGCGGAAGAACTTCTGGATCTGGTCGGTTTGAAGGATAAGGCCGGTTCCTATCCGGCACAGCTCTCCGGCGGCCAGAAGCAGCGGGTAGCCATTGCCCGAGCCCTGGCCACAAACCCCAAGGTTTTGCTGTGCGATGAGGCCACCTCCGCCCTGGACCCCACGACAACCACTTCCATTCTGGAGCTGCTCAAGGACCTCAATCACAAGCTGGGTGTAACCGTGGTAGTCATCACCCACCAGATGAGTGTCATTGAAGAAATCTGCACCCGGGTCGCCATTCTGGACGGCGGCGTTATCGCTGAACAGGGCGCGGTGGAAGAGATCTTCTCCCACCCCACCACTGATGCCGCACGGCGTCTGGTCTATCCCGGCGGTGTCAGCGTACAGCAGTATCCGGCGGGCACCCACGCCGTCCGGGTGGCGTTCAACGGCGGCACTGCCTATCAGCCGCTCATCGCTTCCCTGGCCATTGACTGCGGCGTAAAGGTGAATATCCTGGGCGCCGATACCCGTAATATTGACGGGAAGGCCTTCGGCACCATGCTGCTGGGTCTGCCGGACAATCCCAACGACGCTGCCCGTGCTCTGAGCTATATTCGTTCTCAACCCAACGTCACCGCTGAGGAGGTGGAGTACCATGTTTGAAACCATTTCTGCTTTCTGGGCCGACTATGGCAACGTCCTGATCGAGGGCACCTGGGAAACCCTGATCATGGTCGCACTCTCTACGGCGCTGGCCTACGTCATCGGCGTTCCTCTGGGCGTCGCGCTCATTGTCACCCAGCCCCAGGGCATCCGGCCTCACAAGGGCCTCTACGGCGTGTTGGGCTGGATCGTCAATATCGGACGCTCCCTCCCCTTTGCCATTTTGCTGGTGGCCATCATGCCGTACACCCGCTTCCTGGTGGGTACCGCCATCGGTGTCCGGGGCGCCATCCCGCCCCTGGTGATCTCCGCGGCTCCCTTCGTGGCCCGCATGGTGGAGACTTCTCTCAGTGAGGTGGATGCCGGCGTCGTGGAAGCCGCCCAATCCATGGGCGCCTCTCCCCTTCAGATTGTCCGAAAGGTTTATCTGCCGGAGGCGATGCCCTCCCTGGTCCTGGGCGGCGCCATCTCCGTGGTGACGATTCTGGCCTATACCGCTATCGCCGGTATGGTCGGCGCCGGCGGCCTGGGCAGCATTGCCATTCAGTACGGCCACAACCGCGGCATCACCTCTTTGATGTGGGTGACGGTGGTCTTCCTCATCATCTTCGTACAGATCGTCCAGTGGGTATTCAACTGGTGGTCCAAGCATATCGATAAGCGGCTGAAGTAATCCCCTTTGGTTTTCATCGTTTGTCTCTTGGAATTCCGGCAGACGTTTGAAATAATATTTTCATTGCAAGATTCAGTATTGGAGGAAATGAACTATGAGTAAGAAGATTCTGGCCCTGCTGCTGGGCCTGACCCTGTGCCTGTCCCTGGCCGCCTGCGGCGGCAGCAACGACACCGCAGAGAGCACGGGCGATTCTGCGGAGAACGGTGATACGGCCGAGACCACCACGACTCTGACCGTGGCCGCCTCCCCCACGCCCCATGCGGTGATTCTGGAGGCCTGTGTCCCCCTGCTGGCGGAGCAAGGCATTGAGCTGGTTGTCAACCAGTACGATGACTATGTGGTGCCCAACACCGCTGTGGAGGATGGCGATGAGGATGCCAACTACTTCCAGCACCTGCCTTATCTGGAGGAGTTCAACGAGACCCGCGGCACTCACCTGGTAGATGTCGCCGGTGTCCATATCGAGCCCATGGGCATCTATGCCGGCCGTGTGGAGTCCCTGGAAGATCTGCCCGACGGCGCAGTGATCGGCGTACCTAATGACCCCACCAACGAGGGCCGTGCCCTGCTGCTGCTGGAAGCCCAGGGCCTGATCACCCTGGACGACAGCTCCAACCTCTCCGCTACCCCCAACAACATCGTTGACAATCCCAAGAACCTGCAGTTCGAGGAGATCGAGGCGCAGACCCTGCCCAGCTCCCGGCCCGATCTGGACCTGGCGGTCATCAATTCCAACTACGCTCTGGGTGCCGGCCTGAATCCCACCACGGATGCTCTGGCCATTGAGTCTTCCGACTCTCCCTATGTCAACGTGCTGGTGGTGAAAGAGGGCAACGAGAACAATGAGGCAGTCCAGGCTCTGGTGGAAGCCCTGCACTCCGACACGATCCGCGACTTCATCAATGAAGAGTTTGACGGCGCGGTGGTTCCCGCATTCTAAGCTCAATTCAATCATGAGATATCTTGGACTCCCGACAGTATTGGTCGGGAGTCCATTTTTTCTTTAGACGAAACAGAAAAAATTGTCCAACTTTTTCCCTCCAGGCAGTGGTTTTTCTGATTTCTGCGTGCTAAAATGTCGTTAATCATTTTGTGTTGAGGGTCTGCGGATGCAGATCCATGGGAGGTTCGAGAAACATGGCGCAAAGCCACGGAAAAACGTATGAAATCGATATGTGCAGCGGGGCAATCCTGCCAAAGCTGCTCCAGTTTACGGTCCCACTTATGTGTTCCAGTGTTTTGCAGCTGTTATTCAATGCCGCAGATATCATTGTTGTGGGACGGTTTGCCGGTGACAACTCTTTGGCAGCAGTGGGCTCCAATTCATCCATCATTGCCCTGCTGACCAATTTGTTCATCGGCCTTTCTGTCGGCGCCAACATTTTGGCCGCACGGTTCTTCGGTGCCAACGATCGGGAAAGTCTGAGCCAAACGGTACACACCTCAATGCTGATCAGTCTGCTCAGCGGTATTTTCCTGGCCATTGCAGGCGCATGCGGTGCCCGGACCATTTTGGTATGGATGCAGACGCCATCCAATGTTTTGGATCTGGCCACACTCTACTTGCGCATTTATTTCCTGGGCATGCCTGCCACCATGCTTTATAACTTCGGTGCAGCCCTGCTCCGTGCTGTGGGAGATACCCGCCGCCCACTGTATTTCCTTCTGACTGCCGGCATCGTCAATGTCATTTTAAATCTGTTCTTCGTGATTGTATGCTCTCTGGATGTAGCGGGTGTCGCTCTCGCCACCGTTATTTCCCAATGCATCTCGGCATTTCTGGTAGTTTTATGTATGATCCGGGAGACAGGCGCTGTTCATCTGGATCTGCGGAAGCTGCACATCTGGCCGGTACGGCTCAAGCAAATTCTGCAGACAGGACTGCCCGCTGGTTTCCAAGGCATCCTGTTTGCCCTGTCCAACGTGGTCATCCAGTCCAGCATCAACTCCTTTGGAGAGACCATCATGGCAGGAAATGCCGCAGCTGCAAATCTGGAAAACTTCATCTATGTTTCCCTCAATGCGTTTTATCAGGGGAACATCTCTTTTACCAGTCAAAATCTGGGCGCCGGAAAACTGGATCGGATTCCCAAAATTCTGCATTGCGCTCAGCTGTGCGTTTTAGTTCTGGGAACATTCTTGGGGGTCCTCGCAGCATTGTTTGGCCCTCAGCTGCTGGGGATTTACTCCCAAAGTCCCGATGTCATTTCTGCCGGAATGGACCGGCTTCTGATTGTTGGAATCACTTACGCAATATGCGGCCTTATGGATACGACGGTTGGGTCCCTGCGCGGAATCGGTTATTCAGTTCTTCCTATGCTGGTTACTCTGATCGGTGCCTGCGGCCTTCGTATTCTGATCGTCGCTACACTCTTCCAAGTGCCTGGGTTCCATACCGTACAAACCGTTTACTGGTCCTATCCCATTTCCTGGACCTTGACGTTCCTGGCACATATTTGCTGTTACTGCTGGGCATTTCGGCGAGTACGCCGCCATTTGACGGAACCTTCCTCCCCCAGCATCCTGAGAAATAAATAAAAGCAACATGGAATATTCCATGTGGCTTTTATTCTTCCTGTCCCCCCTCCAACAAGGGGCTGTACATCATAATCGCATCATTGGTAAAGAGGGGCTCCTCACGTATCCACGTGCCTTCCAGGGACCAAACTTCCCGCACCAAACGATTATGCCGGACATATCCGCCCCAAGCAGCCTGATCCATTCTGGCTTCCCGCTCCACAATCCGATACTGCACCTCTGGCTTTTCTATACTTCGCCATGCACCTTCCAGATCATGCTCTCCTACACAAATGCAGAGTTGAAATATTTGATCGGTATCGTTGCGGATCATCAGATCCCGGTGCGGATACGCACAGGTCGCACCGCTGCCGAAAGGCTGGGTACGGTTGGCATCCGGAAACACATCATGAGAATGACGGTACCGCTCTATCACGGTCAGGGGGGTGTGCAACGTCATCCAGAAAATCAGATTGGAGAGCTGGCAAAGTCCTCCGCCCACGTCGCCGCCGATCCGGCCCAGAAACAGCACCATCCCCTCCCGATAGCCCTTTTTCCGGGTAGGTTTTCCAATTAGGCGCCAGTAACTAAATGTCTCGCCAGGCCTTAAAAGAAGCCCATCCAACTGGGCAACTGCCAAACGTAAATTGATGACTTTATTCTTCTGCCACTCCATCTCTTCACCTCTCAGATGTCGAATGAGAGGTGTTTTGTGCTCAAATTGAATTTCGGGCAGCTGCTCTTCAGACCGAATTTTGGCCCAGTGAAACGCTGGAGAACACCATAGCAAATATCGTTTTCCGGTATAATAGGCCTTTCCTAGGCGCAGCCGCAGCCAACTCCTATGAATAGGCGGGCGAAGTTCTCGACTGTTGGGATTTACCATGTGTATCCCCCCTTTTCTCTCACTGTATCATATCATCAAATCGGAATTCAAGAGGATAACAAAAAAAGCGAGAGTCTTTCGACTCTCGCTAGTGTTGGCGCTACCTATCTTCCCGGGCCGTCGCCAGCCAAGTATTGTGGGCAGAAACGAGCTTAACTACCGTGTTCGGAATGGGAACGGGTGGACCCTCGTTCTAATCAGCACCAACTATGTCTCCCGGATCTCTCCAGAGAACATTCACACTATACTCTTTTCTTCGCGCTTTGTCAAGGGATTTTTGGTGACCCGTACCGGATTCGAACCGATGTTAACGGCGTGAGAGGCCGCTGTCTTAACCACTTGACCAACGGGCCAT
>ENA-UEYL01001008-UEYL01001008.1-human-gut-metagenome-genome-assembly--contig:-NODE-1008-length-25845-cov-4.086930_pt1 | contig 25845 bp, 31 predicted proteins | sample MGYA00242941_ERZ507946 | MGnify/ENA primary metagenome ERZ507946 (study PRJEB26167, sample SAMN06115482) | human gut metagenome | host: Homo sapiens | place: China:Guizhou | collected 2015-03-11...
CGAGAACCTAAATCTCGCATGTCTACCAATTCCATCACAGGCGCATATTCAATTTTCCTCGATTTCTCCTCGCGGATGGTACCCGAGGTAGGGACTCTTAGTTACTATTTATACAAACAAAAAATCACCTTGTTTGCCATAGAACAAAATCAATCTTCTTCACATCTGTAATATCTATATTAGGGAAATTAGAATCAAATACCGCAACCTTTGATTTGGCCTCGGGAGTCTGATACCAATCACAGATTTTTTGATAAGTGTCAAGAACTCTCTGAAAACGAGATTTACAAGAATAATACGGGGCCTTCAAACCCAGATTGGAAAGCACATACTTATCCCATACCGGCATCTCCGGTCGAACCGTTGCCAGCAACTTGCTGGAAAAAGAGGCATGAATACAGCCTGTTTCTTGAAACAAATAAGTCAGAACTTGCGCATATGTAAGTGCATTATCAAACTTATGCTCCTCCAAATAGCGATAGAAACAACAATAAAATCTTTCGGAGCGTTGGCGCATTCTATAATACCCATTAAACAGGCGCTGAAATTCCCGATCTTTAGATACATCCGTTTGATATAGGCTAGTCATAATAGAACAATACTTCTGAAGGCCTATTCCTATCTTCTCTATAGATGTATCCACAACGGTCCACCTTTCACTGAGGTGACAGCACCTAAATCCGTCGAGTCTACCAATTCCACCACGCCCGCAGATATGAGCGGCAGAGCTACCTGTCGCTATTTTACTGTCCTCTGATTTTTGCACGGCGAGGAACCGAGGCGGAGCATAACGCTTGATCCGCATCTATAAAACAAGATGGACCTGCTTTTACCAAAGAATGAGCACGGCGAATGATGGGGTGAAAACCCTACACTGAGGTGACAGCACCTAAATCTCGCATGTCTACCAATTCCATCACAGGCGCATATTCAGTTTAAAGATCGCGGGCACCAGAAATGGAACGGTAATTCTCCACTGAGGTGACAGCACCGAAATCCTGCGCATCTGCCAAGTCCGCCATACCCGCATATCAACTTTTCCTTTGGATGATATTCTACAGCTGCTGAACCCTATACTCAGCACATATAATCATACCCAACTGCAGAAAAAAAGTCAATGAAAACAGATACTTAAAATCCAGTTAGCTATTGACAACCGTGGTTAGCGGTGGTAAACTTACCCTGTTAATTGGTTAGACATCGCAAACTGCAAAATATCTATACTGAGAAAGGAGTGATTCCTATTATGCCCCTCTCCCTCTCGCAAACTGGCTGCGTGGCAAATATTAAGGCCATTCGCGGCAAGGATGAGACCCGTCGATTTCTGGAGAATCTGGGTTTTACCGTTGGGCAGCCCGTTACAGTAATCGCTCAACTCAATGGAAATCTGATCGTTAATGTAAAGGATAGCCGGGTGGCTATCAGTCAGAGCATGGCAAACCGCATTATGGTATGACGTGCTTTGGATGTGGTTGGAGAACATAGCGATGAGTAAGACACTCAAGCAGGTCAAGTGCGGTGAAACCGTCACCGTACAAAAGCTGCAGGGAGAAGGCCCCGTCAAGCGCCGGATCATGGACATGGGAATCACCAAAGGTACCAGCATTTTTGTGCGCAAGGTGGCTCCTCTGGGCGATCCGGTCGAAGTGACCGTCCGAGGCTACGAGCTTTCTCTGCGCAAGGCGGATGCAGATATGATCCTGGTGGAGTAATTCCACCGGTTCTGTTTGACCGCTTTTATTTTTGTCTATGGATTAGCATAAGCTAATTAAAAGGAGGAAGCAATCATGTCCATTCGCATGGCACTGGTGGGCAACCCAAACTGCGGCAAAACCACCATGTTCAACGCCATGACCGGAGCCAACCAATATGTGGGCAACTGGCCTGGCGTTACAGTAGAAAAGAAGGAAGGCAAACTGAAAGGACATCCCGATGTCACTGTCACTGATCTGCCCGGCATCTACTCCCTCTCCCCTTACACCTTGGAAGAGGTGGTCAGCCGAAACTACCTGCTCAATGAACATCCTGATGTGATCATCAATCTGGTGGACGCTACCAACATTGAGCGCAACCTCTACCTCACCACTCAGGTCCTGGAGTTGGGGATCCCTGTGGTGGTCGCGCTGAACATGATGGATGTCATCAAAAAGCGTGGCGACCAGATCAACAGCATCAAGCTGTCAGAAAAGCTGGGCTGCCCGGTCATTGAGGTCTCTGCGCTACGGGGCTCCGGACTGAAGGAGCTGTATAACAAGGCGATTGAGGTGGCCTCTCTAAAGGAGCCCTTCCGTCCGGTTCATTCGTTCCAGAAGCGGGTGGAGCAGGCACTGGAAGTGATTGAAAATAATATCTCCGGCCATGTGGATGCCAGCCAGCTGCGCTGGTACGCTATCAAACTGTTTGAGAAAGATGAAAAGGTCTTGGCTTCCCTTGAGGGACGCATGAAGCTGCCCGCTGAGATTCAGGAAACTATCGCTGCCTGCGAAGAAGAATTGGACGATGACGGTGAATCCATCATCACCAATGAGCGCTATCAGTACATCACCTCCATCATTGGCAGCGTAGTGAAAAAGGCCCGCACCGGCCTGACTCCCTCCGACCGTATTGACCAGATCGTCACCAACCGTATCCTGGCCCTGCCCATCTTTGTGGTGATCATGGCTCTGGTTTACGCCATCTCCATGGGAAGCTGGACAGTTTCTATTGGTACCAAAGCCACTGACTGGGCCAACGACGGCCTGTTTGGAGACGGCTGGTTTGTCCCCTTCACCGCAGACACGGAGGCCTGGGAAGAGGCCTCTGGTGCTCACGAGGAAGCCAATACTGTGATCGAGGGCTTCCTGGCCGCGGCGGAAAAGGCCGGCGTGGACACCAGTGAGTTTACTGCCGCCCGGGAAGATGGCACCCTGGACGATGCTATGATCCAGGCCTTTGCCGCTCAGACCGCTGATCTTACCACTGACGTCTACTTCTATGACGATGAGACCGGCGTCACCACCACCGAGACCGTGGACCTCTCCCACTTTGAAGAGGCCCTTACCGTTGAGGAGCCCGATCCCACGGAGTATGGCACCTGGGTACCTGGCATCCCTGTCTTGGTCGAGAACCTTCTCAACAACATCGGCTGTAACGAGGTCGTCTCCTCTCTGGTGCTGAATGGCATCGTGAAGGGCGTTGGCGCAGTGCTTGGCTTTGTGCCTCAGATGCTGGTGCTTTTCTTCCTGCTGGCTCTGCTGGAGGATTGCGGCTATATGGCTCGTATCGCCTTTATCATGGACCGGATCTTCCGCCGCTTTGGCCTGTCCGGCAAGAGTTTTATTCCCATGCTGGTGGCCACCGGCTGCGGCGTCCCCGGTATCATGGCCTCTCGGACCATTGAACAAGACCGGGACCGTAAGATGACCATTATGACCACTGGCTTTATCCCCTGCGGCGCTAAAATGCCTATTGTGGCTCTGTTTGCCGGAGCCCTGTTCGGCGGCTCCTCTTGGGTCGCTACCTCCGCCTACTTCATCGGTGTGGCAGCGGTCATTATCTCCGGCGTCATGCTGAAGAAGTTTAAGGCCTTCGCCGGTGAGCCCGCTCCCTTTGTCATGGAGCTGCCCGCTTATCATGTCCCCACCCGTGGCAACGTCCTTCGCGCTACCTGGGAGCGCGGCTGGTCCTTCATCAAGCGGGCCGGCACCGTCATCCTGCTCAGCTCCATCATTCTCTGGTTCCTCCAGGGATTTGGCTTCACTGCGGACGGCTTTGGCATGGTAGCCGACAACAACGACTCCCTGCTGGCCTCCATCGGCAAGACGGTCGCTTTCATCTTCGCTCCTCTGGGCTTCGGCACCTGGCAGGCCACTGTGGCCACCGTCACCGGTCTTATCGCCAAGGAGGAGGTGGTCTCCACCTTCGGCGTGCTCTATCCGGGCAATCTGAGCCTGGAGATCGCCACCGCTTACAGCGCCGTAGCTGCCTATGCCTTCATGATCTTTAACCTTCTGTGTGCCCCCTGCTTTGCCGCTATGGGCGCCATCAAGCGGGAGATGAACAACCCCAAGTGGGCTCTGGCTGCTATCGGCTACATGTGTGGCTTTGCGTATGTGGTCTCTCTGATTGTTTATCAGCTGGTGGGTCTGGCCCTTGGTGAAGTGGCATTTGGCGCTGGCACCATCGCCGCCATCCTGGCTCTGGCCGCTATTATCTATCTGCTGGTGCGCAAAGGCTACCGTCCCAGTGAGCAGGAGCAGCCCTCCGCCCGCCGCTCGGTCAGCCGCGCATAAGATCAAGGAGTTTATTATGGGAACTTTCATTGTATTAGCAATCGTAATTTTGGGCGCAGGCCTGGCCGGCCGCGCCATGTGGAAAGATCACAAGGCAGGCAAGCACTGCGCAGGCTGCCCCGGCCACTGCGGAAGCGGCTGTCACTGCCACGACCATCACACCGCCTAAACATTTACCGCCCTTCCCGCTTTGGGAAGGGCGGCTTCTTTTTTCTTCTGAAAAGGATGATTGGACATGAAAACAAACCTTACGGTTCTCTTCCCTGTACATCACCTCAATAGAGATCTTTAATAATATCCACGCACTTATCAATTCCAAGCGTCCCGCTGTTCAGAGTAACATCATAATTTTGTGCGTGTCCCCACTTCATATTGGTATAGAAGCGATGATAGGCTGCGCGGCGCTTGTCCTTGTCCTTCAAGCGCTGCTCCGGGGATTCCTCCCGCTCTCCATATTCCTTGACGATCCGCTCCGCCCGGAAGGCTAAATCTGCGTGGATAAACACTCGCAGACAGTCTGCTCTCTCTCGAAGAATATAGTCCGCGCACCGTCCCACAATGACACAGGGTCCCTTCTCCGCCAACTCAGTAATGATCTTGTACTGGATTTTCCATAAATAATCCGCATTATTGGGTCCGGAGGAGCGGTGGGAAAACGCCGAGGAGAGAAATCCGCCAGGAGCATACTCTCCCGCATCCTTGATGTAATTGGCATCAAATCCGCTCTCCGATGCCACTTTCTCAATCAGTTCACTGTCATAACAGGGAATCCCAAGTTCTTCTGCTACTTTTTTGCCAATGGTACGTCCACCACTTCCAAACTCACGGCTGATGGTAATAATCCGGTTTTTCATACGATCGCTCCTTTCGCCGTACACAAATCGTTCTTTGCTTATTCCGCCTGTTCAATTTCTTTTAACTGCTTTCTCTCATAGATCAGCAATCCAACCGACAGCAGGAAGGCCAGACCATCGGCCACAGGCCCTGTCCAAAGCACACCTACCACACCCAGGAACTTCGGTAGCAGAACGGCAGCAGGTACAAAGAAGATAATCTGACGGGCCAGGGATAAGATGGCCGACTTGAGGGGCTTGCCCACCGCCTGCAAATATACGGCAACCACGGTCTGAAACCCTGTCAGAGGGCACAACATCAAGAAAATACGAAATGCTTTCACCGCAAACTCGTTATACAGGCCCTCCTCGGACCCAAACAGCGAAACCACAGACATGGGGGCAAACTGGAAGATCAAGAAGGCAATGATGGCAATGATTTCAGAGGCCACAAGAGCAATATCCAACGCTTTTTTTACACGAGTAAAATCTTTGGCGCCGTAGTTAAAACCAATGATAGGCTGTGCACCCACAGCAATACCAACGAGGATGGAGATGAGGATCTGATTGACCTTCATAACAATACCGGTGGCAGTCATGGGAATCTCAGAGCCGTAGATGGACAGGGCTCCATAAGAAACCAGCAGGTTGTTGGTCAGTGCCATGACGATGGTGATGGCAAACTGTGTGATAAAACTGCTGACACCCAGACTGAGCACGGTGGTGCAGGTCTTTGCTTTCATTCGGAAAGCACTGCGGTCAATGCGGAAGGTCTTGAACCGGAACAGGTAGGTGACGGCCATAACAAAGGTAGCCACCTGTCCGATCACCGTAGCAATGGCTGCCCCCCGCACTCCCATATGGAATACAAAAATAAAGACAGGGTCCAGGATGGTATTGACCACAGCACCCAGCGCCATGGACAGCATGGCATACTTGGGACTTCCGTCGGCCCGGATCATGGAGTTGACCGCGCCGGGGATCATCATGAAGGGCAGTCCGACTCCGATAATAGTACCATACTGCAAAGCATACTCCCTCAAAGTGTCTGTGGCGCCAAACAGGGTCAGGATGGGATCAATAAAAATCAGGAACACTGCGGCCAGCACAATACTGACTACCACCACCATCACGATAGCATTGCCCACTCCCCGTTTGGCACTGGCAATGTCACCCTCGCCCAGCTTTAAACTGAGATAGGCCGCACCGCCGTCGCCAATCATCAGGCATAAGGCCAGGGCCACAATCGTGATGGGGAAAACGGCGTTGGTAGCTCCGTTTCCCAAGTAACCTACGCCCCATCCGATAAAAATTTGATCCACAATGTTATAAAGCGAGTTTACCAACAGAGAAATTACACAAGGAACTGCAAATTTGACGATCAAACGCCCGATAGGTTCGGTTGCAAAGGGACTTTTACTGGTTGATGATATTGTTTGTTCCATTCTCATTCTCTCCTTAATTAAGTAACTAGTTACCTATTTGTACAAAAAAGCAGGCAGTGAATCCGAGTGTTCTCCTCGGCTCACTGCCTGGGGAATTCATTTTTCTAAAAAGATCATTGAGAATCAATATTGCGCAGTATCAGATCGGTGGTTTGAAGCAAGGCCTCCTTCTCCTGCTTGGTAAAACCCTTGCAGATTTCATCTAGAACCTCTTGATCCTGCGCCAGGATCATCTTATAAATCCCTGTGGATTTCTCAGTACAGGTGATCTTCTTGTAGCGCCGGTCCTTCGCACTGGGAACGCATTGGATAAATCCTTTGCTTTCCAAGCGCTGGAGAAGCTTTGTCATCGCTGGATGGGTCACATGCTCGATTCGCTCCAAATCATTCTGATGAACTTCTGTCTCACCAGAGGCCTCCAATCGGCTGATAGACCCCAGCACTCGGAGCTGCACAGAGGTCAGCCCCATGTCGGCCGCTTTCTCATCCATCCGTTTTCGGAACGCCCGATTAATAATGGCAATCTTTAATCCAAACGGCATCATACCCGGCATTGTCTCACCTCCCGCAAATACGTAACCAATTACTTATTATAGCTTTCATAGCTTCTTTGTCAACCCCTTGATAATGACAAAAAACAGAGCTCTGGATAACCCAGAGCTCTGTTCTCTACTTTGTCTTATTTGATTCCCAAAAATTCCGGAAATCAATACAGCTTGGCGCCGGCGGGGATGTGGTCGTCCACCATCAGGCAGTGGAGCTTCTCCACGCCCTCCTCGTGGTGGATAGCAGAAATGATCATACCGCAGGAATCAATGCCCATCATCTTGCGGGGAGGCAGGTTGGTGATAGCGATCAGGGTCTTGCCCACCAGCTCCTCGGGCTCATAGGTATCGTGGATACCGCTGAGGATCACGCGGTCGGTGCCAGTGCCGTCATCCAGGACGAACTTGAGGAGCTTCTTGCTCTTCTTGACCGCCTCACACTCCTTTACCTTCACGGCACGGAAATCGGACTTGGCAAAGGTATCAAAGTCCACAAAGTCGGCAAACAGGGGCTCGATCTCCACCTTGGAGAAGTCGATCTTCTCCGCAGGAGCCTGGGCAGGAGCAGGCGCAGCCTTCTCCTCCTTCTTTACGCCCTCAGGCTTCATGGTGGGGAACTTCACACCGTATACTTCATCATTGTTCATCATGTGTGATTTCCACCTTTCAGACACAAAATCAAGAACTTTTCTCAGTATTTTGAGTTCGTCTTGTTGCGTCTTGTGTTAAGCAAATGTGGTAGAATTTGTGGTAATCTGGATGCCACAGCGCAAAAGCCTATACCATATAATAATAGCCACATCTTTTGCCATTATATATCACACGGCCTGCTCTGTCAAATCCACAGCGTAAAAATGTGGGGAGAGTTTTAAGCCCCTCCCCTATTCATTATACACCGTATCCACGAATATCTTCAATAAACGAATGGTTCCTTAAATGATTTTCATATGCCTCTCTGATAATTCTAATAGCAATGTCAACCTCTCCATTCGTCATACCATTTGCACTGATAATCGCCTCATACTCTTCGTACAGCTTAAAGATACGATTGAACTGTTCTTTCGTCACTGGCTTTGTTTCATCAATAACCATAGACGCAAAACTAATAATCGCATTACGTTTATTGTCAACGAGGATGGAAAGCGTGTCGCTATTGTTTTTGTCCAGCTTTCTATCAAGTTCGGCCATGCTTGCATCATATTGGTCAAGCTTAGAATTTACCCTCTTGATCCACTCGTCGCGCATCTGAATATTATCCGTACTGTAATGCTGATTGAGTTCGTCCATGGTGGCCTGCACCCGATCAAGAGTCTTTTCCATTTTCTGCATCATCTCTCGCTCTTTTTTACGACGAGTAAAGATTTTGCGTACTTTGACAAACTCAGGTACAACCTTCCCTTTGAACTCTAAAATCTCCCCTACCAACTGCATAATAAGAAAGGCGCCAATCAAAACGATTGCCACCTTCACCGGAATGTTCAAATATTCAATGTAATCAAGCATTATTGAACACCCGACCTTTATTCAGTAGGTGTTTCAGTTGGGGCTTCTGAGTTATTCACAACCTTGCTCATATCGCATAGACTATCAATTAGCTGGCTGATTGCCTCGATATCAACATCGTAGTTGATACTGTCCGCAGATCCTTTTACCATGGCAAGTACCCATTCTTTTCGATCTGCACCTTTCTCAAACATACCTTCAGCAGTCTTCATCAAGTCCATGACCATATCGAGCATCTTATTCCAATTCTTTTCTTTTACTGCCTTTTGCACATACTCCACAAGTTTTACAACCAGCGGAATAGCTGCGGCAAGACCAGTAAGAATGGAAATTACAATCTCTACCCAATTCAACTCCATAACCTTTTCCTCCTTATAAAATAAAGAGCAACAGCATCCGGCAGAATACTGTTGCTTATATCAAATGGAAGGACTATCTACGCTTCCCAAATCAGATGTATTTGCGACAAATCGAGTTGCTTTCGCCGCCGCATATTTAATTCCTTCACCGTCTGCGCTCGTATTTTCAGCACGGCTCTTATCTACGATCCGAGCTAAAACAATGCTACACGCAGTTCCAATCGGTGTGAAAACTACAGTCCAACATGTAAGCGCTCCTGTGTATCCTGTTGCGATGCTTTTCACCGCAAGATAAAAGCCGCCGGCCAAACCAGCGGCAAGAAATACCATGATGTAGAGAGCAAGGCGGTTTGTGAACCCAAGGTTTTTTAGATGGGCAAACAACCCCTTTTTCTCTTTTCGTCTAACTCTTCTCCCCCTGGTGCTCGAAACCGCCATACCAACACCACCTTCTCAGATCATGCCAAACCGTTCTTCTGGGCGAAGTTATAGAACAACTGTGCGGCCTGCTCACGAGTCAGCATATCAGCCCACATGTAATTTGGAGTTCCATCTGGCAGATTTCCGCTACCAGCAAATAGACCAGTAGAAGTCGCCCAATCACGAGCGGCTTTGCTCCAATCTCCGCAGTCGTTATCGCGCAGCTCTGCACGATACTCATTCATCAACTTCTTAAAAGTGTCCAAAGTCATATCTTCATCATCCTCCGTTTCTGTAGTTGTGGTCGCAATTTTCTCTGTGTACGCAAGAGACACCCAGCCGGTTCCTGTATATCCCCAGCCAGACTGTTCTTTTGAGATATTCAGAACAGTTCCCTTTTCATAGGCTGTAATAACCGAGCCGTTGATAGGAGACGTTCTGCAATTCAGTCCGGCATCTGCCGTTACTCTTACCTGATAGCTGACAGCCGTACCAGTATCTACGCTGCCGCCAGCAAGCCGTCTGTTCACCTCTTCTACGATTTGAGGATGCTTATTATATAGGTAGTTGCCAGGGCAGGCTTTGTTTGCAAACCAGCGGTGGACGGTCAGCACCATCTCATTCGACTTTGGTGTGTAATTCAAAGCGGTGTTTTTATCGCCAAACCAAATCAGGGTGTTCTTGCCGTTCCGTTTACAAATGTCTGTTACCAGATTCAGCAAACCAGCATAGGCCGCTTCCGTAACGGCATACGGGTCTGAGGTGTCGCTTGCCACCTCGATAGTCACTGCTCTGTTGTCGTTCGCCGATGATGAAGTACACCAAGAGCGGTCTTTCTCTTCTACATACATGCCGATTCTTCCGTCATATCCAACTCCATAGTTAGAAGATGCGCCTTTAGAAGACGGTGCAAAAATCGCACCCAAGCTTTCAATGCTACATTGGCCTACTACACAGTGAATTGAAATTCTATCAATCGCGTATTTTCTTTTTCCTGACTGGTTGGGTGAAATTCTTGTGTACTCTACAAGTGGACTATTGCTCATCCCGACACTCCCTCCTTCCTGGGCTACGCCCGCAAATTGGTTATAATAATTCTGACCATAAGAAGCCCGCTTCGTTTGTACGGCTGTGCTCTGATCCGCAGGGCGTTCAAATTGAAGCAAAACAGCATTAGAAGCCTGCAACACAGATGTCGCAGACTTCAATGTAGATAAGACACTCTTATAGCCAGTAGTGAGTTCCTGAAGCAAGTATTCCAACTGCATGGTAAGATCTCCAATGGACTTGCCAGTTGATTTTGCATAATTAAGAAGTCCCTCTTTACGACTCCAAAATGTCCATTGTGCCAAACCATATCCGGCACTGTCGTGGACAAAATTGCCATAACTGCCGTTATCAACTGCGGCGGTATACTCGTCATCTGTCATACCAAATTTGTTGTTATATGTATTCTGAAGATTTGTTGGAAGCAAGCCTGACTCCGCATACAGATTGCCCATCAATCCTGCTGCTCCGTAATCATTCAAACCTTTCGACTTCAAGAACTCCCATATCGTTTTATCATTTGCCATCTAAAATTACCTCCTGATAAACGCCTGGTTAATCGTCCTCGTCGTCGCCTCTTCCATCCCCCTCGCAAAACTTTGCAATGGTATCTTCGTCTACAACATCTCCCTCTTCATCGTAGATCAGCCCGGTTTCCTCATCGTAGTTGAGCTGACCAATATAAGGCAGATCATCGTCGATTTCTTTGTTGTAGTAGCGCATATTCAAAATAGGCTTACTGTTTTTATCACCCATAAAGAGACCTCCTTATAAAAAGCGGGAGCACGACATAAATCGGCTCCCACTAAGACAAAAGACTTACTATTTTACAGACAGATTCAGATCAGTTTATAGCGCGGCTTTTCCTCTTTGAATAGCCAGTATCTTAAATAATCGTCAAGAACGATTGCTATGGCAGACAGTGCAATCCACGCAATAGAAAATGGCAGACATATTTGCCCAAGGATATTGAGCGGCATGTCAGAGTAATCCCACACATTCAGACCTAACCATACATTCACGACAAGACCTGTAATAAATTCAAGGACTGTAACGACCACTGCGCCTATCATGGACTGCCATAGAAATCCAAAATCCCAAGGAAATATCTCGTTAATAAGCCCTATGGCGACAAAGCAAATGCCGCCAAGGACGAACATCGAGATATGTGTGTGGCCACGCCATAAAAGCTCAATCAGTATATAGATCAAACCACCAACCACAAAAAGAAAAGCAGTTTTTAAGCTATGGCGTACAATCATATTGATTACGTTTCCTCAGATGCGTATTGAGCCATCTTCTCTACAATGGCCTGCATTTGCTGCTGTGCCACCGCAAGCTTTTCATTCATCTCAGTGAGATAAGGCTCAGGCAAATTCATTCCGTATTGAACGGCAGAAATAGCTTCTGCGCTTTCAAGGCTCTGAACATACTGCTTTAGTTCATTATGATATGTGGTTTGAGTGGTAATGAGTGTTTGAGCGGCGACATAAATTTGAACGATCTCGCTTGCAGAATAAACCCGGCACACACCGCCGTCAGATTGGTATGGGAACTCTGTTCCGCCAAGCTCAACAACACGGAACAAGTTATTGATGTTTGACTGATCTTCAATACTTAGGTTGAAGTGTACTTCCTCATCTCCAAGCGTAATATCTACGCCATTCACAATTACCGCATTGCATGTCTTAGAAATCTCTCCAAGCTTTGCGGCCATAACCACGGACAGAGCATCTTCCTCGCCTACAATTTCTACAACATCGGAAATTGCAATCCAACCATGATCGACCGCTTTGAGCAGGCCAGTGGTGTCAATCACGCCGGCTTCGTACATAGACTTTAGCTTTTCTTTCACGGTTATCCCCCCAATACTGTAAGAATTAGTTCGTCAACAAGGTGCTGCTGTTCAGCTACCACACCGCCGCCGTCAAATTTTGATACAACAACTGTATCTGCGTCCTCGATATCGTCATGCCCGATAAGATTGTAGGCGACTCCATCATAAGCCACCCCAATGGCATGATCCTCATCAGCGGGAACAAAACACCCGCTGTTTCCGTAACGGATAAATTCAGCAGAATCCGTTACGCCAATTTCTGTTCCGTCTGAAACCTTAATAATACGATACATTAGCGTCCCTCCTTTGCGCCAACAAGCTTAGCGATGTATTTCAAATCGTCGATCCCCGCGTTGTAGAAATCATGGTTCCAAAGCCAGAAGTCTTCATGCTCTTTTCTTTTATACTTCTGGCACAGTTGATCCTCCCAGACCTTATCCCACCTGCTCTGATAGGAAGCATCTCTACGCTCAAGAGTATTTTTGATCGATCTCACAAGGTTCCCGCGCAGCAAGCCGTTTCCATCATCGTCTTGAGAAAAGTGTTCATGTGCATTCTTGCTTGATAATGTACACAGCGGCTTTTCACAATAATAGATAAAACGATCATCCCCATGTAATTTTGTGCCATATGGGATGTTGACATATCCATTGATTCCGTCAAACTTTGCGCGTCTGCTTGCAATATAGTTTTGATAACTCACTATAAGACCTCCAAACAAAAAGAAAACACCCAGAGAAAAACTCTGAGTGTTTCTAAATTTGATATGAAATTAGGTTAATTTCCTACCGCCATCGGCGGTAGATATAGTGTAGGCGGGTCAACCAGCCAATTTTAACTGCCGTTCCTGCCTATACTTATTAAAGATTGCGTAGTCCATCCGTCTCAAACGCAGTAACCTTCCGTGATCATTAAATGTTCTGTAGTATGCGGTTTGAGAGTTCATGTACTGATCAACTTCCTCCAGAGTTTTCTTTCCCTCAAGGAATTGACGATGGAAGAGTTTGAGTTTTCTTCTCGCCCGCTTCACTCCATCCCTGCATCCATTCACTTTAATCTTTCCTGTCTCAGTCAGAGTGAATCTTGCCTTACAAAACTTGAATGGTTTTGTGAGAGGGATGATTTTACACTTTCTCTTATTCACGGGGATTCCCACAGACTCAAACCGGCGCACAATGAGTCTGGCAACTTTCTTCAGCTCTTCAATGTCCGGCATGATAATGTAGTAGTCGTCCATATAATGGCCGGCGCAGTGAATTCCGAGCTGACACTTAATAAAGTTGTCGATTGCGCTTGGAAGAGAAACCATCTCCTGTTGGCTTGGTTCTACTCCAAGCGGCATTCCTCTACCTGGGCTGGTACAAGGAGAATTCGCCACAATGAGATCCGCCAGCGCCCGTACATCCTCATTCATAATGTACTTTCTATGACGCTGATAAATAAGTTCGTGATTTGCGTTTGGGAAGAACCCTTTTAGATCGAGAAGGAATACAGCTCCTTCCCTGCCGTATCTTCTGTAGTGCCAAGATAGGTGCTTCTTCACACGCTTGAAGTGCCAGTGCAATCCTTTGTTTTTCTGGCTTGCGCCGTTGTCGTAAATCATGCTCGGCGTATAGAGTGGGGATAAAACCTTGTTGGTTTCTATCTTATGGATTTGCCTGTCTTCAATGTGTGGCGCGTCGATTGGCCTGACCTTGCCGCGCTCGTGCAAAATAAAGTGGGCGCACTTTCTCGGCTTCCACTTTCCATCCAGTACGAGCCGTCTTCTCTTGGCAGTACCAGAAAATAAATGGAGTTCAAAGTTCTGTGTGCTTTGTTTCCATCGCACACCGTTACAACATTTCTTACCCCAGTAGAACATATCGCGGTAGTTAAAAACATCTTCGAGAGAGCCTACCGCACTGCTTCTCATCCACCGTTTTATTAGTCGCTTTTGTTTCCTGCGACGATATCGCGCCTCCCGGCGCTCTTCGCTTGTCATAAAAATTATTCGCCCTCCGCATAGTTAAGTTGTAGGTGCGCGTCCAAACTACATTGACCTTACACATGAAACGAGGTCAGCGCAATCCCCCGCCATGCAAGCAGCGTCCGTGTAAAAGTCGTCGATGGGCAGTTTTATGGGCTTTCACCAAGGGAAGCATATCTCCTTTTGCGAAGGTCGTCTTTCACCGAAACGGTTACTCCATGTGACCTCGCATCGCAAAATCCGGGCAGCAACGCCCCTGAATTGTTGGCATTGTTATTGTTGGCCGAGCCGTCAGTCCACACATTGCAGAAATTGTTGTTATTGTTGTAATTGGCGGAGCGGAGCCACCACCAAGCCTACAGTAGAGCGGACAAAAAACAGTCTCACTTACAGACATGCACCCAATAATTTAGTTATCCTTTTTGTTTTGCCTGACCAACTGACTTGATATTGCCCTTGATCAATTCGTCCTCATGATCAATCATTTCACCAAGGCTTGCAGCCATGCGGTCAAGCTTTTCTACAGCTTCTTTCGAGCCAACCTGTCTCCCACTGCTCGTCGTGAAGCACCCTTCCGGGTTTTGCATCATTACAAGATAGCAATGGGTAAGTCTCACATCCAGCGCTTTCAGAGATGCTCTTGCCTCTAACAGATGCGCCTTTCGCAAATCCTTTCTCTGTTCATCTGACGGAAAAATACTGTTGGCCTTTTCACAGTGATCTACAACCTCGCCGGCCAGCTTTGCGACAGGCTCGGCCAGAAGCCGGGAATACCTGGCCGACATCCTCGTTAGAAAATTCAGCGTTTCCACATAGATCTGGTTTGCGGTATTTACAAACTCAGCCTTGCTTACGGTTCGCTTTGCTTTTAGTACAGACAATCTTTCACCTCTTTTATCGTGCTGGTTTACGCATCAATCAGTTTTCTTTTCGATATGACCCGCTCCTTTTTCTTTATCGAGTTCTTCTAAATGTTTGATCAGAACATACTCGATATAATTTGTCATAGAGCGGTGTTCCTGAGCCGCAAGCGTCCCGATCCTATCGAAAATTTCATCTGAGAGACGCAGCGTAAACACTCGTTTGTTTGTTGGCATATAAGAACCTCCATCCCAATGACATGCTATTATTTTATGACCATTCTTAGCTTTTGTATGCGCTCACTAACCTGTCAAGTGATAGCACTTTTGGGATGGTAGGAAAATGCAGAAAAATTCGCGGCGGCGCTTCGCGCCGCCGTTTATTGTCTTCGTCCTCCCTTGCCGTCCTATCGGGGGAACCCGCCAACTGTCGTTGGCGGGATTGATCCTGGATACACTGCGGTGGATTAGACAGCAAAGCCGGGCAGCAACGCCCCTGAAAAGTTGGCAATGTAATAGTAGGCCGAGCCGTCAGTCCACACATAGCAGAAATAGTTGTCAGTGTCGTAATGGGCGGAGCGGAGCCACCACCAAGCCGTGCTGCCGGTAGCGCTGTGTCTATACGCAACCTTACTGTTACCTTTAGAGTAATACTCATATCTCTGCTGGTAATTTTTCTCGTAAGAGTTTGCATATGTACGGCTACCTTGCACCTCAAATTCCGCAAGCAGCCATAGATAATCCGTAGTGGCAGTAACATAAGAACTCTGGTTCCCGCCTCCGTTTGCGGTATTGTCCGTAAACTTAGTAACGGACTTCATGACAGCTCGCAAATCGGAAGGTAGTGCCGCCATCAGGCTGTTGGCAAGCGGGCTTGTCGGCGAGTTAGTGTTACCTAACAAGGTCTTGCGCATATAGCTATTATTCCAACCGCCACTATTACTGTTGTTTGGATTCATATTAAAATAGCCATTGCTACTCTGATAGTTGTTATATTGACTATCTACAAGCCCGACCATCTTCCCGCCAATTTTTCCAATTTGGAAGTGGATTCGGTTGCTTCCCTCACGAGAACTGTTGTGATTAAACCCAATAATAAACGCATCAATGGAAAGATTGTTGAATGTAAAATTACCAACCTTACCATTGATTACGATGGTTTTGGTATCGCCGATATCCCAATAGTTATCGCCCTGCCCGCTATCAGAAACTGTCTTAATAACAGACCAATCGTTCTCGTTCAGTGTATTGCTGACGAATTTAGCATTGACCGTCACCGTCTTGTCCGCAGGCGCATTATAGTTGTTGTCTGCGGCAACCTTAACTGTAATCGTAGTGTCACCACTCGTCTGATTTACATTGTGAACAGTAATCACATTACCGCTGACACTTGTTGTCACGATTCCAGTGTTGTTTGATTGTGCCGTAATTGCGCCTGTGCCTGCCCGTGTTACGGTGATTTGAGCTGTCGGATGCTCCATATCCAGCGTAACCGTTGTGGGGTTTACACTCAGACTGCCAGCGGCCTTATTGATCGTCCAGTTTACCTGCTTTGCCGCAGTAGTCTCGTCGCTCCACATATAATCGTCCTTTGGAGTAAACGATGCGCTGTAAGTACCGGCGTTTGTCTGGCCTGTAACGCTCAAAGTCATCTTGGTTGTATCATAGTTACTCCAAGACGGAGTTTGTGCGCTGCCGTTATAAGTAAGAGATCCACTCTGAGATGGAACCGTGGCAATCACCATGCGGTTAGCTTCTCCACTTATTCTATTACTTGCGTTTACATTTACCGCGCCATCGGTAGTCTCTGGGAAGAACGACACATAGTATGTTGTCCCATTTGTAAGCCCAGTGACAACCAAAGGATTGCTTGAGTATTGGTTTCTCGTGGTAACAGCGAGTGTGTATGCCGCATCTTCATCATCTGGGCTGGTTGCATATCCCCCAGCCTTAACCACAACGGTTGTCTTCTCCCATGTCGCAAGGGTAAGCCCATCTTCTACGATGGTAGCCGCTGGGTCTGTCCACTTCACCGCAAGCTTGCCGTTACCGGCAGGGGCAGCGCTCATACCGGAAACATTGCCCAAAACCGGGGCATTAGGAGTTGCGGTAAATTCGCAATCTTCATTTTCGGTATAAGTATTGGTTGTTGTGTATGGGAAGAATTTATAGTAGTAAACCGTACCATCTGATAGTCCGCTATCGCAGAAATACTGATTCTGATACTGGTTGCGCACCTTGCTGTCTACGACAACCGTGCCGTCTCGTCTGCTTACTGGCATAGAGCCGGCTTTGCGGACAAGCAGCGTACCAGCCCATTCAGCCAGTGTAGACTCTGCTACAACCAGGTCTTCAGGGTCAGTCCACTTTACATACACCTTCCCATGCGATACTTTGGTGGTAATATTAGAAACAGCGGCGAGCTGTAGCCCTCCGCCGCCAGTTCCGCCACCTGATGGAAAGTTAGATACAATAGGCATTTAGATGTCCCTCCTTTATCCTAAAAGAATCACTACAACGGGGATGTCCAAATCGGGCATCTCGCCATCCGCCGCAATCGTAAGCTCCCCTTCGCTTTGCCCGATCACAGCAAACTTCGCCATTCGAGCTGCGTCCCGTTGTTCAATCGTTGCATTCTGCGCGACAGAGATAAATCCATTTTGCTCACTACCAAGCCCTTCCAGGGAAATGGTTTGCGTGAATGGTGAGTCAATACCGCTCCATGCAGAAGAAAGAAGTGTTGCGGTCAAGTTTCCGCTTTTCTTCGCCATAGTCCCAAGAGCTGTATCGATCTTGACCATGTTGGAGTTATCAGAACCATTTATCTTTTCACGCCACGCCTGAAACTTCGTGGAAGCATCATCTTCCAAATAAAGCCCATAATTAGGGGTCTCACTCATCGGCTACACCCCCTTTTAATGCAACAAGATAACTACGATTGGAATATCACAGGTTGGTACATCACCAAATGCCGCAATCGTTAATGTCCCATCGCTCTGACCACACACATAAAGCTCCGCTTTCTTTGCCGCTTCTAATTCAGCGTCGGAAATTGTTTGGGTAACGCCGGCAAAACCATCGGTATCAGCGGTGATCCCCTCAATGGCGACCGTTTGCTGGCCGGACACCCATGCGGATGCAAGCAGGGTTGCAGATACATCATTACTGCCTCCGCCCGGTTGGTTAATGCGATGTCTCTTCTGGACTCCGTTATCCTCAGAATCAATATAGAAACCGCCATCGTCCGGGGTAAAATAGGCATACCCATCGTGGAATGGGGTCACATCTGTAGAGATTCTGGAACTATCGCCTTTCAAAATCTTAAAAAGAGCCATTTATTTTCTTTACCTCCGTTCTACAGAGAAAATGAAAAGGGGCGGGAATTACCCCGCCCCCAACATGGGAAATCTGAAATTGTCTATCTGCGATTAGAAGCTACCCCAGGTCAAAGCAGTATCGGTGTACTCCTTGGCATCTGCAAGCGCTTCTGCGGCAGAACCAGCAGCATCGTAGTCGGAAGCCAAGCTGTCAGCATAGTCCTTAGCGTTCTGTTCTGCGGCATCCCACTTGGCCTTGTCGCCGTTAGCAATCTTGTCCAGCTCGGTAGCATTGGCGTGAGTGTGCTTCTTCGCCACAGCATCAGCAAGGTTAGCCTCAGTCTGGGTATAAGTATCCAGCAGCTCCTTGTTGGCATGGGTGTGACTTGCGCCCTCCAGGGTAGTCACACGGCCAGCCAAAGCAGTCAGCTGAGCGGCAGTAGCGTAGTCACCAATGTTCAGGGCGGCAATCGCATCGGTCACATAGGCAACCACAGTGGCTTTCTCGCCAGACTCGGTATCACCGATACCATCCAAGATACCCTGTAGGGCAGTAATGGCAGAGTTCATTGCGGCAGCATCGTCACTGTGGCTGGAAATCCAGTCAGAGATCTCCTTCAAGGTATCGAAAGACTCAGGCGCATCAGCGATCACCTTAGCAATCTCATCAGCAACGGTCTTCTTCACAGAACCCTCAACAGTGGCCTCGCCGTTCAATACACCGATTGCATTAGTGTTGGCCTGAACTTTAGCCTTGATCTCGGTATCGTCGTAAGTAGCTGCCTCCTGAGCTTCCTCAATCATCTGAACGACGGTCTTGCTCTCAGGAACAGTACCAACTTTGGCCTCCAGCGCGTCAACCTCAGTCTGTACAGCAGCCGCCTTTTCATCGGCGTACTTCTTAGCACCCTTTAGGGTATCCATGTCAGAAGTATCATCAGCAGTACCAACATTGGCCTTTCCGTTAATCTTGGTCGCAAGAGTGGCCTCCAGATCAGACTCAGCAACCTTGTCCTTTGAGGCAAGAGCGCCCAGTCCCTCAATAGAACCAGCAACCACATCTGCAATCTTGGTGTCCACATAATCCTTCACGTTGGCATAAGGGGTGTCGCCCTCCTTATTGCCCAGCTCACCAATAGCCAGATCAATGGCGTTGCTTACATCCTCAGCGGTAGTGTGAGTAGCGCCCTTGGTCAAGGTGATCTTACGAGTTGCAGGATCGTAAGAAGCGGCGGTTACGGCGTTGCCATCGCCCACAACCTCAATAGAGGTAGCGCCAGTATCAAGGTTGATCTGTACATAGGCAGAGCCGTTCCACTTTGCCAGCACATTCAGGTCTGTGATGTAGTACAGAGCGGTAGTGCTGGGATTGGTGTTGGCCTGAAGAGCTTGCAGGGTTGCGAACTCCTGAAAGTCGCCAATGCGGATACGGGTAGAACTATCAACGTCCAAATAAATAGCCCGCTCGTCAGTAGTTACATAGAAAGCACCTTCTGTATAAGTTTTGGGCAAATTAGCCAATAGACCTTTCTTAAAAGCAACAGTAGCCATTATTTAATCACTCCTTTTTTTCATATCAAAATTTACATTGTTCCCCATTCAAGGCTTTCAGAAATGCTCTCAATCTTCTCTGGATCAATAGAGTCAAGCTTTTGTTTGTCTGCAAGAGACATCAAGCCGGCAGCAGACTTTCCATCTGCTCCATATCCAGCTCCAATCAAAGTAAGAACTCCATGCTGGACATTGGGGGAATATGTCCCGTCTTCCTGTTTCGTAAAAATACGGATCTCTGCGGTATTAGTGGTTTCAGTGCGTTGTACATTTACAATTTCACTGAGGATTTCATCTGGCATAGAGTCGATAACTTCCTGCACCCCAGATACATCAGGGATATCCCCGATAGTTGCAATCTCATGCTCAGGATCATCAGCCACATAATCAGCGGATGCCTTGTCCTCCGCATTATGATAGAAAATACCCTTCTGATACACATTGATACGAGAGCCAATCCAGTTGCCATCTACATTCTTATCAGCATAAATCTGGGCAACCATACCGTTCTCGCCGCCATCGTTTACTCCAACAAAGGACTCTGTGCCATCAGTATGATGGAATTTTGCACCGCCGCCAGTAGGCTCGTTCTGGATAATTGCTTCTCCATTCTGGCTTTCAATTACCTGAACCACAAAATCGCTGGTGTCAATCAAGCCTTTAGCTGGAATATAAATGTGAGAAGACGCGCTATCATTCAGCTGCAAGTCAATATAGGTATCCCCAACTTCAGCCCCTTCATATGGCTGATCTGCTTCAGTTACTGTTTTGACTGAACCACTTTGCACAACCAAATCTTTTGGGATGTTGATTGAGTCGCCAACATATGTGGTTTCATCTCCCAAAGTTCTCTTTAGACGATAAGTTGCAGCGTATCCTTCTGTTGCTTCTCCTTGCTTCTCAATCGCAAACTCTGGGGCTTGAGTGCCTGCGGCAAATAAACCGTCAGTTTTCAGTACAATGCTATTGCCAGCTTCTTTAGATAGCTGTACGCCGATTGTCTTTCCGTCTTCACCATCAGCAATAATGACTGACGCATCTACTGGAGTAAGCCCAGTCAATGTACCAGGAGAAAGACTGTCAAGCTTAATTTTGTCATCAGCAGACATCAGGCCGGCAGCGGTTTCAGATGCTGTCTTACCAGTAGCAAACAGAAGATTGCCCTTGTAGAGTTCCTGCACATCTTCCAGCCAGTACAAAGTATTTGTGTCTTTCTGCTCCAGCGCATCAAAAAGCGCCTTTGTACCGACCTTAAAAATTACATTAGCCAATTCGATTTCCCTCCTTTACAATAGAATCAAAATATATAAACACTCTCTAAGAGTTTATATAGCGTTACATTTTCTCCCACACATAGTCAGAAACAATCTCACTGTCATCAATATCAGACCACTCATCATGCGGGTTAAGATCAACTGGGTCTGGCACATCACCAGGCTCATCTTCAATTGTAAAGCTTAGGATTTTTTGCTCCGAAATATGTGGGACGTATACAGCACCATCTTCTCCGGCGACACTTCCGATGTTCTTTTTTGTTCCATCACTCATCTTCAAAATCATGTCGCCATTTTCTGCAAGCTCAGCATCTACAACTGGATTTCCAGAAATAATGCCTCCGCCGCCTCCAAAAGAAGAGTTGCCGAAGAACGGCAAATCGGCCATTGAAAAGCACCTCCTTAATACATGTAGTAGATGTTCACTGACTTCTCTTCTTTGAACACGAGACTTGTAATATCCACTTGACCAAAACCAAGCTCGAATACTCCAGACACAATAGGGATCTCGCATCCATTGATAATTACTTCCGTTCCCGCCTCACATTGAATTCCAATCTTTTTGATTACCATATGATCGGTAAACGCAAGTGTACTATTTTCATGTGCCGCCATCTCATTTTGCTTAAAAATATCAAGCATATTTACATTGGCAGTAGTAGTACCATTAAAACTACCAAGAGTACCTTTTGACATATCGAAAACTCCTTTCTTCTTTCGTCACGCCAAAATCACATAGTCTAATTCTTCTAATGTAATATCGTCATGCTCAGACAGTGTTAAGTTATCCATTTCAGAAAGCAACCTATGTCTTTTCATTCCGATGTTTAGTTCGGAAGATAGAAGAGATCCGCTCTCATCCGGGAAGATAAAACACTGCAAAATATTCCCTATCTCCAAAACAAGATTGAGGAAGCTTTCATACGTCATAAACTTTTTAGATTGCACACCGCTATTCTCAACCGTCAAGCACATCGAACTATCGCCTGCCCCAAGCGTATACCACATCTCAAAGTCAGCAGAGAAAAGCAAATTCATCATTGCTTCTCCTTCTACAGACAGCATGTAGAAGATATCAAAATCGTTTGTAGTCAGAACCATATCGGTCTCTGCTTCACCATGGGTAATAGCGGAGGTAGAAGCGTCAGAGTCTAAGAGCATAGTGTTCTTAAACTTCTCTAACGCTTCTTTCAAAGTAGACGCTGGAGCTGTCCTTAGCTCCATTTCCGTTGATCCAGACCCAAGAGATTTTGCGATATCGTACTTCAGTGTGTTTGTCAAAAGCTGTGTGACATTTTGGAATGTGTTAAAGCTTTCTTCACCAATATTGGCTTTACCTGTAGTTAAAACCAGCTCTGTTGAACCGCCAGTTGGTTTTGCTGCGAACAACTCAAGTTCTGCACCAAGTTCCATCCCGCTTGAAAAGATATTGAAGACTCGTTCTAACAAATTATCAATTTCTGATACAAGCTTCGTATCCGTATCGCCAACAATAAACTTTTGCAAATATAGATAGTTCACCATTGCGTCAAGATACATGCGGTTGTAAATCACGAGGCCGTCACGATATGGCAAATTCCTAATAATCAGGTCAAATTCAGTTAGTCTTTTTCGGAGATAAATGTTGTATGTTTGCGCCATCTCTCCACCGCCTAACTAATCGTAATTAAGCTGGGTTGCTCAAAGTCAAAGTCAGGCTGTTTGCCTTAATCGTTACGATAGTTGCGGCCTCAACATTACGAGGGGTGGATAGGGTGTCATACATAAGTAGATTTCCGGCCTCCAGCGCATCATAAATAACAAAGTGGGACATTGTTCCCCAGTTTGCAGTTGACTCATCAAAAGAAATGGCCTGCTCATTTGTAATTACACCATCTGCCGGCTCACTCAAATTCTCAAGCTTCACTCTTTTATATCCAGAGTTTGAAAGAGGCTCTGTGACATTACCGCCACTGATATTTGGAGCGGTAGAACTTAGGCCAATGTAATACTCGCTTGGAAGTGCAGGAGTTTCCTTTGTCTTAAACAAATTTCCCATCACTTGATTCAGAAAGTATGTAGTGTTCATTTCATATCCTCCTTGCAAATAGATTAACTTATTCCTAATAAATTAACGAATCACCGATTTATCAATGTTATTGGTGATTCCCAAAATACCCTGGCTTGGGATATCCGTTTCCCCAGACATGTCTTGGATCGTAATCTGGTAGATGTACTTCCCGTACAAATCGACAGTCTCTTTTGGGAGCAGTGTAACGGCAAGAATACTTTCAATTCCATCATCATCGGCTATAACACTCATTGCTTTTGATAGCACTGGTGCTCCTGTTCGATTTACCGAATACACAATTGAGAATGTCGCTTTTGCGCCAGAGGCATTAAAAACTCTGCCTGTGTCCGTAAACAAATGAAAGCGCAGATCATGTGTCTCTCCGCCAACAAATGAAATCTCAGGCAGATTATAAACTTTACTAATCATTTTGCTTATCCTCCTACGCTAACCGGGAATTCACATGTGATTTCAAGCTTACAATCGCCAACAACTTCTAATGAATTGTCTCCGCAAATAAGTTTGAAAAATTCAAAATTGAAATATGGATATAAATTAAGATCCATATTATTTGTGATAACCCCATTTTCATTATCCACTTCTATTTCCAAGAAATAGGATTGAGGAAGTCCTGTAAATTCAAAAGTTCTATCATTGTCTGAATGGTTAATAATTTTGATACTATCTGTACCATTCGTTGTGATTTTGAGCTTTGGTTGATATCCTCCCCTATAACTACCAAGATTCCTAAGCAAAATATTGGTATTGCCCTGGCATGTATAGGAGTATGTCACTGGATACTGATATGCAAACGGGGAATCACATCTCACAGTGCAAGAAAAAGCAATGGGCAGATTGCCAATCTCCACCATCTCTAACTCTTCGATGATGCAACGATAGCGAACCTGCTCCATGTCATCCTGTTCAATTTCAAGCCATTTGTATCCATCCAATGGCGATAACCATGAGCTGATTGCTTCTCTATCCCAAGCGTCAAAAAAACCTCCGCTGTTCGCAAGCTCTTTGTCGGCTCCAAAAACCATCTTAAACGAAAGAGGTTCATTTTGTGTAACACCATAAAACAACGGGCGGTATCTGCTTGAAACTCTGTCCTCGGAAATATCGGAGGCCACAGAGAACTTCGCCTCCCCAGGCGTAACGCCATTCACCTCATAAAGCCTTAGGCCAAACTCTGTGCATGGTATCCCATCATAGACGAAATAATCACCCCAAAAAGCCATAGCACCACCTCCTAAGGATATATGTTATTCTTTTTCTTCTCCTTCAACATCTTCTTTATTGAGTGTCGCCTCAATGTCCATCTTCTGAAGATCCCCAATGACACTCTCCAGAAGATCGATAACCCCACCCATGTTCAATAAATTTTGCTTCTGTTTGACCTCGATATTATTTAGAACACGGACAGCAGCATCAATTTTCTTAATGACTTCTTTCATACGACCTCCATATTATTTTGCAAGTAAATCTTCAATGACGCTTCCCAAATTCACATAATCTCCATTTACCATGATATGAACATCGTCTGGAATCCAGATACCATTCCCGGCTCTAAGCGCCATACCTTCATCTGCGACAATCGCAATTCCTCTTGTAGACTCAATGTACACCAAGTCAGTCCTGCTCACACCGTCGCTACCATATCCATCATAGATAACCCCATAATCGCCAAACAAAAAGTCGCAACCCTGAATCGTTCCGCCCTGAATATATGCGCCTTTAATATTGGGAGCTGACACAAGCTCGTCTGTGATCACTGTGGACGAAATATTTCTAATTTCTCTTTCAGTCCACATATTCTCTGAAAGCCAATCAATCTCTTCATATACGCCGTCGAGCTGCGTATTGATCCGCGTTAGGCGGTAATCCATATCGTCTTCCAGGTTTGAAATCTGCGGATTAGTGCCAAGCTGTGTGACCGTATTCCAGTTAATACGAGAACCAGAACCAAGTGTAATATTCCCGTCCATAGTAATGTTGCCGGCGCTATCAATAACAAGAGTATTTTTACTTCCGTTGCTAATGGTAAGCCCTCTTAGCTCCAAATATGTAGGAGAGAATTTGTAGCTCGAAGTCAACATGCTTCTGCCATTCAAATCCTGATAATCTGAAGCTTGTACAACTCCTTTGAAACGTCCGCTTGCAGCAACAAGTTCACCACTAAACTTCCCGTCGCAACCCTCAAGCGTCCCTTTGATGTGAACATTGCCATTGATATCGACCCAGAAACTTGCATTATCTTCGTCAATTGTATACTCGTCTCCTGAGTACAATGGATACTTACCAATTGCAAATCCTGAATATGGGTTTAGCGTGATCTGCACTTGATTGCCATTGTAAATATCAAAAATTGCATTGTGCAGTGATGCACCGCTCCCATCTACACGGAACACAGAAATGTCGCCGTCTTTCTTAGCGCTTTCGATAATAAGGCTATTTCCGGCCAACAATTTGCCAATCAGACTATCTGCAATAACACCGCTCATAATTCCGCCGTCTTCTGTTTTCATTTGACCAATAGCGAGATTGGCGGTTGCCCAGTTATCTGT
>ENA-UEYL01001013-UEYL01001013.1-human-gut-metagenome-genome-assembly--contig:-NODE-1013-length-25819-cov-3.959055_pt1 | contig 25819 bp, 19 predicted proteins | sample MGYA00242941_ERZ507946 | MGnify/ENA primary metagenome ERZ507946 (study PRJEB26167, sample SAMN06115482) | human gut metagenome | host: Homo sapiens | place: China:Guizhou | collected 2015-03-11...
ACTGCGGCAGGATTATGATCCAACCGCTGTATTGGAGATCGTCCGCAGGACTCTCTATTAAAATTCCCACAGGACAGTGGGAATTTTATATCCCAAAAATTGAACATTGTTCACTTAAGAAGGAGGAAACCCATGAAAGTAAAGCGAAACACCCTGCTGCTTCTGGCCTGTCTGGTGTGGAGCGCGGCGGGATTCAATATCCTACGCATCGGCCTGACGGCCTACCCAGCCTACCTCTCGGTGCTGAATTTTTTGCTGTCTGTGCTGGTTTTTGCCGTGTTTCAGCGGTTTATCTTTGGAAAACTGGTGAAAAAGCACACCAGCCGGATTGTCTCCTATTTAGAGGAGCGACACTTTTTCCTGAAATTCTTTGACAAAAAAGCCTTTGCCATTATGGCGGTAATGATGACTGGTGGAATTGGCCTGCGGGTAAGTGGACTTGCGCCGGAGCAGTTTATTGCCGTGTTTTACACCGGCCTGGGAGCTGCCCTGCTGCTGGCCGGATTGCTGTTTGGCCGAAACTTTGGCAAAGCGGCCTTTGCTGCAAATCAAAACATGGAAGAAAAAGGAGTATAAGCGATGCAGGCAATTATGGAAACTCTGTTTGATGCGGTCTACCTGGTCTCGGTCATTACCATCGGTATCCTGATGATTCGGGGCAGTAAGGGAAACCGTCAGTTCCGTTTGTTCGGCTTCATGGCGGTGGTGCTGGGCGCAGGCGACGCCTTTCATCTGATCCCCCGTGCGGTTGCTCTGTGCACCACAGGCCTTGAAAATTACACCGTTCCTCTGGGACTGGGAAAATGGATCACCTCGGTCACTATGACAATCTTCTATGTACTGCTCTACTATGTGTGGCGGCAGCGGTACCATGTCAAGGGACAGGGCGGCCTGACCACTGCAGTATATGTTCTGGCCGGTCTGCGGATCCTTCTATGTATGATGCCTCAAAATCAGTGGCTCAGTGCCGACGCCCCCCTCTCTTGGGGTATCTACCGCAACATTCCCTTCGCTCTGCTTGGCCTGCTAGTGATCGTGCTGTTTTATCGCAGCGCCAGAGACCACGGAGACCGGGCGTTCCGCTGGATGTGGCTGACCATTGTATTGAGCTTTGGCTTTTACATCCCTGTCGTTCTTTGGGCGGATGCCATCCCCATGATCGGGATGCTGATGATCCCCAAGACCTGCGCCTATGTTTGGACGGTACTCATCGGGTATTTCGCCATGAAGCAGGAGTGTCGATAACGTTTCGTATTTCCCGCTCCACATTGCGCCCTCCTTTCTTTTTGAGGTATCCAACTATCTTTCAACCACTCGCTCTGCGAGTGGTTTTTTATTTTCCGCTCGGTTATCCCGGCAAAAGCTGCCGGAGGCCCAGCCAGACGCCGGTGACGCTGCCCGGATTAGAAAAGGCAGAATTGTCCTCCATAGGATTTACCGAGGATAAGAGCTTCCAGATCTTGCTGTATCTGGCCGATCCGGTACGCTTCCCGACTTGTCCTAGAATATCAAGGAGTCGCATTCCCTATAACCGACCATCCATAATCTGTCATACGCTCCCAGGGTGGCCGCCTGCCTTTCTCAAAACACTTGACAAAAGCAAGTCTCTCCGATATACTTAACGCCGTTAACTATATGCAAGAAGGAGACACTACGCGTGGAATGGACCGATATGATGCACTTCCAGCAACAGCTTCAAAAGGTTATGCGCTCCTTGCTCCCTTTGCGGAAGTCTCTGCTGACTGCCAGCGAGTGTGAGCTCTTGGCCCACCTGTATTTGCAGCCGGAACAAAATACTCCTGTTCTGCTCAGCCAGAACAGCGGTATGAAAAAAGAAGCGGTGAGCCGCTGTCTGAAATCCCTCTACGAAAAAGAGTGTATCCGGAAACAGCGCCAGGAAACAGACGAGCGCAGCTATCGGCTCTTTATTACGGAAACAGGCCTTGCCGAATTAAAAGAGGGATACGAAAGTATTTTGCAGCCATTTTACGATCTGTGGCGCAGCTCCAGCGAAGATTTTGAAGCATTTATGTATTACGCGGACAAACTTGCCGCACACATTGAGAAAGGACAGGATAGATCCCGTGACCACGAAGTTCTATGATGCACTGCAAATGGATCCTGCTGTGCTGAAGCGGAAGATCGCCGCTTGTGACACAAGGCAGGAAAAAAACTATTACTGGATCGCCATGGCCGTGCGCTCGGTACTGATCGTAGCCTTTGCCATCGTCTTTATCAGCCTGCTGTCTGGTGTGTTTGGCTCGGACAACACGCCTCTGGCTGTGGCCTTATTCTGCATGATGCTGGGGATCCGTTTTGTCAATTTCGAATACTGCATCGGCGACTCTCTTGTCACTTTGGCGGTCGTTCTGGCCATTCTGGTTCTGGTTCCCAGCGCCGCCATGGTGCTTCCGCCGCTTTTCCTGATCCCGCTGCACTTTACAGCCTTTTTTGCCATGCTCTACATGACTACCCAACGGCCCGAAATGGGAAACGGCGGCTTATATAGCTTTGCCTACGTCTATCTGACCGGCAATCCCGTACTGGGAGAGGCCCTGGTTCGCCGCGCTCTCATGGCACTGGTGGGCTACCTGATCTGCGGAGCGATCCTGTTTGCCAAGCACCGGCATCATCATAAAACCACCCGTTTCCACCACGTCATGCGTAAATTTGATTTGTCCACACCGGTTCACCTGTGGCAGCTGCGCATGGCCCTTGGCGTGAGTCTGGTTCTGACTGCCGGGCAGGTATTCGGCGTGGAGCGGTTTATGTGGATGGGATTTGCCTGCGCGTCGCTGCTGTCGGAATATCCCTACTCCGGCAATGCGGTTGTCCGCTTCCGACAGCGGATTGTAGGCGCTGTCGCAGGCTGCTTCGCGTTTTATGTTCTCCATTTAGTAACGCCGGAAGCCCTCCATCCGCTGATGGGTCCGTTGGGAGGGCTGTGTCTGGGTTTCTGCACCGATTACCGGTATAAAACAGCCATGAACTGCTTTGGCGCACTGATGCTGGGGACCGGGATCTACGGACTGCAGGGCGCAGTCATTCTGCGTATTGTAGACACGTTCCTGGGCGTGACATTTGGTCTGGTATTTGCTGCACTCTTCCATCAGCCGGCAGGTGTCCGGCTTCTGCCTGATCCGGAAGCGGAGTAACCGCAGAGAAAAACAACATTTCGGATGCCGTATAAACAGACTGTTTATCGGCATCCTTTTTTGTTTGCCTAAATTCATCTCCCAAATGCTATATGAAACTTTAGTTGATAATTTTCCGTGTATTCGGTATGATAAGCAAGAAAGGCTGTGTCAAACCCTACTTTTTTATCAAAATCCGTTTATGAAGCAAACTGTCTTCGCCGCCCGGGCGCGGACCATACTCCCCTGCTGCACAACAAAGCGGGGCAACGCCCCACAATGTACGGGGACAACGTAATTGAGAAACACGGGATAAACCAGGACAGGACGGGAGACCGCGAGAAAACCCGCTATTTGTGCGGGAAACAGGGCATTTTCACCCGGGACAGGGCATTGATCCGGCCCGGCTTTATCAGACAACTTGAGACGAGGGCGTCGACGCGGTCGGCGTCCTTTTTTCATGCCCTGGGAGGCCCTGGGAGGCCCCACAACGGCGGCGGCGCGGCTGGGGCATATCGTACCCGCAACGGGGCGAAACCCTTGAAACAAGGGCATTTGAGGGCAAAAAGAGGGCCGCTCGGCCCGTCCCGGAAGTCACAGCAGCAGACAAAGAGGACGGGCTTCGCGGCCCATGGTCACAGTATAGCAGAGACGGCCCCGGAAGGCAAGCGGGCGAGCCGTGCAAACGGGGCGTTAATCCGTGCATAAATTAACGGCAGGGGGCAAAAACAGGGGTTCGGCGGCGTGGATCGGCGGCGCGGAGGCGTTACGAGCTGTTATTCCAGGTGTTACGACGACGGCGGCGACCGGGCCCAGGCGCGGCAAAACAACCCTTTTGCAAAGGGACATTTTCGGCAAAGTCGCGGGGACGTGTCCCTTTGCCCGTATTTCCTGGGTTTTCGGGGGGTTCGGGCCGTTTTGGGCCCACCGAAGCAAAGGGACAGTATTTTGATTTAGTTTTTAATCATGGCAGGACAAAAAATTAGGCGGTTCCGTCGCGGGCCTCACGGCTCCCAGCGGGGCCGCTTTTTTCGTCCTCGCTCCCGTCGAAATATGTCGAGTAAATAGATTCTTTTTTCTCCTCGACGTGGCGCTTGTACTTGAAGTAGACGAGGTCAAAGATCTCCTCCCGATGGGACGGCGGAAGGAGCCGGTACATGGCGACGAGATCCACCTCATCCTCGGACAGCGGGAGGCCGTCACAGGTGAGGCCCTGGCGCTCCTTCTCCGCCTCGAGATCCGGTCGGTCTCCATTTGTCGAAGTCTCCGAAACGCTACTACCGAAGACAAGATAGTCAAGGGACACTTGTAGATATTCGGCGACCGGAACCAGCTTGTCAAGGCGCGGGCTTTGCGTCGACCATCGCTTTATTGTACCATTTCCGAGCCCCAATTCCTGCTCGACGCGCTTGAAATTGGTTCCTTTTTCTTTGATTCGTTTCTCAATTCTATTCACAAGGTCAGACATGATATACCTCCTCGAAAAGTCTCTACACGGAGATTTTCCTATTGACAAATCTCCGAACAGCTACTATAATGAAGTAGGATTAAAAATTTAAGCAAATCAAGCATAGCACACCACCCACCAAAAGGAAAGACCAAAGGAGGCGGCGGTAGAGTAAAAGCGAGCGGCGAGGGCCTGTTCACCCCCTTTACTTCAATTCGTTTCCGGCGTCACAAACTGGACACAGCACCACACGGCGGACGCCTCGCCGCCGGATGGGAGCGCCGCAAGAGCAGCACCGATGCTTCGATACTCTACAGAGCGAAGCATAGCGAAAGAAGTCGAGAGAGCTCGCGCGGTTCGGGTCGGCGGGCGCTGCAACGCCCCCGGCCCGGTTAGCCCATCAGCACCATGTCCTGCTCATCCTTCACTCCGAAAGCTCCCACTGGAGAAGGGTTGCTCTTCTGGGCAATGGCCAGAACACGGAAGCCCTTCTCGTTGAGACCTTCCACAGTCTGAAGGATCCGGCCGCGCACCTCGTCGGTCAGCGGCTGCACGCTGCCGTCACACTCTGCAAAGGCGCAGATGGAGAGCATCTCCTCCACCGCCCCTTTGGTCACCATCTGAGTCTTTCCGGCCTGATCCTGCACCACTGTGGTCAGACGGCGGCGAGTAAAGTCAAAGGGAATTTCATCTACCTTCACATAGTGTTCCGAAAGGTCCAGCAGGCGGGGATCTTCCGCCTCTGCTTTCTCCGTCTTGTGGATGATGGCCAGGTCCATCAGATTCTTATAACCAGTCTGAAAATAGCTGTTGAGATAGGCGTGGCGCAGCACCCGGGTGTCGTCCTCTCCGTTCACATTGAGGTGGTACTCCAACACTACCTTATCCTGGGTCAGGGTGCCGGTCTTATCGGTACAGAGAATGTCGATGGCACCGAAATTCTGAATGGAATTGAGGTTCTTGACGATGGTCTGCTTTTTGCTCATGGACACCGCACCCTTGGCAAGGCAGGTGGTCACGATCATGGGGAGCATCTCCGGGGTCAGGCCTACGGCAATAGAGATTCCGAACAGGAATGCCTCCAGCCAGTTTCCCTTGGTGATGCCGTTGATAAAAAACACCAGCGGGACCATGACCAGCATGAAGCGGATGAGCACCCAGGAAACTGCATTGACTCCCTTGGTAAAGCTGGTCTCCACCGCCTCCCCTGCTACCGCGCAGGCCATGGAGCCAAACAGCGTATGGTCGCCCACACACACTGCCACCGCCGTTGCGCTGCCGGAGACCACATTGCTGCCCATAAAAGCGATGTTGGTGTAGTCGGTTACGCTCTCCTTCCGGTCGTTGACGTGGGGCGTCTTTTCCACCGGTTCACTCTCTCCGGTGAGACTGGCCTGGCTGACAAACAGGTCCTTTGCCTCCAGAATGCGAACATCGGCGGGGATCATATCCCCCGCGGACAGGTGGACGATGTCCCCCACCACCAGGTCATCCATGGGGATCTCCACCTTCTCCTGTCCCTTCCGGGTAACGGTACAGGTGGTGGTGATCATGGCCAACAGCTTTTCTGCCGCATTGCCGCTCCGGGACTCCTGGACAAAGCGCAGGGTACCGGAGAGGATGACCATGGTCAGGATAATCACCACCGTCAGGCAGTCAAAATCCTCCGGCACGCTTCCAAACAAAGACAGATAGGGGAACACCATGTCCGTCATGGTGGATACCAGAGCCAGGCAGAACAAAATTGCCGTAAAGGGATTGATAAAGGCGCCGGCCAGCCGCTTGGCCAGGGATTTCTTTTTTTCCCGGGTCACTTTGTTGCTGCCGTATTGATTGCGGTGTTCCAATACGGTCTCCGCGTCCAGACCACGCAGAGCGGCATTCATCTGACGCAAAACATTCTGTGCGGAGTTGGTGGCCGCATCCTGGATGCGGCGATTCTGCTCGTCACGGACCACTGCCTTCTCAACGTTCTGGCGAAGGACAATGCGCTTTTCTTTCTTGTTCATCGGTCTTACCTCCTTGCTTTTTCATAGAGGCAAGCAGTGCGGTATGAGAGGCACAAAACTCCCGCCTCCTATGTGCTGCACTGCGCCTTCTGGGACTGCCGTCAGAGTCCATGCCGCTCACCTCACTTTCCACGTCATTCTCTCGGAAGGGATACACTCCAAAGCGTTTCCCCCGCCGACCATAAACAGGATACAAAAATCGCAAGGAAAATCACATGGCCAAAGCCTTGCGATTTCCTTGCGATTTCGTCAGGATACAGGGTCAAAATTTGTCATTGAATTTGTAGCCGATGCCCCAGATGGTCAGAATGTATTCCGGTGCATCGGGATTGGGTTCGATCTTCTTGCGGAGTTTTCGGATGAAGGCCATGATATTGCTGTCATCCAGCAGGTAATCCCGCTCCCACACCGCCTGATAGATCTGCTCTTTGGTAAATACCTCCCCGCGGTTACGGGCCAAAAAGTAAAGAATGTCAAACTCCTTTGGAGTCAGCGCGATCTCCTGTCCGTCCCGGATCACTCTGCGCAGCCGCAGGTCGATGGACAGCGCACCGCAGCTTATACTGTCGCCGGAGGGCACCATTGTATCCGTCTCTCCCAGCTCCAGCATAAGGGAGTCCGCGCTGCCTGCCATCAGCTCTCCCAATCCCTCTGTCAGGTCCTTTGCTGCCGGAGTATCCGGCGCGGAGGTACGCAGCTTCTCATAGAGCCATCCTGTAAGTGAGGAATCCAGGGCAATAAAACCGATTTTCTTTTTCATACCAGACTCCTCCCTTCTCAGCGCAGGCCGTGATATTTTTTTCGATACCAGCTCTTGGCCCATGTGACCACCAGTAGGTAGAGCAGAACGATCCCAACCAGGAATCCGAAATAGGACAGCGGCAGCGCAGTCAGGCCGATGAGCTGTCCCACTGGAGTAAAGGTCAGAACGGTAAAGAGCAAAATTCCCAGCAGCGTGACCGCCATCACCGGACGGGAGGGCTTGCTCTGAAGCAGCGGCACTCTCTGGGTGCGGAGCAGGTGCAGAATCAGCACCTGAGTCCACATGGACTCCAGAAACCACCCGGTCTGAAACAGGGTAATAAAGCGCAGCTGCTCCCCGCTGCCGGCCAGGGCTTCAAAGCTCCCGCCGCACACAGAGGGACACAGGACAAAAAACAAATACCCAAAGGTGGCAATATCAAATACCGAGCTGATGGGGCCGAAGAAGCGCATGAAACGGCCCAGTGTTCGCCCAGACCACTCCAGCGGCTGGGCACAGATCTCCTCGTCCACATGGTCCCACGGAAGAACCAGACACAGCATGTCATAAAGCAGATTCAGCAAAAGCAGCTGCACCGAAGTCATGGGGAAAAAGGGCAAACATACGCTGGCAATCACAATGGAAAGGATATTGCCGAAATTGGACGAGGCCGTGATGTTGATGTATTTGGACACATTGGCAAAGGCTTTCCGGCCTTCCTGAATTCCCTCCTCCAGCACATTGAGGTCTTTTTTCAGCAGGATAACGTCGGCTCCCTCTTTGACTGCCTCCACCGCGGTGTCTACGGAGATGCCCACATCCGACTCCACCATCGCGGGCAGGTCGTTCATGCCGTCCCCCAGAAAGCCCACCGTATGCCCATTGGCCTGCAGCGTCTGAAGGACCCGCACCTTCTGCTTGGGCGACAGCTCTGCAAATACGGTGGTATGCTCGATCTTGACGGGCAGTTCGTCCTCGGTAAGCCGCTCCAGTTCCTCGCCTGTCAGAGTATGCACCGTATCGATGCCCAGCCTGCGGCAGATGGACACAGCCACGCTTCTCTGGTCTCCGGTGAGTACCCGGACGCCCACATGAAGTCCCTGCAGTTTGCCGATGGCAGCGGCGGCAGTCTGCTTGGGCGCATCGAAAAAGGCCAGATAGCCCAACAGGACAAAGTCCCTCTCTTCTTCTCCCTCCAGCTGCGCTGCGTCCAGCGGTTTATAGGCTACGGCCAGCACCTTCATGCCATCCTCCAGCATCTCATCCACGATGGCATGGACGCTGGCAAGTCCGTCGGCCTGCATGGGCTGCCGCTCTCCCCTGTATTCCACAAAGCTGCACCGGCGGCATACCTCGTCCACACTGCCCTTGACGACAAGCAGATTCTTCTCCTCTCCCTTCACCAGAACACTGGCAAACTTCCGCTCATAATCAAAGGGCAGCTCATCCAGCTTTGGATGCTCCTCCGCCCACCGCTGAAAATACTCACTGCGCCCCGGCATCTCCCGGCACTTCAAAATTGCGGAATCCAGATGGTTTCTCACGCCGGTGTGGTAAAGGCTGTTGAGATAGGCAAAGTCCAGCACCTTCTCGCTTTCGTTCCCCAGGATATCCATGTAATATTCCAGCAGAATCTCGTCTCCTGTCAGAGTGCCGGTCTTGTCCACGCACAGGATATCCATGCTGCCAAAGCCCTGCATGGCATTGATGTTTTTGACCACAGTCTGCTTTTTCCCCATAGCCGCGCTGCCCTTGGCCAGACACGCGTTGATAACCATGGGGAGCATTTCCGGGGTAAGTCCCACCGCAACAGACAGGGCAAACAAGAAGGCCGAAAACCAGTCGCCCTTGGTAAGCCCGCAGGCGGCAAACACGATGGGGGTCAAAATGGCCATAAAGCGGATGAGCACCCAAGCGATGGAGTTGGCCCCCTGGTCAAAGCCGTTTTTCAAGTGGGCTTCGGCATCCGAGAAGCCGCCGTAGACGGTGTCCTTTCCCACCGCCAGCACAATGCCCTCCCCCGTACCTCCAATGACGGAGGAGCCCATAAAGACAATATTCTCATACTCGCCATAGGAGCGCGCCTGTCCCTCGGGAAGGACTTGGGCCTGTTTCTCCCATATGGCGCTCTCGCCGGTGATCACCGATTGAGAGACGAACAGATCCTTGGCCGCCGTCAGGCGAATATCCGCCGGAACACGGTCCCCGGCAAGCAGGCGGACCGTATCGCCCACCACCAGCTCGGTGGAGGACAGTCCCACCCACTGGCCGTACCGGTACGCCAACACCTCCGACGCGATCATCTCGGTCAAACGGTCTGCCACACGCTTGGCCCGCATCTCCTGAATAAACCGCACGCCGCCGCTGATGAGCAGCATGGATAAAATGATGATGACGGTGGTCATGTCCCGGCTGAAATTGGAGGCCAGAAGAACGTCGGTCACAAAAGAAATACTGGCCAGCACAAACAGGATCACTGCAAACGGATTGATAAACGCCCGGCGCAGGCGATAGAGCACCGTGTCCGACGCCCGGCCTGACAACACATTGCTGCCATACCGCTGCCGACTCTCCTCCGCCTGCTCCTCATCATAGCCCTGCTCCGGAATATGAAAATCCCGATACAGCGCGTCAGTATCCATATATGCGTACTCCAGAACACGCCGATGAATGGTACGCTCCCCTTTCACATCTCTCACCTCCACGGGTTTTCCCTATCATACCATAGAAGCCGCTCTTTGGCTCGCCTGGAAATCTTGCTTTTTTCTTGCTTCCCTACCCCACAGCGCAAAAAAGTCCCCTGTATCCGCATGGACACAGGGGACAAATGGGCGCAGCACGGTTCACACCAAAATCTCCACCCGGCTTCCGCCGGACTTATCTTTCGTAACTACGATCTGCTTGTCGATCTTTTCTTTCAGTTCCGCCACATGGGAGATGATCCCCACCAGACGGTTTCCCTCGGTCAGCCCGGTGAGCGCCCGGATGGCCTGCTGCAGCGATTCCTCATCCAGAGAACCAAAGCCCTCATCCACAAACATGGTATCCAGCCGGATCCCTCCGGCGGCGGACTGAATTTCGTCCGAGAGCCCCAACGCCAGAGACAGCGAGGCCTTGAAGGACTCTCCGCCGGACAGGGATTTGACACTGCGCTGGGATCCGTTGTAGTGGTCGATCACGTCCAGCTCCAGGCCGCTCTGGCTGCGGTTATTCTCCGCCTCCCGGCGGCGCTTCAGCTCATACTGTCCCCCCGACATGACCAGCAGGCGGACATTGGCCCGCTGCAAAATACGGTCAAAGAAGGTCATCTGGATATAGGTCTCCAGGGCGACCTTCTCCTTGCCGGCGAGATTCCCGTTGACCGTGTTGGACAAGGCCCGCACCCAGGTATACCGCTTTTCCAGCTTCTCCAGGTCTGCCGCCTTCTCTTGCATGTTTTCCAGGGCCGTCTTGTTGGTCACGAGACGGGCATGGATGGTCTTTTGGGTCTGGGATGCTTCGCTGCGCTGCCGGGTCAGCTCTTCGCTTCGCTGCTGCTGGACCTGGATATCCACCTTCTGGCCGCTCTCCAGCATTTGTTTCAGCCCCTGGATGGCAGCGTCCGCCCTGGTCAGTTCTGCCTGACGGCTGTTTGCAGTCTCCTCGGCCGCTTTCCGCGCTGCGGCCAAACTCTGGATCTCCTCTCCCAGTGCGGCAATACGTCCTCTGGCCGCCTGCAGATCCGGATGATGAAGCTGGGTGCGCAGAGCCTCAATCTGCTCCGTCATCTCCTCGTTCCGGCTTTCAGCACCCGCCAATTCCTCCCGCAGAGCAGCAGCAGACTGCTCCAGCTCTCTTAAGGCCTGCTCCTCCTGGGGAATTCTCTGGTCCAGTTCCTGCTTTTGCTGTAATTTTTTCCGGAGTATCTGGGCCCGCTCCTCCATTTGTGTCAGCGTCGTTTTCTCCTGCTCCAGATCCTCCGCGATCACAGCGGGGGCTTTCTCCAGTGCGCAGCCTCCCAGGTGGACGGTCAGCTCCCGTCCAAGGGTGTTCTCCATCTGCTCCCTCTGGCCGTCTAAGGCACTCCGGGCCACCTCCGCCTGGGTAAGGTTCTGCTGCAGCTGCTCCTGCTGCTTTTCCAGGTCAGCCAAAGCCAACTCCTGCCGCTGAATCTCCTGTCCGAGCTCCTCCCGGCGGGCAAGCTGCACCTCCAGCTCCACCAGCGTTTGATGCAGTTGAGACAGCTCCCTCCCGGCCTCCTCCCGGCCAGCGTCGATCTGCTGCCCGGCACGTTCTAGGTCAGGGTCAGGAATATACACCGACATCTGCGTCAGAAGCTGGCGCTGCCGCTCCTCCAGGGCGGCCCGCTCTGTCCCTGCAGCCAAACTCTTTGTCTGGGCCTGCTGCCGGGCCGCCTCCAGTTTTCCTTTCACCTGTTCCAGTTCTGCCTCCGTGGGAGCGCCGCCGGACAGTCGGGCCGGAGCCGGATGATGAAGGGAACCGCACACGGGGCAGGGACTGCCATCCTCCAGGGACTGCGCCAGCACCCCCGCCTGCTCATCCAGGAACGCCCGGTTCTTTCGGCGGTAGTCCTCCTCCAGCTGCTCCGCCTGCTCTCTGGCCTGCTGATACGCCGTCTGAGCCCTCTGGAGCGCCTGCTGCGCCTTACCGCAGCCATCCAGCATGGCTGCCAGTTCATCCAGGACCTTCGCTTTCTCCTGCGCCCGCTCCTGGCTGCGCAGAAGCTTTTGCTTCTCCTCCGGCAAACCCTGAGCCGCTTGCCAGGTCTCCCGGCTGGTCTGCAGCGTGTTCTTTGCCTGGAGAACTTGGGCAGCCAGATCCTTTTGCCGCTGGGAGAGAGCCTCCCGCCGGGTCTGGCTCTCGGTCAGCTGTCCCAAGCAGGCTTGCCAGGCTCTTACCTGAGCCTGCAGAGATTCCAGGGCCGCTTTGCGGTTTTCTGCCTGTTCCTTCTCTCGCAGCAGGCGCTCCCGCTCTGTCTCCACTCCGGCCAGACCGGCAAGTTCCTGCTTCCAGCGTTCCAGATTCTGGGCTTTGGCCGCCTGCATTTGTGTCTGCCCGTCCCGCTTCCGCTCCAGCGCCGCGATCTGCCCGGTGAGGGCAGCGCGGGCAGTCTCTTTTTCTGACAGCTCCTGATACCGGGGCAGTTCCGCCTCCTGTGCAGCCAGCTCCTTGCTCAATTCCTCCTGCCGGGGAGCCTTTTGTACTTCCTCTTCCAGTGCCTTCCGAGCCGCCTCCACCTGGGGCAGCAGTTCTTCCCGGGCTTTGCAGGCCGCCTCCAGCTTCTTCTGGGTCTTTTGAGCCTCCTCTGCCTTCCCCAGCAGGGCCGAGGTCTCTTTCAGCTCTTCCTCCAGGCGGTCCAGTACCTTCTGCTGCTCCTCCTGGGCCTCACAGTCCTGGGCAATCAGCTGACGGATGAGCTCCACAGTCTCCGGAAACGGCAGCTGACCCTCCTGAGCCTTTTGAAGGGTAGGCTTACACAGGTCGTCCTCGTGACAGACCACTCCCCCAATGTACTGCTGTACACTGGCCCGGGCGGCCTCGCACTCCCGCTGAAGCTGTCCCGCTTCGTTCTTCATCCGCTCCTGAAACACCATATAGTACCGGGTCTTGAAGATCTCCCGGAAAATTTCCTGACGGCTTTTGGTATCTGCCAGCAGCAGCTTCAAAAAATCTCCCTGTGCGATCATGGCGATCTGGGCAAACTGGCCTCGGTCCAGGCCAATGATATCCACGATCTCCCGGTTGACCTCCCGGGGCTTGACAACCACACGACCATCGGGAAAGATCAGTTCTGCCTCGGCCTTCTGCGTGGTGGTACCGCCGCCCCGCTTGGCCGGACGTTCATACTCCGGATTGCGGCGGACCGTGTAGGTCTTTCCGCCGTAGGAGAAAACCAGTTCCACCTGGGTAGGGGTGTCTGGCTGGGCGTATTTGGAGCGGAACATGGATGGATCCCGGTTCTCACCGCTGGGCTCTCCGTAGAGCGCGTAGGTAATGGCGTCAAAAATCGTAGTCTTTCCCGCGCCGGTATCCCCGGTAATCAGGTAAAGCCCCTGCTTTCCCAACTTCTCCAGGTCCATGACCACTTTTCCGGCATAGGGGCCAAAGGCCGATACAGTCAATTTTAGTGGTCTCATGGCTCATCCTCCTCCCAGATCCGCTCCATCAGGCTCTTGGCAAAGGCGCGCTGTTCCTCCCCCATGGGCTGCCCGTTCTGCTTTTCATAAAATTCCTCCAGCAGCTCCAACGGGGAGCGCTGCTGATCCTCCGCCCCCTCCAGGATGATCCCTGCCCGGGTGCGCTTGTTGTCATAGTCCAGCTTCATCAGGTTGGGATAGATGATCCGCAGCTTACTCACCGCATCGGGAATGTCCTCCTCATCTGTAAGGGTGATATGGACGTAGTCCCGGGGATAGCTTGTGCCATCATAAAAGCCCCGGAAAGTCAGTTCCTCATAAGTACCCCGCAGTTCTGCCAGATCCCGCATAGGGGTGAGAGGCACGGTGCGCACCGACACAGCCCCCTTCTCCCCCAACTCCACCACCGTCACCGACTTCTGGTGTTTGGCCTCAGAGAAGGAGTATTTCAAAGGCGTACCGCAGTAACGTACGGTCTCCCGTCCCACCTGCTGGGGACCATGGATATGGCCCAGGGCTACATAGTCGAAGGGCCCAAAGACCGACACATCCACATTCTCTGTGCCACCCACCGAGATTTCCTCCGAGTCGCACCGGGCTGCGCCGGTGACAAACTGATGGGTCACCAGCACATTCCGCTGCGCGGGATCTACTCCCATGGCCTCAATGGCTGCGGCCAGTGCGTCTGTATAGGTCAAAATTTCCCGCTCCGGAAAACACCGGCGGACATGGGCCGGTTTCAGAAAGGGCAGCAAATAGAGGTTTACCGGGCCGTACTCATCCGTTAACGTAATCGGGCTCACTTTGCCATCATAGACGGGGGCCAGATGCACGCCGCTTTGCGCCATAAGCCGTCCGCCAAACGCCATGCGCTCCGGCGAGTCGTGGTTTCCGCTGATGAGAAAGACCTGGAGGTCCCGCTTGGCCAGGCGCACCAGAAAGTCATCCAGCAGCGCCACCGCCTCGGCGGAGGGCACGGACTTGTCGTAGACATCCCCGGCGATCATCACGCCATCCGGCTTCTCCCGGTCAATGATCTGCAAAATTTCAGTCAGGATATACTGCTGGTCCTCCAGCATGGAAAATTCGTTGACCCGCTTGCCCAGATGCAGGTCGGAGAGATGGATCAGTTTCATGGCTGTGCTCCTCCAAACCGATATGGATTATCATCATTATATCCGGAAATCGCAGGCGGCGCAATCGTACCTCCTCTGGTCCCGCCGCTGTACCTATTTGATTTTCTATGACCTTTCCGCGCCGATGTGCTATAATATTTTCTGCAAGGGAACAGGCATGATCGTCCCCTCTTTTGCCCTCACGGCCCAAAGCGCTGCCGTCTGATGCAAACATCCATACAATAGGAGGTATTTCTTATGCGCAAGAATTTTGGAGCCAAACCTTGGACCTATTCCCAGCCGGTTTTTATTCTCGCCACCTATGGGGAAGACGGTATGCCCGATGCCATGAATGCGGCCTGGGGCGGGATCAGCGACGATAAAGAGCTGTCTATGTGCATCAGTGCCGGTCACAAGACCACCGCCAACATTCTGGCCCGAAAAGCCTTTACCGTCAGCATGGCCACGGTGGCGCAAATGGTGGCCTGTGACTACGTGGGCATCGAGTCGGGCAACAATGTGGCCAACAAACTGGAGAAGGCGGGCTGGCACACCACCAAATCGGAATTTGTGGACGCCCCTGTCATTGATGAGCTGCCCATGGCCGTGGAGTGCCGCTTGATCAGCTACGATCCGGAGAGCTGCCGTCTGGTGGGCGAGATCGTCAATATCAGTGCCGACGAATCGGTGCTGGGGGATGACGGAAAAATCGATCCGGATAAGCTTCAGCCCATTACCTTTGACCCCATTCACAGTGCTTACCGCAAGCTGGGTGAAAAAGTGGGCAATGCGTTCCAGGATGGAGCAAAGCTGAAATAATTCTTCAGAATCTATATAAAACCCCGGGCGGATGGTCTATAAGCCATCCGCCCGGGGTTTCTTATATATGCTCTAAAACCTGGTTCGTACCGAGAAATTCCCGTACAAAGTACAGCACTTCTTCCGGAGTCCCTGCAAGCCAGTCCGCCCCGGAGAGTTCCTCCGGACTTCCATAGCCATAAGTACAGCCCACCGCGGATACTTGGTTTTTCCGTGCCATCTCCATATCCTGATTCCGGTCTCCAATAACCAGAAATTCTCCCGGCCAGCGTTTTTTCAGAATAGGCAGGATCTCGTACTTGGTCAGATATTGAAATTGCTCGCCGCAATAGAGCCCGTCAAACCAGCGCTCCAACCCAAAGCAGGCCGTGTGAGCACGGAGATAGGAGACGGGACAGTTACTTAGCAACAGCATCCCTACCCCCAGCTTCTTCAGCGCGTCCAGGACCTGGGGCACGCCGGGATAGAGTCGGGCGTTCCCCTCCTCCATCAGCTCCTGCATCCGCCGGCCAATGTACGCGCCCCCTGCCTGCTTTTCCTGAGAAGAGAGCTGAGGCTGGAACTGCTCCCACATCTCTGAGGGAGTCATGCCGATCCACCTTTGGATGGTCTCCCGGTCTGGGGGATCACCCACAGCCAGTCTCCGGGCAGCCAGATCATTGTAGGCCGCCAGGACGGCGGGAGCATAGATAGCCAGGCTGTCGTGGAGGGTACCGTCGTAGTCAAAGAGCAGATTTACCATACTCAGGCTTCCAGGGCGCGGATCAGGTTGACCATCTCAATGGCGCCCTGAGCGCACTCAGAACCCTTGTTGCCCGCCTTGGTACCGGCGCGCTCGATGGCCTGCTCAATGGTATCGGTGGTGAGCACTCCGAACATCACGGGGATGTCGCTCTCCAGGGCCACGGCGGCGATGCCCTTGGACACCTCATTGCACACGTAGTCATAGTGGCTGGTGCTGCCCCGGATGACAGCCCCAAGAGCGATGACCGCATCGTACTTGCCGCTCTTGGCCATCTTGGAGGTAATAAGAGGGATCTCAAAGGCACCGGGCACCCAGGCCACGCTGATGTCGTCGGGCTTCACGCCGTGGCGCAGCAGGCCGTCCTCACAGCCGCTGAGCAGCTTGGAGACGATGAACTCGTTGAACCGGGCACACACGATGCCCACCTTGATGTCCTGAGATACCAGATTGCCTTCAAAGATTTTCATAGTAAATTCCTCCTGTTTTATGTAAATTGAGTTTGATCAATAGTTCACCAGATGGCCCATACGGCGCTGCTTGGTGCGCAGATAGAAGATGTCGTCCTTGTTGGCCTCCACCTGGATGGGCACCCGCTGGGCAATCTCCAGGCCGAAGTCAGAGAGCTGATAGACCTTGTCCGGGTTGTTGGTGAGCAGGCGCATGGTCCGCACACCCAGATCCCGCAGAATCTGCGCGCCGGTCCAGTACTCCCGCAGGTCGGGGGCAAAGCCCAGCTTCACATTGGCATCTACCGTGTCAAAGCCCTGCTCCTGGAGCTCATAGGCCTTGAGTTTATTGATGAGACCGATCCCCCGGCCTTCCTGGCGCATATAGAGCAGCACGCCCCGGCCTTCCGCCTCGATCTGCCGCATGGCAGCAGCCAGCTGCTGGCCGCAGTCGCACCGCCGGGAGCCAAACACATCCCCGGTGAGGCACTCGGAGTGGACCCGGCACAGGATGTCCTTGCCGTCGCCGATCTCTCCCTTCACCAGGGCCACATGGTGCTCCCCGGTGAGGTCGTTGACATAGCCGTAAATCTGGAACTCTCCAAAGCGGGTGGGCAACTTGGCGCATGCCTCCCGCACCACGTGCTTGTCGTGGAGGCGGCAGTAGTCCTGGAGGGCTTTTATTGTGATGACCTTCAGGCCCCACTCCTTGGCCTTCTCCAGCAGCTCGGTGGTGCGCATCATGGTACCATCGTCCCGCATGATCTCACAGCACAGGCCGCAGGGGGTCAGTCCCGCCAGACGGCACAGGTCCACCGTGGCCTCGGTGTGGCCGTTGCGGGTGAGCACGCCGCCCCGCCGGGCCACCAGGGGGAACACATGGCCGGGCCGGCGCAGGTCCTCAGGCCGGGTAGCCGGGTCCACACATTTGCGGCAGGTGTAGCCCCGCTCCTGGGCGGAGATGCCGGTGGTGGTGTCCACGTGGTCGATGGAGACAGTGAAGGCGGTGCAGTGGTTGTCGGTATTTACCTTTACCATCTGCTCCAGCCCCAGACGGGCAGCCACTTCCTCGCTCATGGGGGTGCAGATGAGCCCCTTGGCATGGACGGCCATAAAATTCACATTCTCCGTGGTGGCAAACTGAGCCGCGCAGATAAGGTCCCCCTCATTCTCCCGGTCGGGATCATCGATGGTGATGATGAGATGGCCCGCCCGCAGTTCTTCCAGAGCTTCCTCCACGGTGCAATAGGGATGTTCCATGGTTAAAATCCTCCTTGTATGTGCTTAAAATCCATGCTGTGCTAAAAATTCCAACGTGAGGGAGCTCTTGGCCGTCTCTTGAGGCTGGGGCCGCAGCAGCTTCTCCACGTACTTTCCGATCACGTCGTTTTCTAAATTCACCGTGTCGCCGGGCCGCTTCTCACCCAGGGTGGTGACAGCCACTGTGTGGGGGATGGCGGAGATGGAAAACCAACTCTCCCCCACTTCCGCCACCGTCAGACTGATGCCGTCGATGGCGATGGAGCCTTTCTCCACGATGTAGCGAAGCAGCTCCTGGGAAGCGGAAATGGTGTACCACACTGCGTTGTCGTCCTTGCGCAGAGCGGTAATGGTACCGGTTCCGTCGATATGGCCGGAGACGATGTGCCCGCCGAAGCGGCCATTGGCCGCCATGGCCCGCTCCAAATTCACGTGGCTGCCCACCGTCAGGCTGCCCAGAGAGGAGCGGTTCAGGGTCTCGTGCATCACGTCGGCGGTAAAGCCGCCGCTGTCCACGGTGGTAGCGGTGAGACACACCCCATTGACCGCCACACTGTCCCCAACCTTCAGGTCAGACAGGATATCCTTGGCCGCAATGGACAGCACCGACGAGTGCTGCCCCCGGTGTACGGAGCGAATGCTCTCCAATTCCTCAACGATCCCGGTAAACATGGTGTTCTACCTCGCTCTCCAGTAAAAAGTCGTCCCCCAGGGGGGTGATGGTGGTGTTGATGAGCTGCACCGCCTGGTCAGGGGTCTCCACCCCCAGCCCTTCCACCGGGGACTTGGCCGCACCGCCGCCAAAGAGTTTGGGCGCGATGTAGGCCTGCACCTTCTGAACCAGTTCCTGCTCCAGGGCGGACCAGTTCAGGGTGCCTCCCCCCTCCAGCAGGACGCTGTCGATATTCTCCGCTCCCAGCCGGTCCATGAGGGCGGCAAGATCCACATGTTCCCCCCGCTCAGGCAGCATCCACACCTGGCATCCAGCGGCCTCATAGAGGGCCCGGAGTGCTTCATCAGGGCAGGCGGTAGCCAAAATGGTGGGCACCTCCTTTGCAGTGCGGACGATCTGGCTCGTCAACGGCGTACGTAAATGAGTATCGCAGATGACCCGGATGGGGTTCCGTCCTCCCTCCATGCGGCAGGTGAGCAGCGGGTCATCGGCCAACGCGGTCCCCACGCCGGCCAGAATGGCCCGGTAGCGGTGCCGGTCCTCATGGACCCGCTTTCGGGCCGTTTCCCCGGTGATCCATTTGGATGCCCCAGTGCGGGTGGCAATCTTTCCGTCCATAGTCATGGCGTATTTCAGAACCACATAGGGTCGGCGGGTGGTGATGAAGTGGAAAAACACCTGGTTGAGGGCGTCGCAGGCCTGCTTGCACACCCCCGTCTCCACCTGGACGCCGTGCGCCCGTAGAATGTTTAACCCCTTTCCCGCCACCAGAGGGTTGGGGTCATCGGAGCCCACCACCACGCGGGTAATGCCCGCGTCCAGAATGGCCTGGGTGCAGGGCGGTTGGCGGCCCTGATGGCAGCAGGGTTCCAGCGTAACATAGAGGGTTGCTCCGGCGGGCGAACCGGTACAGTTTTTCAGCGCCTCCCGCTCCGCGTGGAGCTCTCCGTACCGGGTGTGCCACCCTTGTCCGATGATCTCTCCGTCCTTCACCAGAACAGCTCCCACCATGGGATTGGGTGAGGTCCAGCCTATTCCTCGCCGGGCCAACTCCAGGGCCAGGTTCATATAGTCGGTATCGTTCATCCTGTGCCTCCTGAAAAAGAAAATGCCTTGAACGGAATCGTTCAAGGCATCATGGTGCAGGAAAACGGATCAAAACCTGCCGCAAAAAAGAAAACTCTGGAATGATACCATTCCAGAGCGACCTCATGCGCGCAGGTATATGACTCCCCGCAGTACACGATCTTCTTCCATCCAGACTATACTGTCGGCCCCGGAATCACACCGGGTCATGCCTTTCGGCTCGTGGGCTATACCACCGGTGGGGAATTGCACCCCGCCCTGAAGATCCTGATTCAATTTACCACAGTATACTACCAACGGCCGTTCTTGTCAATTCCCCCAAAAAAGTCGCAGTACCTCCTTTGTCATATGGCAGATACACAATCCCTTCCTCTCACAGCATATGATACGCCCGGGGCCAAAAACAGAAGCTTTCAGCCCCGGGCGCATATGAGGAAAAAAGGTTGGCACGTTTTGGATTACTTCTTCGCGTGCTTTCTCGCCTTATCCCGCAGGTAATACTGCTCGCCGGTGAAGAACTCGTTCTTCAGGTCCCTCACCTCACCGCTCAAAGCGATCAGCGCAATCATGTTGGGCAGGATGACCAGAGCCAGGAAGAAGTCCAGGAACTGATACAGGAACTCCAGTCCGCCGAACACGCCGAAGAGGATGGCAGCGATGTAGATAAACTTCCAAATACGAGAGAACTTGTAACCAAAGAGGAAGCGGGCCTGACGCTCACCGTAGAACACCAGCACGATGACGGTGGACAGCACGAAGAGCAGGATGGAGATGGTAACCACATAGTCGCCCACCTTGCCGAACACGGTCTGGAAGGCCATGGAAGGCATAGCGGCAGCCTCGCTGGCGGGAACGGCCTGCCAAGCGCCGGTGACCAGCACCACCAGAGCGGTAACGGTGCAGACAATCAGAGTGTCAAGAGTGATCTCAAAGATACCCCAGAAGCCCTGACGGACAGGGTGGTCGGTCTGAGCGGTGGCATGGGCGATGGGAGCGGTACCCATACCGGCCTCGTTGGAGTAAGTGCCGCGGGCGGCGCCCCAGCGCAGAGCCAGAGCCAGAGTGGAACCGGCAAAACCGCCTACAGGAGCCATAGGAGCAAAGGCGCTTTCAAAAATCAGGACAAAGACGCCGGGGAGCTTGTCAATGTTGACGCCGATAACCGCCAGGGCACCAATGACATAGATCAGAGCCATAACGGGAACCAGGCGCTCGGTAACCTGAACCAGACGCTTGGTACCGCCCACCACGATGACCAGAACGATCAGAGCCATGGCGATGCCGGTAGCGATGTCAGGAATACCCAGGGTGGCTGCGTTCTGCGCAGCGGAAACGGTCTGAGTAGAGATGGACGGGATGATCTCGATCATCAGGAAGAAGGCGAACCAGCCGGCCAGGAACTTACCCAGGGTCTTGTTCTTAAAGCCTTTAGCCAGGTAGTAGGTCGGTCCGCCTACATACTCGCCACTGGCATCCTTTTCCCGGTACTTGATGCCCAGAACGATCTCAGAGAACTTGGAGGCACAGCCCAGCAGGGCAATGATCCACATCCAGAACACGGCACCCGGGCCGCCAAATGCAATGGCTACCGGAACACCTACGATGTTTGCCGCGCCGATGGTGGATGCGATGGCCGCCGTTGCGGCCTGGAAAGGAGAAATCGCGTTGGGATCTTCGGGCTTTTTCATCATCTGGCCGAACGTCTGTCCCCACATGTAGAACAGAGGCCGGAACTGGAAAAACCCAAGACGAATGGTGAGGAACAGGCCGCCGCCGGCCAGGATAATCATGAGCGGGGGACCCCAAAGCCAGTTGGTAAAGTCTACGATTGCTTTCACGATTTGATCCACAAAAAACCCCTCCTTCGTTTTTCTGCATTATACCGCTGAAGTGGTTTTCTCTGTATTTTATTGAAAGGGCACAAACGTTTGTTTTTTTATTTTTTGTTTTTGTGGAAATTTAAGTTAAACCTCAAATAAACACCACAGGTTTATTGGGGATATAACCGGAAAACATCGGGACATGTACGTTGGAGATAGTGCAGGGCATGACGTGAAAAGGGATCTGCCATCGCCTCCTGCTTGAGGTAAACCGTGATGCAGTAAGTCTTGGACAGCTGGGTGATCAACCCCCGCAGCGAGTTCAGCAGTCTTGCCTGAGAGACCTGGCGGCAGTCGCCCTCCAACCCATAGGTAGGAATCAGGGCCGATTGTATGCTGGACAGATCTTCCAGAAATACCTTTGGGATCTGATTGACCACGGTACGTTCACAGGCGCAGGTCAGCAATTCGATAAACTCGCTGAGCAGCAGGCCGGAAATCACTGCGGTATCCTCATTTCCCGACAGTTCCAGCGTCAGTTCCTCCAGCGTCTCCCCCCGCGGGGACAGCTCCTGCTCCTGGGAAGTGATCTCCAGATATAACTCACGCAAGGTCTTGGAGGGTGCCAGATTCAAATCCTTCCGCAACAGGTCCTCACAGGATTGATACCAGCGCAGTGCCGCATGCCGCTCGCCCTTTTGAAGACACAGCTTCATGATCCGGCAGTAATACTTTTCCTCGTAAGGGTTGATCCGCAGCAGGGCGCGCAGCGTCTCTTCCGCCCGGTCGATATCCTGGTTTTTGATATAGCTGTCGTAGAGCTGCTCCAGATTCTGCTGGGACAGCTTCTGATAGCGGGTGCGTTCAAACAGCAGCCAGTCGTTGAACTCGTCGCTGTCCCGGATATAAAAGTCCTCTAAAAATTCCCGGCTGAGAATTTCATTGATTTCCAGAAGAATGTCCGCAGGTGCATCTTCGTCATGGATTTCAAGCAGCTGCTCAAGCCGTGTCAGGTCAGAGGTATACCGGTAGGCAGGGTTGATTCCACAGAAATCTTTTGACGTGATCAGGAATTCTGCTCCGTTTTCATCCGGCGGAATTACCTTTTTGATGTTCCACAGGTTATAGCGCAGATTATAGGTTGCGGTATCATAGCTCTCCGCCCAAAACATGGAAGCCAGTTTTTCCCGGGTGACCCGGCGCTGCTCGTGGCAGATTAAAAATACTAAGATAGCCAGGGATTTTGCGCTCAGTCGGGTGGTCACTGGCTTGCCTGAAACAAAGAATTCTGCAGAGCCAAACATCTGAATGAACAATCCTTGATCCATGGCTGCCTCCTTAAAGATTGTGATAGAGAACAGAGCCAGACTTGATGGTCATGATGATTTCCGCGGTAATAATGTTTTTGGGGTTGGTCAGGAAAATGTTCCGGTCGGTGACCGTCAGATCTGCGATTTTCCCAATCTCAATCTCCCCCTTGTAGTCCTCCTCCCGTACCGCCCAGGCTGCGTCACGGGTAAACATGGACAGCGCCTCTTCAATGGTCAGGCGGTTCTCATCCACCGGAGGATTGACTGCGGCATAGATTCCCACCAGAGGATTGACGGGAGTCAGACCGCTGTCCGAGCCGCCGCAGATCCGGATGCCCGCGTTGCGGATTTCCCGGAAGGGATTGGTTTGTCTCCAGCGCTCTCCCAGACGTTCGGCATACATGCTGTGGCTGCCGCCGTAGTAATACTCGAAGGCCGGCTGCATGGAAAACGTGAGGCCCAGGGCGGCGGCCCGTTTACGCTGAAGCTCTGTGGTAAGCTCTGCATGCTCGATCCGGTGGCGGAGATAGACATTTCCTGTCTTCTGCCGGGCATACTCATGGGCGATCAGCGCCTGTTCCATAGCCCGGTTTCCTACCGCATGCAGAGAAGTATCCAAATCAGCCAGGTAACAGCGCAAGAGGAAAGAATTCAATTCCTCCTGGGAATAGTTCAAGGTTCCGTTCCCGGGATGGTCCTCATAATTGCTGAGCAGGGCTGCATTTCCCGAGGCAAAGGAGCCGTCCAGAAACAGGTCGCCAATCCGGGATAACCCCAGCCTTTTGACTTTTTCCGGCGAGGTCGTTCCAAAGTAGATGGCAATATCCAGCGGCAGCTTTGGCCCGCAGGAGGCCAGAAATTCCGCGTCCGACTCCGGGAAACCGTAGCCGCCCTCCATGGCGTGGATGGAGGTAACTCCCTTTTTCAGCAGCCGTCCGGACAGCTCATAGACTGCCCGCTCTTTATCCTCCCAGGAATAGCTGTCTGCCGTCTTCCGGCGCAGAAAGGCGTTCGCTTTCCCACGGAAAATTCCTGTGGGCCGCTGACGTTCGTCCAGTTCCACCCCCTCCATGGTAAAGGGGACGCGGGAACTGTGCAGCGCCCGGGTGTTGAGCACGGTATAATGAAAGTCCCGGCTTTCGATCAAAACCGAATAGTCCCGCAGATAGTGATCAATGACATTGCGGGTGGGAGGTCGCTTTTCCTCCAGGTCCGATACCTCCAGGCAGCAGGCATGCACCGTGCTCTCCTGAGGATGCCGTTCCACCCAGTCCTTCAGCCGCTGCCCGATTTCTTCAAAATTCCGGGAGCCGTTGAGATTCACTTTCATGCGGTCCACGGCGCTGGGCACAAAATGGACATGGCTGTCGGAGAAACCCGGAAGCACCAGGTTTCCCTTCAGATCAATGGCCTCCTCCGCATCCCGGATATAGGTTGGTTCCCAACTGCGGTACCCCGCGTCCTGAATCATGCCATTTTTGATCCAGACCCACGTGTAATGCTTTTTTCCTCCAAAGCGAAAAAAATTCCCATTATACAAAAGCAGCGAACGGCCATGGGCAGAGCCTGCGCTGAGCGTCATTTTTCCAGAATGTGCAGGAGTTTGGAGCATACAACGTCTCCCCCTTTCGCTTGGGCTTATTATATATGAATAAAAATTAAATAGCAATCACAATAATCTTGTGCAAAATATAAGATGCGGCGCAGCAGGGATTGCTGCGCCGCGTTTCAAGCTTCCAGTTACTGAGTATCGTCATGGAGCAGGTTCATAACCGTTTTATAGACCAGTTCAGGAGCCACCTCAAAGGTATAATGCTTTTCAATGCGCTCAGTAAACTTATGTGCATCCTTTCCGAAGGGACCAATATCCAAAACGGGAAGGTCCAAAGCCTGCATCTCCTTCAGAGGCAGATCGTAGAAGATACCGAAGCCCGGCGTGTTACGCTTGAGCGCCCGGATAATCTCCGGGTCCTTGGGCGCCGCTCCGTAGCTGAGGTCGGAGATGTAGGGGAAGAACTTCTTGTAGACCAGCTTATAATCGGTCTGGGTAGAAGTGACTGCCTTATCCACCGCGGCCAGCAGGGCTTTATCCTTCTCACTCTTGCCCTCCACATAGACGTGGGGGTAATAAGGCGGCGTGAGGTAGACGATCACGATGGGATCCTTGTCGCTCCAGAGCCCATGGACGTACTCCACCAGCATGTTGGCCCGCACCCGGGTATCGATATCCTGCCGGGCCAGCAGGGCCTCCGACTTCTCACGAACCATCTCATCCAGCGCGCTGCCCAGTTCCGCCTTGACTGCGGTGTACAGCTCCTGATAAGTCATGACCCGCGCCTTCCAGGGCAGACGCACATAGGGACGCCGGGACATATTGCAGAAGGTCCGGTAGTGCTGGTTGAGGGTATCGATCACCTGCTGGAAACACTCCTGGGCCACGCCCACCATGCGTTCCAGCACCTGGTCGGGCGTACTGCAGTGGGTGGCATAGTTGAAGAACAGCACCGCCGACTTTGCGATCTGGCAGGAATACTCCGGCTTCATATCCCGCTGACGCAGGGTAATGGGAGGCAGTGTGACCTCGCCCTCGGCCACATCACAGAATTCCGGATTCAGGTTGACCCGGGAGATGATCTGGGCCGTGATCTGGTTGGGGTCCAGTCCCTTGAAGGACTCGCCTACATGGGTTTCCTTGCCTACCACATAGAAGGTCGGCATCAGCTTGCCCACGGTACCTACGTATACGTACTTATTTTCATCCCCGGGGAATTCCGAGGTCATGTAATCGGTGTCCAGCAGAGCCAGATATTCCAGGTGTTCCTCTTCCTGCATCTTGGCCAGCTTGGGAACCAGGTTCAGCATGCCGCCGGAGTTGCCTTCCTCGTCACAGACCGCGCCGTAGATGAGGTTGCCTTCAAACTCCTCAACAGACTGGCTGATCTCTTCCAGAAGGGCAATGATGATAGCGTCGCCGGATTTCATATCAAAGACGCCGCGCCCAAACAGATAATCTCCCGACTCCAGATCCCGGCGTACCTCCTCGGGCAGCTCGATATCCCGGAATTTTTCCATCAAA
>ENA-UEYL01001027-UEYL01001027.1-human-gut-metagenome-genome-assembly--contig:-NODE-1027-length-25613-cov-4.715891_pt1 | contig 25613 bp, 28 predicted proteins | sample MGYA00242941_ERZ507946 | MGnify/ENA primary metagenome ERZ507946 (study PRJEB26167, sample SAMN06115482) | human gut metagenome | host: Homo sapiens | place: China:Guizhou | collected 2015-03-11...
GAGGAATAGGGGGCCAAAATGAGCAAACAGCCGGATAAGGTGTTCGCACTGTACTACTGTGCGGCACGGACGAACGACAATGATACAACCTTGCACCTTGACAATCAAACGCATCAAATTCCCCTTTTTCAGAAAGGGGGTGCGCTGAAATGATGGAGCCTGACATTACTCCCGTTGGCACGTTCCAGCGCATCACCAATACTGCCCCCCTGCGGGCGGAAACCCGCGAGGCCATCCAGAACACGGTTTTGCAGTTCTATGTTCAGAACAGCCAGCCGGAGGACGATGCCGAGGGCTTGACCGCCTGCTATGAACGACTGTCGCAGGAAGATAAGCTGGACGGCGAGAGCAACAGCATCATTAACCAAAAGAAGATTTTGGAGAAGTATTGCCGCGACCACGGCTATACCGCCATCCGGCACTACGATGAGGATGACGGTTATTCGGGGACAAACTTCAATCGACCTGGCTTTCAGCGGATGCTTGCCGACATCAAGGCGGGCAAGATCAAGCGGGTGGTCGTCAAGGATATGTCCCGTTTGGGCCGTAACTATCTCCAAGTGGGAATGTATACCGAAATGGTGTTCCCGGAGTATGGTGTTCACTTTATCGCCGTAAATGACGGAGTGGACAGCATAAAGGGAGATAGTGAGTTTACCGCAATCCGCAACGTGTTCAATGAGATGTACGCCAAGGACACCAGCAAGAAAATCCGGGCCACATTTCAGGCCAAGGGCCGCTCTGGTGAGCGCCTTTGCACCATCCCGCCCTATGGATATATGAAAGACCCGGAGGACAAGAAACGGTGGATTGTAGACGAGGAAGCGGCTGCTATCGTTCAGAAAATCTTTGCGCTGTGCGTGGACGGTCTGGGGCCGACGCAGATCGCCAAGTGGCTGCAACAGAACAACGTCCTAAATCCTACGGCCTACGCCCACGAAAAGGGCTTGCCGGTCTGCAACGCTCCTACAGCTAATCCCTGCAAGTGGACAAACGAAACCGTTTCCCGCATTTTGGAACGTATTGACTACCTGGGCCATACTGTCAATTTTAAGACCAGCAAGCCATCGTTCAAGAGCAAGAAAAAGGTCTGGAATAACCCGTCCGAGTGGGTAATCTTCGAGAATACCCAAGAACCGATTATCGAGGAAAGCGTGTTCCTGGTTGTGCAGAACATCCGGCAGGCCAGACGCCGCCCGACCAAGATGGGGGACATGGGTATGTTCTCCGGGCTGGTGTGCTGCGCCGATTGCGGCGGCAAGATGTACCTTTGCCGGGCTAACCATTTCAAGCCGGAACAGGAGTATTATATCTGCTCCACCTATCGGAAAGACCGTACCCTTTGCAAGACGCACTCCATCCGCCGTGTAGTGCTGGAAGAAATCGTACTGCGGAACCTGCGGGAAGCGATCTCCTATGTGACGCAGTATGAGGACGACTTTATCCAGCGGGCGGCAGAACGGAGCCAGCAGGAGCGTGACAAGGCGCTGGCGCAGAAAAAGGCTGTGCTGGCACAGTCTGAAAAGCGCATCGCGGAGCTGGATGTGATCTTCAAGAGGATTTATGAGGACAACATTTCCGGTAAGTTGTCCGATGATCGGTTTATCAAGCTGTCCCGTGACTATGAACAGGAGCAGGAACAGTTAAAGGCCGTCGTGGAAACCCTGGGGCGGGAAGTGAAACAGCAGGAGCAGAAGAAAACCAACGTCAGGAAGTTCATTTCCGTGGTAAAGAAGTACACGGACATGACCCAGCTTGACGCTACCATCCTGCGTGAGTTCGTGGAACAGATCAGGGTGTCCGACACCTACACGACCGACGAACAGCAAAAGCGGGTGAAAATCCGGGAAATCGAGATCGTCTATAACTTCATTGGTGCGTTTGATTTTGAGGGAGCGCGGGAGCAATCCCAAACTGCCCAAGACAAAAATAATGCGAAAGTCGGCGCAGCTTAACGCCACGCCGACCCTCGCTTAAAATGTTTTCTTACGTCACCGCCCCATTTGGCCGGGTATTTTTTATGGGCGCTCTTCTGCGGGAAAGGCGCCTTAAGATCGAAAAGGTAATCCTTATGTTCTCGAATCCCCTTGTCATTTGACAGGGGGATTTTTCTTGACACAGAAGGTTTAGTGTGATAAACTTCAAATAGAAAGTGGGTTTATTGATATAAACCTTAAAAGAAGAATTGGTTGCAGAAAACAGGAAAAATGCAGAGTGGGGTAAATAAGCAGAAAACAAGCCTTAAATATGATTAAGCAAAATTGACAAAATATAAAAATAGGAGCATGATAAAAATATAAAAAAGCAACAAAAGAGTGAGCCGGATATGACGATCGATCGTGAAACAGCTCTGCACGCCTCCCGGAAGTTTCGCTTAATGCGCACTGGGAATATTGTGACTCTGGTTTCCCTGGCGGTGATCCTCGCAAATGCAATTCTTGCGCTTATGGTTGTATGGAGCAATCCATTCGCCTTCTTTGTGACCGGGGGAATGGGACTGATTGCGTTCTTTGTGCTGCTGAGCGGGATCGCGGCGGTGGATGGCGGTATTGTATACCTGGTAGGACTGTATGGGCTGCGAGATGTCCGGCCAAAGTACAAAGATGCTTTTCTTTGTGAAATCGTATTGATTGTGTTGGCAATTATCCAAGCTTTGGTGGGCTCAGGAAGCGTATTAGGACAGATTCTGAGTACCATCAAAACCTTGGGAACTTTGGTGGTACTGTGGCTTGTCATTCTGGGAACCCGACATCTGCTGGAGAATCTGGAGCAAGATGAAATCTTGCGTCGGGGAAAAATCCTTTGGTGGCTGAGTGCTGCATCGACCATAGTGGCATGCGGGTATGCACTGATTCCGACACCCGCAGTCATAGACACGGGAGCAATTATTTTACTGGTAGCTGGCGTAGTGATTTCGGTCTTTTCGCTGGTGGCAGCGGTGTACTATGTGAACTACTTGGGCCGGGTGGCCAATGCATTGGAGGCTCAAACTCTGGAACAGGCAGTGGAAGCACTGGAAGAGGAATAATGTGGTATGCATAGCAGAGGGGCGGCTGGAGTCAGCCGCCCTTTTTGTAGGATGTGAAAAAAAGGGTTGACAAACCAAAAGGCCGTGCATATAATAGCACCAACAAGTAAATCCAATCCAAACCTATGAGAAAGAAGAGTAGCCGGTGCAGCAAACCCAAAGAGAGTCCTGGGTGGTGAGATCAGGGCGGGGCGCGGCCGAGTGAATGGTCTTTCGAGGGCGGCTTGAACGGGCAACCTAGTAGATGCCGACGGGGACCCACCCGTTATCCATCGGGCACGCGTGATGGCGCGTGAAGCGAGCGGACGTGAAAACGTCAATTTGGGTGGTATCGCAGGAGTCAGGCTCTTGTCCCATGTGGGATAAGGGGCTGTTTTTTTATACCCGCAAGACTCCAAATCAAGGCCGTTGGCAGCGGCCCCTCCATCGCCCACCCAAACAAATTTCGGCCAAATGGCCAATTATGGAGGTAACATTATGAAAAAGAACAACGTGGTCAAGAAGTTTGCGGCTCTGTCTCTGTTCTGTGCCATGGCATTGTCTCTGGCGGCCTGCTCCGGCGGCAACGCTGGAACGTCCAATTCCTCTGGATCTGGGGACACCTCTGGCTCCGGAAATGGGGATGGATATAAGATCGCGGTGGTTCGCCAGCTGGACCATGCGTCCATGAATGAGATCCGGGACGCCATTACCGCTGAGCTGGATGCCAAGGAAAAGGAACTGGGCGTGGAGATCGAGTACAAGGACTTCAACGGCAACAACGATACTTCCACTCTGGCTCAGATTGGTGCAGAGATCATCGCCGGCGGCTATGATGCTATCGTTCCCATCGGTACGCTGGCAGCTCAGCAGATGGCCTCTACCGCCCAGCAGACCCAGACCCCGGTGATTTACGGCACGGTCAGCTACCCCGAGGTAGCCAAACTGACTGGCATTCCCTACGTCACCGGCACCAGTGACGCGCTGAATGTAGAGCTGCTGCTGGATATGATGTTGGCCCAGAATCCTGAGGTCAAAACCGTGGGTCTGCTGTACTCCACCTCTGAGGTAAACAGTGCTCCTGCTATTGAGGACGCCAAGGAATACCTGGACGCCAAGGGCATCTCCTATATTGAGAAGACCGGCAACACCTCTGACGAGATCATTGCCGCGGTCAGCTCCATGCTGGATCAGGTAGACGCAGTCTTTACTCCCACCGACAATGTGGTGCAGGCGGCTGAGCTGGCCATCGCTCCCATGCTGGCTGAGGCGGGGATTCCCCACTATGCGGGCGCGGACTCCTTTGTCCGCAATGGCGCTTTCGCCACCTGCGGCGTGAACTACACCGACCTGGGTACTCAGACCGCTGACCTGGCCCTCCAGGTGCTCCAGACCGGCGAGTTCCCTGACTTCATCACTGTCTCCGGCGATATTATCACCGTGAACACCGATACCGCGAAGACCCTGGGCATCGATTACTCCATGTTCTCTGACATGGGCTCCCAGGTGGTCGAGGTTCAGACCACCCAGGATTAACCTGCAAAGGATTTTACATTTTCATCCGCCATCCCTCCGCTGAAATGCGGAGGGATGGCCTGTCCATTGAGAGGAGCGATTGCTGTGGTTACCGTACTTCAAACCGCACTGGAAGCGGGCTTTGTCTATGCGCCGGTGGCGCTGGCTCTATTTCTCAGTTTTTCCATTTTAAACATTGCCGATATGACCACAGATGGGGCTTTCGTTCTGGGCAGTGCAGTGTCGGCTATGATGTGCCTGGCAGGTCACCCGATCCTGGCTCTGTCTGCCGGAATGCTGGCCGCGGCACTGGCCGGATTTGTGACGGCATTTCTTCAGACAAAGTTATCTGTTCCATCTATTTTGGCGGGAATCATTACCAATATCGGCCTGTACAGCATCAATCTGATGGTGATGGGAAAGAGCAATCAATCCTTGTTTATGGCTGATACCATCTACACCATGGCCAATGAGGCCGGCTTTGCCGGAAGCTGGTATAAGCTGGCAGTGACAGCGGGAATTGTGATCGTGGTGGCGGTTCTGCTGGTGCTGTTTTTAGGGACCCGGCTGGGACTGTCCATCCGGGCTACCGGTGACAATGCGGATATGGTGCGGGCTTCCTCCATCAATCCCACCTTTACTATTACCGTCGGTCTGTGTGTAGCCAATGCTTTGACCGGCCTGTCCGGCGCGATGGTGGCCCAGTACAGCACCTTCGCCGATGTGAACAGCGGAACCGGCATGGTGGTGCTGGCTCTGGCCGCCTTGGTCATCGGCGAGACCCTCATCGGAAAGAGTTCTATGGCTCGCGGTGTGGTGGGCGTCATCGCAGGCAGCATCATCTATCGCTGCATCTACGCAGCCGCCCTGCGCTTTAACGTTCCCGCCGACTACATGAAGCTGGTCTCCGCCATCATCGTGGGCGCCGCCATCGCGGCTCCGGCCGTGCGCCGCTGGACTGCATTCCAGATGCAAAAGCGTCGGGCCATTGCTGCAAGAAAGGAGGAGCAGTAACCATGGGTAAGCTGGAGATGAAGAATCTGACCAAGACCTTTAACCCCGGAACCGTCAACGAAAAGACGGCTTTGTCCGGGCTGAGTCTAACGGTAGAAGATGGAGACTTTATTACCATCGTGGGCTCCAACGGTGCAGGAAAATCCACCCTGTTTCACGCCATTGCCGGAGTGTTCTATGTGGATGGCGGCTCCATTGTGCTGGATGGGGAGGATATTACTTACAAGCCGGAGTACCGGCGCAGCCGGGAAATGGGCCGCCTGTTTCAGGACCCCATGCGGGGCACGGCTCCCCACATGACCATTGAGGAGAATTTGGCGCTGGCCTATCTTCGTACCGCCAAGCACCAGAACGCCTTTTTCAGCCGCACCAGCAAGGCGGGCCGGGCCTTTTTCCGGGATCAGCTGGCCCGGCTGGACATGGGGCTGGAAGACCGGATGCGCCAGCCGGTGGGGCTGCTCTCCGGCGGACAGCGCCAGGCTCTGACGCTGCTGATGTCTACCATGGTGCCGCCCAAGGTGCTGCTGCTGGACGAGCACACCGCCGCGCTGGACCCGGGAACTGCGGAGAAGGTGCTGGAGATCACCAAGCAGGTGGTCCGGGAGCACAAGATCACCACCCTGATGGTGACCCACAACATGCACCAGGCCCTGGAACTGGGCAACCGCACCTTGATGATGGATCAGGGACGGGTGGTGTTTGACGTGGCAGGGGAGGAGCGCAGCACCCTCACCGTGGACGACCTGCTGGCGAAATTCCGCCAGGGAGCGGGAAACGAGCTGGATAACGACCGAATCCTGCTTTCCTAAGAGAAAATTGCCTGTGGAGGGCGGCTATGCCGCCCTCCACGTTTGTACGAAAAGGAAAAATAATCTTCCAGCCCCTTGCAATCGGAACGGGGCTGTGGTATATTAAGTGAAGAATTATGGTAGTATTGGCTAGAGTGGGGTTTCGGCTCCGCTCTTTTTGATTGACCAAATGGGCTCGACTACCGCTGGCCAGCGGAGCGCCCAGTGCAGTTTGGAGGTTTTTGACATGGCAAAAGTGACCGAGATGGCGGCCCAGCTTGCCCAGCCCTTCGTGGAGGCGGCGGGCTGCTCCCTGTGGGATGTGGAATATGTAAAGGAGGCAGGGGAGTGGTATCTCCGCTTCTATATTGATAAGGAGGGGGGCGTGTCCATCAACGACTGCGAGGCGGTCTCCCGCCCCCTGTCCGATGCTCTGGACGAGGCCGACCCCATTGAGGGCAGCTACACCCTGGAGGTGTCCTCCGCCGGAGCGGACCGGGCACTGAAAAAGCCGGAGCACTTCGCCCAGTTCCAGGGCGCTGAGGTGGAGGTCAAACTCTACCGGGCCCGGGACGGCCGGAAGGACTATGTGGGGCTGCTGGAGTCCTATGAGGACGGAGACGTGACCCTGAATGTGGGCGGCGCGCCCATGAAATTTGAGAAGAAAGAACTGGCGCTGGTACGGCTGTACCCCCGCTTCTGAGAATAGTAGGAGGAGACCGACGTGGCTAAGAGAACAACGAAAAAGGTCAATAGCAACGAGCTGGACGGACAGGAATTTTTTGCCGCCATTGCTCAGATCGAGCAGGAGAAGGGCATCAAGCCCGGCTATATGATGGAGAAGATCACCCAGGCTCTGGTATCGGCGTACCGCCGGGACCACGAGGGCGTGGGCGATAACCTGATTGTGGACGCCAACCCCGAGACCAACACCGTGCGCATGTTCCTGAAGAAGGACGTCGTGGAGGTCGTGGACAATCCCAACACCGAGATCAGCCTGCAGGAGGCCAAGGCCGCTCTGCCCCGGGCCGAGCTGGGTGACGTGGTGCGCATTGAGGTCAAGCCCAAGAGCTTTGGCCGCATTGCCGCTCAGACTGCCCGCCAGGTCATCATCCAGGGCATCCGCGAGGCTGAGCAGGGCATGGTGTACGACGAGTTCTCCTCCAAGGAGCACGAGCTGCTCACCGGTGTGGTTACCCGCATTGATCCCCGTAATGGGGCGGTCACCCTGCGCATCAGCTCCGGCTCTGAGTTCACCGACGCCTATCTGGGCGCCAATGAGCAGGTCAAGGGTGAGAGCTACGTGGAGGGCCAGCGCCTGAAGGTGTACATGGTGGAGGTGCGCAAGGCCACCAAGGGCCCCCAGGTCATTATCTCCCGCACCCACCCCGGTCTGGTGAAGCGCCTCTTTGAGCTGGAAGTGCCTGAGATCTACGACGGCACCGTGGAGATCCGCTCCATCGCCCGTGAGGCCGGTTCCCGCACCAAGCTGGCGGTCTGGTCTGCCGACCCCAACGTAGATCCTATCGGCGCCTGTGTCGGCCCCCGCGGTCAGCGTGTCAACACCATCGTGGAGGAGCTCAAGGGCGAGAAGATGGACATCATCAAGTACTCCGACGATCCTGCCGAGTACATTGCCGCTGCCCTGTCTCCCGCCGACGTGGTCAGCGTGGAGCCTCTGCCCGACGGCAAGAGCTGCCGCGTGGTAGTGCCCGACGACCAGCTGTCTCTGGCCATCGGTAAGGAGGGCCAGAACGCCCGCCTGGCCGCCAAGCTCACCGGCTGGAAGATCGACATTAAGCCCGCCTCCGCTCCCCTGGAGCCCATCGAGGAGATCCAGCAGGAAGAGCTGGAGGACGACGCTCTGGTGGCTGAGGAGCCTGTGGAGAGCGTAGAGGAATAATCCATAACCAAGTTTGTCATGAAAGGGGTGAGATCTGTGCCCAAGAAGATCCCCATGCGCCAGTGTGTTGGCTGCCGGGAGATGAAGCCGAAAAAGGAACTGATCCGGGTAGTCCGTTCTCCGGAGGGGCAGGTGTCCCTGGATTTCCGGGGAAAGCTGCCTGGGCGGGGGGCCTATGTGTGTCCCAATCCCGCATGTCTGGCTAAGGCCAAAAAGTCCAAGGCGCTGGAGCGGGCCTTTTCTGCCCCCCTTCCTGAGGAAGTATATCAGGCGCTGGAAGAACAGATGAAGGAGGTGCCCCAGGATGCCCAATGATCCCATTCTCCACCTGCTGGGCCTGGCCCGTAAGGCGGGACGGCTGGAGATCGGCGAGGAGCCGGTGGGCGCCGTCTGCCGGGCCCGTCAGGCCCGCCTGGTGCTGCTGGCCAGTGATGCGGCCGCCAACACCAACCGCCGGGCCGCCCACTTTGGTGAGGCAGGCAACGTCCTGTGGCTGGAAGTGCCCTATTCCAAAGCGGAGCTGGGCTTCCACCTGGGCCGTGGCTCCTGCGCCATGCTGGCCACTACCGACGCGGGATTTGCCGCGGCGGTGACCGAGAAGCTGGCCGCCCGGGACCCGGAGCGCTACGGCCCTGCCGCGCAGCAGCTGCGGCAGAAGGCGGACCGGGTGCTTCAGCGGCAGAAGGAGAAGCGCCAGCACGAGAAAAACCTGCAAAACGGAAAGAAAAAGCCCTGGGCAGTACCAAACCCCGCCCAGAAGAAAAGCGCCGCTCCCAGTGGGCAGCGCAAAGGCAAAGGGGAGTCCTCCGGCGCGCCGGAAACACGTTCTCCCCGGTCCGGAAGCCCGCGCCCGGGCCAGAAGCATCGACCCGGCCCAGGCGGCCGCAAGCTGTCCGGAACATTCCGGCACAAACCCTAAGAAACGAGGTGGCTCCCGAATATGATGATCAAATATCCCATCCACAAGGTGGCCAAGGATTTTAAGAAGGGGTCCAAGGAGCTCCAGTCCAAGGAGGTCATGGACATCCTGACTCAGTATGGGCATCCGCCCAAGAACCACATGCAGCCCCTGACTGACCAGGAGCTGTCCCTGGTGTTTGAATATCTCACCCAGCACAATCAGGTGGACTCCATCCAGTCCATTTATGAGGATGTGTACCACGAGCCCGCCGCCGCCAAGGCGGAGGCCCCCAAGGCCGCCCAGAGCAAGCCTGCTCAGCAGGGTAAGCCCGCCGGACAGCCCAAGCCTGCCCAGCAGCAGAACAAGGGCGGCAATGCCCAGGCCCGGCCCCAGCAGGGCCAGCAGCAGGCGGCCCATAAGCCCCAGGCGCAGCAGAGCCAGCAGACCGTGTCTCAGCCCTCCAGCCGTGTGCCTACCAAGAAGGTGGTGGATACCCGCGGCGGCGGCGCGGTGAATCTGGATAAGTATGACGAGCGTCTGGAGTCCTTCACCGACCAGCGTCAGCAGGACCGGGGCGGCAAGGAGAAGTTCCAGAACCGCAACGCACAGCGTCAGCGCGGCCGTCAGCAGGGTCCCGGCAACAAGCGTAAGCAGGAGGAGCAGGATCGTCTGCGCCGTCTGCAGCTGGAGATTGCCAAGAAGGCTCCGCTGAAGGTGATGATCCCTGACGAGATCGGCGTGGGCGAGCTGGCCAGCCGCATGAAGAAGACCGGCGCCGAGGTGGTCAAGACCCTGATGAAGATGGGTGTCATGGCCTCCCTCAGCGAGATCATCGACTACGACACCGCCGCCTTGGTTGCTATGGAGCTGGGCTGCAAGGTGGAGAAGAAAGTCGTTGTCACCATCGAGGAGAAGCTCATCGACACCACCGAGGACAAGGAAGAGGATCTAATCCCCCGCGCCCCCGTTGTGGTGGTCATGGGCCACGTCGACCACGGCAAGACCTCTCTGCTGGACTATATCCGCCACGCCAACGTGGTTTCCGGCGAGGCCGGCGGCATTACCCAGCACATCGGCGCCTATCAGGTGGATGTGAATGGCAGCCCCGTCACCTTCCTGGACACCCCCGGCCACGAGGCCTTTACCGCCATGCGTGCCCGCGGCGCCATGGTCACCGACGTAGCCATCCTGGTGGTGGCCGCTGACGACGGCATCATGCCCCAGACCGTGGAGTCCATCAACCACGCCAAGGCCGCCGAGATCCCCGTGATCGTGGCCATCAACAAGATGGATAAACCCACCGCCAACCCCGAGCGCATCAAGCAGCAGCTCACCGAGTACTCCCTGGTGCCCGAGGAGTGGGGCGGCGACACCATTATCTGCCCCATCTCCGCCAAGACCGGCGAGGGCATTGACAACCTGCTGGACATGGTGGTCCTCACCGCTGAGATGCGGGAGTTGAAGGCCAACCCCAACCGCTCTGCCCACGGTGCCGTCATCGAGGCCCGGCTGGACAAGGGCCGCGGCCCTGTGGCCACCCTGCTGGTGCAGAACGGTACCCTGCATCAGGGCGACGTGATCATTGCCGGCACCGCCGTGGGCCGTGTCCGCGCCATGACCAACGACAAGGGCCAGAAGGTCACCGAGGCCGGCCCCTCCGTCCCCGTGGAGATCATCGGTATGGGCGAAGTGCCTGAGGCCGGCGATGACTTCCACGCTGTGGCCGACGAGCGCATGGCCCGGGAGCTGGCCGAGCAGCGCAAGGCAGAGCAGAAGAACAGCATGAACAGCAACGTGGGCAAGGTCACTCTGGAGGATCTGTTCAGCCAGATCCAGGCCGGTGAGATGAAGACCCTGAACATCATCGTCAAGGCCGACGTGCAGGGCTCCGCCGAGGCGGTGAAGTCCTCCCTGGAGAAGATCTCCAACGAGGAGGTCCGGGTGCGGGTCATCCACTGCGCCGTGGGCGCCATCAACGAGAGCGACGTCATGCTGGCGAGTACCTCCGGGGCCATCATCGTGGGCTTCAACGTCCGCCCCGACGCCAATGCCAAGGAGAGCGCCGCCCGGATGAAGGTGGATATGCGGATGTACCGGGTCATCTACGACGCCATCAACGAGATCGAGGCGGCTATGAAGGGCATGCTGGCCCCCAAGTTCAAGGAAGTGGACCTGGGCCGCGCCGAGGTGCGCAACGTGTTCCGCATCACCGGCGTGGGCATGGTGGCCGGCTGCTACGTGCTGGACGGCAAGATGCAGCGTAACGCCCAGATGCGTCTGCTGCGTGACAACATCGTGATCTATGACGGCTCCATCGCCTCCCTGCAGCGCTTCAAGGACAGCGTGAAGGAGGTTGCCGCCGGCTACGAGTGCGGTATCACCTTCGAGAAGTTCCAGGATATCAAGGAAGGCGATATCATCGAGGCCTTTGTGATGGAGCAGATCGAGGTATAATACCGCGCGAGTACCCCGCGCAGCGGGGTGCGCCTTTTGGCTCGTAAAATCGAAGCCGCAGGCTGAGATTTGCGCAGGGCGAATTCACTTCGCCCGAGCATTTGAAATCAAGGGGTCCACGCGGGATGGAACATCCCGTGGGGAAGTGCGGTATCACCTTTGAGAAGTTCCAGGATATCAAGGAAGGCGACATCATCGAGGCCTTCGTGATGGAGCAGATTGAAGTTTAAAAGACAATTTGACCCAACGACAGGGCGGGCGTTTTCGCCCGCCCTGTTTTGACTATAAGGAGGAGTTTTTATGGCTTCCAATCGTATCGGCCGTATCAATGAGGAGATCCAGCGGGAGCTGTCTTCCCTGATCCCCACGGTAAAAGATCCCCGGGTGACCGGGATGATCTCTGTGACGGCGGTGGAGACCACCCCGGATCTGAAATATGCCAAGGTCCACATCAGTGTGCTGGACAAGTCCAATGAGGCCCAGGTGCTCAAAGGCTTGAAGTCGGCGGGCGGCTATCTGCGCCGGGAGTTGGGCCGCACCCTGAACCTGCGTAACACCCCCCAGCTGTCCTTCGTCCCTGACGATTCCATCGACAAGGGCGCCCACATCCTCAGCATGCTGCGGGACCCCAACGTGGTCAAGCCGGTGAACCCCGACAACCACTACGGCGAGGATCAGGAGGACGAGGAATGAGCACGCTGACCTATGAGCAGGCCGCCCAGCGGCTGCTGGAGGGAGACGGCTACTTGATTCTCACCCATGTGCGCCCCGACGGGGACACGGTGGGCTGTGCCGCTGCCCTTTGTACCGCCCTGCGGGAGCAGGGAAAGGAGGCTTATGTCCTGCCCAACCCGGAGCTCACCGCCATTTTTGCCCCCTATCTGGAGGGGCTGCTGGCTCCCGAGGGATACCAGCCTAAGAAAGTGGTCAGCGTAGACATGGCCGCCCGGGGCTTGTTCCCGGAGAATGCCCAGTGCTATCTGGAGAAGGTAGACCTGGCTTTTGACCACCACCCGTCCCAGGAACTTTTTGCCAAGGAGACCTGCCTGGATGCAGGCCGGGCTGCCTGTGGCGAGCTGATGTACGATGTGATCCGCCAGTGGGGAAGCGTGAGCCAGGCCGTGGCTCTGCCCCTCTACGTGGCGGTGTCCACCGACACCGGCTGCTTTGTCTACTCCAATACCTCTCCGGCGACCCACGCGGTGGCTGCCGCCCTGCTGGAGACGGGAATCGACTTTTATCCCATCAACCGCCGCCATTTCCGTACTCGCTCTCTCAAGCGACTGAAGCTGGAGGGAATGCTCACTTCCGGTATGGAAGTGTTGGACGAGGGAAAACTGGCCATTGTCACCCTGACTCTGGACATGATTGCCCAGGTGCAGGCCAAGGAGGAGGACCTGGACGACATTTCCGCCTTTGTGGGCGGGGTAGAGGGGGTCAACACCGGTGTTACCATCCGGGAGCTGCGCCCCGGTGTGTGCAAGATCTCTCTGCGCACCGAGCCCGGTGAACTCAATGCCAGTGCGGTGTGTGCCATTCTGGGCGGCGGCGGACATGCCGCTGCGGCCGGAGCCACCGTAGAGGGTGACCCCGCCTATACCCGGAAGGTGCTGGTGGAGGCCATCCGCCAGGTACAGAGCCAGGGCAAGTAAAGGGAGGACCCATGCCAAACGGAATCATTGTGATTGATAAGCCCCAGGATTGGACGGCGTCGGAGCACGCCCTGTTGGAACGCCCCTTCGCCAAGGCAAAGGGGCTTATCCAGGCGTGCGGCTCCTCCTTTTCGCGTCGCACCCGCTTTGCTGGGCTGCGCCGCGAGGAAAGGGGGGCCTGCTATGCCTAACGGAATTATTGTGATTGATAAGCCCCAAGATTGGACCAGCATGGACGTATGCGCCAAGCTGCGGGGCCTGTTCCACGAAAAGCGGATCGGCCACGCCGGGACCCTGGATCCCATGGCTACCGGCGTGCTGCCGGTATTTGTAGGCCGGGCTACCCGGGCGGTGGAGTTTGCTAGCGAGGGGGATAAGGAGTACCTGGCCGGACTGCGGCTGGGTACCGTCACCGACACTCAGGACACCTCCGGCCGGGTGCTGGAGGAGCATCCCGTCTCAGTGACTCGGGAAGAATTAGAGGCGGCGCTGGCCCCCTTCCGGGGCGAAATTCAGCAGCTGCCGCCCATGTACTCCGCCATTAAGGTAAACGGAAAAAAGCTGTATGAATTGGCCCGAAAGGGCCGTGAGGTGGAGCGCAAGCCCCGGGCCATCACCATCCACTCCCTGGAGGTGGAGGGCCAGGAGAGCGCCACCGACTTTCTTATCCGGGTGCGCTGCTCCAAGGGGACCTATGTGCGTACTCTGTGCCACGACATTGGCCAGGCCCTGGGCTGCGGAGGAACCATGTACTCCCTGCGGCGGACCATGGCGGCCGGTTTTACCTTGGAGGACGCTCTGCCTCTGGAGCAGGTACTCCAGGCTGAGGATCCCGCGAGCCTGCTGCTGGGGGTGGATGCCTACTTTGCCGGCCGCCCTGTGCTGATCCTGAAACCTGCGGCAGAGAAGAAGGTGCGCAACGGCATGACACTGGTGCTGCCTGATGCGCCCCCTGCCGGGGAGTATCGGGTATACAGTGAGGCAGGAGAGTTTCTGGCTTTGAGTCGGGTCTCTCACGGAAAGCTCATTACCATCAAGAGCTTTTTCCAGGTTTGAGGGAAATAAGGAGAGGATACTTTTGAGCAATACCAAACGGGTGATCGCCCTGGGGTTTTTTGACGGGGTGCACAAGGGCCACGGAGCCCTGCTGTCCACCGTGACGCGCCGGGCCAAAGAGCTGGACGCGGCGGCCTGCGCCTTCACCTTTGACCGCAGTCCCACCGCCGCCATCACCGGGCAGGTGGTGCCCCTGCTCAGCTCGGTGGAGGACCGTGTGTGGCTGATGCGCAGCTGCTACGGCATCCAGGAGGTCATCGTGTCCAGCTTTGACGGCATGATGCGCATGGACTGGCAGGATTTTATTACAGAATATCTCATCAAACAGCTGAATGTGGTCCATGTGGTGGCCGGTCACGACTTCCATTTCGGCTATATGGGCAAGGGAAACCCCCAGCGGCTCAAGGAGACCTGCGAGAAGCTGGGCGTGGGCTGCGACATTATCGGCAAGGTGGAGCAGGAGGGCATCACCATTTCCTCCACCTATATCCGTACCCTCATCGCCCAGGGGGAGATGGAGCGGGCCGTGGACTTTTTGGGTCATCCCCATGTGCTTACCAACCGGGTGACTCACGGCAAGAAGATCGGCAGCTCGTCCCTGGGCTTCCCCACGGTGAACCTGCGTATCCCTGCTCCGGTGATCGTTCCCGCCTTTGGCGTATATGCCACCCGGGTGGTGGTGGATGGAGAAAGCCACATGGCGGTGACCAACGTGGGGGTGCGTCCCACGGTGTCCGATAACGACGGGCGGGTGACGGTGGAAGGGTTTATCCTGGACTTTTCCGGCGACCTGTACGGCAAGGAGCTGCGGATGGAGTTTTACAGCTACCTGCGGGGAGAGAAAAAATTCCCCTCTCTCCAGGCCCTGGCCGAGGAGATTGGACGCAACGCCCAGCAGACCCGGGACTTCTTTGCCGCCCATCCCCAGATGTAAGGAGGGGCTGCCATGCAAGGAGAAACTATGCGCTACAACCGGATGCATCTGTTTTTCTGGCTGTATGCTGCTGTGCTGGCCCTGGCGGCCTTCCTGTTTTCCTCACCGCAGGAGATTTTGACCGGACTGCGCACCATCGTATTGACCGAGGACTCCCTGATCACCGACTATGTGCTGATTGCCGGTCCGGGTGCCGCGCTGATGAATTCCGCCCTGGTCACCGCAATTTCCATCGTACTTTTGAAGCTGTCCCGGGAGCCGTTTAACGGCTTCTCTCTGGTGGTGATTGGGCTGATGTCAGGCTTTTCCCTGTTCGGGAAAAACTGTGTGAATATCTGGCCCATTCTGCTGGGTACCTGGCTATATGCAAAGAGCCGGCGGGAGCACTTTGGCAAGTATATTTCCGTAGGACTGCTGGCCACCGCCCTGGCTCCGGCGGTGAGTTACATCTCCCTGGACAACGGCTGGGGCAACCCGGTGGCAGGACTGATCACCGGCGTGATCATCGGCTTTATCATGCCGCCTCTGTCTGCCTATACATATAAGATCCAAAACGGCATGAACCTGTATAACGTGGGCTTTGCCTGCGGTCTGGTGGCCTTCCTGCTGGTGCCCCTTATCAGCTCTATGGGGGCCACCCCCACCACCCAGTACCACTGGGCAAAAGGGTATGACCTGCCCTTTGGTGCGGCGCTGAGTGTGCTGTGTGTTGTTCTGATCCTGGGCGGGCTCTTTGCATCAGGAAAGCCGGTTTGGGCCGTCTGGGCGGGATACCGCCGTCTGCTGACCACCAGCGGCCGCGCTCCCAGCGACTATCTGCGTATGTTTGGAGCGGGGCCTGTGCTGGTGAATATGGGAGTCAACGGCCTGATCGGCATGGCTTTCGTACTGGGCGGCGGCGGCGAGCTGAACGGTCCCACCGTAGGCGGGATCCTCACCATCATGGGCTTTTCCGCCTTTGGCAAGCACGTGTTCAACATTGTACCCGTCATGGCGGGCGTGTTCCTGGGCAGCCTGGTGATGCACTGGGAACTCAGCAACCCATCCGTGCAGCTGGCCTGCCTGTTCTGCACCACCCTGGCACCCATTTCGGGCTACTTTGGATGGCCCTATGGTGTTTTGGCTGGGTTTATTCACTCTTCCGTGGTGCTGTACACCGGCAGCCCTGTGGCGGGAATGAACCTATATAACAACGGTTTTTCCGGCGGCCTAGTAGCCACGGTGCTCTACCCGGTAATCATTGCCGTGTTCCAGCACCGCAAACCCACTCTGGTGGATCAGGATTACTTTGATCCCATGGAGCATGACGAGCCGGTAACGCCTCCGCCTGCACATCAAATCACAGAGGAAAAAGAAGCATAAAAAATCTGGAGCATTTCCCAGCGGAATGCTCCAGATTTTTTATTGCCATTTTGCCAGAACCCTTTGGACCAGTTCCGTGGAGAGCTGCGGGAAGGGGGTGATGGGGACAGGCTCCAGGTCGTAGGGGCCGATGGCCTTCTCAAAGGTCTGCACATCCCGCCAGGCTCCGTCCACATAGCCGGTATTGCGGCAGATGCCTGCGTCCTGAAAGCCCATACTGCGGTGGAGCCCCTCACTCTTCTCGTTGGGAACGGTGACGATGCCGTACACCGTGCGCACTCCCTGAATCGCCAACAGCTCCATCAGAGCGCCATACAGCCGCCGGCCTACTTTTTGGGAGGTGTGGCCCTGGGCCACATAGACGGATAGCTCGGCACCCCACTGATAGGCGGCCCGCTCTTTGAAGCGGTGGGCGTAGGCGTAACCCACGGGAGTGCCATTCTCCTCCCAGACCAAATAGGGGTAGTCTTCCAGTGTATGGGTGATCCGGTCCTGAAACTCCCGGGGCGAGGGGAGCTCATACTCAAAGGTGATTGGGGTATGAATATACTGCCCATAGATGCCCACCAGCGCGGGGGCATCCATTGGGGTAGCCAGTCGCAGTGCCATAGGGATCCCTCCTTGTTCCTGGAGAGTATACCACCTTTTTGGTCCGGCGTAAAGGTTCAGCACAGACACTCCAGCAGCTTCACGTTGCCCTGGAGCCGCTCGTCCTGGGGCTCCAGAGCGAGAGCCGCCCGGGCAGCCTCCAGGGCCAGCTGAGGTCGGCCTGTGTGGTAATAGGCCTGGCAGCGCAGGTCGTAGGGCAGAGCTCCCCAGGCCCGAGCTTCGCAGATGTAGGTGCGGGGACGTTCCACAATGGCCAGCGCTTTTTGGGTAAAGTAGAGTACCCCATCCCACTCCTCCTGGGTGTAGAGCAGCAGGGCCAGCTCCACCAAGGGTTCCCGCAGATGGGGAGCTTCCGCCGCTGCCCGCAGGTACCAGCGAAGCGCCTCCTCGGGCTGTCCCTTGTGCTCATAGGACTGGGCAATAAACCGCATAGAGGCTGCCCGCTCATCGGCCCAAGTGGCGCTGGGCATGGTCAGGTGCTGTGTCAGGATGCGGATGCAGTCGTCCCATCGGCTGTGGAACAGGTACTCCCGGCCCAGATAGTGGACGCTGCGGTCGTCCTGAGGTGCCTCCGCCACTTCCAATTCCAGAAGCGGCAGGTACTGGGCCCGGGATTTTTTCGGGTCGGGGTGGTGGTCCAGCTGGACTCCCTCTGCCGAGACCTTCAAGCCCGGCTGACCAGGCCCCATCCACTCCAGGACCTCATGTACCGGATGGACCCAACGGTAGCCGTGACGGGCATGGATCTTTTCATACCAGAAGACCACACCTTCGCCACCATCCGGGCGAAAGCTCCAGGTGTAGCGGTAGGTGGCCTGGGTAGTACCAGGGATCCAAGCGGACTCCAGGGCTTTTCGCCAGCCGGGATGGAATACTTCATCCAAGTCGGTGCAGACGCAGATATCCGCGTCCGGGTCCACCAGCTCCAGAGAGCGGTTGCGGGCCACATCAAAGCGCCAGGGACAGATGGTCTCCACCGTCACCTGGGCACCCAGCGTCCGGAGCCGCTCCACGGTGTCGTCGGTAGAGCCGGTGTCCAGAACCACGATCTGGTCGGCCTCAGACATGGATTTTATCCAGCGGGATACAAATTGGGCTTCATTTTTGCAAATAGCATAGACAACGATCTTCATAGTGTGCCTCCTGTGGTAGCTGTGTGCCGGAAAGTCAAAGAGGGAGCGGAGCATGGGCTCCGCTCCCTGGATGAGGGCAGGGTAATTTGCTTACGTGGGAATATCACCCAGACGGGTAATGTCAAGGGCAATGGCGCTGGCCTGGTATCCGCTTCCGGTCGGTACCACCTGGAGAGTGGTAGGCGCCTTAGAGACAACCAGAGGAACGGAGAAGGACTGGGGGGTGGAATCCCCTGCACTTTGGAAATTGTAGGGCACAGAGGCACCGGGGACGATACTGCCGTCAGATTCCAGAGAAGTAACGATATTGGCAGGGAAGGAATCACTGTCAGCAGGAGACAGAACACCATGGAATTGCACAGAGTAGACGCCGGGCTGATTGATGGTGAAGTCCGAACTGCCCGCCGTGTGCGAAATATCGGTGCCGTAGCTCAGTGCGTTACGGTCAAATTCCAACGGATCGCCGGAGGCTCCGGATTGAGTGGGGGAAGAGTAAGCAGACAGCAAACTGACAGGCGGAGTGGTCCCGGTTGGACCCTGAGGGATGGTGAAGTCCAGGATCGCGTTCTGGGAAGTGCCGGAGTTGGTTACCTTAGCGTCGGTACCGGGATCACCTGTGGTAACTGTGCCAACGGATAAGGTTGCGGCAGTTCCTGCAGCGCCTTCGTTGCCGGCAGGGCCGGTAGGGCCAGTGGGACCGATAGCACCGGCGGGGCCTGTGGCGCCAGCAGGACCAGTCGCACCGGCAGGCCCGGTGGGACCGGTGGGGCCAGTTGCACCGGCAGGGCCAGCAATGCCCTGAGGACCAGTGGGACCGATAACACCAGCAGTACCCTGAGGACCAGTGGGGCCGGTTGTACCAGCGGCGCCCTGAGGACCGGTAGGGCCAGTTGCACCAGCAGCACCCTGAGGACCAGTGGGGCCGGTTGTACCAGCGGCGCCCTGAGGACCGGTAGGCCCAGTTGCGCCAGCGGTGCCCTGAGGCCCGGTAGGTCCGGTTGCGCCAGCAGAACCCTGAGGTCCGGTAGGGCCGGTCGCGCCAGCGGCACCCTGAGGACCAGTAGGGCCAGTTGCACCAGCTGGTCCTGCAATGCCTTGAGGTCCAGTGGGGCCGGTGGCACCAGCAGTGCCCTGAGGACCAGTGGGGCCGGTGGCACCAGCGGCGCCCTGAGGTCCGGTGGGCCCGGTCGCGCCAGCAGCGCCCTGAGGACCGGTGGGACCGGTAGCTCCGGCGGCACCCTGAGGCCCGGTGGGACCAGCCGCACCGGCAGCACCCTGAGGACCAGTGGGGCCAGTTGCACCAGCCGCACCCTGAGGCCCGGTAGGACCGGTGGCACCTACCGGTCCGGCGATGCCCTGAGGGCCGGTAGGACCGGCTGCGCCATCCGGACCCGGATAACCCTGAGGTCCGGTAGGACCCATGGGACCGGTAGGTCCAGGAGAACCGGCCGGTCCGGCAGAGCCTGCAGGACCGGTTGCCCCGGCCGGACCCGTCGGGGCGATGTTATTAGGAAAGTGGCTATAACCCTTGAAAATCAAGGGAAAATCAAAAAATAAAAGTCTATCACATTACGCTGAAAGCCGTCTGGGTAAAATCTGGGCGGCTTTTTTGCGTGGTGGACTTGGAAAGGAGGAAAATTTTTCGATAGAAAATCAACGCTCATTTTTGTGCAATACACCAAAATTGAAGGAGGTTAGTGAATGGCAGATGACAAACTCAAAACCGGCCCGGAGCCCCCTGGCCCGGATCGTCCCGGTGAAGCTCCTGCGAAAGAGGCTCCGCCAATCCAGGAGCCCCCGGTTCAGGAAACTGACGCGCCGGGGAAAACGCAAGAGCCCGCCGCGCCTGGTACGGGCCCGGCACTCCAGGCGGAACAGTCTGTTATTCCCGGTATGGGGGAGGACAATCCGGCCCGCTCTGCACTTGGGGAAGTAGTGGTTGATTTTGACAAGATCAACGAGCTTATGTCCCAGCGGCGGGCAGCGGGGCATAGAGCCGTAGACAAATTAAAGGCTCCGGCTACTGATAAGGATGGTAAAGAGGCTCCTATCCCGGAGGAAAAAGCGCCGGAGGCGGATCAGCCGAAAAAGCACCGGGGCCGTCCCCCGAAAGAGCAGGCCGGGGTGTCTGCGGGAAAAAAGGAGAAAGCGGCGGAGCCCTGCACAGGCCGCCCGTCTAAGGTTGACAAGGCGGCCCGTGAGGAGGCCCCGCCCGCTGTTCGGGACAAAGTGTCCAGAGGTAAGAAAGCTGACAAGGGCAAGGAAACGGGCTCCGGCGGTGCGCCCGTGTCTAAATCCGCTAAGGCGGTAAAGCCGGGCAAGGCCGCTCCCGTCAAGGAGGCGGCAGTCCCGCCGCCGGAGATCAATCTGCCGCCCACGCCTGACGTGCCGCCCCGCCCGGTGGAAGAGGGAAAAATCGTCTATCTGAAAATGGCGGAGCTTCATCCGTTCCATACATTCCGGGAGCACCCCTACAAGGTGCAGGACGATAAGGCGATGGACGATCTGGTGGGGACGATCAAGGAACACGGCATTATGACCCCCGCCACCGTCCGCCCGGAAAAAGACGGCAAGGGCTATGAGATCATCGCGGGCCACCGCCGCCATCACGGTGGTACACGGGCCGGGCTGGAGGAAATGCCCTGTATCGTCCGCGAGATGACCGATCTTGAAGCTGTCCGGGAAATGCGGAACAGCAACAAGCAGCGGGGCGATCCTCTCCCCAGCGAACTGGCAAAGCTGCTGGATTTGGAGGTGGAGGCTATCAAACGCCAGGGGGCCCGCCCGAAAAATGAGAAAGAGGCGGAGGCCCTGGGTAAGCTCTCGGTGGAGATTGTGGGTAAGGAACACGACATGAACTATAAAAAGGTCATGCGGTATATCCGGCTCAACTCTCTGGTGCCGGAGCTTCTGGACAAGGTGGACACAAAACAGATGGGCTTTATGCCTGCGGTAGAGATCTCGTATATCAGGCCGGAAAACCAGCGGCTGATTGCCGTTTCCATTGACGGGGAGCAGTCCTCCCCCTCGGTGGCCCAGGCGAAACGGCTCCACGAGCTGGACAAGGAGGGCAAGCTCAACGGCGATGTGATCGACGGCATTTTGAGTGAAGAAAAAAAGGAGGATCGCGGTGTGATTATTTCGACTGCTGAACTGTCTAAGTATTTCGGCAAGGAGGTCACTCCTGCCAAAATGAAAGAGCAGATCATGGCGCTGCTGGACGAGTGGAAAGAGAAACAGCCGCCCGAACTGGCGCAGCCGGACAAGAAAAAGGACTTGGAGAAGTAACCGGGCCCCGCTTCTGGACACTTTGTCCAGAGGTGAACGCCCCGCGCCGGGGATGGGCTCTGTGGTGATATATCCCCCGTCGCCGGATATTTTGCAGCGCAGCCGGGAACGGGCAGTCAAGGGGCGGAACGCCCGCCGCTTGCGGCGGCTTGCCCTTGACGGCCTGGCCCGGCTGTGCTATTTCCGGCAAGGCGGCGGGGGTATATCCTCCAGAGCCGCCCCCTTTCCCATGAATGGGAAAGGGCGGGGGGATAGGGTTGAACTACCTATTAAATATTGGAGGTGTGATAATGAAACGATCCCTTGCTTATATCACCGCTGCGTGGCGCGGTGATCCTGCGGTGGATATGGAGCAGGCGGCGCATTACTGCCGCGTGGTCTATGATGCGGGCTATTCCCCCATCTGCCCTATGCTCTATCTGCCGTTGTTTCTCAATGACGCGGTGCCGGAGGAGCACAAGAACGGCATCGACATGGGCCGCGATCTGCTTCGACGCTCCCGTGTGCTGGTGGTGTGCGGCCATTCCGTGACCGAGGCCATGAAAAATGATATTGCCGTGGCCCAGCGCCTGGGGATCACCGCGACTACCCTTGAGGGCATCCTGACCGTCAAGGGCCAGGGGCGGTGCTGATGGCGTCCCTGTTTGAAGCCTACATCACCAACCTGGGAAAGTACAACGAGGGTGAGCTGGTTGGCGAAACGCTGAAATTTCCCACGACTACCGAAGAAGTACAGGCCCTTTTGAAGCGGATCGGTGTGGACGGGGTACGTTATGAGGAATTTTTCATAACCAGCTTTGACGGTGATGTGCTGGGGCTCTACGACTATCTCACAGAATATGAAAACCTGGACGAGCTCAATCATCTGGCCTGCCTGCTCTCCGAGCTGGATCAAGGTGAGTTAGAGAAATTTGAGGCCGTCATTGATAGCGGCGAACATACTTCCAGCGTGGCCGATCTCATCAATCTGGCGCAAAACCTGGATTGCTACGAGTTTTATCCTGGTGTCGAGGACGATGAAACCCTGGGCCGCATCTATGTGGAGGACATGGAGGCCATTGACGTGCCGGAGCACCTGCTGAATTATTTTGACTATGAGGCATACGGGCGGGACATTCGGCTTGAAGAGGACGGCCACTTTGCCCCTGGCGGCTATGTGCTGAACAATGGCGGTCAATTTATCGAGCACTATCACGGGATCGAGGACATTCCCGACGAGCACAAAGTCTTTGCCTTTCCGCAGCTCACGGTGCGGGAACAGATGGCGGCCTATAAAGAAATTATTGACGGTTCCTCCCTGGAGGGCTATCGGAAGATTGCCGCAAAGGAACACGAGGAACGATAACGGCACTTCTGGACGTTTTGTCCAGAGGTGCTTTTTTCATGGAAAGGAGGGATACGGCTGATTGACGAGGACGTTTCCAGACGTACCATAGCAGTTTCGATCAAGGCGACAAAGCTCACGGGTCGGGTGCTGGCCCAGGCGTGTCTGGCGGTGGGCCGGAAGATTAAGAAAACGTACCGGGCCCGCCAGACACCCCACGGAAAACAGACGGTGCGCCAGCTCATGGGCCACGGGGCCGCCACGAATAGCATCGAGGTGGAGTCCCCAAAGGACTTTGACCGGGTGGCCCGGCGCTGGAATGTGGACTATGCCTTTTATAAGACCGGGCCGGACAAATACCTGTTGTTTTTCAAGAGCGGGCAGGCCGACGCCATCACCGCTTGCATTTCGGAATATTCCCGGCGCGTGTTGAAGCGTTCCAAGTCCCAGCGTGTTCCCATCCGGGAACAGCTCAAACGGGCTGCCGCTGAACTGGCCCGCCAGCCGTCCCACAAGAAAGAACGTGCAAGGGAGGCGGTGCATGAGGACAGATAGCGTCAAAAAGTATGTGATACCCAATATCCCGTACCTATTTATTCTGTGGGCCTGCCTAAAGCTGGGGACGGCCTATCGCCTGGCCCCTGGAGCAGACTTTGCTCACAAGCTCATGGGCCTGGGGCAGAGCATCGGCCCGGCCTTTGCCGATTTTGCGCCGGGGCTGGCCCCCTTTGACTGGCTCATCGGTATTGTGGGCGCGGTGGGCTTTCGCCTGCTGATCTACTTCAAAAGCAAGAACGCAAAGAAATTTCGGCGGGATGAGGAATACGGATCGGCCCGTTGGGGCACCGAAAAAGACATCAAGCCCTTTGTCGATCCGAAGTTTGAGAACAACGTCATTTTGACAAAGACGGAGTTTCTCACCATGAATACCCGGCCCAAAAATCCTGCCAACGCCCGCAACCTCAACGCCTGTATCATCGGCTCGTCCGGCTCCGGCAAAACCCGTTTCTGGCTCACGCCCCAGCTGCTCCAGGCGCACAGCTCCTATGTGTGCGTCGATCCGAAAGGCGGGGTGCTCTCCCAGGTGGGGGCTTTTCTGCAACGCCGGGGGTATCAGATCAAAGTGTTTAACAGCATAGATTTTTCAAAATCCATGCACTATAATCCGCTGTCCTACATCCACAACGAGGCGGACATCCTCAAATTCGTGGACACCCTCATAGCCAACACCAAAGGCGAGGGCAAGGAGGGCGATCCATTTTGGACGAAAGCGGAAACGCTTTTGTACTGCGCCCTGATTGCCTATATCATTTTCGAGGCCCCAGCCGAGGATCGGAACATCAATACCCTGGTGGATATGATTTCCGGCATGGACGTGAAAGAGGATGACGAGTCCTATATGAACGCGGTGGACTATATGTTCAAGGGCCTGGAAAAGCGCAAGCCGGATTGCTTTGCTGTGAAGCAGTACAAGAAATATAAGCTGGCAAGCGGCAAGACCGCGAAAAGCATTTTGATTTCCTGCGGCTCCCGGCTGGCCCCCTTTGACATCCCCCAGCTCCGGGAGATCATGAGCTATGACGAGCTGGAGCTTGACCGCATCGGGGATCGGAAAACGGCGGTTTTCTTCACGATTTCCGACACAACCCCGACGTATAACTTCATTGTTGCCCTGGCCTTTTCACAGATGTTCAATCTCCTGTGTGAACGGGCGGACAATGTTCACGGGGGCCGCCTGCCCCATCATGTGCGGGTGCTGTGGGACGAGGCGGCCAACACGGGCCAGGTGCCCTCGCTGGAGAAGCTGGTGGCCGTCATCCGTTCCCGTGAGGTAAGCCTGTGCCTGTTCTACCAGCAGTACGCCCAATGCAAGGCCATATACAAGGACAACGCCGAAACGATCCTGGGAAACATGGACAGCGTGATTTTCCTGGGCGGGCGGGAAAGCTCCACCATCAAGGAGATTTCCGAGAACTGGCTGGGAAAGGCCACGATCTCCATGCAGACCGAGGGCCGCTCCCGTGGACAGTCGGAAAGCTACAACCAGAACACCCAGCGGCTGGGCCGGGAGTTGATGACCCCCAGCGAGCTGGCTACCATGCCGGGCGATAAGTGCATTTTGCAGCTGCGGGGCCTGCCCCCGTTCTTCTCGTCCAAATACGATTTGAAGCAGCACCCTAACTACAAGTACACGGCTGAGGCCGATAAAAAGAAAAACGCCTTTGACCTTGATAAGCTCATTAACCGCCGCAGGCGGCCTGGGCTGAACGAGGCTTGTGAGGTGTACGAGGTAGACGTATCGGACACGGGGCCCGTAAGCGAGGACGAGGACATCCTCAACTACGATGATGTGGACGATCCGGATGCCTATGTATAAAGCACTTCTGGACAAAGTGTCCAGAGGTCGTAACCTGCCGCCTGTATGGGCGGCTTTTTTCATGGCCGGGGAAAACCCCGGAGAAATGGAGGCTATATGCAGTTCTTTTCTTCCGCTATTGATACTTTGCAGACCCTTGTTGTGGCTCTCGGCGCTGGCCTGGGCGTGTGGGGCGTTGTCAATCTCCTGGAGGGGTACGGCAGCGATAATCCCGGTTCCAATGCTCATGTACGGTAAGGAAGCAAGCAACCGAAAACAAGAGATAGACCGCCAGCACTACACTATTCCGAACCAAA
>ENA-UEYL01001043-UEYL01001043.1-human-gut-metagenome-genome-assembly--contig:-NODE-1043-length-25351-cov-4.984094_pt1 | contig 25351 bp, 12 predicted proteins | sample MGYA00242941_ERZ507946 | MGnify/ENA primary metagenome ERZ507946 (study PRJEB26167, sample SAMN06115482) | human gut metagenome | host: Homo sapiens | place: China:Guizhou | collected 2015-03-11...
TGGCGGAATAGGTAGACGCGCACGTTTCAGGTGCGTGTGCCGCAAGGCGTGCAGGTTCGATTCCTGTCCTGGGCACTTGGTGATCCCCGTAATCTTACGATTACGGGGATTTTTGTTTGTGTGAAATCCCCGCCGGCAGCCGGACTCCAATATGTCCGAAACAACAATCCCGGCCTGTTCCGGCCGCTCTCGGCGTATTCACACGAAAAAATGCGCATCCGCCGACAAACAAGCGGGGATGCGCATTCCTATCCGAACGGCCGAAGGGCTTATCCTCAGGGCCTCACCTGCTCCAGAGCACCACGGCGCAGCGATCCGCTCCGACCGTGACCTGCGCCCCCTTAACCGAGGCCTCTCCGTAGATCACGCGCGGAACGCCGTATCGCCCCGTACGCAGCCGTATGGCCGCGCTTTCCGGACGCTTGTTGACAATCACGGTCATCAAAACGCCCTCTTTGCGCATGGTGCGCATCAGCACGTCCGGTTCGGACGTGCTGAACGAAGCCGGAGCCGCGTCTATGGCGTCGCGGCACTCCCGCCCGTAGAAAGCCGTCAACGGAGCCATATCGCGGTGGTAGCCGCCCAGTTCGATCGGGGAGGGCACCCACACGACCTCGCCGCGGCCATAGCGGTTGCGCACGGCCGCGACATCGCCTCCGTCCGTCATCATCGTCTCGCCCGAAGCAGGAACCAATATCCCCCGCCACAGATGCGCAGGCAACTCCTCACCCAGCGTGAAATACTCCCCGGCGACTTTGAATTCGCTGACCTCCGCTCCGAAACACGATTTCAGCGGGAAGCCGTTCATAAACAGACACCGCATGTTTTCATCGTAGAATCCCGACAATCCCGTAACGATCAGCTTGCCGCCGTTGCGGACGAACGACTCGATGCGGGGCCGGAATTCGGAAGGCAGCGCCACCATATGCGGGATCACGGCCGTACGGCCCGCCGCGTCGTCCCAGTCGAAGGTCGCCATATCGGCCACTTGGGGCGTAACGCCCCATGCCGAGACGGCCTCATAGGCGGCGGCCAGCGACTTCATGCAGGCCGAAGCCTGCCGTCCCTCCTCACCGGATGCGAGCGTTTCGGCATTGCGTCGCTGAATGCGCAGGGAGGCGATGTTATAGAGGAGCGTCACCGGAGCAGGCGCAGGCTTCAACCCCCGCAACTCTTCGCCGTGACGCTGCAATACCGATGCGACCTTCGCGGCTTCGAGCATACGGTCCGAGGGCCTGCGCAGGAAGTCGAGCAGCCCCCACTCCCCCGCCTCCATGACGGCCGCCCGCTGATTGAGCGACCAGAAGATCACCCCTTCGGCGCCGGAAGCGATCGCCGTCCAGAGATACTGCGCCGTATGCGCCGCCGTGGGACAGTAGGGAACATTGCCGCTGGCGGTGACGTTTCCGCCCTGCAGTTCGGTGATCCAGAACGGATTGCCGAGTGCGTTGTGACGGATGATATCCGACATCAGGGAGACGCCGAGCGGATATTCGCGCTGGCTGAACATGCCGAAATGCCAGCTCAGGTGCAGCGATGCGCCGACCGAGGTGAGGAATTTCGAGTAGGCCGGAAAGTCGTAATCGGGCAGCGTGCCCAGAATCTGGTGCGGATTGATATGTCGCCCGCGCTGCGGATCGAGCCGTTCGACCAGCTGCGCGATATGGTTCAGATACCACGCCGTATAGTAGGTCAGGAACTTCTCCTGCGTGAAATCGGCTTTCAGATAACCTTCCCCGCGCTCTTCCGGCGGGAAGTCCGCCAGCCAGCGGTCATAGACCTCCCTTGCGAGGTCGGTCATGGCGACGCGCGTCCCGCCGCTGCCGGGTTCGTTCTGCAGCACCCATGTCCACAGCGATTCATACTGCCGGAAATGCGACACCACGGCCGTGATATAATCGTCGATTTCGCGCAGGTGCGCCTTCGAACGGGGAAATTTGAAACCGCCCACGTCGTTCAGCTCGTCGGTGACGGGAAACAGCGTGGCGAAAAGCCGGACGCCGTATTTGTCCGCCGCACGGAACGCCTCGTCGTAAAGCGAGAAATCCCACTCCCCACCGCGGTACATGTGCGCTCCGAACATCCGGATACGGGCCACCTTCATCCCGTTATCGCGCAGCAGGCGGAAAAATCCGTCGATATCCTCCGGCGTCTGTCCCGGCTCTACAAAAACCTGAGCGCCGATCTGCGGCACATCGCATTGCTGGGCGCGCACCCCGGCCGTTCCGGCCAGCAGTAGGAACGCCATCAACCACTTTCTCATCGTTTATTCATTTTTATACGCCACCCGGCGGCTCGTCCGCGCCGCATCGGCCGGAGTTTCCGCAGGAGCAATTACAAATTCATATCCGTAGTGCTTCTCCAAGAGCCGGTACGCCTTCGAAGGGCGCGATTTCACGCTCCACGAGTCGGTGCCGCCCACGCCGGCCTGCGCACAATCGACATTCACCAGCCATGCGTCGTCCAGCCGCACGATCTCGTGCGTATGCTCCGCCGCATCTAGCGCCTCCTGCGTGCAGGGCCAGACCGAGACGCACAGAGGCTGCCGGCCGGCGAAAACGACTCCGCCGCCTTTGCCCCCAAGCTGGAGATAGCGGACGTCGCAGCGGTTGCCGCACTCCTGCGGATAGATATAGGCAGGACTGAAATCGGCCGTACTGCCGGAGTAAACCCCGAACAGGGAGCCTTCCTTCCGGTCGGCATAATTCTCTCCGGGACCGCGGCCGCAGTAGACATAGCGGTCCAGCGCCCCGCTCCACAGAGCCTGCAGACCGATGCGCAGCGGTTCGGGAAGCGTATCGGCGATCCGCAGGTCGTACGAAACGGCCAGCTCCCCGTCCGCCGCAAGCCGATAGCGCAAAGCCAGCCTGACGCCCCCGCCGCACACGACGGCCGTCACCGCACCGTCGGCCGCATTCAGGCTTTCGAGTTTCAGCCGCTCAGGCATCGTGCGCCATGCGCCCATGCGCTCCCGCGTACGCCAGCCCCGGCGGTCGTTGTCGGTGGATGCCCGCCAGAAATTCGGTACGAGCGGACTCCGCATCAGCTCGCGGCCCCGCACCGCATATCCCGACAGATATCCCGTCGCCGCATCGACCGTCGCGGTCACATTCCCGGCAGTCAGCGTCACCGCACGTTCCGTACGGCTGACGCCGGCACTGCGGGCGACCGCAGCGCGCACGGGCGCCGCAGCGGGCAGTGCGAACTGGTAACGGCCCGCCTCGAATCCCCGCAGGGCATAGGGTTTATCCTCTTTCAGGCGGTAAACGATATCCAGCCAGTAATCGACGCCGGATTCGGGACGGGGCGCCTTGTACCCCACGCGGCACTCCGTGCAGGCTCCCGCTTCCGTGCGCGGCACTTCGAAAGTCCCGCTTCCCAGCGTCGCGCCCATGCTGGACGTAATGCGCCATTCGAAAACATACTCATCGGTCGAAACGAAGAAATTGCGGTTCCGGATCGTGAAAAAATCCTCTCCGGGCCGCGGCTGCGCGATTTCGAGCGGCTGGAAGACATGCTTCGCCTCCGCAGCGGCCGGCTTGAGACTCCGGTCGGGATTGATGATTCCGTTGATATTGAAGTTGGCGTCATGGTTCTCGCGGCTTCCGAAATCGCCGCCGTAGGCCCAGAACCAGCCGCCCCTGCCGTCGGCCTTGCGCAGTCCTTGGTCGATCCAGTCCCAGATATGACCGCCCAGCAGTTTGTCATGGCGGCGGATCACCCGCCAGTAGTCGCCCAGTCCGCCTACGGAGTTGCCCATCGCGTGCGCATACTCGCACATCAGCACCGGCCGCCGGACAAGCGTATCGCAGGCCAGCCGCTCCAGTTCGTCCACCGTCGGGTACATCCGGCTGACGACCTCCACCGCGTCGCGGTCGTCGGGATTGGCCAAGTCGGCGTATTCCCCCTTGGCGGGATCCTCTTCGGCCGTTTTCCACTTTCCGACGCTGCGCAGCGGAACGTAGCCCCGGCGCTGGGGATTCCCCTGCGCACCCTCGTAATGGATGATGCGCGTGGGATCGAACTCCTTCGTCCACGCCGCCGCGGCCGCATGGTTCGGCCCCCAGCCCGACTCGTTGCCCATCGACCACATGACCACGCTGGGGTGGTTGCGGTCGCGGACGACCATGCGCGTCACGCGCTCCATAAAGGGAACGATCCATTCGGGACGGTTGCTCAGACAGCCGCCAGCATGGTGCGTCTCGATATTGGCTTCGTCGATTACATAAAGGCCGTACTCGTCGCAGAGATCGTAGAAATAGGGATCGTTGGGATAATGCGACGTGCGCACGGAGTTGAATCCGAGCCGTTTCATCAGCGCCGCATCCTCCCGCATCTGCTCGCGCGTGACGGTTTTGCCCGTCGTGTCGCTATGGTCGTGGCGATTGACGCCGATCAGCTTCACCGGCACGCCGTTGACCAGCATGCGCCCGCCCTCGATACGTACGTCCCGGAACCCGATGCGGCTGCTCCGGGCCTCGACCACCCTGCCGTTTTCGTCGGCGAGGGAGAGTACGAGCGTATAGAGGTAAGGGGTTTCCGAAGTCCATTTGTGCGGCGACGGAATCCGGGCCTCCAGCAGCGGATACCAGACGTTGTCGCGCTGGGGATACGTTTCGTCGAGCAGTTCGCCGACGGTCACTTCGAGCGTATCGCCGGGATCGACCCTCCGGTTTGCGGCATCGAACAACTCCGCGCGCAGCACATAATTCCGGCAGCGCGCGGTATCGGCGCCCGTCAGCGCCACCGAAGGACGCAGCTGGAGCTTCGCATCGCGATACTCCGCATCGAACACCGTCCGCACGCCGTAATCGGCGATCGCGGCCCGCGGTTCGGCGGCCAGATAGGCCTCGCGGTAGATTCCGCCCAGCCGCCAATGGTCCGCATCCTCCAGATAACTTCCGTCGCACCATTTCAGCACCTTGACGGCCAGCCGGTTCTCGCCCTCCCGCAGCAGTTCCGTAACATCGAATTCGGCGGGCAGCGCGCTGTCCTCGGAATAGCCGGCGAAACGGCCGTTCACCCATACACTGCAGGCCGAGTAGACGCCGCCGAAGTGCAGGATAACCCGGTCGCCGTTCCACGCACGGGGCACTTCGAAGGTCCGGACGTAACATCCGGCGGGATTATCGCGCCGGATATAGGGCGGCGTGTTGGGATAGGGATAAATAATATTGGTGTAAATCGCATAACCGTATCCGGACGTCTCCCAGCAGGAGGGCACTTCGATACGGTCCCATGCGGAGACATCGTATTCCGGGGCTTCGAAGCCCTGCGGCGCACGGGAAACGTCGTCGGCGAAGCGGAAGCGCCAGACGCCGTCGAGCGAAAGGAAGCGCGCACGGCTGCGGTCGGCCGAAAGTGCATCTTCGGCCGACGGATAGGAGTAAGAGGTCGCGCGCGCATCGAGCCGGCAGCGGGCATTGACAAGCTGGTTTTCCCAGTCGGGATTCCGGGCGGCCAGACGGCCGCACAAACAGCAGCAAAGAATCAGGATCAGGTTCCGAGTCATATTCAGGTTGGTTTTCTTCCGCAAAATTAGGGAATTAAACAGGCTCCGTCTGATTCTGGTTTATCAAAAGCTAACAGAAATCTTTCACGGGGCAATTATAAGAAAGTGTTAGTTTTTGATAAAATCAGAACACCCCGGAAGCGAAACAATCGCTACTTTTGCAACAAACCCGCACCGCCCATGAAACGACTGCCCGCCCTGCTGCTCCTGCTCTGCGCAGCATTTTCCGCCCAAGCCCAGCGCCTGAGGTTCGCCGTGGTGACCGACACGCACATCGGCAGGGAGCATGCGGCCGAAAACCTGAAAGCCGCGATCCGGTCGATCGACGCCGACGACTCGGTGCGCTTCGTTCTGCTGCTGGGCGACATCTCGCACGACGGCACCCCGAAGGGGCACCGCAAGGCCCGGCGCCTGCTCGCCCGGCTGCGCAAACCCCTCTACCTGACCACGGGCAACCACGACGCCAAACGTCCGGAACGCTACAGCAGTTTTCTCCGCACGTTCGGCACCGACCGTTTCTGCTTCGACTGCGAAGGGGTGCGCTTCATCGGCATCACGACAGGCCCGTTCGAGCCGAACCGCCATGCCACGCTGCCCGGCGAGGAGGTCCGGTGGCTGGCCGAACGATGCGCCGTCCCGCAGCCGACGGTCGTCGCCGCCCACCATACGCCGGAGCTGATCGCCGGCGGCAGCGCCGTTTTCGAAGGTTGCGACACCTCGCAGATCGTGCTTTGGCTGGCAGGCCACCTGCACGTCAATAAAATTCAGGAAACGTCGCCGGGTCCCTCCGTGGTCAATATCTCGACGCTGGACGGCGGCCGTTACAACCTTTTCGACATCGACGGAGAGCGGCTGCGCGTCACGACCGTCGATCCGCGGACCGGCAGCCGGACCGCATGGCACTCCGCCGAACTGAATATCAAAACCGATAACCGATGACAAAGCTATTCCGCATTCTGATTTTAGGCCTCCTGCTATGGAGCGTCCCCGCTTCGGCGCAGCACACGGCTCCGAAACCCGAAAAAGTACACAACGTGATCCTGATGATCGGCGACGGCATGGGACTGGGGCAGGTCGCCGCCTACATGATCGAAAACCAATACGGCCCGACGGCCTTCGACCGCGCCCACTATACGGCCGTCTGCAAAACCTACTCGGCCAACAACCGCGTCACCGACTCCGGCGCCGCGGCGACGGCAATGGCCACGGGACACAAGACCAAAAACAGCCGCATCGGCGTAACCCCGGACGGCGCCCCCGCCCAGAGCATCACGGAGCTGGCCAAGGCGAAGGGCCTTGCGACCGGAATCGTCGTGACGTCGCATCTGGCCGACGCGACGCCCGCCGGATTCATGGCCCACACCCCCGACCGGCACAACACCTCCGAAATAGCCGCGGCCTATGAAACGTCGGGCATCGACGTGGCCGCGGGCGGCGGCCGCCGCTTCTTCGAAAAGCAGGAGGACGGACAGGACGTGCTGGCGGCGTTGCAGGCCAAAGGCTACGCCTACGCCTCGACCCCCGAAGAGTTCTACGCGACCGACAGCACGCCCGTCATCGGACTTTTCGCGGACAAGTACATGGAGTCGGCGGCAAAACGCGGCGAAGATTATCTCGAACGCGCGACCGAACACACGCTTTCGCTGCTCGCGCGCAACAGGAAAGGGTTCTTCGCAATGATCGAAGGTTCGCAGATCGACGGAGCCGGCCACGGCAACAACACGAAAAAACTGCTGGGCGAGATGCGGGATTTCGACCGGGCCGTGAACAAGGCCTTCGACTTCGCCGACAAAAATCCCGGCACACTGGTCATCGTCACCGCCGACCACGAGACCGGCGGACTGACGGTCGTCTCCAACGACCGGGATTTCACGGCGGCGGAGAGCGGCATCGAGTACAAATACAGCACGACCAGCCATTCGGGCACGCCCGTCATACTCTACGCCTACGGCGCCGGAGCATACAATTTCAGCGGCGTAATCGAAAATACGGAGGTCTTCCGGCTGATCAAGGCCCTGCTGATCGACCAACAGAAATAGAACAGTATGCACACCGAGACTTCTGCACGCCGTAGGGCGTGCAGAAGTTTTTTCATGCCCCGTCCGTCCGCGGAGATATTCCGCCCAAGGCCCCAGCCGCACCGCTCTCTGCGCGCCGTCCCCGCCACGGCATCCGAGCCTGCCGCCATTCGGCCCTCCCGCCATGTACATCCTCCGGTCTTCGTCCCTGCCGCCCCCCCCCGGCTCTTCCCCGTCCGGAGCGGCGGCAGCGGTCGGAACGACAGCACCGCCCCGAACCACGGCACCAACCGGCACGACGGCACTGTCCGGAACCACGACACCGATCCGCCCCGACGAAAAACGGCGGACGGCAACCGCCGCCCGCCGCATACCGGGAGATATCGCGCAAATCCGCCTACTCCTTCGCTATGCGGTAATAATACTTGCGGACGGCCTTCCAGTCGTAATAGGGAGCCGTGTCGCCCGCGACGGGAACCGTAACCTCCCGCTCGTTGAGCAGGAACTTGACAAGCACGCGGCCTTTCGCGTTGCGGTAGAATATCAACTGTATATTGCCGGCCATCGGCGTAATCCGGAAATCATTCCAGACGTTCTCCACCTTTTCGGGATCGGACTCGACGCCGCACGCCCCCTCCAGCCGCATCAGCGCGGCCAGCGGCATCAGGCCCTCGCCGTGCCCGAAACGCAGATCGGCCACAACGCTCCCGCCGGCAACGGCCTCTTCGGCGCACGCCAGCATGTCGCGCAGCAGCGGTTTGGCGATCGAAGCCGCCAGCTCCCCGGCGATCGCCGAAGGTCCTTTGCGGAGGTACTGGCTGAGGTTCTGAAGCCGCCAGAGCGCAAAAATCTCATCGTCGGTGAAAACGTCGTAAAGCGAGACGTCGAGCGGGCAGTCCTGCAGGATGGAGGCTACGGCGAAAAACTCCATCATGAAGCTGCGGCGGCTGGATATATGGCGCTTCACGTAATCCGCATCGCAGAAAAGCGACTCCACGAAACGGTCCGGAGAAAACCACGAGCCGCGCTTCGCATCGTATACGGCGCGCCACGCCCCATCCTTGTAATAATCCTTGTAGGCTTTGGTGTAGTGGTTCAGATAGCCGTTATACACACCGCCCGACTCCTCGCGGATATCCAGTTCCGGTTCGCACATTTTAAGCGCCCCGTCGAACGAGCGCATGCTCTGAATCACCCGACCGACCGAGGTCGAACGCGAGAAAACCTGCATTTTCCGCCGCTTGCCCTTCGGCTGAAACACTTCGGGATAGTTGCGGTACATCCGCGCGGCGATTTCACGGTGTTCCCGCTCGCCGGCCGGCGTGAGCACGCCCGCATGCCCGTCGCACACGGCAAAAATCGTATCCACGCGCTGTTTGACCTCCATGCCGAACGGCGTCAGCGCATTGTTCGCGGCCGCGGCGGCAAAAATGTCGTAAAACTTCCTGTAAATATTCTCCGTCGTGTGGTAACGCGATCCGTGACGGCCGAAATGGCTGATGTAAAAAGGAACGTATCCCTCCGGAGCCGGTGTATAGGTCTGAGGTTCGAAACGGTAGGACATCGACGAGCCGGCGCTGTGCTCGACCGGATCGAGCACCTGCTCGCGGATAGTCTGTCCGTGGACCGCGGCAGTCCCGGCAAACAGCAGGACGGCAAGCCACGAATTGCGGATTGAAAATTTCATACGTCTGGTTTTAAGGTAGTTTGGTTTAGCGATTCATTATTTTCCGAAACGGACTACGGTAACGGAGAGCGGTTGCAGCGTCAGGCAGAACCGACCGTCTTCGGCAACGCCCCGGCCGGATTTCTGCATCCGGAAATCCCGGTCGTCGGGATGCGCCGCCCAGATGCCGGAGGTGCGGAATTCCGGAGCGCCGCCGTATCCGGCGAGTTCCACGCAGCACTCCTGCACGCTGTCGAGCCTGTTCACCAGAAACAGCGCCAGCCGTTCGCCGGAGTTGTCGGCCGAAGCGTAACAGCGCACGGCGGACGAACGCAGGTCGGCTTTCCAGAAGGTATCCAGCAGGTTGTCGTTCCACAACTTCACGCCCCAGCCCATCGGCGCCAGCCGGTTGTCCATCTTCAGGGCCGACCAGTAAGTTTCGTCATCGGTCCAGTGCGTGGCCCAGAAATGGGTGTATTCGACCTTCGGAGCGGCAAGGATATAGCCCAGATGCTCGAAATTGGCCAGCGACACCCACGCTACGTTGTCCACACGGTGGGCCTTCTTGCCGGGCATGAACGACGAAGCCTCGGTGACCTGAATCTTCAGGCGGTCGCGCAGGGACGCATCGGGAGCGTCCGGGCGGTCCAGAAATCCGACGACCTCGTCCACCTCGTGCAGCGGATATTCGGCCGAGGCCTTATAAAGCTCGTAGCTGCCGATAAGTTCGGCTTTGGCGTACTGATGCGGGACGATATTGTCCGCATAGTCGATCAGCCGGCTGTTCCCGTCGGCATAGGTCAGCAAGGTTTCCAGCCACGGCGCCGTAAAGCCGTTCACGCCGATTTCGATCGTCGGGTCTTCGGCTTTCATGGCGCGCGCCATCTCCAGCGCCAGCGAAGCGCAGCGAGCCGCCCACACGGTATCGCGCGGATCGTCCCTGTTTTCCCAATAGTGTTCGTTGCCGATCTCCCAGAAACGGAAACCGCATTTGCAGACGACATTGGCGTAGCGCACCATCGCCGCCGCGAGCTTCACCATATCTTCGCGCGTGGGATAAAACGCCTTGGCCGCGGTCCAGTCCACCGGCAGCGTGGGAATAATGATCGTCGGATCGTCCACGCCCGCCTTCCGGCACATCCGGATGAAATCGTTGAAATCGACGGTCGGCCGGAAACCCTCGCAATTGAGCGGATAACCGCCGTAGCGGGGTTCCGCCCCAATATCGGTCAGCTTGCCGTCGATTCCCCGCGACTTGATGTCGATCAGACGGGGATAGAGCTTCGCACCGGGACGGGTCAGCAGGTATACCGAATCCGGGTGCGTGAAAATATACCAGTCGCCGTATTCGCCTTCGTTGAAGCGCACCGAGCGGACCCCCAGATCCCGCAGGGCCTTCCACATCGGACGCGCCCGGCGCTCCCCGCGGTCATGGTCCATCAGCATGAAGAGATTGACCCCGACCGGACGGCCGGCGAGCGGTTTTCCGGGTGCGGACAGATCGACGCGGATCTGCCGCCGGGCGGAACCCGAAGCGGCCGCAGCCACGAACAGCAGCAGGAACAGAATTATTTTTCGCATAACGCACTGTATTTTAACACCGACAAAGATAGCGGAACCCTCCGGGGGACTTTAGTATTTTTTTTACATTGATTGTAACGATTCTTTCAAAACTATAAAAATACGCAAATTCGCCGCAAATACGACCCTTTCGGACTATTTTATCCGTAAATTTATACCATCGACGCAACCGTAACGACTATTTCAAAGCCATTATCCGACACCGGCCAGCAGTTTGCCCCGCCGTGATAATTATGTGATAGTTTTGGAAAATTTAGTTCTAAAAAGTAAAAATATTACGATATAGCTTTGCTGAAGTTAATCTAAACTACAAACCGAATGAAACAAGTCTACTATTCAATTACCCGAACGCCCCGCAGAGCCGCAATACTCTGCTTAACGACGCTGGGGTTATCGTATGCGGGTATTCCCACGGCTTCGGCACAGCAAAATCCGGGAACGACCTACGAAGTATCGTTAGGCAACCGGGGCGCCCGGAACACCGTATCCGACACGACGCTCACCCCCGGTCCGCTGACTTCGACGGCGGCAGGCATCGAGGAGTTCTTCTCCGGAGCAGGCGCCGCAGGAGTCGGCATCCGTCCGACCGACGGTGCGCCCGGCGCAGGATTCAGCACCCTGATCCGGGGCCTGAAAAGCTTCCGGGGAACGGCCGAACCGCTTTTCATTCTGGACGGCGTAATCCTCAATCCCACCACAAGGGATGCCGCCCCGGCGTTTCAGAACGACGAGAGCGACTATCAGGCCGTTCAGAACACGCTGGCGTCAATCAATCCCAACGACATCGAGAAGATCGAAGTGCTCAAGGACGCCGCATCGACGGCAATTTACGGTTCGCAGGGCGCCAACGGCGTAATCGTCATCACGACGAAGATGGTGAAGAAGGGCGAAACGGTCCGCTACCATTCTAATATAGGTGTCTCGACGATGGGGCACGACGTGGAGATGCTTCCGGCGTCGGACTATCTGGCGATGATGAAGCAGGCCAATCCGGGTTTCGACGCGCAGGGCGGCGCAATCGACTGGAGCGGACAGGCCGTCAGGACGGCGATCACCCACAGTCATCACATCAGCGTGTCGGGCGCCAAAGACCGCACCCGCCACTACCTCTCGCTGGGGTACAGCGGCGATCAGGGCATCCTCAGGCGCACCGATCAGGGCATCCTGAACCTCCGCGCCAATTTCGAGCGCACGATCAACAAGAACAGCCTGATCGGCGTGCGCGGCAACTTCGGACACGTCCGCAACAACATGACGCAGGGCACCTCGCCGCTGGGTTCGATGAGCACGCTCAAGGCCATGACCGAAGCCGCGCCGATGCGCAACACGGTCAAATACGGATCGCAGCTCGACGACACCGCCGAAGGCTGGCTCTCGGCCTATGACGACGAAGCGAGCCAATACTTCGTGCAGCAGTCGCTCTATTTCAAGGCCGCGCTGACCGAGGGCCTGACGTTCGACGTCGCGGGCGGCATCGACTACCGCGGCAAGGAGCGCATGCGCTGGGTCGGAAGCGACGTATGGCGCGGCGCCGAAGAGCAGGGACGCGCCGCAAAGAGCAACATCCGCGCGATCGGCTACAACGTCTCCGCACACTTCGCCTACGACCGGACATTCGGCGCCAAGCACCATCTGACAGCCATGCTCGGCGGAACGTTCGAGGGCAGCAACAGCGTGAACCACATCAACGAAGGCTACAAGTTCTTCAAGGAAGACCTGCGCGCAACCGGAATCCAGCTGGCCGAGAACGTCCAGCCTTCGCACGTCGTCCGACTCCAATCGCAGCAGACGGCCCTCTTCGCATCGGCCTGCTACACCTTCGACAACCGCTATACGATCCATGCGGGCGTCCGCGGAGACTATACGTTCCGCTACGACAACAGTCTGGACGACACGGCCCTCTATCCGTGGGCGTCGGCGGCGTGGAACATCGCGGCGGAGCCTTTCATGCAGCACGCCGGAGCGATCTCTGCACTGACGCTGCGCGGCGGCTGGGGACGTTCGGGACGTCAGGCGCTCGATCCCTACCTCTTCAACGAAAGCTACATTACGGGAACCGCCCCCGACATCACCATAGAGAACGGCATCACCAACTATTACGACGTACGCTGGACCGGCCTGAACGACGAATGGAACGTCGGACTGGAAGCAGGGCTGTTCAACGACCGGATTCGGCTCACGGCGAATTACTACGATTCCAGAAGCGAAGACAAACTGCGCTACTACTACCACAAGCGCACCGGAGACTATAAGGAGATTTACGCCAACAGCGCCCGCATCCTGAACCGCGGGGTCGAGGTCGGCGTTCAGGCCCGCCTGATCGAGCGCAAGGAGTGGTCGTGGGATCTCGGCGCGACATTCAGCTACAACCACAACCGGATCCTCGCGACGGGAGCTGAGAACGACGGCGACGTCTTCGGCAACTCGACGGGCGAATGGTTCGGCCGCGACGTCGTGGTCAACGTCAACCGCAAAGGCGAAAGCGTCGGGGCGTTCTACGGCTACCAGAGTCAGGGCATCGTACGCGAACGCCACCTGCTCTACACGCCGCCCTACAACGGCACCCGGCTGCAGGAGGGCGACATCAAATTCATCGACAAGGACGGCGACGGCAACGTCACCGAAAAAGACAGGACCGTCATCGGCAATCCCAATCCGTCGTACCGCTACGGGCTCTCGACGCGCGCGGCGTGGCGCAACCTGAGCCTGACGGTAACCATGGACGGAGCCGCCGATTTCGACATCATGAACCTCAATCTGCTCAACACGGCGACCTTCGCCACGGGCAACTACTCGAACCTGCGCAGCGACAGCTACCGCAAGGCCTATCCCGCCGGCGGCGAGCCGCGGCTGAACGCCGTCGGCGCCGACGTCGTCTCTTCGCGCTTCGTCGAGGACGGCTCCTACCTGCGGTTGTCGAACGTGCAGGTAAGCTACCGGTTCGACATCGGCAGGAAGTGGCTCCGGAGCGTCGATCTGGCATTCACGGCGAAAAACCTCTGCGTCCTGACCGGCTATTCGGGTTATTCGCCCATGGTAGGCAGCTACACCTACGACCTGAGCCGCTACGGCGTGGACAACGGTTCCTATCCGCTCGCCCGGACTTTCCTCCTGAGCATCAAAGCAACGTTTTAATTCTCTAAAAAGATGATTATCATGAAATACGCGAAATACATAGCCTGTCTTACGGTTGCTCTGCTGCTCACGGTCGAACTTTTCGCCCAGACCGCCGTCAGCGGACGCATAACCGACAAAAACGGCGAATCGGTGATCGGCGCCACGATCCTCGTGAAAGGCACGACGACCGGAACGAGCAGCGACGCCGAAGGCCGCTACAAAATCGTAATTCCGGCCACGGCCGAGAAGACGCTCCAAGTAAGTTATCTGGGCTACAAACCTCAGGAAATCGCCGTCGGGACACGCACCCGGATCGACATCGAACTCGAAAGCGACGAAGCCCAGATCGAAGAGGTCGTGGTCGTCGGTTACGGAACGCTGCGCAAGAGCGACGTGACGGGAGCCGTCACCTCGGTCAAAATCGACAAGAACGAAGCCGCGCAGGTCGCCTCGTTCGACAAACTGCTTCAGGGCCATGCTGCCGGCGTGCAGGTGACCACCGGAAACGCCGCTCCGGGCGGCGCCGTGAGCGTCAAGATCCGCGGCACAAGCTCCTTCAACGGCACCGGCGAACCGCTTTACGTCGTGGACGGCATCATTCTCAACCCCTCGTCGCAGGACGTGAAGAACCCGCTGGGCAGCACCGGACAGGAAGCGCAGAACGCACTGGCCTCCATCAGCCCGCAGGACATCGCCAGCATGGAGATTCTGAAAGACGCCTCGGCGACGGCCATCTACGGCTCGATGGGCGCCAACGGCGTGGTGCTCATCACCACCAAGCAGGGCACCTCGGACACGCCCCGTATCGAATTCTCGACGATGGTGGACATCTCCACGCCGCGCAAGCACATCGACGTGCTCGACCTTGACCAGTTTCTGGCCTACTCCGACGACGTGGGCGTAAGTCTCGACATCAAGGAGGGCGAGGTCCTCGAAGCGCGCGACTGGCAGGACTATACGATGCGCAACGCAGTGAGCATCAACACCCGCGTGAGCGTAAGCGGCCGCAGCGACAAGTCGAACTACTACCTCGCGGGCGGTTATCTCGACAACAACGGCATCATCCGCAACACCAACGTCCGCCAATACGACTTCCGTGCGAACTTCGACCACCGCATCGCCAAGTTCATCAAGGTCGGCACGAAGACCACCGTCTCGAACCGCAAGAACCAGATGACGCAGGGCACCGAGCCGGGCGGCACGCAGAACGCGACCCGCGCGACGAGCATGATCCGCCAGATGCTCGGTTCGAAACCCTACGTCACGACGTCGGGCGAGGACCTCGGCGACGAAGAGGATTACAAGGGCACCGACCTCTGGCTGAACAGCTACGAGGACGGCAGCGACGAGTTCCGTCTCAGCGGAAGCCTCTACGCGGATATCCGCCTCACCAAATGGCTCTCCTTCAAGACCACGTTCGGCACCGACTACCGCAACAAGAACCGCACCCGTTTCTACGGCCAGTATCTCGATAACGGTCTGAACGGCCGCGCGGGATTCTCGGAACTGGTGGCTTTCCGCTACAACGTGGACAACATGTTCAACATCAACAAGAGCTTCAAGGGCGGCCACCGCATCGACGCCGTGCTGGGCATCTCGGTCAACAGCGCCGAAAACCACAACTCGACGATCAACGCGCAGGACTTCCCCGACTACCCGGCCCTCGAATTCCGCTCCGACGCGATCAGCAACGCCAAAACGCAGGTTCCGGGGTATTCCGAGGATGCAAGCACGCTGATGTCCTACATCGCCCGCATGGTCTACAGCTACAAGGACCGCTACGTGCTGACGGCCACGTTCCGCGCCGACGGCAGCAGCAAGTTCTCCAAGGAGAACCGCTTCAGCTACTTCCCCTCGTTTTCGGCGGCATGGCGCATGTCCGAAGAGAAATTCATGAAGAACCTGAATTTCATCTCCAACCTCAAAATGCGCGCCGGCTGGGGCATGGTCGGCAATCAGGGCCTGAGCCCCTACCAGACGCTGACCACCTACAGCTCGATGTATACGGCCGACCCCAATTCGGACTATTCGGTATCGCCCGACGGCCAGTTCGTCATCGGCATCAAGCCCAGCATCATGTCCAACCGGGAGCTCAAATGGGAGACCACCGAGCAGTATAACGTGGGTCTGGACCTCGGCCTTCTGGACAACCGGCTCAACATGACCCTCGACCTCTATTACAAAAACACAAAAGACCTGCTCCAGCAGATTTCGATTCCCCCTTCGACCGGATTCTCGTCGATGTGGATCAACCGGGGCAACATCGAAAACAGGGGCATCGAATTCTCGGTGGACGCCTATCCGGTGGACAACGCCGACTTCACGTGGAACGTCAATGCCAACATTTCGTTCAACCGCAACAAGATCGGCAGCATCGGACTTCCGGCGGCATCGCACGGCAACATCTTCGCCTCGGCGTTCGAGGGCGAGGAGATCTCCAACACGTCGGACTACTTCAAGATGCCGGCCAACATCTTCATCGAAGGACGTCCCGCCGGATTGTTCTACGGCTTCCGCACCAACGGAATCGTGACGCAGGAGGCCATCGACAAGGGACTGGTGCCGACATACCGCGGCCAGCAGCTCCAGCCGGGCGACATCTGGTACCTCGACACCGACGAATCGGGCAACGTGGACGACATGGACAAGGAGGTCATCGGCGATCCCAACCCGTCGTTCACCTACGGATTCAGCACGTCGTTCCGCTGGAAGAGCCTCTCGCTCTCGATGATGTTCGACGGCGTATACGGCAACCAGATCGCCAACGGCAACCTGCTGCCCGAAACGAACACGTCGCCGACGGGCAACAACCTGCACAACGTCCGCACCGAAGCCTATCTCGGCGCGTGGAGCGAGAGCAATCAGGACGCCCGCTATCCCCGTCTGAACCGCACGGCCGGCCAGACCAAGGACTTCACGGACCGGATTCTCGAAAACGGCAGCTACATGCGCCTTTCGGCCGTCACGCTCAGCTACCAGTTCAACTTCAAGCGCACGAGCGTCGTCAAGAACCTCGGCCTGAGCTTCACCGTCCGCAACGCCTTCACATGGAGCTCGTACAGCGGCTGGGACCCCGAAGTGAGCAGCTTCACCAACAACGCCCTCAAAGTGGGCGTGGACTGGAGCTCGTACCCGTCGTCGAGGGCCTATGTCTGCGGCATCACGATGACCTTCTAACCGTATCACGCATAAAAAGGAATAAACCATGAAAAAGATAATCATCCTGTTTCTCGTCCTCTGCGGCGCGGGTCTGGGCACCTCCTGCGACGACTTCCTGACGGAACACCCTTCGACCCAATTCAGTCCGGAGGACGTCTACTCCTCCCCGAACGGCGTGCAGGCCGTCCTGAACTCCTGCTACGGCTACATTTCGCAGAGCAACGGCTACGGCGGCTACCTGCATATGCTCCTGTCGTGGCATACGCCCACCATGCAGCTCCAGAACCGCAACTCGACCTACATGGTCGAGCTGGCGACGATGAACGTGGCGGTGGACAACAGCACGGCCGACTACGTCTACGACGGAGCCTACCAGACGATCAATACGGTCAACGACCTGCTGATGAACATCGGATTGTGCAGCGGCATGTCGGAAGCCGAACACAACCGGATCGAAGGCGAAGCGCGGCTGCTGCGGGCGCTCTCCTACTTCAACCTCGTGCGCATCTTCGGCGCGCTGCCGTATATCGACCGGCCCGCCGCCTCCATCGAGGAGAGCCACAAGCCCCGCACGTCGATCGACCGGATTTACGGTCTGATCATCGGCGACCTCGAACAGGCTTGGAACATGCTGCCCGAAAAGGGCGCCCATGCCTACGGACGTCCGCACAAATGGGCCGCCAAAGCATTTCTGGCCAAGGTCTATGTCGCGCTGGCATGTATCAAGGAGCATCCCGGCGAACCGTTCGACGCGGCGCTGTTCGACAAGTCGGCCAAGGAGTACTGGCAGCTGGCGTACGACAACGCCAAGGAGGTCTACGACTCGCACGCCTACTCGCTCGTTCCGAACTTCGCCGACTTGTGGGTCTACACCAACAAGCACACCGAAGAGTCGATTCTCGAAATGGAGATGAACTACGTGACGGGCAGCTGTCCCTTCATGTACCGCTACCTTCCGGGCTACTGGGAAGGCGTGCCCCTGACCAACTCGTCGAACAACTACGGACAGATCCGCCCCTCGCGCGAAGCGTGGGACGAGCACAACGACCGTTATCCGGGCGACTGGCGCGAAGAGTGCACCTACCTCGACTACAAATACAAATGCAACACGACGGTCGAGAACGAAAACTACAGGGGCAAGCAGTACTACATCTATCCCTATACCAAGGAGAATTATCCCGACCAGTCTACTTCGAAATACGAGTATCTCCCCTACCTGCGCAAATGGGTCGATCCGACCTTCACGGCGGGCAACGCCAACGTGAACTTCATCGTCTACCGCTACGCCGACCTGCTGCTGACGCTGGCCGAAGCGGCCAACGAGCTGGGAGGCGCGCATACGCGGGAAGCCGTGGGTTATGTCAACGAAGTGCTCTTCCGGGCCCGGAACGCCTCGAACGAACAGCGCACGGAACCCGCCGACTGGGACGCAGGCCTGTCGCAGGAGGAGATACGCGCCGCCCTGCGCGTCGAGCGCCGCTGCGAACTGAAAGGCGAACTGCACGAGTGGTTCGACTCGCGGCGCTTCGGCGTGGCGTACCTCACCGGGCTGATCGACATCCACAACGCCCGGATCGCCGAGACCGCATCGCTGTCGCCCTACGACTATGTGCTTCCCAACGGCTTCAACGAGGTGAAGAAGAATCTGCTGCTGCCGTTCCCCAACGCGGAGATATCGGCGAACTACAACATTTCGGCGTCGGACCAAAACTTCGGCTATTGATGAAGCTGCTCCTGACCCTATTATTACCGGCAGCGATTCTGTTTCTGGCCGGCGCCGGAACGGACGAGGCCGCACTGCGGGAAAAGGCCGCGAGCATGGCCGCCGAAGCCAAGGAGGAACTCGGTCTGAGCGCCGAAGAGACGACGCACCTGCGGGAGCTGTTCTTCGAAAAGCTCGACAAGACCGAGCGTCTCACCCGCGGCGTGGCGGACCCCGCCGAACGGTCGCAGATAGCCAAGCGTATTCATCAGGAATTCACGCAAAAGCTTTACGGCAGCTACAACCGCAGGACAAGCAACAAGATCGAAGGCTGGTACTACAACTACACGAATAAAAAATAGATTCAGAAAACCGAAAGAACCATGAAAAAAACGGTAATATTAAGTTCGATGCTCGCTGCGCTGCTCATTGCGGGCGCATGTTCGGACACCGACATATACAGCAGCGAAACCACCCGGCCCGCCGTCGGCATCGACGACAAGAGCCTGACGCTCGACGGCAAGACCGAAAGCGCACGGATCTCGATCGCCTCCAACATCTGGTGGAAAGCGCACGTCGAATACGACGGCGGCGGGGAGTGGCTCGAAATCACGCCGGCGGAGGGATTCGGCGATATCGAGATCACCGTTGCGACCGAACGCAACTACGACCTTTCCACGCCCAAAACGGCGCGGCTGGTCATCGTCAGCGACGATGGCAAAGGTTCGTTCCGCAAGGAATTCACCGTCACCCAGCAGACCAGCGAACCCTACATCGAAATCGACGGTCTCCAGAGCGAAGGCCTTGCCGTAGGAGTCACACGCAGCGAAACGCCCCTGACGCTCTATACCAACGACGCGTGGGAGGCCTCGACCTCGGACGACAGCTGGTGTTCGGTCGTAAGCTCCGACAACGGAAGCGGCAAAAAGACCGTACAGCTGGTATGCGCCAGCAATTCGACCAAGCGGGAGCGCAGCGCCGAAGTTACGTTCCGGTCGAAAAACACGCCGGGCGTCGTATGTTCGTTCCGGGTGAACCAGAGCGGCATATTCGCAGCGCCCGTGCTGACGCTGGCCAAAGACGAGAGCGGCGCCATCCGGCTCGCATGGGACGCCGTCATGGGCGCGGTGAAATACATGGTCGTACTCACCGACAACAACGGCGCGCCGATCGCCGAGATCGACAACGGCGCCGAAACCTCCTGCGACCTCTCGGCGCAGGAGGTCTTCGCCAAACCCGAATACGTCGGACTGTTCAACGTCTCGATCCGGGCCTTGTCGGACGATCCCGAAGTCTTCTCGAACAGCGAGGCGCAGAGCGCCAACAGCCACTTCGCATCGGGAGCCGGCACGCAGGGCGACCCCTTCATCATCGACCGTGACGGCTACCTGCGCAACATATCGACCGCCAACGCCAAAGCGGCCGGACGTTACTACAAACTCACCTACACGCCGGCACCCGGCGCCGACTTCGAGCCGATATGCTCCCCGGCCGACCCCTTCGCAGGTATCTTTGACGGCAACGGGAAGACCATCGAAGGATGGGAAATCCGTCCGCTGGCCGACAAGCGCAACTACTTCGGGTTCTTCGGAGCCGTGGCCGAAGACGCCGAAGTAGCGTCGCTCAACTTCAGCCGCTGCTCGCTCTACATCACCAACGACGGCGGTTCGGTCAATAAAGCCGACAACGGCTTCGCATGGGTGGCCGGCACCAACAACGGCACCATCCGGGACATCGCCGTCACCGACTGCACGATAGCCTGCGAGACCGGCACCACGCCGCTCAACGTCGGAGGCATCGCCGCCAACAACAACGGCACCGTGCTTCGCTGCACCGCATCGGGCGCCATCTCGGCGGCCGCCGACCGCAACAAGACCGACGAATTCACCTGCGGCGGAATCGCGGCCTACAACTATGCCACGGGCGTCGTCGACCAATGCGTCAACCACGCCTCGATCACCGCCATGAATCAGGTCGGCGGCGTAGTCGGCATGAACGGCGGCAAGGTAACCGGTTCGGGCAACACCGGCGCGATCACGGCCAACTATTACTTCGGCGGCGTGGTCGGCTACACGACTTCGTCGAGCGCGGCGTGCGTCATCGAAAAATGCTACAACACCGGCACCCTCACCATGGACGAACCGGCCGGCATGGGGCGCGGCGCGGCCTACATGGGCGGCGTCACGAGCCGCATCTATTCCAACAAGACGGTCATCAGCAAGTGCTACAACACGGGCGACCTGATCGTCGGCGCCAGCGTCTCGTCGTCGAGCCTGCGCATCGGCGGAATCGTAGGCCACACCAACAAACCCGGCCGCCTCACCGACTGCTACAACGCCGGCAACGCCACGATCAAGGGCAAGGCCAACTACGGCGGCATCGTCGGCGAGATGGCCGATCAGGCCGTCGCCATAACCAATTGTTATACCGTGGGCAAAATCACGGTGGACGGCGGCTCCGGGAACCTCTTCAGCGCATTCGGCAAGGCGAGCGGAACGGCCGTCATAACCGGTTGTTATGCGCTGGACAACGGGGACGCCTTCGCCGGCGGCTCGACGTCGGGCATCACGGGCGGCGGTCTGCTGAGCGAAGCGCAGATGAAGAATCCGGCGTCGTATTCCGGCTGGGACTTCGTGACGGTATGGCAGGCGGGCGGCGGCTCCTATCCCTACCCCACGCTCCGTTAAAACGAACGACGGATTTCAGGATGCCGGGGCGCTTTTTCAGGCCCCGGCATTTTGAGCTCCGGGATAAAAACTTTACATTTGTACTATGTCGAAACGCAACCTCCTCCTACTGCTGCCACTGCTCCTCTGCCCGTTCACCGGGGCGCGCAGCGCCGACGACGTGCTGAAGCTCTACTTCAAAAGCATCGGCATCCAGCAGGGACTCTCGCACCAGATGGTCAACGCCATCGTCAAGGATCCGCAGGGATTCATCTGGATCGGTACGGCGGAGGGGCTGAACCGGTACGACGGCACCGAATTCCACGTTTACAGACACGAACCGGGAAATCCCGGTTCGCTCTCGACATCGTGGATCAACTGTCTCTACATCACACGGGACGGCCGGTTGTTCATCGGCACGGAGAAGGGCGTAAACGTCTACAACTCCCAAAAGGAAAACTTCGAAAGGATATCGGCGGAAAACGACTCCCGCAACCTGCTGGGCAACCTGCGCATACGCTGCTTCTGCGAAGATTCGAAAGGCTGTCTGTGGATCGGCACGCTCGACGGACTGATCCGGTTCGACCGCCGGAGCGGCCGGATAAACTTCTACAAACTCAACCACTACGACCGCGACAAGATGCACAACGAGGTCCGGAGTCTCTGCGAAGACTCGGCAGGACGGCTCTGGATCGGCACCTTCGACGGCCTCTACTGCCGCGAGACGGAAAGCGGCGTCTTCAAGTCCGTACCGCTGAAAGGGAATCCGGGCGACGGCAACTGCCTGATATCGGGGCTGCATATCCAGCCGGAAGACCCCCATACGCTCTACATCGCCGCGACCGGAGGGCTGCGCGTATTCGACACCGAAACCGGCGGGGAACGCCATTACCACACGGCCAACAGCGGCATCGCAAGCAACGACGTGCGGGACGTGACGCGCTACGACGCGACGCACGTCCTCGCCGCGACATCGAGCGGTCTTTCGGTCTTCGACATCCCTTCGGGCGGTTTCACGAACTTCGCCAACTCCATCACCGATCCCGTTTCGCTGCCCACGCAGATCGTACGCTGCCTTTTCCAAGACAACAACGGGCTGGTCTGGCTCGGCACCAACTACGGCGTGGCCTGCTGCAACAGCCACCGCAGGCCCATCGACGTACATTACATCAACGACACCGATGCCGAAGGGCACACCACACGGGAGACGATCACCGACATCGCCGTCCTGCCCGGCGAGATATGGATCGGCACGAACAACGGCCTGATGTGCTATTCGCCCGACATGCGGCTGAAACGCCATTTCACGACCAAGAACAGCCTGCTGCCCCACAACAACATAAAACGCATACTCACCGACCGCAGCGGCATCATGTGGATCGGCACGAACAACGGCGTGGTCTACCTCGACAAAAACCGCACGACGCTCCGCCGGGTCGATACCGGCGACGAGAACTTCTCGTTCAAATACGTCTACGACATCAAGGAGGACAACGACGGGGAGATCGTCGTCAATATCAGCAGCGGCATCTGCTTCATCCGCGCCGACCGCAGCGCTTCGGGCGAAATCACGCGCCTGCGCTTCACGCCCATGATCATCGACAACCTCGTGTCGTCGGACAACAGCGACGTTCCCTACTTCGAACCCGACAAACAGGGCAATATATGGATCGGCTCGACCAGCGACGGCATTTTCCGCTACAACAAGTCCGCCCAAACCATCGTCCAGTACAAGAACGACCCGGACGACCCGGCCAGCATCGTCAGCAACCGCATCTATTCGATCCACACCGACGCCCTCAACCGCACATGGATAGGCACCGACACGGGACTCTGCCGCTACGCGCCGGAAACCGACGGGTTCGAACGCATCGACATCGGTCCCCATCTGTCGGTGCGCACGATCGTATCGGACGAGTCGAACCGGCTCTGGATCGCCACCGGCAGCTGGCTGATCATGTTCGACTACGAACTCAGCTACAAAATCACATGCGACATCTCGCAGGAGCTGAAGATGAACGATATCGAGTACAACAGCGTCTGCAATGCAGGCAGGCGCATCTACTTCGGCGGGCACGGGGGATTCATCGCCTTCGACCCGCAGGAGATCAAAGTGGACGTCCGCCGCTATCCCGTGCGTCTCACCTCGTTCCGGCTGCACAACACGCCGGTTCTGCCCGGCGCCGAAATCGACGGCAAAGTCATCTTGGAGAACTCCGTCACCTTCTCCGACCAGATCAGGCTGCGGCACGACGAAAACTTCTTCCGCATCGACTTCGCGCTGCTCAACTTCGCGACGGGCGCAGGAAATTCATACACCTACAAACTCGACGGATACGACAAGGAGTGGATCACGACCGACGGCGAACACAGCTACGCCTCCTATTCGCACATTCCGCCGGGACGTTATACCTTCCGCGTAAACGCCGCGAATTCGGACAACATCTGGAGCGAAGCGCCTGCGCAGATCGACATCGTCGTCCGCCCCGCATGGTGGCGCAGCACCGCGGCCTATATCGGGTATACGCTGCTGTTCGCGGCGTTCTGCGTACTGGCCGTCTATCTGGTGCGCATCCGCATCCGGCTGGCGCGGGAGCTTAAACTCGAAATCATGCGCCGGGAGACCTACAAGGAGATCAACCAGACCAAGATGGTCTTCTTCACCAATATCTCGCATGAATTCAAGACCCCGCTGACGCTGATTCTCGGCCCGATCGAGACGCTGCTCGAAACGGCGACGGAGGGCCAGCGCAAAATGCTGCTGATCATGAAGCAGAACGCCGAGCGGCTGCTGCGCCTGATCAACCAGATCATGGACATGCGCAAGATCGACAACAACAAGATGAAACTCAGCCTCGGCATGGGCGACATCGCCGCCTTCGGGCAGGAGACATACGCGACCTTCTGCGACCACGCCCGGCAGCGACGCATCGACTACACCTTCGAGTCGCATCCCTTCTGCATCAACATGCTCTTCGACCGCGACAAAATCGAGAAGGTATTTTACAACCTGCTCTCCAACGCCTTCAAATTCACGCCCGACGGCGGGCGGATCGCCCTGCGCGTCGAGACCACGGAGCAGGAGGGGCAATATTACGTTCGCATTACGGTCCGCGACACCGGATGCGGCATCCGGAGCGAAGAGCAGACACGCATTTTCGAACGGTTCTATCAGACGGGCAACATTCCCCACGAGCAGGCCGAAGGGTCCGGAATCGGACTTATGCTGACCAAGGATTACGTAAGGCTGCACGGCGGCGAAATCGAAGTGGAGAGCGCTCCGGGAGCCGGAAGCTGTTTCACGGTGACGCTTCCCTGCCGGAGCGGTTTCCCGGACGCCGCCGATGAGGTCCGCTCCGGCGGAAATCAGGACCCGGAACATATTCCGGCAGACACTACGGGGGGGGGTATGCGCAAGATCGTGATCGTGGAGGACAACGAGCAGATGCTCGGCTTCATGAAAACCACGCTCGGCGGCGCCTATGAGGTCTACACAGCCGCAGACGGACAGCAGGGACTGGAGGAGATCCGGCGCGTCTACCCCGACCTGATCATTTCGGACCTGATGATGCCCCGCATGGACGGTTTCGAACTGTGCACGCTCATCAGGCAGGACCCCCTGACCAGCCACATTCCGCTGATCATGCTGACGGCCAAAAGCAACGAGGGCGACCGGGCCGCAAGCTACAACTGCGGCGCGGACGCCTTCATATCCAAACCGTTCAGCGTCAAGACCCTCACCACCCGGATCGAGGGGCTTATCGAATCCCGGATCAAACTGCAGAAGCTCTACCGGGACCGGATTCTGTCAAGCCCCTCGGAGATCGTGATCGAATCCGAGAACGACAAATTCATCCTCAAACTGATAAAGGTCATCGAGGAGAATCTCGAAAATCCGGATTTCAACATCCAGACGTTGTGCGAGAGCAT